>Ga0066376_10005109_pt1 | contig 11245 bp, 5 predicted proteins | sample Knorr_S15_td_Bot_FD_77009 | JGI IMG/M metagenome (GOLD analysis project Ga0066376, IMG submission 77009) | Marine microbial communities from Southern Atlantic Ocean transect - Knorr_S15_td_Bottom_ad_5009_LV_A | ecosystem: Environmental > Aquatic > Marine > Oceanic | place: Southern Atlantic... | reverse complement strand
CTCGCGCATCGACAAGCCCATCTTTGAAGCCATTCAGAACCGCGACCACAACATCCACGGGGATGATGACTCGCAGTTCAGGCCGAGGTGGGCGACTTATCTGCTGGGCGGCGATCTGCGCACGCAGACGCCGGGGCTGGACGCCGGTGTCAGCTGGGTCAACCAGTACAGGACAGACAGCTTCAAGAAACTGAGCGACAACCCGCTGAAAGGCACGCTGCCGACGACGGGTAAGGCACCGGAGTGGATTGTGGTACGCGTCGCGGACCAGGCCCCGGAGGACGGCATGGGCGTGCGGGTCAAGAGGGCCGTACTGAGCGTCAACGGACGCCAGCTACAACACGTTGCGGGACCGTACGACAAATTCAATCCGGAGACGCTGACACTCACGGTGACACGGCATACCGATCGCACGATCATCCCGCCTATCGCCAAGGTGAGCAACGAGCTCATCATCGACTTTCCGCACGAGAATCCTACGCCGGAGGGGTTTTACGAAACGGAGGGGCCTGGATCTCTTCTGCTGTGGTTCAAGGTGCCTGCCATCCTCATGGATAGCGGCGACAGTCTGATCGTCAATGAGGCCCACGTGGATCTGGACGTATCGGGGGACTATGTCATCGAAATGTCGGAGGTGTTTTTTGGCGCTTCGCTGAATCCGGCAACCTATTTCTACACCGCGGCCGAGTCGCGCGGCCGGCCCGGCAATCTGGACGACTTCCGGCGGGTGCGCGCCAAGTACGGTCGCCAGACGGGCCGCACACTGCTCAGCGGCCATGTCAATATAGATGTCAAGGGATTCTCCCTGCACGCCGAGTACGTACGCAACTTTTCATTCCGAGCGTATCCGGCCCTCATCAGCACCGAGATGGATCACTTTGGCGACCAGAGCCATGCCTGGTTCGTTACCGGTCGCAAGGAGCTCGGGACGGCCACCGAAATCGGCGGCGAACTGTTCAAGGTCGACTCCGACTACTCCACGACTCTCAATGTGCAGGACGACGACTTCAGGACGTATTACCAGAACGTGACCAGCCCGTTTTCCGCTCCCCAGAACTTCCACGAGCCCAATCTGCCGGACCTGTTGGGTAGGCGCAACGCGGATCTGACCAACACGCTGGAATTCAATTCGGTCGATGACAACGACGACAAGGACCAGTATCCAGATTCCTTCTTCCTTCGCAAGACGGAAAACGCGGCCACGGGGGGGCGGTTCATCGCCGATCCCGACGGCGTTTTCCCGGGGCTCGATGCCGACCAAAACGGCAGGCCGGACATCAACGAGAACCTGAATTCGACACCCGACTACTACGAGCCCTTCCTGCTCTACAACGTGAATCCCGACGCCTTTGAATTCGGGCCGGATACGAACAACAACGGGGTCATCGACGAGCGCGAAGACGACCTCAAGCCCGATTATCCCTACGACAGTGACCGGGGCGGCTTTCACGCCTACGTTCAGCAGGTGCTGCGAAAAGGGCTGGTAATGAACGTCGGTCACCACAACACCTCGGCGCGATTCGAGGGGGGCAGGGCCAAGGTGAGTTACGGCAGACTGGAGTACAGGAGCCGAATCCCCAGGATTGCCGAGGTCTATGCCGTGGAGCGCGTCAAGCGCATTGAGGACACCATCGCCGACGATGTGTTCGGACTGGGCAGGGATCCCATCTACTTCCAGCCCGACGTAATTCCGCTGATCCGCCAGACCTCGGATGACCTGCTCAACCCCCTGGGCGATGCCGTGCTCATCAAAGACGCCCTGCTCATGCGCGACAGCTGGGTCAACACGGTATACGCCGAGACAAAGCTGATCCGCTTCAACCAGCTGAACGTCGAAGTCAACCTCAAATACGACCGCAATTCGCAGAAGCGCACATCGCTGCAGGCGGAGAATGTCATTTCGGATTTCACCATCGTGGCCAAAGCGGATTACGAGTGGAACCCGTGGCGCAAACTCCGGGTCAGGCCCCAGGTAAAGTGGCTGCGACAGCGGCGACAGGACGACGGGGGAGCCATCGTAGAAGTTCACGAGAGGTTTTTCTACCCCATTCTGCGCCTGGAATACCCGCTGTCTTCGCGCACGACCCTCAAGATCGGGGCCCAGGGTCTGCCCCTTCTGAAGAGCACCTACCGCAACGGGCTGACATCAGATGCGGACTTCGACTCTCAGGTCTATCTCGCTCAGGTGAACAATACGTCCACCTACCTTGGATATCAGGTAAACGTCAACCTCGGATGGGAGAAGCGGAAGAGAGATTTCGAGAGTCTTTCGAGACAGGATCAAGATGCCGAATTCACCCGGATCTTTCTGCGCGTCATAGCCGGACTCAGACCTCTATTCTGAACCAGCAGGCAATGCGAATGACGAACAGTTTCTCTCCACATCATGGTCGACGAGGGTTGACGACTCGCAGACACCACCCGACGAGGTCTGCGTCCGTGGTCGTAATCCTTCTCCTGCTCGGAAGCCATCTGTGTGCTCAGGAGGATTCGGACACGCCGGAAGACCCGGTGCTGGGTGGGCCGAGGATTCTGGAGAGCCAAACGTTTGTCGGGCGCTTCGACGAGTTTGAGTATGAGAACTACGGCACCTATGACTACCCAAGGCAGGTCGGAATTACGAGCAATCTGCGCAATCTGTATAGCAACCTTGGGGATCCTCTCGTCTACGGGTCTCAGTCGGTCTCCTGGGTGGAGAGCCGGGGGCTGGGCGTTCTTCGCTTCACCGGCGCCTCGGCGACTTCCTTCTTCGGCAGCGCTGGAAGTGGAGGCGGCTCGCAGGTGAGCGAGGGCGGCGTTCACGGTCAGAGCGGGGCCAGCTTCACACGACTGTTCAACCGGGTCGTGGTCGGAACCGATGGCACGGATCGGTGGCAGTCGCGGATCATCTGGGCCGACGAGATCCGCACGCGGTTTACGCCGCTGACCTTGAAGATGTCGAACCTCGACGGTCTGCGCCTCGATGTGGCCACGGAAAACAACGACCTCAGCGTGGTTTTCTCATCGCTCAGAAATTGGGGAGGTAACTACAGGATCCTCGCCACCCCGGTGATGATGGGCGCACACTACGAGCGCAAAGTCGGGTTCCTCAATTTCGGTGGCACTTTCGTCAACGCCCATGCGACCGAGCCCCAGATGGCAAACAAGGCGCAGTCACTGAAGGGTGTTGCCGCCGCTGTTCAGACGGCGCCTGCTCTGATCGCCATCAGGATATCCGACGATTCGCCGCAGGACGGCCGGGGAGGCGCCATCCTGCACGGTGTGCGCGTTCTGGTCAATGGCGAAGAGCGGCCCGACCTGGAGCCCTTCATCGTCCGTCTGCGCAAACGGGGCGACGAGAGACAGACCTACATGGCCGGTCTGCTCAACAGCGGTGATCGCAAGCCACTGCCGCCTCTGGAGAACGACTATCAGGTCATCAACCGCCGTTCCGGTAACACCTACGACCCGTATATCAACTACGCCGCCTTCGACACCAAGATCTACCACAGGGGACTCGAGTTTCCGTTCTGGATCGACCACCTGTTCTATCGCGATTTTAAATTCTTCGGGCCCGATCACATCACCAACGCAGGTCACGACGCAACCCAGAAGGACGTTGTCGTTCGCGAGGAATTCGCCCACGAGTTGGTCGAGGCCTCAGGTGATTTCGGTTTTGCGACGATGGCGGATCTACCACTGGTTTTCGACGGCGAGGAGTACGGGATTCTCTACGTGGACCTGGAACCTGTTGCCGCTTACATCCAGTCCGTCGAGATCGAGCTCGATCTGGCCAACGACTATCGAGTGGACCTGTCCGAAATCCCACTGGCGGGATCGCAGCCCAATCCGCCCAACCCCAACTATCGCGACCGCTACCGATATGCCTCCTATTTTCAAACGGTAGCCAGGGCGGAGGGGAGCCCGCAGAACTCGCGTATCAAGACCGTGCGGGTGAGAAGCGGCACCAACACGGGCCTGAGCCTGTACAGCGCCAACGTCTATGGGGTGTACAAGGGCTTTGAGATCAACGCAGAATTCGCCCGCAGCAAGACGCACTTTCAGTATGTCGCCGGCGAGCCCGTACCGAGGGTGGCCATTGAAACAATCAATATCCAGGGTCTTACTCGGGAGGTGCTTCCCGGCCAGCGGAGCACGATCTCCGACGACTCGTATTACGTAACCGTCACGCGCGATTTCGAGCGTTTCGCCTTCGGGGGCGAGTACTTCTCCATGGGACCGCTGTACAACACCGAGTTCCGAAATTTCATCGGACGCGACGAGCAAGACTTGTCGGGTAGTCCACTGGCGTTCAACAACGTCGTGCCTCACCGCTTCGTTGAGGACAACGACGATGACGACCGCTATCCGGACAGCTGGTATTACCCCTGGCCCAGCGGCCTGCAGGGCCAGTCGGATGTCGACGGCATTTTTCCGGGGCTGGACGAGGATGGCGACGGCATTCCCGACACGAACAGGAACTTCGACGCACAGCCCGACTACGTCGAGCCGTTCCTGATGTACGAGTCAGACCCACAGATCTACGACTACGGTCTGGACCAGAACCACAACGACTTCATCGATGCGCGCGAGAACGACACCGAGCCCGATTATCCATACGATCCAGATCTGAGCGGACTGCATCTGTACGGCACGCTGAAACTGGCTCCGGGGCTCGGATTTACAATGGGGTTGCTGGATGCCGAGCAGAACGCGGGCGCTGCACCCAGCAAGTCCCTCTACGCCAGGATGGACTACAAGCGGCGGGTACCCGCGTTGGGTCGATTCTTCGGCCAGTTTTCCCTCGAGAAAGTCGAGGACGGAATCGCCGACGACCTGAGCGTATACAGCGATCGCGTGCTCACCACGGCCGACCTGTTCGAGCTGGACTTTGCCGGCCTGCAGCGCAATATTCAGATAGCGCCGTTTCTCGAAGAACCCAGAGCCGATCCGCTGCTGTTCAAGAACAGTCTCTGGTGGCGTTTCTTCGTTGACGCCAATTGGAGCACAGTGCCCGGGTTCAACATGCGCAACAAGGTGAAATACGAGATCAACTCCCAGCAGGAGGGTGAGCTCTTCGACGGTACCTTCCAGGATGGGGATCGACATACGCGGTGGACGATGGTCCACACCATCGATTACAACTGGCGGTTTTCGACCAAGTGGAGCCTGTTCTCGGCATATAAGTTCAGATATCGGAAGGAGTGGACCAAGAGTCTGGAATCGATGGTAAACGAGCGTCACTCGATCCCCATCGTCAAGCTTAATTATCATCTTACCGAACGAACGAAGATTCAACTGGGTATGCAGGGACTGACCTCCGTGCTGCCTTACCGAGTGGGCGACTTGGCGCGGCCGGAGCGCGACTTCGAGCAGCGAGACACGGTGCTGATGATGACCAATATCTCTGATTATTTCGGCTACATCGTGTCGACTCGTCTCGGCTTCAGCAAGCGCCTCAAGGAGTTCGACGATCCACTGTCTGGACTGATCGGCGACGAGGACTTCGTGTCCGCTTTCATCAATGTCGTCATCGGTTTCGAGGAGAGCAATTACTGATATGAGAGGGTACCAGACGTGAGTTTCCTGGTCGTCTTCATCGGCATACTCACCATCGGAGGGGCTCACTTCTCTTTCAAGATCCCCTCCGAGGTGGAGATGGTAGACTCCTTTGGCGAAGCCCAGCGCTTCTACGCCGAGGGCGCCTACGATCAAGCCATCGAGGGCTACCTACAGGTCTCCGAGGTCAGGAGTCGCATCCTCGACACCCAGAGTATTCAGGTGACGGTAGGAGAGGAGACTTACCCCGTACAGGAAGCATCCATCTATCAGATCGGCAACGCCCAGGGCAAGCTGTACGCCGATTACGCTCGCTTTTCCGATGAGGCTCGGTTCTCTGCACGACGAGCGGAATACCGCGTTCTGGCGGATACGGCGTTCGCAGCCTCGGCAAGGGCGTTCCAGAGCATTATCGACGACGCGACCAGCGAGGTACTCCGCGACCGGGCGCACGGCCGCCTGGTGGAGCTGTATTTCTCCGCCGAGGCCTACCTACGGGTGATAGAAGCCTCCAGGCGCTTGATCGCGGTAGACCCGTACGGCGTGGACGCGATCGTCGCGTATTACAACACCGGCTGGGCGCACTACGAGATGCGTGAGTACGAGCAAGCCATCGAGGCTTTTTCGACGCTGGTGGAGCATTACCCCACGGGCTATCAGTCGGATCGGTCGCTGTTTCAGATGGGAGAGGCCTATCTGGAAATGGGAGAGTACCTCAAGGCCATCGATCACTACGGACAACTGGTGAAGCGCCAGCATATCGAGGATCTCACCGAGGCAGAGCTCAAACGCATGAAGCGGGAGAAGCTCGCAGGTCTGGTGGACGAAACCGCCCTGGAGATGGCGGCCAAAGCCGAGATTCGGATCGGCACGTGCTACGCCAGGCTCGGCCGCTTCGAGGACGGCGTGGCCACCTACACGAGAGTAATCGAGCTGTTCAGCACCGAGGCCCGGTTGGTTGAAGAGGCCTACCTGCAGATGGCGGAGCTCTACCAGCGGCAAGGCGACGACGACGCGGCCGAACGGACCTACCGGCGGGCGATCGATCAGTCTTCGGACAGAATCCTTAAGGCGCGAATTCAGTACAAGCTCGCCGAGCGCCTGGTCGAGCAGGGGCGGTTCGCTAAGGCGGTGCAGGAGTACAGGATCTATCTGCGCGGCTATGGAGACGTCGCCCAGATGGCGGGCTTCCCAGAGGGCCGCGTCAGAAGTCGGATCGGTAACGCCTATCACAAACTCGCAGAGCGGACCATAGAGGAATCGGGTCCAGGTAGTGGTGGAGACGATCTGCTGATTCGAGCCATCGCCCAGTACGATACGCTGGCCAGCGACGAGAATTCTCCGTACGCGCTGGATGCCAAATACCATCGCGCCCTGGCGCTGCAGACCCTGGGCACTGACGAGAGCACGAGCCGAGCGCGCGAGGAATTCGAAGCCATCATCGGATCTTCGGCCGAGGACCAGTATGTCCAGGGGTCACTGATAAAGCTCTCGGCGCTGCACCACTCCCGGGGTCGGTACGAGCTGGCCGCACAGCGAGCTCAGCAGATTCTCGACTCGTTTCCACAGAGCCACTTCAGGGGAGACGCGTACTGGTCGCTGGCACAATCTTTCAGGGCGCAAGAAGAGCACGAGAAGGCAGTCCAGGCCTTTCTCTCTGTATCCCAGGACTCGCCGCTGTTCGCCAGAGCGCGGCTCAATGCCGGACACGTACTGGTCACCCGTCGACAGCACCAGAGGGCGATCCAGGCCCTGGAATCCGGGCTGGAGAGGGGGACCTCCGAGCAACTGGGGAGCTTCCACTATCTGCTGGGTCAGGCGCACAGCGGGCTGAAACAGTACGGCGAAGCCGTGGATCACTTCACCAGTGGTCTACCCCATGCGACAGATGCATCCCTGGAGGAAGAACTGCGCTTCAGTCGCGGCAACACGTCGCTGCTGCTGGAAGACTACGATCAGGGAGAGACTGACTTTCGATGGGTGGTCGCCAACCACTCGGACAGCCAGAAGGTCAAATACGCCAGAGACGCCCTGTACATATCGTTCATGACGCAGAATCGCGGGGCGGACGCCATCGGCATCCTGGACGAGATGCTTGAGAATACGCAGAGCTCGGAGGAGCAGGCAGAGCTCTTGAGCCGAATTGCGGATCTGTACTACGACCGGGACGACTACGAGCAGACCGCAGATCTCGCGGCGCGACTTCTGGCGCTCGACTTCACCGATGGCACAACCGAGGAGCGGCCGTACACCCTTCGCGACAAGTCTTACTTTCTCTGGGGGGACGTGCTCCTGCGGCTCAAGCGACCCCAGGATGCGGCGGACAAGTTCCAGGAGGCTCTGGAGGTAAATCCAGCTTCCTACTTCGCCATGACCATGCGGCTCAATCTGGCCACTCACTATTTCGCCGAGGGCGAGTTGGAGCGCGCCAAAGTAATCTTCCTGGCTCTGAGGGAGGTCGATCTGGATGCACAGCAGGACTTGCTGGTCGATTTCTATCTCGCCAACACCCACTACAGCCTGCGCGAATTTTCCGAGTCGCGCAGCGTGTTCAGGGAACTACTGGTTCGCCACCCCAGGTCTGAAGAACTACCGGATATTCTGTTTGGCCTCGGAGAGAGTCACTACCAGCTAGGTGAATTCCAGGAAGCCATACAGAACTACCGCTTGCTGCTCACGCAGTTTCCCAGCGGTATTGCGGCAGATGATGCTCAGTACAATATGGCATGGAGCCTTATCGAGCTGCAGCAGGAGGAGCAGGCGATGACCGCATTCGGTCGGCTTCTGAAGCGGTACCCCGACAGCGAGTTCGCTGCATCGGCGCAGTTCACCTTTGGCGATTACGCCTACAACCGCGGTGATTACGAGGCTGCCGCCGAGGCCTATCGGACCGTGCAGGAAAAGTACTCCGATGCACCGGTCGCAAAGCAGGTGCCGCGTCTGCTGTCCGAGCTCGACGAGGCGATCGCCTATCAGGAGTATGAGATTGGACTGGCCCTGATGGACTCGGCAGACGTAACTCAGAACACGGTCTACTTCAGAGAGGCCGTCCAGGTATTCGACCAGGTCCAGGAGCGCTTTCCCGGAACGGAGAGTGAAATCGGGGCTCTGAGCAATATGGGGGTGTGCTACGAGGGACTGGGAGAGTGGCGCGAGGCCGTGGAAGTATACGAGCAGGTAATCGGTCTGTATGAAGAGCAGCTGGCCACGAAGGAAGCCTTTCAATTCGCCAAGTCCCACAGAGACTGGATCGTCAGCACCCGCTTGTAGTGCCGAGTAAATGAGAGAAAGTAGGGACGACGCATGGCCCAAGACAGAACACACAATACGCTATCGAGGACACGAGCGTCATGACAAGGAGCCTTGTCTCAGCGATTCTGATCGTGCTCGCAACGGGTGAGATCCTCTGTGCACAGTCTGGCGGCCGCTTCCGCAGCCGCGAAGAGTCGGTGTCGAAGCGACAGGCGCAGCTGCTCTCGGCGATCTTTCCAGGTTTGGGTCAACTCGCAACCGGGCAGCGCGGCCGAGGCACGGCAATGGTGGCGGGCGAGGTGGGATTCCTGGTGGTCTGGCTGACTTCACACGCCGACTACAACACGCGCAAGGAGCAGTTTGGGATCGAAGAGGCGCGCTACTTCGATCTTCAGAATGGCGGCTCATTCGCAGAGGCTGAAGAGAGCTGGCAGCAGCTGAAGGAAAAAAAGGACGATCTCGACCGCTCACACACCCTCAGAGTGGCGTTCGGAGCTCTGTCGATAGCTCTCTACAGCTACAACCTGGTCGACGTGTTCTGGTTGGATGGGGCTTCGCCAAAGCGAGTCACGATATCGCCAGTGATGGGTCGGGGTAAGCTTGCCGCGGTGCTGGTCGCCCGGTTCTGAACATGGAGGCGAATGCTGTGATTAGGTACAGGATGGCCTACAGGCCGCTGCTGACGGCGGCCTTGTGCTGCTGCGCGCTACTGAGTCTCGCGTGCTCCAACGATGTCGATCTGCCCACTGCCTTCCACCAGGACAGACTGGGTCGACCGGAGTCGGTTGAGGCGTCCGTCGAGGGATCAACCGCAACCGTGACCTGGCAGCTCGCCTCGCTGCAGAACGCGGTTGGTTTCGTGGTCCGGTTTACGAATGCAGAAGGCGCGCAGGAGACGAGAGTTGTGCTGGATGCATCTGCTCGACGCCTGGAGGACGACACGCTGTCGTTGACGCCAGGGGCTCTGTATCTTGTGGACGTGTGGGCAATAGACGAACTCGATTTCTACGGGCCTGCTTCGCCAGCTGACAGTCTCGTCATCGAGGAGTAAATGGCTTCCGATCCCAACAGATTTCAAGCTCCCAGCGATCGACTGAAAGTCAGCCGCCTGCTCGCGGAGACCTATCGCGTCACCGCCTGGGGAATGCTCGCCGGCATCGGCATCCTGGCAGGTATGTTCCTCTACTTCATCGTCGCATCCAAGGAGCGACCGGCGCCGCCGCCTGCGCTGACGAGGCTGATCATCAGGAAGCCCCGGGCGACAAAGCCCTTTGTGCTAAAGCGCCAACGGCTCAGGCCACGAGCGATGACCAAGCAGGTCACGACGCTGAAACCGCGATTGCAGATGCCGGCCGTCCAGCGGCTGGCGGGGATGTCCGTGTTCGGAAGAGTAAAGACGTTCGACTACACTATCGACGCAGATGTTCAGGTCAATCTACGGACGGGGCCGATCGAGGTGTCGGCCGTACGCATCAGCGGCACCAAGGAGCCTGAGAAGCGCATCGCCATGCGCCAGGAGTTGATCGATCTCAACGCCCTCGATACCGGGAAATACAAGGGTCTGATCATTCAGGACCCCACAGATCGAAAGAAGGTGAAGGGGTTTGTGTATCTGGGAACGGCGTGGGCGGGAGACCTGGAGCCCACTTTCGATAGCGCCGCCAAGGCCATGCCCAACCTCGTGGACGCCCTGAACGAACAAACGGGTATCTCTGCCAAGATCGACGCACACCTGTTCGTGGACTCTCAGGAGCTGTTTCGCACGCCCTTCATCTACATAACCGCCGATGAGGCTTTCGAGCTGACGGAACGCGAGATCGAGAATCTCGGTAAGTATATGAGGCGCGGCGGCTTCATCTTTGCCGACAACGCCAATCCGACCGCGGAGTACAGCCAGGCTGAGGCCGCACTGCGCAAGATTTTTCGAGACGCCCTGCAGCATGATGGTACTCTCGAGATCATACCCAACAATCATCCCATCTATCACGCGTTTTACGACTTTGACGGCCCCCCAGTCGGGACCGAACTGGAGGTCGGTGCGCGGGGCGCTCAACGCGGTGGCGACGGGGTTGTCGTGGCGCAAACGTCGTACAATCTGCAGGGGGTCTTTCTCGGTGATCGCCTTGTGGCGATATACTCGGACAAGGGATACGTTCACTCCTGGGCGCGCAACTACGGCAATGAGCCACAATTGCGCTTCGGCATCAATGCCGTGATATTCGCGCTGACTCAGGAAGGGTCCATAGCGCAGCAGCAGATCGACTTCTTCAGCCAGCGAAGCGGATAAAGGATGCGATTGCGATGAGAGCTACAGCGGTCATGTTAGCGTTTCTTGCTAGCGGTTGTATCAGTTTCTCTCCGACCCTGTTCAACTACGAGACTCGCCTGACCCCGCTCGTCGATGAGAGCGAAGTCGAGACCAGGCTGACCCTCGAGGAGGGCTCGGTGACCTACG
>Ga0066376_10005108_pt1 | contig 11247 bp, 7 predicted proteins | sample Knorr_S15_td_Bot_FD_77009 | JGI IMG/M metagenome (GOLD analysis project Ga0066376, IMG submission 77009) | Marine microbial communities from Southern Atlantic Ocean transect - Knorr_S15_td_Bottom_ad_5009_LV_A | ecosystem: Environmental > Aquatic > Marine > Oceanic | place: Southern Atlantic... | reverse complement strand
TCAGAACGTCGCCCTTCCATTTTGCAACGTAGGCGCTGGGGCGCTGACGGTCGCCTCGTCGCCGCTGTTCCCGGGGGATGCGCTCCCTGGACTGGATCTCCCGCAGGGGGTCGGCATCCCACCAGACCAGCCCGTCCAGGGGCGGAATGTCACCCGGGATCATCTCCCCTCTGGCGGTGTAGAAGAATCGATCCGCCCAGACCTCCATGCCTGGGTACGCCGGATCGATGTCGCCTACCAGACCTCGATCGATCTCGTTGTCGATGGTCTCCTCCTGCGTGCCGAAAATGAGATCTCCGGTGCGGGCGTCCCACAGGCTGACCCCGTTCTGCGGATGGGGATCCTCGTAGGTGTACCAGACCTCCAGACCAGGGCGACCGGGGTCGATGTCGGTCACGTAGAAGCGGTCTCCGTGGCCCAGCCCGGTGCTCCACATGAGACGTCCATCGTGGTCGATGACCACAGAGCCGTTGAGGATCTCGTCGAATCCGTCGCCGTCGATGTCGGCTACGTGGATGTTGTGCTGACCCTGTCCCTGGTACTTCCACCCGGCGTTCTCGTTGGTCCAGCGCCAGGCCCTGCTCATCTGCCCGGCCTGCAAGAGCCAGGCGTCCACCTTCATCAGTCCGTACGTTCCCCGCAAGACGAGAAGGCTGGGGGTCTTGCCGTCCAGATAGGCAACGCCCATCATGTTGCGGTTCATGCGATTCCCCACATCATCCCCCCAGTCGCCCGGCTCGCCGCGGGGGATCCAGTCGACTTTGGCGATTTCCTCGCCCGTTTCGCCGTCCCAGATCGAGCAGTATTCCGGCCCCGTGAGGACACGGCCGTTTTCTTCGCGATGATCCCCCTCACCGGTTTTGATCGCCACCTCTGCCCTGCCGTCGCCGTCAAAGTCGTAGACCACCATCGGCGAGGTCCAGGTGCCCTGCTCGATGGACCAGCCGAGGTCGTTGCGCCACAGCCAGGTGCCGTCGCTTGTATAACCCTCCACTTTGAAGGTGTCGGGACTCCGGCGCGCCCTTCCCGGGTCGACCCGTCCGCCAGGGCGCTTGACGACGAAGTCGTACTCCCCGTCGCCGTTCAGATCGCCGATCCCGATCTTGTGAATCCCGTTGCCCTCGAGGTCGTCGCGCAGCTTAATCGACAGGTACTGCTGTTCGGGCGCGTTGGCCGCCAGTACCGCCCGGCCGGATTCCACCTGCTCCTCGCCGTCCAGTACCACCCGTACCCACCAGGCGTTCTGCTCGTCAAGAGGAGCGCTGGTGTCGACGAAGTCGGTCGTTCCGCGACTCGGCTCGCCATTGAGCTTGACGGGATCCCCGCCCCCAGTCGACCGATAGACGTTGAAGGCGATCTCTTCGGGATCGTCCTTGAGCAGCCGCCAACCCAGGTACACGCTCCCCTTCTCAGCATGCACGGCGACCATCCCCCGACCGAGATTCTCCTCGATGCGCTCCTCGGCCCAGCCTAGCGATACAGGCCTCGGGTAGGGATTGAGCATATAGAAGTTGTGGTTCGGCGGGATGTATTCGCGTGGGCCGGCGGGCTCATCCTGAGTGTAAACAAGATTCGCCTCCCTCTTTCGACGGGGTGACTCCGAGGAATACGTGACCGACAGCGTCTTACCGCCATCCTGGAGGCGCCACACTTCCTGGATCTGGACCACGAAATTCTCTCTGTACTCCACTCGTATGTCGATCGTCAGGGCTGCACCCTCTTCATCCCACGTTGCCGTCGTCGTCCGTGGTGACTGCCTGTGCTCTGAGTGGGATTCCTCGCCATTGAGGGTGAGGGTCTCGTATACGGCGAAGGTTGAATAGGACCGCTCTAGCAGCATCTCGATCCCCTGCTGCATAACCACCGTCTTCGCCGGGACAAATCTGTCGCTGACATCGGCGGGCTCGCTTCTGTCCCTTTGCAGATACCATCTGCCCGAAAAATCGGCGGGCTCCTGTGCCGACAGACAGACGGCAACACACAGACACAGCGGCAGCAGCAACGTCGTCTTGCTCCGCATTCCATCTCCCTCTTCTGTGGTGAGTTCGCCACGGAAGGTCGGGCATTTCCGGGGCTCCACCTGGCGCCGTAGGCCCCTACTTCAAGAGCAACAGCTTGCGCGTCTCTACCTGTGTTCCCGTGCGCAGGCGATACAGGTAGAGGCCGCTGCCCAGATCGCGTTCCCGGTCGTCGCGTCCATCCCAGCCGATACGATAGACGCCGGCTGTTCGCGTACCGGAAAGCAGCGTCGCCACCTTCTGGCCGGTCAGGTCGTAGATCGACAGCTCTACCTCCTGGCTCTCTGCCAGTGTAAAGCGGATGACCGTGCCGTGATTGAAGGGGTTGGGGTAGTTCTGTTCCAGGGATATGCCCTGTGCCTGGGCGAGAGCCTCCTCTTCCAGGACGGCTGTCGAGGGGCCGTGGTACTCCACCTTGAGAACAAGATGGTTGATCCAGTCGCTGGTCAGGTAGAGGCTCCCCTCCCGATCGGTGGTGACGCCGACGGGCTTACCCCATATGGTGGCTTGATCCGGAGGAGCGGGCCAGAACCCTGTCAGGAAATCGCCGACACGGACGTTGGAGCCGTCTAGGTCGGCAAAGAGGGCGACGATCTTGTGGCCTGGATCCGGCCCCCTGAATCCGGCGCGGTAGGCGACAAAAGCGGCGTTGTGGTATTGGGACGGAAAGCGGTCTTCGGCATAAAAGTGGATGCCCATCGGGGCCACGTGTGCGGCCACCAGGGCGACCGGCCGCTCCATGCTCTGCACGAGCAGACTGTCCTCCTGGGATAGCGGCAGCATTCTCCGGTAACTGCCCGTTCGGCTGAAGTCGATGTAGGTCTGGTAGGCATAGGCGAATGGCCATCCGTAAAAGCCTCCGTCGCGAATGATGTCTATCCACTCCGGCGGCAGGGTATTTACCCGTTCCGAGTGACCGTTGTTGGTCCCCCAGAGCTCCCTGGTGACCGGGTGCAGGGCCAGACCGATGGCGTTGCGCAAGCCGGTGGCAAAGATGCGGCGCCCCGTGCCGTCGGCGTTGAACTGCAGGACCGTCGCCCGCTCCGGATTGCCCTCGCGGCACACGTCGCAGGTCGAACCCACCGACAGGTAGAACAGTCCGCTGCCTTCATCGATGACGATGGTGCGGGTTATGTGCGGGGTGCTGGCCGTGGGGATTTTGTCGGCAAAGACCTCCCGCTCTTCGTAGACCAGGTCTCCATCGCGATCGATGAATCTGACGATCTGATGGGTGTCGGCCACGTACATATCCCCCTGGTAGAAGGCCAGGCCATTGGCCCATCTGAGCCCGTCTGCGGCCACGATCGCCGTGTCGGCGACGCCGTCGCCGTCCCAGTCGGGCAGGGCGACGATCTGGCTGCTGGAGTTCGAGGACGGCTCGAATTCGTCAGCTCCGCCGGCTTTCATGTTGGCCACGTGCAGAACACCATCGGGGTCCCAGGCCATCATGCGCGGGCCTGCCAGACCCGCCGCGAAGACCTTGACTGAAAAGTCGGGCGGCAGGTTAAGGGTGAGATCCCGTGGGACGATATCAGCGAATTTCTCGGGCACGATGAGCGGAACGGCCTGGAGACCCAGGTCGATTTCAGGCGTCATCTGCACAGTGCCCGGCGGGTACAGAGCAGCCTGAGCGGATAATGAGACGGGGCAGACAAATAGGATCGCTGCTCTTACCAGATTGCGAATCATCTTCTGCGTCCTTCACTGGGGGTAGTCTTCCGTCGATGGACAGCAAGGTCTAAACTGTCAGATGTATATCGCCGAGCCAACGCGCCAACAGTTGCTCCTCTTCACCGCAATCTGTTTCTTATGATCCACTTGATCCGAGCCCACGTACTAGGCGCGACGAGTGACGGACGCGGCGTTTCCACCGCCACAAAGTCCGGCATCTCATCCCCATGCTTGTCCTGGTCCATATTGCCGCCCAACACGTACATGGAATGCTTACGTCCCCTGCCCGGCCGATCTGCATCCAGCGGTCGATACCCGATATGGACCACATCGCCTGCGCCGAAAATGTGGCGTGTGCTTTCTTCCGGGCTGTTACCGAGGACATCCCACATCGCGGTTTTCCACTCGTAGGTGTAGGTGACGCCGGTTGCGCCATTCGTTGCGTCGGGCGGGTCGATGGTCCAGGCGACCTCGAAAAACGGCCTGTCCGTGATCCACTGTAATTCGGTCAGGTAGGGGTCGTGGTGCTGGTCGAGGAACCCGGCTTGTCCGTGAAGCAACAGCTCCTGCCCTGCCGGCGGCCAGGATCGCGCATACAGCCGCTGGCCGTTGACCAATTCTTCGCGCGTAAATCCAAAGATGCTGCCGCCTGAATGGTCCGCATCCACCGTAACTTGCAGCGCATCGTCCTGCCACCAGTTCAGCGGGTCGTCGTTGTCCACTTTGAGAGTGTCATCGTGGAAACGCGCAAACATGTACCAGCTGTTATCCGGTGGCGGCGACCAGGCGGTGTAGATGACGAAGTCGAAGTCTGATTTGTCAACTGAGGGGCTCTCCCGGTCGAAAAAGTCTTCCTGCTGGAGGATGTATTCTTGCGCAAACCATCCCCAGTCATCGTCCTTGCCGTCGATGGTCATGGATTGGGGGTCCGGCACGCTGGGGTATTCGATTGTAACCCCCACGTGGGCGGCGGCATGCGCGGTGAGCAGAACGGAAACCGCGGTGGCGAGGAGCATTGAGCTTCGCATCATCTGGTCCCTAAAGGTTGCCGAGTAAGCCCAGGGCCTAATATCGGCTTACTGAAACGGAGTACATCGTCGATGTCCAGGGGATCTGAAGAGCCGTCGCCCGCAGTGCCGAATCTGTCGGACGTCCATACCCGCCTGACGCGATCGCGTCGGGCGCTTAATTCGCGACCAGTCTGCTCAGCTGCTCCTCAAAAACAACGACCCTGGAGGAGTACTTATCCCTGAGGTTGGCAAACAAGGCGTCGAAGAGCTTGCTCTCTTCCTGCTTCTGCACCCACCACTTGGCCCGCGACGCCACCTGCTCGAACGGGGAGGGATGGGGGGGAGTGCGCTCCAGGACCTTGAATATCGAATAACCCTCCTCGAGCTCCACCGGCCCGTTGAGAGCGCCGACGGGCACCTCTATTACCGCATCGTAAAGCCCCCCGAAGACGCGTCGTTCAGAGACGTGATTGTGCATGTGGAAGTGCCCATGCTCAACACCCTCGCGGATGCTGTGATGGGCGGCCAGTGTCTGGATCTTCTCACCATCGCGGACCCTCTGCAGTAGCTTCTCGGCCTCTGCCCGGGTCGCGACGAGGATCTCTGCCACCTGAATCTCTTCCATCTCCATGAACTGGTTCAGATGAGACGTGTAGTAGTCGCGAACCATGTTGCTGTCGGTCACGACCCGCTGCACGACTTCCTTCTCCCTCAAGGCCTCGAGCAGCAGGGACTCTCTCTTTTCTTTAAGCCAGGCGGCGACCTCGGGCTCCCGGTCCAGACCTTGCTGCTTGGCAGCATGGTAGACGAGGGCGCGCGGCAGGAGGTCCTGCTCGACGAATTCGATGATCCCACTGCTGTCAAAGGAGACCGAGCGGAAGAACCAGAGAGCGTTGTAGGTCTCGGCGAAATCTTTCAGAGTGATCTGGCCCCCCTCGAAATTGCACAGGACGATCTGCTGCTCCTCCGGCGCGAGCAGCATCCCCTTGTTGTCGGATGCCGTCATCTTGTCTACCAGGAATTGGATGGCCTCCCGGTTCACGCGCGCTTCCCAACGATCCCTCAGTTGATCCACCAGACTGTCCCAGCGCGCGCGGAACTCCGTTAAGTACTCTGCCCGAGTGAAGGCCGCTTGGTAGTCCTGGGGGGCGGGACCCTCGTCAAGGAGCTTGAAAATCTCAAAGTTGTCTCCCACCTGGTATGGCTGGCTGAACTCTCCCACCTGCATTTCGAACAGCTCCTTACCGATTTCCAGGTCCACGCCCAGCTCCTCCAGGTTGGTGCGCCCATACCATTGTGCGGGGGAGCCGCTCAGGGCTGCGGCCTCAGATACTACCGAGCGTTCGCGGGCAACCTCTTCGAAGGCTCGTCCTTGTTCGAGGTCGCGAATGGCCTTCTGGGCTTCTGCGGCGGACTCGGTGCGGAATCGCGCCAGGCGCAGCACCCGGTTCCACTTGCTGTGCGCGAAACGCTGCCGAATCTCGTCGATGTCGAGGTCGAGGCCTTTGACTATTTCACGTGTGGCGAACTCGTCGATGATTTTTTTCCGACGCTCCCCCTCCCACTTGCGCGCGAATTCCGGGCGCAGATCCAGTCGCTGTTCCATCGCCTCGACGAGGAGCAGCTTCATATCGATCATCGTCTGCAGATAGAAGCGCCAGGCCTGGAGACCCTCTTCAGGCTCGCGGTACTGGGCGGTCGACTCTTCCCGGAACTGGCGCAGCTGATCGAGGGTGATCTCTTCTGCGCCGATCTTGGCCACCAGATCTACGTCGGTCGAAGGTTCGCATCCGCTCCACGACAACGACAGGAGCACGATGCCAAAAGCGAACCTCTGTGCCAACGCGCCCACTCTCAAGGCTCCTCTGTGCGTGGGTGTTTCGCCAGATACACATCTCGCGTAAAGGGATAGCGGATGTCGATCGTCTCCTGCGGCTGATCACGGTAATCGAAGCGCAGCACCACTCCCTTGATCCGGACCTCGAACTCGTCGACATCGTCGGCCAGCGGTGCGAAGGCGAGGTAGCCTTCCTGTTCCTGGCCGCTGAACACCATCACGTCTTCGGGATACATCGTTCGCAGGAGCACATCCCGCCTCTGGCGGAAGGGCAGGTAGGTATTGCCCGCGTAGCCGAGGGCATAGCTGGCGAAGTATTCGAACATCGCCAACCGGGAGAAGGCCTGATACCGCCGTCCGTTGGGGGCGACAATCTCGATGGCGTACGGGTCGAGCCACACCTTCGGATAAGCGTAATTCTTGACCTTCAGTTGAAAGACCGAAAAGCGAGTGGGTTTTGTGTCTTCCCACCCCGGCTTCCAATCGCCGTAGGTGTAGGGATTGGTGGGCCTGACATAGGGATTCGGTTCGTGGAAACCTTCCGGGGTCTCTGAATAGCCGGTCAGTTGCCGGTTCAACATATCCACTGTCATCGGCAACAGACTCACCTCGAGTCGGTCCTTCACAAAGGTGATACTGTGGTCATCCCGGATGATGAATTCCTCGGCCTGCTCCGCGCGGGCGAAGGGCAGGATAGGACCGGCGAAGTGCCGCAACCCCAATTCGTGCCCGCATCCCCCAAGCATCAGGGATGCGCCGACCAACAGCCAACTTGACCATGCTCTCATAAGGTTTCTTGCCTTGGTCAGTAGACGACGGCGAACGACCGCATGCGGCTCTCGGTGCCTTTGTCGGTCTCAGCTTCCACTTGCACCACGTAGATTCCCGGTGGGGCCAGGCTCCCGGCCCCGTCCCGTCCGTCCCATTCCACCGTATAGCTCCCCGAGCTCTGTGAGCCGGGCTGTAGCTGCCAGACCCGTTGTCCGCTCAGGTTGTAGACGCTGACCCTTACTGAGGACGCCTGCCGCACCCGGAACAGGGTATAGTGAATCTGCAACCGGTCGTTGACTCCGTCTCCCTGGGGGGAAAAAGCGCCAGGTTCGGTCTCGAGATTTCCGACAACCCCTGCTGCCGACGAGGCGGAGGCCACGACGAGTAGCCGGTCAGAACCAAGATCTGGGCTGACATCTCCGCCCTCGATCTGTTGCAGCAGAGTTTGTTCGCCGCGGCTGAACACCTCGCCGCCGAACTCGCCAGCCTCGCCGTACAGCACCGCCTGCAGGCCGAGCTGCGCTCTGCGCGGCTCACCTGCGCCCGGTCCAATGCGGCGCGGCAGATACACCGTGAATCCGTTGGTCTCCGGGATCACACTGTCTGGGGTGGCCGCGACAAGAGGATCGCCCATCTCCAGCCCCGTGAAGACAGCCTCCGCCGGCGTCAATACGCGCAGCGCGTCAAAACCGGACCGACCGGCGCCTTCGAAGTCGGCGCGCAGCTGATAGATGAAATCCGTCATCTCTCCGGCTTCGACCAGCACGCGCCCACCCAGCGGCTGCAGGTCGTCCCGGGCAACCACCTCGCCCACGACCCGATCCGCCAGCAGCGGGCCGATCTCCACCCAGAGAGATTCTACCCGGGCGGTCGCCCAGGGAACGGCCGACTCCAGTTCCACCCGCAACTGGAAGAATCGGCCCCACGGCAGGCGAGGGTGCTGTCCCGAATCGCGCAACGGCGTAGACCAGAAACTCCAGTTGTCCTGGTCTTCTACCACCGGCCCCCGGTTGCCCACAATGGTCGAGGCACCGCGTGTCTCCAGCGGCTGCAGCCGGTCCCACTGTCTCTTGGTCACTTCCACATGGGCCCCGAGATCGTCAAAGCCAAAATAAGCCGTCGGCGAGGGGTCCCGCCCCGTGCGGATCTCAACGCCGACGGACACCGGTGCTTCCTCTATCTGCACCAGTTCGTCGCCTTCCCTGCGCCACTGGCTGACGCCGAAGACCACGCGGCCGAAATTGACGTCGCTCTCCAAGTCGATCACCTGCGACTCCCAGACCGCTCTGGGTACGAAACCGCGTCCGTACACCTGCATTTCGGCAAAGGCGGTGCGCAGGACCACTGGATCCCCCGAACGCGGGTCGAAACCATCGGGGAAGGGGATGAGCCGCAGGAAGCGGAGGTTCTGCAGGGGGAACACTACTTCGGTCATTTCTGCGTTGTTCCGCTCTCTTTCGACGAGCACGTTCTCCAACGGACAGCAAGGCGTTTCTCGGCGCCACGAGAAACCGCTCTCGAGCTCATCCTGCAGCATGCCAGCCTCTTCCCGACCGGCCGTCAGGCTGAATGCCTCGACGATGTAGTTGGGGCGGAAAGGTTCGTCGGTTGCCGAACTAACCCCCTCGGGCGGGAAGAAGACGAAGCGCTCTAAGGGTACGGTGTTGCCGAGATCGATGGTGTAGTAGTGGGCACGAGTGCGGGAATCGGTCAGGTCGCCCAGCTGCTCCACATACGTGGTCACATCATTGTCGACGAAATAGAGGGGATTGGCGATAGGGGTTGTGCGGCGCTCGCCGTCATTGATCCAAATTCGAGGATGTCCGGAGCGGAACTCGGGGTCCTCGGTAAAGCGTATCCGTTGCCAGGGACCCAGCCTGGGGAGCAGGTTCTCGTCCGGCTTGAGCTCCCAAGGCTGGATGGCTCCCGACACGGTCTTATCATCCATCATCAGCGTGAAATCCGTGACGTCCCCCCAGGAGATCTCGCTGCCGCTGCCCAGACGCCACCAGCTCTGCTCCTGTGCGTGCGTGTGCCGCCCGGGTCCGACCAGGCCCGCCACCAGTGCACACGTCAAGATCGCCCGTCTGAGCAGAACCCACCTCCTGTACGCTTGCCCTCTTGAAAGGTTACGAGACCGATCTAAACAGCCCATAAGCAAACACAAGGGAGAGCGACGTCAAGTCCCTCTCCCTTGTGGATTGCAGTGAGAATCCCCGTAGTCTTGGGGTGTCAGTTACTTCAGACGCTGGTTCATGCGGTTCTTGATGTGTCCCCAGGACTCGTTCTCAACCGCCGTGCCTCCGTCTTCAGCAGCCAGGGCCCAGAAATCGGGCATCTGATCGGCCTGTGTGTCTTGTGACGCGCTGCCTTCGTTGATGTACATGGAGTGCTTGCGACCCCTGCCTACCCGGTCGGCATCGATAGGACGATAGCCTAAGTGAATAACATCGTCCGCGGCAAACTGGTGCCGTGTGCTCTCACCCTCGCTCAAGCCCCAGATGTCCCACAGGGCCATCCTCCATTCGTACGTATACGTGACTCCAGTCGTCAGATGCCCGGCACCGGCCGGGAGCACCGTCCAGGCGGCCTCCAGGAACTCTGGCTGAACCCCCCACAGCAACTCGTTGGCGTCGATGAACTCGAGCTGGCTGTAGAAGAATATGGTCTGGGCGGGCAGCAACTCATGCCCAGAAGGGGGGAGGATACGAATGTGCCAGCGCTGGCCGTTGCCGATCTCCTCGAGGTTCTCTCCGAGGATGGGCCCACCCCCATGGTCGGCGTCCACCGTTATCTGCAGGCAATCGTCCTGCCACCAAATCAGGACGTCAGAGTCGACCTTCAGCGTGTCGTCAACGGTACGGACAAATCCGTACCACCTGTTGTCGGGCGGTCCCGACCAGCCGTTGAGGATGGTGAAATCGTAGTCCGATATTTCGACGAAGTCGTTCGCCCGATCGAAGAAATCCGGCTGGTTCAGGGCCAGAGCCGGATCGTACCACCCCCAGTCGTCATCGTTGCCATCGATGGTCATCGACGCCGGATCGGGCACCTCGGGATAGAACACGGTTACCCCCACATGAGCGAAGGCGACCGTGGCCATCATGCACAAAGCCAGGGCAAGAATTGCGCTCGTCCTCATCTGACATTCTCCTTCATTGAGAGTGAAAAACCGAACAGCTGCAATCAGCGTCGGTCATGAGATTCCATGTGTATGGAAGTCGGTGATCTATTCGAAAACGGTGGAGAGACCATAATTATCCAGGAGGGTTCGCACGAAAGGCGAACAGCCTTGTAGCACCAATGTCTCTCCAGACCAGCGTTTCAGCAAGTCCAGGCCTTCGCGGTCAATGTGCTTGAGGCCCTGGAGATCTAACACAAGACGCTGCGACTGTTCGAACCGGACCCGGATCTCCCGGTCTACCAACACGACGTCGGCTCCGGTGAACCGACCTTCGATCCTGAGTATTGTCTCTTCATCGGTCTGCGCCAACGGCGTGATTCGCAACATAGATGCGACTCAACTCTCTCCACCAGATAAGTCCTTAACCGCCAGATGAGACGCAAGCTTTGTGCCATCCAGTGATGGCAATGGGATCCATACCCCAAATTATTGTCAATATTGCACTTTAGGAAAGATATGAACACGGACGGGCTCGGGACGACCGGAAGGTGGAAAGGCGAGAATTCACGCCTTGACCTCAGGTTGATTCTGCTATCGCATTGAAAAACAGCGAGATACAGTCAGCAGGTAGCGATGCGCGATATTTCACGCGGCGCGCGGAATCACACGCGTCGCGGGAAGACGTCACGACCCCCTGTCCGGAGAGACCCCGTCGCGTGGGATGTTCAGCTTCTTCATGCGACTGCGCAGTGTTGACTCCGGGACCCCCCAGATTGCAGCCGCACCACGGGGACCACGGATGACGCCGTCACTCTT
>Ga0066376_10005107_pt1 | contig 11247 bp, 9 predicted proteins | sample Knorr_S15_td_Bot_FD_77009 | JGI IMG/M metagenome (GOLD analysis project Ga0066376, IMG submission 77009) | Marine microbial communities from Southern Atlantic Ocean transect - Knorr_S15_td_Bottom_ad_5009_LV_A | ecosystem: Environmental > Aquatic > Marine > Oceanic | place: Southern Atlantic... | reverse complement strand
GATGATCTCCTTCATGTACTGGGGCACCGTTATCATCTTGTCTATATCGCCAAACCGGCTCCGTTCCTGTTCGACGATGCTGATCTCCTCCTCAATGGACTGTGGATAGTGGGTGCGTATGTGCGCTCCATACCTGTCCTTGAGGGGAGTGATGATGCGACCACGGTTGGTGTAGTCCTCCGGGTTGGCGGTAGCCACTACGAAGATATCCAGGGGCAGGTTGATCTTGTACCCCTTGATCTGGACGTCCCGCTCCTCCATCAGGTTGAACAGGCCCACCTGGATGCGCTCCGCCAAGTCAGGCAGCTCGTTGATGGCGAAGATTCCTCGATTGGTTCGGGGAATCATGCCAAAATGTATGGTCAGTTCGTCGCCCAGGTAGCGGCCCTCTGCCACCCGTATGGGATCCACCTCGCCTATGAGGTCTGAGATGGATATGTCAGGTGTGGCCAGCTTCTCTGCGTATCTCAACTCCCTGGACAGCCATGCGATCTCTACCTTGTCGCCAAGCTCGTCGCACCTGTCGCGGCAGGCCCTGCAGATGGGGTCGAATGGGTTGTCGTTGATCTCGCATCCGGCGATTATCGGGACCTCATTGTCCAGTAGGGTGGTCAGGGCGCGGATCAGCCGGGACTTGGCCTGGCCGCGTTCGCCCAACAGAATGATGTCCTGGCCGGCCAGAACAGCGTTCTGCAGCTGGGGGATTACGGTGTCATCAAAGCCCACGATGCCAGGGAACAGCGCCTCCTTGGCGCGCAGCTTTTTCACCAGGTTCTGCCTCATTTCTTCCCGTATGGGCAGTACCTGGTAGCTACTGTCTCGAAGCTCTTTTATGTTGCTGGGTCGTTTAGTTACGGTCATCCTTACCCTCGGCGGCGATGCCTGACATGGACGCAGTGCGCTCCATGATACCGACCCCGTAGGTGTAGTTCAACGCCCTGATGGCTGATAAAATGGTGTCTCAACGCCGGTTCAGTGTTGTGTTCATCTGCTCCTGTCCGGTCTGTCATATAATCTAATTACAGTTGCTCTTGCGATATAGCAGGGTAACGAAAAAGGGGGGTCAGACCCGATAGTCAGGACTGCCCGACCTGCTCAATACTTTGGCTAAAGATTAGGAAGGTGCAGGAAACCTGGGTTTCCTGCTAGAGGGCCTATGGGATGTGCACCCAGAGTAAAAACCTTTGGGGCCGGGTGGGTGGGATGAACAAGAGGTGCCAGCAATGTAGCGCTCCTCCGGTCTGGGCATCGCCCGAACCCTTTCTTTCCCCTAGCGGTTCATAGGGCAAGCCCACACCAGGAGTACGGACGAAGTCCGTGGGTGTGGGGGATACTCTGCCACGCTGATGTGAAAGGTATCTTTTTACAAACCTGAGCAGGATAAGGTTTGGGCGGGATTCCAGCCGGTACTACAAGTGGGGTGGTGTGAATGCCACCCTTGGTAAAATCCGGACTGGCAACGTAGTACTAGGTGGGCGGACGCCCCATAACTCAGTTCACTTTAGCCAGGAACTCGGCGACCTGTGGGACAATCAGATCGCTGCGGTCAAAGCACGCACCGTGGTCAAGACCGGGCAGGGTGAAATAGGTCACGTTGGGGATCTGGTGAACCCAATCTTCTAGGCCGGTGAAGAACATCCCATCCTCCTCGCCCCCATAGATCATGCATGGCATAGTCATAGTAGGCAGAAGGCCGGAAAAGCCTGTGCCGGCCCCATACCTGGCAGAGACAGATGCCGCCAGGGCCATGGGGTCGTTCGCCATAAGGACGCCCTTCTCTCTCTCCGTGAGAGGCCGGCCTGAGGACTGCCTCTGGGCCAGGACAGCCTCCATCCCCTGACTGTAGATCTCCATCTGTCGCTCACGGGCTATCTGCATCTGCGCCTGACGCTCTGGATCCACAGGCCCGGGGTTAAAAGGGCGCATACCGCCGATAATCAGAGAATGGAGCCGCTGGGGAACCGCCTGCGCCAAGCCGAAGCCTATCTGCCCTCCCATGGAGTAGCCCCAATAGTTGCCATGTTCCAGACCAGCATCGTCCAGCACCGCCACAATATCGCTTGCCAGCTTACTCACTTCGTACGACTCCGGGTCGTGGGGCTTGTCGCTGGCGCCGTGGCCACGGGCATCAACCAGGTATAGGCGATAGTCGTTCTTCAGGCGATCAAGGTAGCCCCATTCGTCCCAGCCGTCGATACTATCGCGGAACCCGTGCTGGAGGACTAGGGGAGGGCCCTGGCCTTGGATCTCATAGTGGATGCGAACCCCTTGATTATCAACATAGGGCATTGCTGCATTCTCCTATCTCCCTGCCGATCAGTGCCGGAACTGCCAGGTGGGGGACATTGCGTACTCTATTGCTGCATAGCTGACTAGTCAAGTTGCCGTGAAGCCCCGAGCCGGATACCCTCGTGAATAGCCGGGATGTATGTGAAGTCCGTAAAGAACCCTGATCCTAGAGCCAACTCCTGCCGTGCGAGTCCTGAGAGTGTGCCCCCGTAGCACAGCCCTCCGTCAACCAGATAGCCTTGACTCCCTCTCATGGGGTGGTAGAATCAACCCCATCCTTGATACAGAATCACCAACGGACGTGGATTCTCGTACTGATATATATGATGGAACGGCTCCTTGAAAAGCGCGACACCCGACTTGCCGCAGCAGGCGGTGCCGATGAGCCGCCTGAATGGGTGCAGGAAGCTTATCGCGGGCTACGGGAAATGCTACTGGACCCCAGAGACCCGTTCCCTTGCTACTTCGGCACGATTGCCGAGCGTCTGGGCACTCTTCGGTACACGTACCTGGAGGAGGAGGAGGTAGGGGATCCCATAGGATTTCGGGACTCGATGCTGGCATTCTTGAAGGAGATCCCGTCTGTCTCAGGAAGGTCAGCGCTCATTGTGTTTGTGGGCGAAAAAACCCACGGCAATGCCCTGGATACATATGAGACCATCTTCTGGAACCTGATGCAGTACCTCCACGACCACGATCCACAGCCGTGGCCGGCCCACATCCCGACAGACCCGGACGACCCTGGATGGGAATTCTGCTTTGCCGGGGTCACATGGTTCTTTACAGGACACGCACCTGCATATCAGCGTCGCAAGAGTCGGTCTGCTGACGGCGGCCTGATGCTGATCATCCAGACGCGTGACAATCTCCAGGGCATAGTGGGGACAGGCCTGGTCCCGGAGAGTGTGCGGCGGCGGATCCGCACGAGCGTGAACACATACGACACGATTCCCGTCTCGCCTGAATTGCAGATCTACGGAGAACCGGCGACACGGGAGTGGAAGCAGTACTGGCTTCTGGACTCCAACAACTCCCGAGACGGTACATGCCCATTGATTATCACGCGGTGCACCCGTGAAGGGTAGAAAGCTACAACCGTATGGAGGCTGACGGCCGACATTACCCAGATAGGCCAGAGGACTGGCGCACAATGCCCATGGTGCTCACCGACACTGAGTTGCAGATTGGCGGTTGGCAGGTGATGCAGTCATGGGAGAGGCCATTGATGGACATAATGGCTCGAGAGGTGACCGCCTCCAAAGGTGACATTCTAGAAGTAGGGTTTGGAATGGGCATCTCTGCCCGGGCCATTGTGGATCAGGGCTGTCGCACCTACACGGTGATCGAGGCGCATCCGGGGGTGGCGGCACTGGCGCGAGAATGGACCAGCCATTTGGATATTCCTGCCAACGTGATCGAGGGGCTGTGGCAGGACGTAATCCCTCAGCTCTCCCTCTCCACGCAATTCGATGGGATTCTCTTCGACACGTACCCGCTGTCGGAGGTGGAGCGGAGCAGAAATCATGTCCCCTTTGTCCCGTGGGCACCGCTGCTGCTAAGGAATGAGGGTCTCTTCGTCTACTACTCAGATGAGACGGAGGAGTTCAGGGCGGAGCATTTAAAGCTGCTGCTGAGCAACTTTGACGAGGTGAAACTCATAAAGGTCTCCGGCCTGGAGTTCCCACCCGACTGCGAGTATTGGGATAGCAGCCACATGATCGTACCCGTAGCCCGGAAGACTGCGACCGTATAAACGGCGTTGTCGTCGAGCTAGAAGCCAACTCCATATCAGTGCTGACGCCCCTCACCGTCATTAAGGGAGAGGCTTCCGAAAAGGTGTGGACGTTCCAGGCCGATGGGCCGGTGGGATTCACGCCCTCTCATATCCGTGAGCATATGATGCAGGGCAAGGCGGTGACGGTACGTTTCCGGGAGCGTGATGGGCTGTTCGTTGCCGTTCTGGTTGCTGATTGAGTGCCATCACTCCAGTAACGGCACCAACGCCTCTTCCAGCTCAGGGTAGGAGACAAACGCCTCGAACTTGGCTGCCACGCGGCCCTGCGCATCTATTACGAAGGTGTACGGCTCCGTGGGGAGGCCCCACTCGTCCACAATCGGTGATATCTCTGCCGATTCGGGATCGCCATGCATCTCCTTTGGGTTGGCGTATATCTCCACGTGAATGAAGTTGGCTTTATCGCTGTAGGAGTCCTTGAGTTGCTTTACGACACTCAGTTGGGGCCCGCAGGTTGCGCTGGAGCAAAAGGCAGGTGTGGAGAAGCTGACCACCAGCGGTAGCCCCGACTGGAGGGCATCGGCGACCGAGATGGCGTATAGGTCCGGGTCCGGGTCCAGGTCGCTGGTGACCTCTTCCAGGGTCGCCGCGTCGCTGGCGGTACGCGTGTCGCTGGCGGGTGCGGGCGTGCCCAGGCCGGGTGTGGCACTCTGCTCCGTCACAGTGAACACCAGCCGTGCCTTCTCACCGGCGAACTCGCCGTCCAGTGGGGATATCTCCGCCAGCCAGGTGCCTGCGCGGTCGAACTCGATCTGGGCGGTGAATACGCCGCCCAGACCAGCAGACCAGGGCCGGAACACAGCCTCCACGCTGTCCCTGAATGTTGTCGCATCTCCCTGTTCTAAGGCCAGGGTCAGCTCCGCTGCGGTTGCCCGTATCGGGGCTGATCTGGAGTCCAGCAGTGCCAGTACCAACCGGTTACTGCCCACGCTCAGGTCGGTGGAACCCAGTACGGGCCGCAAAGTCAGGACTGTGGTCTCGCTGGTAGGTGTGGGAGACGGGGTTGGCCCGACACATGCCGCTGACGCCAGGGCGGTCAGGAGGGCCAGGCCGGGAAGGAGTATCTTCAAGGTTGTTGATATCACGGTTTGGAACGCTGTTACGGCTGGCGCACCCTGTACACCTCCACGGACACACCGTCCAGCACAGCGCCTTTGATGGGAGGCGATGGCTTGGTTACACGCGCTCTAACAGCAGCGACGGGGAAGGAGGCCAGTACATGCCGGGCGACGGCTTCTGCCACCGCCTCTAATAGGTTATACGTCTCTCCCTCCACAACGGCTTTCACTGTCCTGTAGACCTCTGAGTAGTCCACCGTGTCGGACAGTTCGTCTGAGCGGCCAGGGACGGACAGGTCTGTCTCCAACGTCAGATCCACCACGAACCTCTGACCCAGCTCTCTCTCCTCCCGGTTGACGCCGTGGTAGGCGTAGAAGGTCATGCCTTCCAGCGTGATGGAGTAGTGTGGCGGGTCGTTATCTCTGCTGCTCAAACCGTACCGCTTTGCGGATGGGGGTACATTCGAATCTCAAAAATGGGACGTGGAAGCGGACCGTGGTAGTAGTCTAGGTGCAGTCGCCTCCGGTACGCCTACCCGGCGGACTTGGCCATAGCCTCCGCCAGGGCTAACAGGTTGCGGGCCCGTTTCACCACCGGAATGTCTATCATCTTGCCGTCCAGGGAGGTGCTGCCGCGACCTTCGGCCTCCGCCTCAGTAAAGGCTGCGACCACCTGCCTGGCGTACTCCAACTCCTCCTCGGACGGGCTGAACAGCGTGTTGATTGTCTCCAGTTGGGCGGGGTGTATCGCGAACTTGGCCTTGAATCCCAGGGGCAGCGCGGAGCGTACCTCTCTTTCCAGACCCTCCGCGTCCCGGAAGTTGACGTATGGGGTGTCTATGGCTATGACGCCCGCAGCGCGCGCCGCCACTGCCACCACTGAACGTGCATAGCGCACCTCGTCGCCACCATCGGAGCGCTGTACGGACATGTCGTTGGTGAAATCCTCGGCGCCTATGGCCACGGCTACGATCCGGGGCGATGCGCTGGCTATCTGGTAGGCGTTCACTATGGCCATGGCGCTCTCCAGCCAGGGTATGAGCCGTGTGTGCCCGATCTCAACCCCTGCCTGCTCCTCAAGGCTGTCCAGGATGGCCGAGACCTGCTCTATCTCCCACGTCGACGTCACCTTACCCACCGTTACTCCATACACGTTAGGGCCGACCACCGCCGCTAGGTCGTCCCGGGCCAGGCCTGTGTCCATGGCGTTGATGCGCGGTATGACCGTCCGCCCGGCCTGGGTCAGCGTTTTCACCACCTCGCGCACTATCTCCCTGGCGTGCTCCTTTTCGCCGTCAGGTACGGAGTCCTCAAGGTCGGGGACCAGCACGTCAGCGGGCAGGCCTGCGGCTTTGGTGAGCATCTCCTCGCGGTTGCCCGGGACAAAAAGCAGGCTTCGGAACATGTCCATTGGAACCCTCCTGAGTGGACTGGCACTGTTGCACGGAACGTCGGAGCGCTGGTAAGTATAGCACGTACCATCTTGTAAGCAGGAGGAGGCGGGCTGTCGCCCTGCCTGGCGGGCTATAATAGTCACACCCTGCATCGGAAGTGAGACCAACATGGAAATAAGAATATTTGGAATAGAGGGAGTCCCGGAGATAACGGCGGGTATGGACCTGACCGCTCTGATCCTCCAGGCCACCCAGGCACAGGGCACACCACTTCAGCAGGACGACATTCTGATAGTCACTCAGAAGGTGGTGTCCAAGGAGGAGGGTAAGCTGCTGGACCTGGCTACCGTCACGCCATCCGTCCTGGCAGAGCAGTGGGCAGCGGACTACGGGCGCGACCCGCGACTGGTCGAGGTGGCGCTGAGGGAGAGCAAACGTGTCTCTAGGATGGACAAGGGCGTCCTTGTTACGGAGACCCGTCACGGCTTCTACTGCATCAACGCCGGTGTGGATGCCTCCAACGTACCGGGTGACGGAATGGTGGTGCTGTTGCCTGATGACCCGGACGCATCCGCCGGCAGGATACGGGACGCGGTTCTCCGGACGGCAGGTATTCGGGTGGCTGTGATTATCACCGACTCCTGGGGCAGGCCTTGGCGCGAAGGTCTGACCAACGTAGCCATTGGTGTTGCCGGTATGGCCGCCCTGCGAGACTATCGTGGCACCATGGATCCCTTCGGGATGGAGCTTCACGCCTCAGCCATCGCCGTGGTGGACGAGCTGGCGTCGGCTGCGGAGCTGGTCATGGGCAAGGTGGACATGGTGCCTGTGGCGGTGGCCCGCGGATACAGCTACACACCCTCGGATGGGAAGGTGCGCGACCTGATACGGGAGCCGGACAGGGTGCTTGTCAGATAGTGCTGCCCCTGGCAGGGCGTGCCCTGCACCCATATCTCCTATTAGGGCTTGGGGGTAAGTCGAGTTTGCCTTAATCCTTGGCTGTGAAGATAGGATGGTGCAGGAAACCTGGGTTTCCTGCTGGGGAGCTTGAGGGATATCCCCTCAGATGTAAATTTCTCCCCCTTCCTGGTCAGGAATGGGGCCAGGGGGATGGTCGGAAGAGTTTTTCAGCATCCTTTGGTGCTACAGGAACCGGGCTGGCCGTAGCACCCGCGTTGCGGACGCTCACTTGGCCCTTACTGGGTATTACGCAGCTTATGTTGGGGCGCGTCAGGTACCTGAAACTGACGCATTCGGGCTCCTGACGCTCCATGTGGAGGCTCCGGTCACGGATGGTCTTGTTTGGGCCAACGGGACTGGCAGTCGCCCTTTGGGGCCTGCGGTTCGCAGGACTGCTGGGAATGCGGTCCTTCTGATCAGGGATGCAGAGTTTTCAGCGGCAGTAAAAAGAGAGAAAGCCTGGAATCACCAGGCCTTCTCTTATGCTTCTGGAGCCTTTACTGTCAGCCAGGCTAGTTAGGCTACGGCAACCTGCTCCAACTTCGTCCTCACCGTCTTCTTGAGCTCCCTGACCTTTTCCAGGGAGGGGTAGGCGCCGCCTTCCGCCTTGCGGTCGAACAGCATCTCACCATCCAGCAGGATCTCAAGCCGGCCATCGTCCACAGGGATTATGGCGATGCCAACGTCCCGCTTGAACTCGGACCAGACTTCAGCGGCGATCCACGCCGCCTGAGGGAGGTAGCCTCAACTGAGGCAGTATCGAATCTCCATCTGCATTCTGCCTGAGTTATCTAACATAGGCATCACCTCCTTATATTTCGAGACACTGAACCCAATCTACTCTGCCTGATAGTATATGGTAAGCGGCATACCCTGTCCACCGCTCCCAACGCGTATCAACGGGATGGTTGAGGTTGGGCAAAGCAAACCCAGCTCAAGGAGATTCGCATGACATTCTCTATCGTTGCACGGGACCCTGATACCGGCCACTTAGGCGTCGCCATCTCCACGGCTGTGCCCAACGTTGGTGGGCGGTGCCCTTACGCCGCCACGGGTGTGGGCGCGGTCTCCTCCCAGGCCAGCAGCAACCCGTATTTGGCTCTCTACTCTATTCAACTTCTTGAACGGGGCGCCACGGCCCAGGATGCTCTGGATAAGGTGGTCTCCTGGGACCCGGGCCGTGCCAACCGCCAGCTTCATATCGTGGACGCGACGGGTGGCAGCGCGGCCCACACTGGCGACGAAAACGTGGACTGGTGCGGCCACAGGACCGGCGACGGCTTCTCAGTCGCCGGGAACATGCTGGTCGGACAGGAGACTATTGACGCTATGGCCGAAAGGTTCATCGCGTCCACCGGCCTCCTTTCGGACCGCCTGGTCGCCGCGCTGGAGGCGGGACAAGCGGCTGGTGGCGATAAGCGGGGCCGGGTATCCGCGGCCCTGCTTGTGATGGGCGACCAGGACTATTCCATGTTCCGTCTTCAGGTGGACGAGCACCCGGACCCTGTGGCGGAGTTGCGCCGTATCTACGAAATCCAGAAGCCGCGCGTATTTGGTCCGGACGCTCGCTCTATGCCCAGGTCAATCATGGAAGGGCACCCCTAGCCATCGCCGCCGCATCCGCCAGGCTGGATGGGCCAGACTGATGCTATAGAACTGTACCGCCACCTCTGCGGATGCTATAATGAGGACGCTCCCTGGTGGTTGGAGCGGGGTGGACCCACCCGTTCCCATCCCGAACACGGTAGTGAAACGCCCCAGCGCTGACGATACTCTGCCCGCAGGGGTATGGGAAAATAGGCCACTGCCAGGGAGCATTTTTTATCTCTTCAAGGCCGGACTTCCAGCCGCTGGGTGGTAACCCTCGTGTGAAAGAAGTGCTTTCACCTCTTTCATTGACAACTAGCCTCTGCTACAGTGTTTGAGTATGTTCGTTAGCTGGCGACATAACCCTCCCTTTACAGCTATAAGGTTGCGTCGCTATACTCTTAAAAGCAGGAGCCCGTGCATGCTTTACAAGGTGAATCACAAAGTTGACCTCCCACACTGAACAGGCGGATTCCCCGCCGCAGCACACCATGGCGCAGCTTCTAGCTGAAGCTGAACCCATTAGAAACCTCCGTCGGGGTGAGGTTGTGATGGGTGAAGTCATGCGTGTAGATTCTGAAGGCATTCTGGTCAACGTCGGACATAAAACCGAAGGCGTCATACCGCCCCGGGAAATGCGCTCCCTAACCCCTGAAGAACAGGCTGTGATCCATCCTGGCGACGAAGTGTTCGCCTACGTCATACGTACCGCCAGTGATGAAGAGCCCGCTCTTCTATCGCTGGACAAGGCCAAGGGGGAACGGGGTTGGACGGTGCTTCAGCAGTACCTGGACACTACTGATCTAGTAGAGGGCGTAATCCAGGGATTCAACCGGGGTGGCGCCGTTGTGGAGGTGGAGGGGTTGCAGGGATTCATCCCTCTGTCCCAGTTAGCGCCTATCTCTCGGAGTTCCAGTGATACCGATCAGGAAGAGATACTGGCCCAGCGCGTGGGAGAGTCCGTGCAGCTGCGCCTGCTGGAGTTGGATCGGCGTCGGAACCGCGTCATTCTTTCCGAGCGTCAGGTACTTCAGAAGCAGCGAGAGTTGGAGAAGGACCGCCTGCTGGAGGAGCTGACGGAGGGAGAAACCCGCCGTGGCCGCGTAAGCGGCATTTCCAGCTTCGGAGTGTTCGTGGATATGGGCGGTGCCGATGGTTTGATACACATATCTGAGCTGTCCTGGGAACAGGTCGACTCACCTGGCACAGTTGTCAGCATAGGCGAAGAGTTGGACGTATACGTGCTGAGGGTGGACCGGGAGACCAGGAAGATCGCTCTTAGCCTTCGCCGACTTCAGCCCGAACCGTGGCAGACCATAGGCGATCGGTATGCGGTGGGGCAGACGGTCATGGGCACAGTAACCAAGCTAACCAACTTCGGTGCCTTTGCGCGCATCGAAGGTTCAATAGAGGGGCTCATACATATTTCCGAACTCTCAGACCGCGTGATCAATCACCCCAAGGAGGTTGTGAAAGAGGGAGACGTGCTGAGTCTTAGGATAATCAAGATGGAACCGGAGCGGCGGCGGTTGGGCCTCAGCGCCAAACAGGCTGAGGAGTCCTGGGACATAGAAATGGATCAGACCGAGTAACTTAATTACCGCGCCTAGAAACTGCTTACGGAGACCATTATGGCCACCAGTAGATTTGATAAGTTTTCAGAGCGTGCCCGACGAGTCCTCTCCCTGGCACAGGAAGAGGCACAGCGGTTCAATCATAATTACATAGGAACAGAGCACATTCTTCTTGGGCTTGTGCGCGAGACCGACGGCGTAGCCGCCCGTGTACTCGCTAGCCTTAACATCGAGTTGAGCAAGGTACGCTCGGCTGTTGAGTTCATCATCGGCCGGGGGGACCGAGCCGCCAGCGGTGAGATCGGCTTGACCCCGAGGTCCAAGAAGGTCATAGAGTTGGCTGTGGATGAGGCCCGTCGCCTTAACCATCACTACATCGGTACTGAGCACCTGCTCATCGGCCTCATGCGTGAGGGCGAAGGTGTGGCCGCAGGCGTCCTGGAGAGCTTGGGCGTCAGCCTGGAGAAGGTCCGTGCTGAGACCAACCGCATCAGCAGCCAGAGTGTTCCCCAGAGTGGACACCCCTCCAGCCGCAGTTCAGCCAGCAAAACTCCGACCCTGGATCAGTTGGGCATTGACCTGACAAACAT
>Ga0066376_10005106_pt1 | contig 11247 bp, 9 predicted proteins | sample Knorr_S15_td_Bot_FD_77009 | JGI IMG/M metagenome (GOLD analysis project Ga0066376, IMG submission 77009) | Marine microbial communities from Southern Atlantic Ocean transect - Knorr_S15_td_Bottom_ad_5009_LV_A | ecosystem: Environmental > Aquatic > Marine > Oceanic | place: Southern Atlantic... | reverse complement strand
TAAGGCGGCAAGCGGGCAAGCTTACCGTTGTTAATTGGCATCCGTTGATCACGGCTACACCTATATCCCTTGAGCCTGCGTCAGTTAGGGGTGGCGGCAGACGATGCGTAAAATGATCTTTGCGGCGCTCGACAATCGCATCGCCGAACTTGGCGTCATCGCCGCTGTCTGTTGGACACTTTACGAAACCGGATGGTTTGCCGAGACGGGCGCGCTTTATTTTGGTGGTCTCGGTATCGGCGTCCTGTTGATCGTGGTCGTGTCGTGGATTGACGGTATCAGCGACATTTCGAGGACATCCGCCTGGGCGACACCGTCAGCGTGCGTCTGGTCGGCAACAGCGACAGCCAGCCGGCCTTGGTGCGCGATCTGCGCGGCATGGGCGCGTCGGAACAGGACGACCGCTTCGCCGCGCCGACCCCACCGGTCCGCAACGACGAATTCCTGGTCACGTTGCAGCTCGACGCGCGGCGTGACTGGGGCCGCTCGAGCGACTATTGCGGCGTCGGGCGCAGCGCGGAAGTGCGCTTCGACCGGCATTTCGATTGGTTCAGCGATCTCGCCACGCGGCTGACTGGGCTGTTTTCGCTGGACAAGACCGCGGCCGCCGACCAACCGTCCATCCCATAGAATCGTCATGAGCGGCGCCGAAACGCTTGCGCCCGGGCTGGTGTTGCTGGGCCTGTTCCTGATTTTTCTTCCGGTCATGTCGGCCGAGCAAAACTGGGCGCGCGGGCTGGTCGTCGGCATCGCCGGCGTGGTCATGCTGCGCTACCTGGTCTGGCGTCTTGACGAGACCGTGCTGCCGCTCGACTTCGACAGCGCGCAAGGCATCTGGATTCTAATGGTTTTCGTGATCGAGGCGCTGGCCTTCGCCGACACGGCGCTCAGCTTTTTCATGATGTCGCGTTACGCCAACCGCTCGGTCGAGGCGGACCGGCACGAGGCGCGCTTACGCGCCATGCCCGACGACCGGCTGCGCTCGGTCGATGTGTTCATCCCGACCTTTAACGAGGACCTGGAAGTCCTCGAGCGGACCATCGTCGGCGCGCTGAATATCGATTATCCGCGCATGACCGTTTCCGTGCTGGACGACGGCAAGCGCGACTGGTTGCGCGATTTCTGCGAAGAGAAAGGCGCCCGGTACATCCGCCGGCCGACCAACGAGCACGCCAAGGCCGGCAATATCAACTATGCCCTTGGCGTTACCGACGCCGACCTGGTGGCGATCTTCGACGCCGATTTCGTGCCCAACCGCAATTACCTGTACCGCACGGTGGGTTTTTTCGACGAGACCCATATCGGTTGCGTGCAGACGCCACAGCATTTCTTCAACAAGGACCCGGTGCAGCTCAACCTGGGGCTCGACCGCCATTGGCCGGAGGAACAACGTTTCTTCTTCGACAACGTACTGCCCAGCCGCGACGCCTGGAACTGCGCGTTTTGTTGCGGCTCCGGCTCGATCACGCGGCGCTCGGCCTTGGCAACCATGGGTGGGGTGCCGACCGATTCGATCACCGAGGATATTCTGAGCACGCTGGTGCTCATGCGCCAGGGCTACATCACGCGTTATCTCAACGAGCGGCTCAGCCTGGGACTGTCGCCGGAATCGACCGAAGCCTTTTTCGTCCAACGCAAGCGCTGGTGCCGGGGCGCCATCCAGTTGCTATACCTGCGCGACGGGCCGCTCGGCCCCGGCCTGGGCCTGCTGCAACGGCTGTTCTTCTTTCCCAGCTACTGGTTGATCCAATTGACCACGCGGATCGCCATTTTTCTGATTCCGCTGGTCTACATGTTTACCGGCCTGACACCGCTTCGCCTCGCCACGATGTCGGACTTGGTGTACTATCAATTGCCGGTGTTCGTTACCTATCTGATGGCGATGCGGTGGCTGGCGCCGAACAGCTACCTGCCGCTGCTGATGACGGCGGCCAACCTGTTCGTCGCCATCCGCACCGTGCCCACGGCCATCGCCAGCCTGATCTGGCCCTTCGGCGTGCCCTTCAAGGTGACGCCCAAGGGCGGCGACAACCAGACCGGGGTCTATGACAAGACCACGTTCACGGTGGCTGGCGGCCTGCTACTGGCCACCATCGCGGGTCTGGTCGTCAACACCGTGCCGGAAACGCGGATCATCAGGGACAGCGGTTTTTTCCCGGTCGCCGCCATGTGGGCGATCCTCAACGTGGTGATCCTTTTTCTCGTGGTGCTGTTGTGCTTCGAAGTGCCGCGCAAGCGCAAGCAGGAACGTTTTGAGCTCAACGAAGCGGTCCAATACGCGCTCGGCGACCGGCGCGCGCTGTGCCAGATCATCGATATTTCGTTCACCGGCGCGCGGCTGTCGTTCGGCAATCACCCGGCGCCGGATGTCGGCGAGCCGGTGTTTGTCGAGTTTCACGGGGTCGGGCAGTTGCGTGGCCGCGTCGTGCGTGCCGACGGTGTCAGCGCGGGCGTCCAGTTCGAGGGCCTGGATTCCACCGCGCGCGACAAGCTCAGCGCCTTGATCGCCGATCTTTCGTGCCGCGAGCCGGAGCAGCGGCGCAAGTCCCCGCGTATCGACATCCGCGAGCAGGCCGAGTGCATCTCCGGCGACGTGTGGTCGCGCTGCGAGTTGCTGGATGCCTCGTTGAGCGGGGCGATGTTGGACTTCGGCGACCAACCCACGCCCGCGCAAGGCGATTTCATTTCGCTGGACATGCGCGGGGTGGGCATGCTGCACGCCGAGGTCATGCGGGTTTGGCAAAGCCGCGTCGGCCTGCGCTTCGATGACGTGAACGCCGAGGCGCGCGACCGGCTGATCCGCCGCCTCTACACGGAAGGCCTGCAAGCCAACGTCGATAACGCCGCCGGCGCCAAGCTCATCACCATGAAATTGCTGTCGCGCGCTTTCGGGCGGAGCCCAGCGTGACGGCGGTCACAGAAAATATCGTGGTCGCGGCGGTGGGGCGGTACCATATTTAGTCTATGCGCGCCGTGAAAAAACGTTATGGCAGCCCGTTGACGCGAATTTTCGCGGTTGGCGCCTTTGCCGCCTTGTCCGTCATGGGACTGGCGTCGGGCGCGGCGCGGGCTGGCGACGCGGCCTGCGACGATCCTATCGAGGCGGTCATGGACTGGGCCGCGGCCGAATGGCCGTACGCGCCGCCCACTCACCTGTCGCCGGAATGGGTCGAGTATTTCGTGCTCGGCTACAACAGCCAGTTCGAGCGCGGCACCGAGTTGATCGCCGACACGGTGATCGCCTTCCCGTTCGAGCCGGACGACCAGTTCATCGTCGCGTTCTATCGCGGCTGCAGGACCCTGTATGTCGACCTGACCCCGAACAAGGCCCACCGCCTGCTCGAAACCGGCTACGTCATCGCCAACCGGGAATAACCCGCCGGCCGCGCGACCGCCGACCGCCATCAACCACATCCGTCTTCACCGGGCTCGACCCGGTGATCCATGAACACGGGCCTCTCCGTGTCCGCGCGTCGGTCCGTGTGCATGGATGGCCGGGTCGAGCCCGGCCAAAGTGGGTGGGGAAGGGGTCGGTCGGTTATCCGCCGCTACGTTGTTCGCAGGGGTAGGTCTCTTGCAGGGCGAAGGTGCCGATCACGGCAATCGAGACATTGTCGGGGATCGCGGGATAGCGTTTGAGATAGGCCAGCAACTCGTTGATCATCCAATCGGGATCGATGGGTGGCTCGGCGGGCGGGCAGAACAGGCGTTTCTCGCCGCGCCGCCTCAACGTCATGTTGGCGCTTTCCAGCCCATTCAGCGCGCCGCGCAAATAAACCAGAAGCAGCGCCCGGGCTTCCTCGTCCGGGCCCGTCGCGATTTCCAGGAACAGCGCCTTGTCCATATGCTGCGCCGGCGCGGGGCGCGCCGCCGTGAACAGGATCGCCAACGCAATGGCCGGCCACCGTGGCCAGGTTCTGGGCGTCATGATCCGTCGATTATAACCTTCTCACGCGGCGATGTTGAACAGATGTCGCGCCTCGGCCTCGTTCAGCGCGATGCCGTAGAACAAGTCGTAAAATTCGCGGACTTCGCCGGCCAAGTCGTCGGTGAAGATGTCCGGGTAGAACAGGGCGGCGAGCCACGGCAGTCCGATCACGCGATTGAGCGACGGCGGATAGTCGAACCACGACAGGAAGGCCGACGGCGCCAGATGAATCCGCCCGGCGCGGACCGCCGGCAGGTCCGACCAGCCGGCAAGGCCGCGCGCTTCGGCGTGAAAGGCCGCGTCGATGGTGATCACCAGGTCCGGATTCCAGCGCCCGATATCGTCGGTTGACACGGGCACCCGACCGCCCGGCCCGGCCGGCACGTCGGCCACGTTGATCGCGCCCAGCATGGCCAGGCTTTCCACGTGGATGGAATCGCGCCGCACGGTCCTGCATCCGTCGTCGCCGATGGCGTAATAGACCCGCGGTCCGGGACGCGCGGGCAGACGGTCGGCGATGGCGGACCAGATGCGCGTGAAAGCGGCGCCCAGTTTGGCGGCTCGTTCGCCCGCGTCCAGCACCTCGCCCAGCAGGGCGCAGGCCGTGGCGGTGTTCGGCAGATGGCCGTCGATCATCACCACCGGCACCCCGGTTGCTTCCTGCAGCCGTTCGGCGGTGGCAACGAAAGGCGGGGCGCAGGTGCCGTAATCCACAATAAGGTCGGGTTGAACGGCGCGCACGGCGGCGGCGGCAACATCGAGATCCTGTCCGCTGAGACGTTCAAGGACCCGCAGGTCGGCGATTTCCTTGGGCATGTGGCTGGGCTCGACCGGCGGCATGGGCGCGTGCCAGCCGGCCACGCGGTCCGGCGCCACGCACCACACCGCCGCCCAGGCCGGATTGCCGGTGGGATAGACCCGCGTGGGCCGCGCCGGCACCGTGACCGCGCGGCCGGCCGAATCGACGATGGCGCGGGTCAAGCGGGATAGGCGCGGAAGCGGGCGGTGCCGTCGCGTGCGATTTGCGACACCAGGCTGGTTTCCCACGACAAGTAATCGCGCATCGCCTGTTCGATCCGCTCCGGCGGGTGGTCGTAGGGCAGCAGATAGACGTCGTCGGGGCCATCGGCCATGTGCTCGGGGCCTTCCGTGAGCGGCATGCCGGTGGCGGCCCAGGCGTTGGTGCCGCCGGCCAGGACCTTGACCGGTTCGCGAACGATGCGGCTGATTTCGCCCGCCGTCAGCCGGGCCAGGGCGCCATCGGGCGAGGTCGCGACATAGGCCGGGGCGGGGGGGAGCTTTGCCAGATTGGCCTCCAGGCGCGACCGGATGACGAACCACGCGCCCGGAATATGGCCGGCCTTGTAGCGCCGGCTGTCGGCCAGATCGATGATCGCCACGTCGCGGCCCGGCAGAAGCCCCGCCAATGTGGCGGCGCCGATCTCAAAACTATGCACAAGCAGGTCCAAACCCAGCACTTCGCGCGGCGCCGGGCCGCTTTCCAGCGCCTCGCCGCCCAACCCGCCGGCCAGCACGTGAATGTCCGTGCGCCCCATCTGGATCAGCCACGACGCGGTCATGGTGGCGCGCGCGCCGTCGTCGTCGACCAGCACCACGCGGGCGCCGAGGACGGGGATGTAACTGTCCGAGGCCTGCACCAACTGCCCGCCCGGCGCGCTGACGGAGCCCGGAAGATGACCGGCCAGATATTCTTCCGGCGAGCGCACGTCGCACAGGTAGAGGGTGCGGGTAACGGCCTCGTCGCGCCACCGCGCCAGGGTGTCCCGGTCGATGCTGGGGATATCGAAGCGCCGCGCCAGCCGCGCCGCCGCGTCGCGCGCCCAGCCACGCGCTTCCTTGCTGGGTGGCGGCGGGGCGCGGTCCTGGCCGTGCTCCAACTCAAGGCCGGCCAGGGTCCAGCCCATGGTGCCGTTCTCCAGCGCGACGACCCGGTTGGGCACGCCGGCGTTGATCAGCGACTGGGCGCCGATGATGCTGCGCGTGCGCCCGGCGCAGTTGACCACCACCAGGGTGTCGGGATCGGGCGCGATGTCGTGGATGCGGTGGATCAGCTCGGCGCCCGGCACGTTGACGCCGCCCGGTATGTTCATGCGCCGATATTCCGTGGCCGGGCGGCTGTCCAGGATCACCATCGCCGTGTTGTCGGCGCGCAGGCGGTCGAGTTCGGCGGCGCTCACGCGGGGCGTATTGTAGGTCTCCTCGACGAATTCTCCGAACGCCTTGCTGGGCACGTAGACGCCGCCGAAAAGCTCAAGGCCCGCGTCGCGCCAGGCCGGCACGCCGCCGTCCAGAAGCGAAACCTCGCCATAGCCGAAGCGCTCCAACAAGTCCGCCGCGCGCGCCGCCAGACCGTCATCGTCGTCGCACAGCACGATGGGCGTGGCGCGGCGCGGCACCATGCGCGGCGCGTCGATTTCCAACCGGCTCAACGGCGCGCTGGTCGCGAACAGCGGATGGTCGCTGGCGTAAACGCCGCGCTCGCGCACGTCCAGCAGCGCCAACTCGCCGTCCAAATCGAGCAGGCGGCGTTTCAGCGCCGCCGGCGAAATCGTTTCGCTCATCTGTGGATTTTGGGATTGGCCGGGAACACCGCGCAGGTGCCGTCCTTCATGTTGAACATCTTGCGTTCGGGCAGGTGTTCGATGCCGCAGCCGTAGAGATGGAAGTTCAGCGTGGGTTCGTCGGTGAAACAATGGATCGAATGGATGTCGTCGGGCATGAACGCGACCGCCTTGCCGGGGCCGATCGAAACCTCGCCGGTCTCGTGGATACGGGCGCGGCCCGGCTCGCTACCGTCGTCGTCGCGCGCGTACAGCCGGTTGACCTCGGTGCCCTCGATGCCGGCGATCACCGCCCAGGTGGTGTGGTCGTGCGGCGGCGTCATGTTACCGCTTACCTCGGAGACGGCGAACATGGCGAATCCGTGATCGTCGTCCTCGGCCAGCAGATAGATCGAACTGGCTCCGTCGCCGTCCTGTACCGGGTACATATCGTAAGTGAACAGGTCGCGCCGCGCGGCCAGCGCGACAAGCCTCTCGGAGACTCGTTCAAGGGCTTCGCGGTTCACCCCGCCCGCGAGCATGCCCCGGACATCGTCGATACAAGCGGTGATTTCCTCGTCGCGGGCCGCGGCAACGTTTACGGCGGTGCTGTTCATGACGGACCATCTCCCAAGACATCGCGGTTGACAGGGTTATAACGGGCGCGCCCGCCGTCCGGCAACCGATGCCGCTGATACTACTCCGCCGGGGCTCGGTCGCGGGTGGCGGCGCGGGGCTTGGTTTTCGCGTCCAACTCGGCGACCCACAGGCTGTGGTGTTCGCGCGCCCAGTTCTCGTCCACCGTGCCGCGCGCCATGGCCTCGAAGCCGCCTTCCATGCCCAGCGTACCGATGTAGATATGGGCGATGATCACCGCGGTCAGGATCAGCGCCGCGATGCCATGCAGAAGCTGCGTGAATTGCATGTCCTGGATGGTGAACCCGGCCGTGAACGGGAACATCAGGTTGAGCCCCGAATAGGCGATCAGCCCGCCGCCCACCACCACCGCCGCGTAGACCAGCTTCTGGCCGGCATTGAACTTGCGCGCCGGCGGATGCGCGCCGCGGCCGAAGAATCCGCCGCCCTTGAGCAGCCAAATCAAATCGTGGCGGTTGGGGATGTTGTGGCGGATCCACATCGCGAACATCACCACGAGGGCGGCGATGAACACCAATCCCACGTAGTGATGGACATATTTGCCGCCCAGGGTCAGCGCCGAAAACGCCTCGGCGCCGAGCCACGGTTTCACCACCACGCGCCCGTAGAGCACGTTGAACCCGGTGATCGCCAGCAGGATGAAACAGCCGGCGGTGATCCAGTGAACCAGCCGTTCGAACAGCGAGAAGCGCGCGATCGTCTTGCCCGAGCGGCCGCGTTCGATACGGATGCGTCCCCGAACCAGATAGAACAGCGCCAGCGCGACGACCGTGGCCAGCAACAGCCAGGCGCCGTATTTCGTTACCGGGCCGTTGCGGAGATCCACCCACCGCATGCCATCGGGCTGGATCAAAAGGCCCACGCGTGGGTCCGGTTTCGACACCGTGCCCACGACGCCCCGTCGCACGTCGCGCCAGTACTCGGACAGATCGTCGCGCGGGTCCGCGACCGACGTCCGGCTTTCCTGCGTCTGCGCATCGGCGAGAGTGGGTGTTGGTACGCCAGCCGTGACGGCGAAGACGACAAGGACGGCGAAAGGGGCCCCCCGCCACCGGGTCAGGCGGCGCGCCATCCTCGGGCTTACCCCGGGTCGGCTGGCGCCGTCCGGGGCGGTGGCGGCGCGGAACGGCCTTGCGGCATTCATGCGAATCTTAAATCGGATCGACGACGCGGTTCACGACAACGCCCTCAGCCGCCGACCTTCATATCGTAGGCGGTTCCCCAGCCCCATGCGCCGGAGCCGAAGCCGCGCGCCACCACGCGCTCCTGATAGATTTCCGACACCGTGTCGCCGTCGCCGGCGATCAGCGCCTTGGTCGCGCACATTTCGGCGCACAGCGGCAGCTTGCCCTCGGCCAGCCGGTTGCGCCCGTATTTCTGGAACTCCTCGGTCGAATGATCCTCTTCCGGGCCGCCGGCGCAGAACGTGCATTTGTCCATCTTGCCGCGGCTGCCATAGTTGCTCTCCGACGGGAACTGCGGCACGCCGAACGGGCAGGCGAACAGGCAATAGCCACAGCCAATGCACAGGTCCTTGTTGTGCAGCACCAAGCCATCGTCGGTATGGTAGAAGCAGTCGACCGGGCACACCGCCATGCAGGGGGCGTCCGAGCAGTGCATGCAGGAAACCGAAATCGAGCGCTCGCCCGGCTCGCCGTCATTGATGGTGACGACGCGGCGACGATCGATGCCCCAGGGCACCTCGTGTTCGTTCTTGCAGGCGGTGACGCAGGCATTGCATTCGATGCAGCGTTCGGCGTCGCACAGGAATTTCATTCTCGCCATGGTCTTGGCTCCTTGCCCCCGGGGGCCGCTCAGGCCGGGCTTACGCGACACAGGGTGGACTTGGTCTCCTGCATGGCGGTTACGCTGTCGTAGCCATAGGTCTGGATGGTGTTGCTCGCCTCGCCCAGGATGTAGGGATCGGCGCCGGGTGGATATTTATCGCGTTGGTCCTCGCCCATCCAGTGGCCGCTGAAATGGAACGGCATGAACACCACGCCGCGCCCGACTCGCTTGGTGACCATGGCCTTGACCTTGATCTTGCCGCCCTCCGGTCCCTCGACCCAGATGTCGGCGCCGTCCCTGACGCCGTTGTTATTGGCGTCGAACGGGTTGATCTCGCAGAACATATGCTGCTGCAACTCGGCCAGCCACGGGTTGGACCGGGTTTCCTCGCCGCCGCCTTCATATTCGACCAACCGGCCCGAGGTCAGGATCAGCGGAAAGTCCTTCGCGAAGTCCTTGTCCTGGATCGACTTGTAGAGCGTGGGCAGGCGGTAGAACACCTTGTCCTCGTAGGTCGGATAATCGGCGACAAGGTCGCGCCGCGGCGTGTAGAGCGGTTCGCGGTGGATCGGCACCGGGTCGGGGAAATTCCACACCACGCAGCGCGCCTTGGCGTTGCCGAACGGCGCGCAGCCGTGGGCGATGGCGACGCGCTGGATGCCGCCCGACAGATCGGTCTTCCAGTTGACTTTGCCGGGAGCGTCGCCGCCGATGCCATCGATGGTGGCGCGCTCCTTGGCCGTCAGGTCGCCGTCCCAGCCCAGCTTTTGCAGCATGGCCATGGTGAATTCCGGATAACCGTCCTTGATCTCCGATCCCTTGGGATAGCTGCCCTCGGCGAGCAGGTTGACGCCGTTGCGTTCGACCCCGAAGCGGGCGCGGAAGCACAGCCCGCCCTCGGCCACCGGTTTCGACGTGTCGTACAGGTTCGGCGTTCCGGGATGGCCCATTTCGGGACCGCCCCAGCACGGCCACGGCAGGCCATAATATTCACCGTCGCACGGCCCGCCCAGCGCCTGCAACGTGGTCCTGTCGAAGGTGTGCTGGTTGGCCATGTGCTTGCGCAGCCGTTCCGGCGACTGGCCGGTGTAGCCGATCGTCCACATGCCGCGATTGAACTCGCGGGTGGTGTCCTCGACCAGGGGCTCGTTGCCGTTGATCTCGATGTTCTTGAACATTTCGCCGGCGAAGCCGAACTTGGCGGCGAAGCGGTAGATGATCTCGTGGTCGGGACGGGATTCGAACAGCGGCTCGACCACTTTCTCGCGCCACTGCAGCGAGCGGTTGGACGCGGTGACCGAGCCGTAGGTCTCGAACTGGGTCGACGCCGGCAGCAGATACAGGCCATCGGTGCGGTCCTGCATCACCGCGGTCATGGTCGGGTAGGGATCGACCACCACCAGGGTGTCGAGCTTCTCCATCGCCCGCTTCATGTCGGGCAGGCGGGTCTGCGAATTGGGCGCGTGGCCCCAGAAGATCATGGCCTGGATCGGGTTCGCTTGTTCGATCTTGTCGGCGTCCTCGAGCACGCCGTCGAACCAGCGCGACACGGTGATGCCCTTGGCGCCCATCATGTTCTTGTCGGCGAAGCGGCTCAGCAGATAGTCGTAATCGACCTCCCAGACCCGCGCCCAGTGGCGCCACGCGCCCTCGGACAGGCCGTAATAGCCGGGCAGGGTATGGCTGAGCACGCCCAGGTCGGTGGCGCCTTGCACGTTGTCGTGGCCGCGGAAGATGTTGGTGCCGCCGCCGGCGACGCCCATGTTGCCGAGCGCGAGCTGGAGGATGCAATAGGCGCGCGTGTTGTTGTTGCCGGTGGTGTGCTGGGTGCCGCCCATGCACCACACCACGGTGCCGGGCCGGTTCTCGGCCAAGGTGCGCGCGACGCGCTTGAGCTGCTTGCCGGGCACGCCGGTGACGCGCTCGACCTCGTCGGGCGGCCATTTTTTGACCTCGACGCGAATCTCATCCATGCCGTAGACGCGCTGCTGGATGAAGGTCTTGTCCTCCCAGCCGTTCTCGAACAGGTGCCACAGCAACCCCCACACCAGCGCGACGTCGGTGCCGGGGCGCAGGCGCACATATTCGTCGGCATGGGCGGCGGTGCGCGTGAAGCGCGGGTCGCAGACGATCAGCGGCGCGTTGTTGCGCTCCTTCGCCCTGAGGATATGCAGCAGCGACACCGGATGCGCCTCGGCCGGGTTGCCGCCGATGAAGATCATCGAGCGCGACTTGTGGATGTCGTTGTAGCTGTTGGTCATGGCGCCGTAGCCCCAGGTATTGGCGACGCCGGCGACCGTGGTGGAATGGCAG
>Ga0066376_10005102_pt1 | contig 11250 bp, 9 predicted proteins | sample Knorr_S15_td_Bot_FD_77009 | JGI IMG/M metagenome (GOLD analysis project Ga0066376, IMG submission 77009) | Marine microbial communities from Southern Atlantic Ocean transect - Knorr_S15_td_Bottom_ad_5009_LV_A | ecosystem: Environmental > Aquatic > Marine > Oceanic | place: Southern Atlantic... | reverse complement strand
AGGAAAGCAACATGAGAATACATAAACATCTATATATCGCAGTCATTTTAGCGGTTTCGTGCTTTTTCCTTATTATGCCCGAAGCAAGTGCCACAGGTCGGGCAGGGCAGTGCGGTCCCGCTAATGGTGCTGAATATTCGGCCGCTCCCACTAAAAAGACAGATATGTGCCGTTATGGTTCACCCACAACAGCAACTTTGTCCGGCTCTACATATAATTGGGTCTGCCAAGGTTCTGGAACTAGTGGCAACGCAAACTGTTCCTCTGTTAAATGTAACCCACCTGAGAACGGTCAATGTGGTAGCGCCAATGGTACAACTGTGGCATCTAGACCAACATCTAATTTATGTTCCAGAGGGTCTGCTTCTGCGGTATCAGGCTCAGGTCCATGGAACTGGTCATGCGATGGTCAATATGGCGGATCACCAGCCAGCTGTAGTGCCAACAGAATTCCGCCTGTTAATGGTCAATGTGGTAGCGCCAATGGTACTACTGTGGCATCTAGACCAACATCTAATTTATGTTCCAGAGGCTCTGCCTCTGCGGTATCAGGTTCAGGGCCTTGGAACTGGTCATGCGCCGGTCAATATGGCGGATCACCGACAAGCTGTAGCGCAAATAAGACACCTGATCCTGTGAACGGGCAATGCGGTAGTGCCAACGGTACAACTGTTGCATCTGCGCCATCTTCCAATCTTTGTTCCAGAGGCTCTGCTTCTGCGGTATCTGGCTCAGGCCCGTGGAACTGGTCATGCGCAGGTCAGAATGGCGGTTCATCTGTAAGCTGTAGCGCAAATAAGGCACCAGATCCTGTGAACGGTGTGTGCGGCTCCTCCGCAGGAAGTTGCTCGAAAGGGACCAAGGCCAATGACAATGTTGCCAGCAGCTGTGGCACTACGCGTACGTGGCAATGTAGGGGCAGTAACGGTGGGAATACCGCTTCATGCTCAAAACCTAATGCGGCTTGCCCTACACCAATAAATGGTAGTTGCGGATCATCTCATAATACAACGGTTTCTAGTAAACCTACGTCAAACCTTTGTAACAAAGGTAATGCCTCAACCGTCTCCGGAAGCGGACCATGGAGTTGGTCTTGCAGCGGACAAAACGGTGGCACCACTGCTTCGTGTAATGCAGAAAAGGCTGGCCCTCCTCCTGGATCCTGTACAATTATGCACCCAATAGGGTGGGATGGCCCAGATAGGGATTACGGCAATGTTCATTGCGCAGAATATTTTCTTGCACCTGGAGGGACTCCTGGTAAAACGATAATGTCTAATGGCGAAACGGCATTTACCACAGCCAGATATTGCTCTACCCCACGCGGATGTTATGGAGAAATGAATTACAAATGTGAAAACGGCCGTATGGTAGTAATAAATTCATTTTGTAGAGGAGGAATGTCCGCGCCATTTTAATTTTTTCCGTTGAGGGAGCTGGATAACACATGCAGCTATCACACATCAGGTTAAATCTGTAGATGTGTCAGTCTTCTGCTTAGCTAGGAGAAACAGAACCTCCACTTCATTTGGATACACAAATTCATCGGGGTGCGAATTTAATTTAAAGATTGATTTCACTACAGGTGGTGGAAACAATAGAGCAACAGCCACAATAACACCTGACAACCAGTGCCTATAAAGTAAAAAGGATTAATAATGACATATAGACATATATATTTTAGCGGTAATGATAGCCCTATCATGTCTTTTCCTTTATGCTCCTTATGCAAATGCAACAGGCCGGGCAGGGGCCTGCGGTCCTGCCAGCGGTAGTACTTTTGATGGTGCTCCATCTGATCCGGCGGCGATGTGTTCACGTGGTGTGCCCACTTCGGCCAGTTTATCCGGGTCCACATACACTTGGACCTGCCGCGGTTCCGGTACAAGTGGTGATGCAAATTGTTCTTCTTCCAAGTGTAGTCCACCAGAAAATGGCCAGTGTGGTAGCGCTAATGGCACAACTGTGGCATCTAGACCAACATCTAATTTATGTTCCAGAGGATCTGCTTCTGCGGTATCAGGGTAAGGACCATGGAGCTGGAGTTGTGCCGGTCAGTATGGTGGCTCTCCAGCCAGCTGTAGTGCTAATAAAACCGTGCCTATAGCGTCTTGCGGTCCTGCTAACAATAATGATTACGCTTCAGCTAGCGCAGTCTCAAGCGCAGGAGCCTGTAGTAACGGTTATGTGACTACAGAAGGAATATTCCAACAAGGAGGTAAATGGAGCTGGTACTGTAACGGTGAAGCTGGCAAAACCCTGAATGATACCGGTAGCGGAGAATGTGTTGGCTATATTTCATCATCATGTGGATCAGCAAATGGTGCAACATTCGCCTCAGCCCCTTCAAGCAATCTTTGTTCCAGGGGGTCAGCTTCCTCGCTTTCAGGCTCTGGGCCATGGACTTGGTCTTGTAAAACGCATCCTCGTGCAAATGGCGTTTCATGTAGAGCAAATAAGTCGTCTGGCCCTCGTGTTGACGGAGAGTGTGTGGCTGGTTTGCCTAGAGTTCAAAACTCTTGGAACAGTACATACAATAAATTCGTAGCATCTGTTAGATCCTCCTGGTGCACAAGCGGCCAGGTTCGCGGAAATGTTACTGATACTTTAACCGAGGTTCCAGGAGGCTATTACTGTGATGGACAAAACGGCGGTGAGACAGTATCTTGCCCAGTTGGTGGCCCTGGGGGTATGTAAGTGTAGTGCTTACTTTGTAACTGCCCAGATGTTGTAATAATCATCTGTCCATAAAACGCCCTCATCTTTGGATGGCTTTAGAAGCGACCAGTCGAGATTCTCACCTAGAACCTCATTGCTCTCAGGCGGTTTTAGGAAAAGAAAATACTGGTATTTATAGTCGCCTCCAAAAGACATCTCCAATTCATAAACAGCCATCTTAAACTCATGTGAATATGCAGCAAACAGCGGTGAATAGTCAAAATAACTAGCAGGAGCCAAGAACACCAAAGCTCCCCCAGGTGAAAGCTTGCTCAGATATATCGAAAATGCTTCTCTTGTCATGAGATGGAAAGGCACAGTTGATGAACTGGTCGCGGTAGAGATTATACCACCATAATACTCATTCGGTTTATTTTTAATGCCCAAGCGTGCATCACCTAGATAAATATCATAGCTTTCACCGCAAGTGCTCAATGATTTCAACAGATTAGGGTTACGAGCAATATCTATAACGTCTTGACTAACTTCAAAGAACTCAACTTTTACTTTATCTTGGGTTAAGCATAAATCGCTTCCACTGCCGAGCCCGAGGCTGGCTACTGGCTTATTCAGTCTTTTAGCGTTATCAATTACAGGGGTATGATAGGTGCCTGTGTCTATCAACATACTATTAGTTGAGTGAACATAGCGTTCGGCGCTGTGCAAAATAAAGCCATTATAATAAAGGTATTCTGTGACGTCAGGCGTGATAGGCGCATGAACAACCTTACTAATGCCAAAAAAACTGCGTGAAATATAGGGTCGCTCAATATCGGTAACCATGTATTTTAAATCAGGAAGATAAATATTGGACTGCAAAGCCATTCCGGAGCTGGAAAGAGCCATGCAGGTAAACAAGGTTGTATAAACAACCCGATTTATGCGTAAAAAAGCAAAGACTAAAATTGATAGAGACAGGATGGCCGCCAGTATTTGTTTCTTCTGAAGATCATAGCTATCATAGGGATATTCAATTATCACTACAGTCGCGATAGAAACAAATGCAATGATTCCAATAAGATCATAACGGTTATATCTAAAAAAGGCTTTGTCTTTTAAAGAAGTAAATAGATAGATAGAAAACAATGAAAGAATTAAGGTTAAAGGATATTCATATATCTTTTCAAAAACATATGGTGAAATCAAAGCATTGAAAATACCGGCAAGTACTCCACCTGCTGCTATCCATGCATAAAACGATCCTAACTTGGTTGCGTGAGGGCGATTATTATAAAGGCAGACATGGCAAAGAAGCGACAAAACAGAAAATGCGCTTAAATGTGCAATCAGGAAAAATATATTTTCGATGGGGTTAAACCATAAAGGTATTATGCATAACGGCAGCATAAACAAGACCGCCAACAGGCGCATCCTTTTCCCGTTAAGGAAATTCATTTTTCCACTAAAAGCTAGAATATACGTTGTCAGATAGAGGCAAAGAGGAATAATCCACAATAGTGGAAAGGAAGAGATATCATTTGTAATTATAGTGGTTACACCGTGTATCAAGCTCGCTGGGCAAAATGCAAGAAGAAGCCATGATCCTTTTATACCATAGGAAACAACCGGGCTCGGAACTTTTATAATATCGGCTTGTTCTGGAATAGCGGTATTTGATTTAAGGTAAAGCGTATAAAAAAGATAAAGAGTAAGCCCCGCATAAACACTAAACAACAGAGACCATACAAAAAGCTGATTTTCCAATTCTAGATAAGGCTGAACCAAAACTGGGTAGGTTATCAGCGCCAGAAACGACCCAAAATTGCTTACACTGTAAAGCCAGTACGGGCTGTTTTCTTTTCCTACTTGTGATCTGTAAAAAAGTATTTGAGCGAGAGGCGCGGTTGTCGCCAAAATAAAAAAAGGTAACCCTACTAGCAAAATACCTTTATAAAGCACCCACAAATTAGGATTTTTAAAATCAGGCAAAAATGCCGCAGATGTAAAAGAGAAACCTAACAATGGTACTGATAAAATAATGAGAAAAGTATAGATGTAAGCTGGTAGTGACTTTTGATTTTTTATAAATGCACCTACAAAGAAATACCCGGCAAACAGAAGAAACTGAAACAGCATTAATAGTGAGTTCCATACAGCAGGCGCTCCGCCAAGTAAGGGAGTTAGTTTCTGGGCAACCATTGGCTGTATTGAAAAGATCAAATACGCGCTCAAGAAAGTCACACTTATTAGCAGTTTTTGTTTGGAAAAAATCATATATTTTGTTTACGGACTTTAATTGCAATCAAATTTAAGTGTATAATTAAATTATAAATATTTATAGTTTTAAAAAACGCCAGATAAAATAGCACCTTCACTCCTACCTACATTTGCCGGAATTCTTTTCGGCATTATAATTATTGGCTTGGCATTTACTGGCCTTTATTATTTTTAAACCAGCCTCCGGGCTGGCAATGTGAAAGGTTAACTATTGCTGCGACTGATGCTCTTCCAAATATAGAAGAACAGCCAGAACGCCATGTAATGAGATGTTACAAACTGCATGAAAAGAATATTCAGGGTAATAAAATCACCGCGGTATTTTTAAATTCTAAGAACATTTTGATAGGTTCGCCAGTTGAACCAGATTCGGAAGTGTCTCCCGAACAAATCTAAAAATGGGAGAAAGTTAGCATAGACACTGATAAAATGAGTGCAAGAACTATTGCTTTTGATGGAAATCTACCACAAAATTGTAAACAAACAGAAGTTACAGAAACTGGCACTTCGATAGAAACAATTCATGCTAGCTGGGTGTGTGAATAGAAGTTGCAAATCCGCTTTTCACCTTGATAGGGGCACTAATGCGCAAAATCCTAAAAAATATTTCCAGGATTAAATATATTGCCTGTATCTATGGCAGATTTTAATGTCCTCATAAGATTAACGACAGCCTCACCATGTTCCTCCATCAGGGCTTCTTTCTTGCCTTTCCCGATGCCATGTTCACCCGTACATGTCCCATCCATATCATGTGCTCGGTGAACTAGCCTCTTTAGTAACTCTTTAGCCCTTGAAACTTCATCTGCATCAGTTTCATCTACCATCAGAAAAAGATGAAAGTTCCCGTCACCAACATGACCTACCAATGGGGCGGTAAGATTGAGATCGTCTAAATCGCCTTGTGTCGCTAAAATGGCATCGGCTAATTTTGAAATTGGGACACAAATATCAGTTATAATCATATGCTTACCCGGGCAATATGCTTTGGCCGCCCATAATGCTTCGTGTCTGGCTGTCCATAAGGCATTACGTTCTTCCATTTTATCTGCATAGCTGAAGGGCCCTCCATCAAATTCTTCAACAATTTCATTGAACAGCTCAGCCTGCTCTTTTGCAGAAGTGGGGCTCCCGTGAAACTCTACAAACAAAGTAGGGGTCTCTTGCAAATTTAAGTTATCGTGCTGGTTGCTTGCTTTGACCTGCAATTTATCCAGAAGTTCCATTCGCGCGACAGGAATACCCGATTGAATGGCTAATATTGCTGCATTACATGCCGATTCTATATCCGGAAAAGGGCAATACCCACCGATTATTTTTTCAGGTACACCATGAAGGCGAAGTGTAATTTCTGTTATAAGCCCCAGCGTTCCTTCTGATCCGATCAATAAATGTGTTAGGTCATAACCTGCAGAAGACTTTTTGGCACGGCGGCCTGTTTTAATAATTTCGCCATTAGGCATAATGGCGGCAAGATTCAATACAGCATCACTCATGGTTCCGTAACGCACAGCATTAGTACCAGATGCCCGCGTCGCAACCATTCCACCGATTGTCGCATCAGCACCTGGATCAATAGGGAAGAATAGCCCGCTTCCCTTTAGGTAGCTATCCAACTGTTTTCTCGTGACACCAGCTTGCACTGTTATGGTCATATCTTCTGGACAAAATGAAATCACTTCATTCATCTTGCTGAGATCAACGGATATTCCACCAAATGGCGCATGGATGTGGGCTTCAAGGGATGTGCCTGCTCCAAACGCAATTAATGGAATACGCTCTTTTACCGCAAGTTTAACAAGCTTTTGTATTTCCTCGTTGTTTTTAGGAAAAACTACAGCATCCGGTAATTGCGCTTCGTGCCAGCTTACATCATTGCCATGGTGTTCTCGAAGGGCTTCATTAAAACTTAGCCTGTCCTTAAATATCTTTTCAAGGGGCGCACGGATATCAATTACCTTGCCATAGAGCGATATCATATTGTTATATTCATCCTTTAAAGGCGGTTTGCGTTATAAGCCTATAATATATAAACTAAAAAAATGAATCATTAAATATACTAGCGAAATAATTACTTTATAAATGACTTCTAAAAACAGTGTCTCTCATCCATCTTCAGGAAATGTATTATTTTTAATACTCATAGCCGTCGTTTTATTCGCGAGCCTGTCTTATGCTGTCTCAAATACAAACACAAACTCCGCAGGTAATGTAAGTGCTGAAAAGGCAGAATTAGCCTCAAGCCAGATAGTACAATATTCTGCCATGTTACAAAATGCCATACTTCGTATAAAAACACTTAATAATTGCACCGATTTCCAAATTAGTTTCTGGCATAACAGCAATGGGGACGGCAGCGAAGACGGAGGAGATGATTTCTATAACAATAAATCTCCTAACGATCATTCATGTCATGTTTTTGATAAAAACGGTGGTGGGGCCGTTTATATGACCCCTCCTGCCTTGGCGCAAAATGAGGGCAACTATATTTTTACCCCCTATGCTATCAACGGTTTTGGCACAGATGGTGACTTTTTCGGGTAGGGTGCAGCCTGTTTCAGGTCAAGTTTGTCCGGAGGTGCGCTCTTCATTTATTCCTTAATGTATTCACGGTAGATCCAAACCACATCTAAAATCTTCTTGACGCAGCGCAGCATATCTTCTTAATTGAACATACAAAAAGAAGAGGGGGCGGCATGCTAAAATTCATAATATCACTTTTTACTTTCATTACATTCTTTTCTACAGCTGCTCTCGCACAGTCTGGTGACGGTCTGGATAGCGGAGATACCGCATGGCTTCTGGTGTCGTCACTACTTGTGCTAATGATGACCATTCCTGGTCTTGCTTTATTTTACGGCGGGCTTGTAAAAAGAGACAATATATTAAGTACACTAATGCAAAGTATTGCAGTTTGCATAGTTGTGAGTGTCATATGGCCAGTACTTGGTTACTCACTTGCTTTCACAGAAGGCAATCTTTTTATTGGCGGCTTTGATAAGGTTATGCTTGGCGGTCTCACTCCCGCATCCTTATTAGGCACAATTCCCGAATCTGTCTTTATTGTATTTCAGATGACTTTTGCCATTATCACAGCAGCACTTCTTTTCGGGGCTGTGGCAGATCGGATTAAATTTGTTTCTGCACTTGTTTTTACGCCTTTATGGTTCATTCTTGTTTACGCACCGATTGCGCACTGGGTTTGGGGGCCTGGTGGTTTCATAGGAGGTGTCGGGTTAGAAGACTACGAAGGCTTACTTGGATTCGGAGAGGCTCTGGATTTTGCAGGAGGAACTGTAGTCCATATTAATTCAGGTGTGGCAGGCTTGATTGCTGCCCTGATGATTGGCCGCGGCCTCAAAACACGCCGTGACCCTTCAACTCCCAACAATCTTATTTTAAGCGTTATTGGTACGGGGCTACTTTGGGTTGGCTGGTTTGGATTTAATGCCGGATCTGCGCTATCTGCGGGAAGCTCAGCCGGGTTCGCTATGCTTGTGACAAATTCAGCCGCTGCAATGGCTGCCCTCACATGGATGATTATAGAGATTTTTGACAAGGGCAAAATTAGCGTGCAAGGCACGTTATCGGGAATAGTCGCAGGCTTAGTTGCGATTACACCTGCAGCGGGTTTTGTGGGTTTTGGCGCGTCGCTCGCAATGGGGCTAATAGCTTCTGTTGTCTGTTATTTCTCTGTAAAGCATCTCAAAGAATGGCTGAAATATGATGATGCGCTAGACGTATTCGGCCTTCACGGTGTTGGAGGTATTGTCGGTGCTTTATTGGTTGGCGTTTTTGCCAGCCCGGATATAGGGGGCGCTTCCGGGCTTCTACACGGCAATGCAGGTCAGGTTGTAGCGCAACTCCTGTCTATTATAGTAACCTTAGCCTATTCAGCTGCTGTAACCTGGATTCTTCTTGTTATGGTTCGTTTTATCTTTGGATTACGTGTAGATCCGCGTGTTGAATATTGGGGGCTGGATCTGGCTCATCATGGTGAGACGATCGCGGAATACAACAAAAACCTGCCTAAAGAGTATTTGGAACAACCAGTACTTAAGAAGGCACGTAGCAAAAAATCTAAACCAAAGAAGAAATAACTGGCATTATCAAAGAGAATGGGGAGCGAATAAGAGGAAAAATGGCTCCCCGGGCCGGATTCGAACCAGCGACCGGACGGTTAACAGCCGTCTGCTCTACCACTGAGCTACCGAGGAACATTTTTCAGGTCATATACCTACTGTTTTAAAGCACTCTCGTCAAGACTTGAGTTTATAAAAATTATCAAAAACTTTATCTTTCCATAGCAACCCCGTTTGTGCTATGTAAAGGTGTAAACAAAATAATAAAAAAGCAGGGCAGGGACGATGACCACAAATCAGCTGACTATTAATAAGTTTTTCAACCAAACCGATATGACACCTGAAGAGGCCGTTAAAATCGTTACGAATGGTTTAGACGGCAGTGATTATGGTGAATTTTACCTTGAGGCATCAGAGGCCGAGGCCATCGTCAAAACAGCAGGTGAATTTAAAAGCATCAGTTTTGGCAATAGTGAGTCGGGTTTTGGATTTCGTTATGGCCAAGGCGAAAATACTGCATATGTTTATTCTGATATTTTCAATAAAGCTGCATTGGATGAAGCCATTGCAACTGCAAAATCAACCATGGACACTAAGAAAAAAGGTCCTCAGCCACTACAAGGATTTGGAGGCAATACACAAGAATTTTACAAGCCTAAACACGAGGCAGATAGCCACAATGTTGAAGAAAAAATCCGTATTATAGATAAAATTGAATCAGAAGCTCTTGCATCAGACCCAAATGTCATAAATGCAAGTGTCATTTACAAAAGTGCGGCTAAGGACGTTCTTATCATTACAAATGATGGGCAGATACTAACCGACGAGCGGCCTATGTCTTCAATGACTGTCACTCTCTCACTAAAAGGAGATGACGGGAAAATATATGAACATTACTCTACGATTGGCGGGCGAGTTGGGCCTGATGATGTTTTAGACGAGGCTAATTACAGGCCCCTGATAGAAGATGTTTTGCGAACAGCAAAGCTTTTAAGCATTGCAGAAGAAGCTCCGTCAGGTAAAGCGGATGTTGTTCTCAAAAGCGGGTGGCCGGCTGTCCTGCTACATGAGGCTGTAGGACATGGACTTGAATCAGATCATACACGCGATGAAACTTCTGTCTATAGTGGCAAAATTGGCGAGCAAGTTGCAGCAAAAGGTGTCACCATCGTTGACCAGGGCGATATGCCTGGTGAAAGAGGAGGACTGCCTTTTGATGATGAAGGAACACCTACACAAAGAAATGTACTGGTAGAAGATGGTATATTAAAAGCTTATATGCAGGATCGAAAAAATGCTCTGCTAACAGGCGAGCAGCCAACAGGAAACGGCCGTCGCGAATCTTATAAACACGCGCCTATGCCGCGCATGACTAATACCTACTTTGAGAGTGGCGAACACACCCCCGAAGAGGTTCTGGCATCATTAAAAGACGGCATTTATGTAGAAAGCATGGGTGGGGGCAGTGTAGACACAACATCGGGCAAATTTAATATGGAAGTAACTTTGGGTTGGATTGTTAAAGATGGCAAAAAGATTAAACCCATCAAAGGGGCCAGTGTTATAGGGGATGGCCTGACCACTATACAAAACACAGTAATGGTGGCGAATGACCTTGAACTGGCAAGAAGTTCAGGCATGTGCGGCAAAGGCGGCCAAAGCGTTCCTGCCGGTATTGGCCAACCTACCATTCGCGTCAATGGCATGACTATAGGTGGACAGGGATAACCCTTATTAAAAAACTAAAACAAAAAGCCGCATAATGCGGCTTTTTTTTATGGGTACAAAACTTAATCAACGTCAAAGCTTTACGCTCCTGCTATTTTCAATCCATCTATGCGGGTTGTAGGGCAAGCAAACGCGGTTTTCGTATTAGGATGGGATGGGGTATCATTGGCGAGTTTTGCATTCATAAACATTTCGCTCAATTTTCCAGCCATAATAAAACCGTCAACCGGCTCATCTGTGATTTTACCGTTTCTGATCCAGCGACCACTGGCAGGTTTTGAAAAGCTGTCCTTAACTATATCAACTGTACCGCCTTGATGGGCATCTACATAGATACCCTCATCTATATCTGAAATCAGGTCTTCAACAGACATTTTACCAGGTAAAATAGATGTATTTGTCAGACCATCATTTCGTGCAATAGGGGCCTTATCAAGCTTTTTGGCCTCAGCTGCCGACATCGCAAATTCCTGCAATACACCATTTTTTATAAACTCTATTTTCT
>Ga0066376_10005101_pt1 | contig 11252 bp, 10 predicted proteins | sample Knorr_S15_td_Bot_FD_77009 | JGI IMG/M metagenome (GOLD analysis project Ga0066376, IMG submission 77009) | Marine microbial communities from Southern Atlantic Ocean transect - Knorr_S15_td_Bottom_ad_5009_LV_A | ecosystem: Environmental > Aquatic > Marine > Oceanic | place: Southern Atlantic... | reverse complement strand
TGCAAAGTAATTTTGTGGCCAGCGTATCGCATGAATTAAAATCTCCCCTTGCATCTATCCAGCTATATCTGGAAACTTTAAAGTATCAGGAGGTTTCCAAAGAAGAGAGTAAAGATTTTATCGAGATCATGTTGTCCGACACATCCCGTCTTTCTGCGTTGATAGAAAATATTCTGCAATCCAGCAAAGCCGATCCTAAAAGTATGGAGTTGCAGCTACAAAAGGTGGACCTTGGCAAATTTTTGTCGGAGGTGGTGCAGGACCACAAACGCCAATTTGAAGAAAAAAAATGCGAAGTGGATTTGCAGTTGGAAGCCTCGCCGCTTTTAACCCTGGATAAAAATGCGTTGCAGATGGTATTTAATAATCTCATCGGCAATGCGTTACGCTATTCACCAACGGGTTCGTCTCTTAAAATACATCTGCATAGAACTGGCAGGTTTTGGGATATCGATTTTACCGACCAGGGAATCGGGTTTGAAAAAAAGGATATGAAAAAAGTCTTTAAGAAATTTTATAGAGTGCAGAACGAGGACACGCAAAATATCGAAGGCGCGGGGCTGGGGCTCTTCATCTCGCGTGAAATTGTGAAGAATCACAAGGGCAAGCTCAAGGTTGCGAGTCCGGGCCGGGGCAAAGGCTCTGCGTTCACCGTCTCCCTTCCTGTCAGCCGGGGACTGACGGTGTGACAAGGCACCGCTGAAAAAATGATATGAGTGATGCAAAAAAGATTCTGGTCGTAGAAGACGAAGCGCATCTTGCGAAAGGGCTCCAGTTCAATCTCGAGCGCGAAGGTTATATCGTGTCTTTGGTTGATAATGGTGAGTCCGCTATCGAATTGTTGAGTGAAGAGGCTTTCGACTTAATGATCCTCGACATCATGTTGCCCAAGCTCAATGGCATCGAAGTGGCTCGGCGCGTGCGTAACACCGATTTGCGCTTCCCAATTTTAATGCTTTCTGCGAAATCATCGGACGAAGACCGGGAACTCGGACTGGAAGCCGGGGCCGATGATTATTTAACCAAGCCCTTTCATCTGCCGGAACTGCTGCTCCGGGTCAAAGGCATCTTGCGCCGGTGGGAATGGTATAAAGAGCCGGTTCACGATCAGGAAGTATTCCACTTCGGCGATATGTGGATCAACTTTGTCAACGGCAGGGCAAAAGGTTGTGCCGGGGAGTTTTATCTGACCGCAAAAGAAGCGTTGATGATGCGACTTTTGGTTTCGCACAAAGGCAATATCGTCAGTCGCGAAGAGCTTCTCGAAAAAGTGTGGGGCTACGATCCGCAAACAGAAACCCGCACGATAGATAATTTTGTTGCGCGCCTCAGAAAATATTTCGAAAAGAAACCGCAATCGCCCCGCTACATCATCACCCACCGCGAAAAAGGCTACCAATTCACTCCCTAGCGGGAGAGGCCGCTCTGCATTACGTTTAAGAGCGGTCAAAGTTTGTTGAGCGCATCACCGGGCCCACTACCGTGGAAGGCAGATAGGAAAAAGTATTCACAGCTTAGGGAGAGCTATTCCTTGCACAAACCTTTATCCCATTTCTCGTCATTGCGAGCGACTGAAAGGAGCGCGGCAATCCAGAATCAATAAAAAACTATTTTTAGCCAAATAACCTGCAAACAAAGCGGGATATATTAAGTCTGGATCGCCACACCAAAATTATTTAAAACTCTCTAGAAACGCTTGTTCGATTTTCGTCAGGTTTTGCTCGATGTTGGTGGCAGAAACATCTTCGATGAACGGGCAGGTGCCGAGGATGGGAGTGCCGGAAAACTTTTCAATCAGCTTTCCCTGCTCTTGTTCAACCTCATCGAGGTCATCCCCCGAGAGCCGGTTTAAAATAACGCCCTTTATTTTTAATCCATGCTGGTGTGCCGCATTGATGGTGAGCAGAGTGTGGTTCAAAGCTCCCAGTTGAATTCTGCTGACGATGATGAGAGGCAGTGCCATTTGCAATGCCATATCCGCGACGTTGTAACGCGAGGTGATAGGAACCATAAGTCCGCCAATACCCTCGACCAGCATCAGGTTGTGTCGCGATTGCAAAATTTTAAATTTTTCCAGAATAGTAGCGGGATCAATTTCCGTTCCAGCGATGCATGCTGCCTGATAAGGCGATGCCGGGGTTTTGAGCCGATAAGGGCAGACTTCCTCTTCGCTATCAGTACTACCTGATACTTCCATCAAAAACTTTGCATCGGAATTGGCGGTAGAACTGCATTGCGGGTCAACTCCTGTTTCTATGGGTTTCATGACTCCGACATTCTTGTTTTTAAACAAGGTTGTCAGGCAGGCAGTCACCATGGTTTTGCCGACACCGGTGTCGGTGCCTGTTATGAAGAATCCGTTCACAATTTGTCCCAATGTTTTTCAGTGCAATACAAATCTGATATAATTATTAACAGCTTCCGCGAGGGAGGCAAGTTATTAATCGATCGGGTAAAAAAGGTTATGGGATCAAAAAAACTGGATGTGGTTTGCCCCTGTTGCGAAACTAAGCTCAAGGTAGATAAAAAAACAGGCGAGGTGATCTGGGAAGAGAAGAAAGAAAAGGTGATGCCCTCCCTCTCCGATATGGTGAATGACCTGGGCAATCAGCAAAAGGAAAATGCAAGCATTTTCAAAAAAAATAGCGACAACCAAAAAGAACGCAGCCGCCTTCTCGATGAAAAGCTAAAAGAATCCCTAAAACATGTCGACCGCTCCTCCACCGACAAACCCCTCCGCGACTTCGACTTCGACTAGCGGCGAGCCGCCGCTGGCGATAGGTCGATGCCCGTAAAGCTAACGAGCACCCTCAAGCCTTTAACTGTAGGTTTGCCAGCATTGCATCCCACGCTAGTGGGCCAACGTGACGCTGGACTCTAAAGGTCGATGCCCGTAAAGAAGGCAAATATTTTTTGGAATAATTAGATGCTTTCGGGTTTCCGGCGTGAGAGGCCGGCGAACCTCACGCCTTTAATCGCCAAAGATCGTACAACTTATCTGATAACCCATTAAATCTAAATGTTTTGTAGCGCTGTGCTCTTGTCCAGCCTTTGGGGAAGACAAAAAGGGATTATCAATGAAGGGTTTGGGTGTAAGCAGTAGGACCTCTTCCCAAAGGCAAAACGATCAAATGGAAAAAGTTTACAAAAGGAAGCAACAAGAAAAGGCAAGACGGGAAGATATTGTTGACTGGCGAACCAACCTTAACGTTACTATCCACTTTTAGCCGTCCATAAGGGGACATGCACCTGCGGGGCATGGAGATTAATGAGCGGTCAGATAATATACTAGAAAATTTTTGTCCTCAATTTTGGTTTAGGCATTTGTATATCCAGAGAAGCATCAGACCAAGTACATTCCTCCCCTTCCAACTTCTGATGCAATTCAAGAATACTCATTCCAGAGGATTCGTATTCGTTTAATTTTTCTTTTGATATTTTAATAAAACTGGTTTGCGTTTTTTTTACAGGCAAAAGTAAGTTTTTATCTTTATCAAATTCCCCATACGATTCACATCTGCCTATCAATTGCTTAATGGTCTTTGAACATCTTGTAATATTATCTTTTGAAATCATAAAATGTTTTCCCTGTGCTGTGAATTGCTAGAGTTCAACTGTCATCCCATCAATCGCAAGTTCTACTCCTTTGGGCAAATCTTCAGAGACTTTTTCGAAATCGAATTGATGGTTGATATGCGTCAGGATGGTGCGCTCGGGCTGGATTAATTCCACAGCCTCCAGTGCTTGGCTGAGACAAAAATGCGTGGGGTGGTCTTTGAATCCCAACGCATTCAGGATGAGCAGTTTTAATCCTTTTAGCTTTTCCAATGTGTAGGGCGGGATGCCACTGCAATCTGTTATGTAGGCACAGTCGTTAAAGCGGAATCCATTGATCATCAGCTTGCCGTGTTGAATATCCAGTGGCGTGACGGGGATGTCGCCGAACTGGTAAGTTTTATCTTCAAAAACATGCGGTGCTAACTTGGGAATGCCGCCGCCGATCTGCTCGGCCTCGCCAAAAATATAACTGAAGTTTTTTTTCAGCTGACTCAATGTCTGTTGGTTGCCATAGCAGGGCAGGACGGTTTTCTTGAAGAAGTTAAAACTTCTTAGCTCATCAATGCCGTGCACATGATCTGCATGGTGATGCGTATACAACACGGTGTCGATATTGCGGATGTCATAGCGCAAGCATTGTTGCCGGAGGTCCGTAGACGTGTCGACCAGAATGGTATGGCCATTTTGCCGCACCAGAATCGATGAACGAAGACGCTTGTTGCGCACGTCATCCGACTGGCAGACTTCACACGTACAGCATAAGGAAGGGACTCCGGTGGAAGTGCCGGTACCCAGAAACAAAATTTCCATAATAATATATTGTCCGACCTGACTGGAGGTTGAGAATTATCGTTGTCCATTGTAAGAAGCGGGGGTGGGACTGTCAAGAAATGGACGCAACTGTATATTGTACAAATTTTGTGTTTTTATTGGCGAGTGTTATTAAATCCCCCTCACCCCCGCCCTCTCCCTCAAGGGGAGAGGGAGCAAAAAGTCCCTTCTCCCCTTGAGGGAGAAGGTTAGGATGAGGGGATATAATAATTTTTTATATCTACTTTGAAATAATCGGCTAATAACCTTGTAGGAACCTCTGTTTATCGCGATTGAATGCGCCGGGGAAATTATGTTAAAGTATGACTCCTATTACAACAGTCATTCTATTTTGAGGAGTTAAACATGTCTGCATTAGTTGCCAAACCTGCACCAGACTTTACAGCGCAAGCGGTAATGCCTGATGGCAGTTTTAAAGAAATCAAACTTTCCGACTATAAAGGAAAGTATGTCATTTTATTTTTCTACCCGTTGGATTTCACTTTTGTTTGCCCGACTGAAATCATTGCTTTCAGCGAAAAAATGGATGCATTCAAAAATAAAAATACGGAAGTTCTTGGCGTGTCTGTCGACAGTCATTTTTCGCATTTGGCCTGGAGAAATACCGATCGCAAGAATGGCGGTTTGGGTGATATTGCATATCCTCTTGTTTCCGATCTTAACAAGAAAATCACCTACGACTATGGTGTCATGCACGAAGCGGGTATCGCCTTCCGCGGTCTGTTCCTGATCGACAAAGAAGGCGTGGTACAGCATCAACTGATAAACAACCTGCCGCTGGGACGCAATATCGATGAGGCGTTGCGGATGGTGGATGCACTTCAATTCCATGAGAAAGACGGCGAGGTTTGCCCGGCAAACTGGAGTGAAGGTTCCGATGGAATGAAGGCAGACCCTGAAGGATCAAAAGAATATTTCCAAAAGAACAACTAAGCGGGGTTTTATCACTGTTAAAGAAACAGGGCGTTCCCATTGGGCAACGCCCTGTTTTTATTTCCACCGTTGTAATCTGGGACAGGTTTTATAAATGATTCTTCTTTGTAATGACGATGGATTCAATGCCGAGGGCTTGCGCGTTTTGCGTGAAGAACTTCTGGCTCTGGATGATGTGCTGATCGTTGCGCCGGAAACCGAACAAAGTGCCATGGGTCACGCCATCACTTTGACCCAACCCCTCAAGGTAAGAAAAGTGGAAGAGGACGGCGAGTTCATTGGCTATGCGGTTAATGGGACTCCGGCAGATTGTGTCAAACTTGCCATTGCTGAGTTGCTGGAGACACCGCCAAAACTGGTTGTGTCTGGAATCAATAGAGGTGGCAACCTCGGTATGTGCGCGCTTTATTCTGGCACCGTTTCTGCGGCTACCGAAGCGATGATCATGGGGGTGCCGAGTATCGCGGTTTCTCTCGACACTTATGAAAACCCGGACTTCAAACCAGCGGCAAAATTCATCCGCAAATTGATTCCACAGGTGCTTAAAAAAGGTTTGCCTGAAGGGGTTGTCTTGAACATCAATGTGCCACCGGTTGCTGAATCGGAATTCGCTGGTGTTGCAATCACCCGGCAGGGAAAATCGCGCGTGATTGAAGAGTTTGATTGCCGAAAAGACCCGCGTGGCAATACCTATTACTGGTTAGCGGGGGAAATGCTTTTTGAAGAAGCTGACGATGGCGCCGACTGTGTGATGGTCGCGAAAAAATATATCTCTGTTGCTCCCATCCATTTTGACCTCACCCACTATCCTTCCCTGGAAAAACTAAAAGACTGGAAGTTTGAGATTTAAATCGGCGCTTGTTTTGTGTGGAAGTCAGTAGCTTGCTGAAATTTGTGGCCCACCGCGATCAGGTTTGCTTCATCAAAATGTTTGCCCATCAATTGTAGTCCAACCGGAAGATCTTCCGTTCCGACAAAACCGCAGGGAATTGACATCGCCGGGATGCCTGCGAGGTTGGCAGAAATGGTATAGATATCTGCCAGATACATCTGTAACGGGTCATCCATTTTTTCGCCAAGTTTGAATGCGGGATAGGGAGTGACGGGGGATGCGATGACATCGCATTTTTCCAGGGCGTTTTCGAAATCCTGTTTGATAAGCGTTCTTACTTTCTGTCCTTTTAAATAATACGCGTCGTAATAACCGGAACTCAGCACGAAGGTTCCGAGAATGATGCGGCGCTTGACTTCTTCGCCGAAGCCTTCTTCACGGGTATTTTCGTACATGTTGACGAGGTTATCGGACTTTGCGGACCGATAACCGTATTTAACGCCATCGTAACGCGACAGGTTGGTGCTGGCTTCGGCACAGGCAATTATGTAATAAGCGGCGACTGCGTAATCAAGATGCGGCAGAGAAACTTCGACCGTTTGCATGCCGAGCGATTCGAGTATGCGGATGCTTTCCTGCACGGCTTTTTCCACTTCCGGTTGCATGCCACCCGTGAAATATTCTTTCGGGATGCCCAGTTTCATTCCTTTGACATCCTGACTCAGGGATTTTGTGAAATCGGGCAAGGGTACATTGGCAGAAGTGGAATCTTGTTTGTCTTTGCCGCCGATCACGTTTAATAAAGTTGCGGCATCGGCAACGGATTTGGTAATCGGTCCGATCTGATCGAGAGAGGATGCAAACGCTACGAGTCCGAACCGGGAAACACGCCCGTAAGTGGGTTTGAGTCCGGTCACGCCGCAAAACGCTGCGGGTTGACGGATGGAACCGCCGGTATCGCTACCCAGTGCGGCGATGCATTCATGCGAGGCTACTGCCGCGGCAGAGCCGCCACTGGAACCGCCGGGAACCCGGTCGAGTGCCCACGGATTCATTGTCGGATGTTGTGACGAGTTTTCATTGGAAGACCCCATAGCAAACTCGTCCATATTTGTTTTGCCGACAATCACTGCCCCTGCGGCCTGTAGGCGGTTTACTACTGTAGCGTTATAAGGCGCGACAAACTGATCAAGAATTTTGGATGCGCAGGTGGTGCGACTGCCTTGGGTGCAGATCAAATCTTTTAACGCGATAGGCACACCGAGTAAGGGTAGATCTTCCCCCTTGGCGATTCTGGCATCGGCGGCTTTGGCTTGCTCTATAGCTTTTTCCCGCATCAGGTGGGCGAATGCCTGTACCTTGTCTTCAACCGCATCGATGCGTGCGAACACCGCTTCCGTCAATTGGACGGAAGATAATTTTTTCGAATGGAGTAGTTCTCGTGCCTGGGTAATTGTAGTGCGGTGCATGGGATTAAAGGATTTTTGGCACTTCGTAATGCCCCTTGCTATGTGCGGGGGAATCGTTTATTGGCTCGTGGTCGGTGAGAGGTTGGGTTGCCACGTCATCGCGAAAGACGTTGTTCAATCCCAACACATGCGCAGTGGGCTCGACATTTTTGGTGTCTAGTTCGTTGAGTTTCTCGATGTATTCGATGATGGTTCCCATCTGTTTTGAGAACCGGTCTTTCTCCGCATCGGTCAGTTTCAATCGAGCCAGTTTGGCTACACGTTCAATATCCATTTTGCTATTGTCTATTGGCTGCTAGAAAAGGCTTTTACTGTCTCTAGAAGCTAGATTGCGATAGTCAGCTTGTAAACGAGCCGACCCATTACCTGTAACGGTACGTTACTCGGTGGAGGCTTTGCGATCTTTTTTCTTTTTCTTTTTCAGCTCGACCATTTTTTCGGTGGCGGTAATTTTTGAAGCTTTGCGAGCCAGCCGTTTAGTTTTCTTTTTCAGTTTGCGAATTTCTACGGTATCGCTGTCTTTTTTAGCCGCTTCTGCCAGATTGGTCTGAGCTTTTTTGAGGTGTTCCTGCAATTTTTCAACGGTTGCCATGTGAGTCTATTCCAATATTTAAGGGTTCAGGTAAATAGTCTTTATACCATATTAAGGCCTTATGTCGCAAGGCTTGGTGAATAGGGTTGCTTTAAATGGCTTGGTGGTTATATTTAATAACTTCCCCCTGATAAGGGGGATTGAGGGGGTTGCTTTAGATTTTCAACTTTTATTTTCAAGTCTTCGTAGACACCATCTATATTTTTCAATACATCGTCATTTGTATAACGTATGACGGAAACACCCAAGGTGTTAAGTCGTTTTGTTCGCCTTTCGTCATATTCTTTTTGTTCTCCATGACTATCGCCATCAATTTCGATAGCCAGTAAAATTTCGCTGCAATAAAAATCTACGATGAATTTGTCCAAAGGTTTTTGGCGCGAAAATTTTAATCCCAGGAATTTTTGGCCTTGCAGAATGTCAAACCAGAATTTTTTCTCGGCGGCGGTAGGTATTTTGCGGTTTTCCCGGGCTCTTTGGGTGAGCGTCTGCTTGTATGGGATAAAAACCAATTTATCAGGAACCCCCCTCAGTCCCCCCTTATCAGGGGGGAGGTTTTAATCATTGTCTTCGTTGTTTTCTTTAAGGTAGATTTTCTATAAACTCATCATCAAACATAAATGCTCCATAGTTTTAATTTGCCTATGCCAATAATAAGCTATAGATAGCTTTTTCCAAAATAAACTTCCCCCTGATAAGGGGGATTGAGGGGGTTGTTTTTATTTGTAATGTCTATCTAAAACCCCCCTGGCCCCCCTTGTCAGGGGGGTTATTAACCTGATGTTGGATAGGCAAATTACTCTTTAACGCGCTTAGGAAACTTTTCTCATTTATAAACTCAATGCAGAGCCGCCTCCCTCGCGGGAGGGCAAAAAAAACGGGAGAGGCTGTAAAGCCTCTCCCGATAAGTGTTCTTCTTTTAAGATTTAAGTAGCAGTAGGAGTCGCATCCTCTATGCTATCTTGCAGGGCCTCTTTTCTGCTGAGCTTAACTTTGCCCTGTTGGTCTACATCGATGACTTTGACTTTGATTTCGTCACCTTCCTGAATTTCGTCGCTGACATTTTTGATGCGGCGATCGCAAATTTGAGAGATGTGGACGAGTCCATCGGTGCCGGGGAAAATTTCTACGAAGGCACCAAAGTCGACGATCTTTTTCACTTTGCCGAGATAAATTTTGCCTTTCTCAACTTCCTGAGTCAGGTTCTTGACAAACTCCACTGCTTTTGCTGCTGCGTCTGCGTCTGAGGAAGCAATGGAAACCAGTCCGTCGTCGTTGATGTCGATGGAAACTCCAGTCTTGTCGATGATCTCACGAATGACTTTGCCGCCCGGTCCAATAACGTCGCGAATTTTATCTTTCGGAACCATGAGGGTGACAATGCGAGGCGCGTGCACGTTGATTTCATCGCGAGGCGCGGATAGCGCTTTATTCATTTCTCCGAGGATATGCAAACGTCCTTCTTTTGCTTGTTCCAGAGCGGTTTTCATCAGGTCGCGGTCGAGCCCTGCGATCTTGATGTCCATTTGCAATGCAGTAATGCCTTTTGCAGTTCCTGCGACTTTGAAATCCATATCGCCCAAATGATCTTCAGAGCCGAGGATGTCTGAAAGGATAGCGACACGGTCGCCGTCTTTGATGAGTCCCATCGCGATTCCTGCTACGGGTGCTTTAATGGGAATACCTGCATCCATCATTGATAGTGACCCGCCACAAACGGATGCCATTGAAGAGGAACCGTTTGATTCGAGAATATCTGAAACGATGCGAATGGTGTAAGGAAAATCGTCCCTGCTCGGAAGGACGGGGATCAGGGCTCGTTCGGCCAACATGCCGTGACCAATTTCTCTTCGTCCCGGCCCTGAAATAAATTTTACTTCACCGGTACAGAATGCGGGGAAGTTGTAATGCAGTAAAAAGGATTTAGTCCCTTTGAATTCCAGGCTATCCATTCGCTGTTCGTCGGAAGAAGTTCCGAGGGTTGCAGTAACCAGTGCCTGGGTTTCGCCACGGGTGAAAACGGAAGAGCCGTGAACCCGGGGCAGGTAGCCTATCATAATGCTGATGGGGCGAACATCGGTGAGTCCGCGTCCATCGACACGATATTGTTTGTCGAGAACCATATTGCGCACGACCGACTTTTCCAGATCATGGAACAGGTCTTTTATTTCCCCTTTGGTATTGTCATCTTCGTCCGGATTCAGTTCAGAGCAAAGATCGTTTTTGATTTGTTTTATTGCATCGCTGCGTTCGTGTTTCCCGGAAATTTGCATTGCCGTATCGAGTTTTGTTGCAGCCTTGCTGTTGATGGAGGCTTTCAGCTCTTCATTAACTGCAGCAGGTTCAACAACCAGTTTTTCTTTGCCGAGAAGCTCACGCAATTTGATCTGGATTCCGATGATCTTTTTAATGCGTTCGTGGCCAAAATCTAGGGCTTCCATTATATCGTCTTCGCTGACTTCGCTAGCTCCCGATTCAACCATTACGATTCCATCCGCCGTTCCTGCCATGATGAGATTGAGATCGCTATTCGCGGTTTCTTCGTAATTAGGATTAAAGATCAGCTTGCCATCGACTCTTGAGATACGCGCTCCGGCGACGGGAGTTTCAAACGGAATGTCTGAGATCATCAAAGCCGCAGAAGCACCGGTGATGGCATTGACATCGGGCGGGTTGACCCCGTCGTGAGAGAGGACCATGGCCACGACTTGCGTTTCGTTTTTAAATTCTTTTGGGAATAGGGGGCGAATCGGGCGATCGATCAATCGGCAGATCAATGTTTCGATCTCACCGGGTCGGGCTTCGCGTCTAAAAAAGCTGCCGGGGATTTTACCAGCGGCGTAAGTTTTTTCCCGGTAGTCTACGGTCAACGGGAAAAAATCGATCCCCTCGCGTGCCGAGCCTGCCATGGTGGCGGCAACCAGAACCATGGTGTCGCCCTGACAGACAACGACTGTGCCGCCTGCCTGCCGAGCCAGATCACCCGCTTCTAATGAGATTACTTTTCCATCAATATCTATTTCTACTTTTTCCATTA
>Ga0066376_10005097_pt1 | contig 11257 bp, 12 predicted proteins | sample Knorr_S15_td_Bot_FD_77009 | JGI IMG/M metagenome (GOLD analysis project Ga0066376, IMG submission 77009) | Marine microbial communities from Southern Atlantic Ocean transect - Knorr_S15_td_Bottom_ad_5009_LV_A | ecosystem: Environmental > Aquatic > Marine > Oceanic | place: Southern Atlantic... | reverse complement strand
CTGTGTCTCTACATATACATCTAATTGTTCTTTTCGACTAATTGGGTCCCTTATAGACAACTCTGCGAGTTTGCCTGGAGTAATAAGAGTACCAGCACTCCCAAGAAACTCGCACTCAAACTCTTGCCTAAATTGTTCTTCACTCGTATTTTCAATCGTTTGCTTCTTCCATTTTTCATCTCTACCAGGCACATCCCACCAATTAATTTCATACGCAATATAATTTGAGCGGCCGTCTATAGCATCGCCCCACATCTTGTAAAAGTGATTCATACCATTTGGTGTTGATACAATAATAACTTTTGATGTCTGACCAGATGATATAGTTGGATATACAGAATAAAAGAAATCTTCGGCTAACCCTTGACTAATAAATGCGAACTCATCAAGAAAAATTAAATTAAAAGCATAGCCACGAATAGACGATGAGGATGTAGAGGCGGCAAGTATTCTGGAGCCATTCTCTAGATGTATAGACCCCTTATTCCATTCGGCAACTCCTTGTTGCAGAAACATAGGAAGTCTTTCGTATGCCATTTGTAATCGACCCAACAACTCTCTTGCTGTTGCGCCTTTGTTGGCAAGAATCGCTACGTTCTTCTGGTCATTAAACAATATATAATGTAGCATAAATGCCAGACTTGTCTGAGATTTGCCAGACTGTCTCGGACACTTGACTATAGAAAAACGATGTTTATATAGACCTGTAATCAGATTTTCCTGAAAAGGCCATAAGTCAAATTTCATAAGACCCTTGTCAACATTGACAATAGTCATATAGGTCCTAATGAAATAGATTGGATTATCCCTACATTTTACATATTCCAGAACCTCTTCCTGCGTATATTCTTGAGGTACATTTACTCGTTTGAGAAGTGGGTTGCCTAAGTAGGTAGTAATTGTCATAATATAAGTCCCAACTATTCGTTATGTTTTGATTTCAAATAATCGATACCAACCTCTAGTTTGGATACTTGGGCAATAAGACCGTCAACATCTCGTACCATATCCATTATTATAGTTATTCCATACATCATTCCTACTACTATCGCCACCATTCCTAAATTTTGAATTATATGGTCTTTACTCATCTGAAGATTTTCCTTTTAGCATTTGTTGTAATTCAGCAGTAGAACCTACATAAAGATTATTGACGTTAGTCTTAGGACTTTCACCCTCCTTCATTAGTTTTAATTCCTTCTGCATCTTTAATAATTCCATTGTCGTATCAGATACGTTTTTTATTAAACCACTAGCAACCTCATATGCTCGTGGATGCTCCATCTCTTTTGCTAGTTCAAGGATGCCCTCAAGGGCTTCGTTTCCTCGTTCTATAAGATTGTATAGATTGCCTCTGGCATAAGAATAATCTGTAGCCAAATCTCCTTGGTCTGGATTTGAATCAACGGCAGGTCGTGGCGCAAGACCACGTTCTCTTCGTGTCCTTACGATTCGTTTATCTGCATCAATCTTTGGAGGCAAAAAATCGGGGTTTTCATATTCATCGATAATATCTGTGGCCATGATTTCGGCGTCTAATCTCTCGTTAACTGTCTTTTTCCTTTGTCGCGGTTTTCTTGTTGTTCTTATTGTCTTTTTTCTTGGTTTAGAGTCTTGTCTTTCTCTCATAATATAATTTCCTTTTCAACATTAATCATTACCTAACGGCCATTGGACTTCGTGCATAGTATCTACGTCATCGTCATCGTCTGGGTCATCAGGATGTCCTGCTTCTATTTTAACTGTCCAGTTGTCATCCACTTGCGAATCAAATGGGTCAACTGTGAGATTTACTCGTTCATCGGTACCGCCTTGGTCACCAAACGAGCCAACCATATAGTTAGTCTCAACTTGCTTGATAACACCTTGTACCATTATCGGCGGATATATCCATCCCTTCATAACAAAATCGAGAGCCCAATTCACAACTCTATGGTCACCGAAAACGCCTTCGTATTCATCAGTCAAATTGACACCAGTCAATTCAATCGGAATATCTCTCTTCATATCTAATTCAGGAATCTCTTCAATAACGACATTAAAATCTGGTTGGAAATATGGTAAAATTTGTTCTACAATTTGTAGTCCATCATCCATATAGTCAACATAAACGTCTAGTGAGAAAGTCCAGTTATAGGGAATGGGCGAGTATAATTTATATGCTTTATCTGAATCAGTATGATTAAACTTATACTCATTCATTTGATTGCCTGCCCGACTAAAGTCTGCTTCCATACCACTCATAATAAATCCCATCCGAGGGACTTCTTTATTCTTTTTACTATCTTGGATTAATCGTGCTAGATACTTCTTTCGGGATTCGTATGCCAGTGGTATTTGAATATCTTTAATAAGAGTACCATCAGACTCCGTCCGTTGAACGTGTATATTATTGAACACCGATCCAAAGGCGATAATCAGTTTCTTTGTGGTTCCGTGATAAAATGTTGTGCCGAACATTATTGTGTACTCCCAAACGGATTCATTTCACTTAAATCAAAAATATCGTCATCCAAGGCATCCCAATCTGGAGTGGTTAGGGCCTTATCTATAGTAGCGTCCAGGTCATCAGTAATAGCACTAATTTCTTCGTCAACAACAGTAATTGCTTCACTACCATATTCCCAAGGCTTGAGGGTTAATGTCCATATGTGTTGTGAGCCTTCTGGTTCTGGATAGAAGGATGAATTATGGCCAACAAAGGTCACTTCAAATAATGCTTCTGCATCATTGAAATATAACAAATCACCAGCAATCGGTTTATCATCATCTGTGGCTACAGTTTGCTCTGCAAAGTCTTTCTTCGTGAAAGACACCTTCATTTCATCAGTAACTTGTACTCCGAACTTGGAATAGAAATCTCCAATATCTCCATATTCTTGATATTCATCAATAAGGATATTAAACGTCCATATAGTATCAAAGAACGATGAGGGGTCCTCACCGAATATTGGGTCGAGGGCTGTTCCATATTTTCGCGGAAGATATTTTGCTTGGAATCCAATCATAGCAACAACCTCTTCAACGATATCCTTAACCATTGGTGATTTGGACATACTGTCGAACATTCCCATAGTATTTATCCTACTATAAAGTTGACTGGAAGTTCGTAATTAAGTGAAAATTCTTCTTCGAGTTTTTCTATCTCTTCTTTCGCTTCATCCCAAACTTGCTGTCCATTAATAGTAATACCTCCAGGTAATGGCATTCCGTCAAACTGTTTTAAATTCGCACCCCACTGTTGTTTAATTAGTGCGGTTGAATATTTTTTAACCCACTCATCATTAAATACATCAAGAGCATAACCACCATCCTCATCAGGTACAACTGCTTTCCACGCCCTAAGGAGCATAGAGTTGCCTGCTGTCCAAGTTTCGTTGGCTGTATCACAGTCCTCTTCTGTTAGTGAGACTTCATCAGAACAACTTGGTCCAATTATCTTACCTGAATGCGAATAGAGTCGATTAGTTGATTTGTTAAAGGTGAATGTTCTATCTAGATTGAAATAACTTTGAACCATCTCAAGGTGTTCCATTGTTATTTCATAATATGTCATATTAACCTTGGTCATATCAAACATCTCATCAAACATAATTTTGTAACGGACATCAGCCATGGCCTCAGAAGAATACTTCCCAGGCTCATATATCCTAGTTACTGCGACAATCTCATCATCGAGGGTTATGTATTGATTTTCTTGGTCGAGGGCAGTGAATTCATAAGCAATAAATTTCTCCTCTGACCCATCAAAATGTCGTTCAATGAATAGTTGAAGGGCATCATCTATCCTGTCATATGCCTGTGTATCGTCAACCTGAATCTCTATTTTAGGAGCACCCAGTTTACGATACGCATAATCTCTTAAATTGTCTACTGATTGTAGTTTAGCCATTATATTTCCTCGTCATCATTGCTATTTATGTTTCCCATTATACTCTCTACACTTCACTGCCATTATAGCATTATACTGTTTTGTTATGGACCACTTAAATCTTAGTATTGTATAGACAAACATTCCCACGGCAAGTTGATAACCAATATGTATCCCAGCCGTTATCATATGTGTTTTTACATCTGTTATAATAAGGGCGGCATCGGGTCCACAAAGGAAACAATTAAATAGGTGATATATGCTGATTATCGAGCCAAACAAAATAGAAGAGCGTGCCCAACAAGAATAGTATTTCATATGCTTCAGCGTAAAGAAGAAGGCTCCTATGGCCCCGGCGGACACAATTATCGAGAGGTACTTTTCAAATTCAAATAATAATTCAATAGCCATAACCTATTATCCACTCTTTAACCAGTAAATAACAAGCCCAATGCCCGCAGACACCAGTACCCAGAAGAGCCTCTCTCCTGCGCCTATCCTGATTTTATTTGTAGCAACGTCAACATCGTGGTCACCGGCTTGTTCGATTAATTTATCCAACTTCTTTTCGACTCTATCCACCGAATTGTAGATGGTTTTCATTTGCTCTTCGAGTCGTGTAATCCTCTCCTTCATATCGTCAATGCCAGACCTCAATCCCTCTATTGCTTTTGTCGTTTGGTCGTCCATATTTTCCCTTACATATATATAAGTGTATACTTTACTCAGTAAGTATTTATATAATAAGATGATTTGGAGAGAATATTATGAATAAGCGAATTGCTGTGATTGGGGATGTGATGTTAGACGTATATAAGTCAGGGACATCCACCCGCTTGTCACCAGAATGCCCAGTCCCAGTGGTGGATGATGTGAAAGTAGAAAATCGTCTAGGTGGAGCGGCCAATGTCTGCCGGACGTTGAAAGTCTTTACAGAGTATGGTCATCTTTATGCAACTGTGGGAGACGATTACCAGGGCGCCCAGATAACTTCTCTCTTAGCAGAACACAAACTTAGAAATGACCTCAGGCGTGGGCGGGATTCAAAGACTATCACCAAGACTCGTATCCTAGCGAATGACCAACAACTATGTAGGATTGATGCAGGGTATATAAAAGACGCTCCTCCGGCGTTAGGTGAGACACCAGACGCCATTATAGTGTCCGATTACGGCAAAGGCACTATAACTAAGTCGCTGATGACCGACCTTATTACTAAAAATAACTGTTTTATTATTGTCGACCCGAAGGGAACAGACTGGGAAAAATATACTGGCGTTTATGCACTCACACCAAATATACGAGAATTTGAAGAAGCATACGGCGAATTTTCTTACCTGAAAGCCTTAGGCCTTACAGAAGAATTGAATTTACTGGGAGGAATTTTAGTAACTCTTGGTGCAAATGGAATGCACTGGATTGGTAGAGATGGAGCATCCATCCTTAGGCAAACCGAGAGACGAGAAGTTAGAGATGTTTCTGGCGCTGGCGATACCGTCATCGCGGCCTTCACCTTATTTCTACCAGCAGGCATTAGAAAAGCAATGGACTATGCAAATAGGGCCGCTGGCGATGTTGTGACCAAATTAGGCACGGCAATTCCAGATAAGAATGCTGTGATAGAGGTCGTAGTTTTTACAAACGGATGCTTCGATATTATACACTCTGGTCATATTGCTTTACTTAATCACGCCGCGACACTTGGTGACAAATTGGTTGTTGGAATAAATAGTGATGATTCAATGAAAAGAATAAAACGTACACCAATAAATGATATGATGGAGAGAAAGAAAGTATTAGAGTCAATCGCAGGAGTCGATAGTGTAGTTATTTTTGATGACGATACACCATATGATTTGATTAAAAACCTACGACCCGAGATAATAGTGAAAGGAGGCGACTATACAATTGACACGGTTGTTGGCCATGAATTAGTGGATGAGGTTAAAATAATCCCTATGGTTGAGGGCAAGAGTACAACAAACATTATAGACAAAGTACGGGAGGTACCATTTTGGTAATACGCAACAAAAAAATTGAAAAGGGATGGGGACACGAATTAATCATTGAGAGTAATGACCAATATTGTATGAAAGAACTTCATTTTAAAACAGCAGGATGCAAATCTTCAATGCACTTTCATAAAGATAAGACCGAGACTTGGTTATGTCTCAGAGGTGCAGTTATGGTTGATTTGATAGATTTGAGTGATGCTAGTAAAAGCAAGGTATACGTAACACAAGGTGGAACCTTTCATATCGAGCCTATGACTCCACATCAGGTAACTTGTACGGAAGATAATACAGTAATTATTGAAGCATCAAGCAAAGATACTCCTGAAGATAATTATCGCATCTTCCCAGGCAATTCTCAAAACGAATACGGAGAACGCAAGGCCCGAGGTGAGTAAACTGCTCTTAAGGTACTCTTATCACGGTTAATCTGCTCTTAACCGCAGATTACCTGTCGTAAATTAAAATACCTAATTCTGGCATATAACAATATTCCATTTCAGAGGCCTTTAAAACTTTCATTGCATCATCAATAGTTTCTACTAAGGGGTCACCCGCTAAATTAAATGAAGTATTAAATAATATTGGTATATCTGTAATTTTATGAAACTCTTCAATGAGTTTATAGAAATGCTTGTTTTGAGTTTCGGTCACGGTTTGAATTCTACAAGTATTATCTACGTGTAGGACTGACGGTATCATATGTTTCCTGTCATCCTTAACGTCAACCGCATACATCATATTGGGAGATTCTTCCATTCCCCTCATATCGAACCATTCGTGAGCATATTCTTTTAACACTGTGGCGGCAAAAGGTCTGAAATATTCTCTGCCCTTTACTCTGTTTACTATGTCTTTGCCATTCCCTATCGTTGGGTTGAATAATATGCTTCTATTACCTAATGCTCTTGGTCCATTTTCGCTTCTTCCTTGAAATATAGAAACAATATTTCCATCTTTAATTAACTCCGCTATATCGTTATATGAATACTCAATAATCTCTACATCATATTTCTTAGTTTTTCTGCGAATATCCTCGATACTATAGTTATATTCTGGCCCTAAAAATAAATTATCATTCCTTTTTCTAGGGACATACACGTAGGAACGGTCAGCATCTTTCTCTTGCTCAATCAACCGATAATGATATAGTAGAGCGGCACCTGTCGCGGTTCCTGCATCATTAGAGTTTGGCTCTACATACAAATTGATGCCGAGTACATTTAACATATTCAAGTAATTATAATTAGAAACACAATTAAGTGCATACCCTCCACTCAATACAACATTCTTATTGTCACCCATTTCGGATGCTTTGATGATTAAATTTAAAACTTGTTCTTCAGTTTCCTTCTGGCATTTGAATGCCATATCTCTTCTAAAATTGGACTCAGTTAAATCTTTCTCCCAATCCGTATCATCTAAAAACTCATATTTATTTAAATTAAGTTCTGTACGTAGTGGATAATATGCTTTAATCAAATCTTTATTGGCTGTATCGCCGTGAAATAAGTCAGGCAATTCATCGTTTATAGAACCAAATGCAGATAATCCCATTGTCTTGCCCGCATCGTTTATATGAAATCCACAATAATCTGTGACTGCATCCCAAACTTTTCCAATTCCAGCACCTTCGTCTGCAACTAATTCAAATTTTTCATCCAATTGTTCATCGACACATTCCTTTATTATATAACTTTTTCCTCTGTCACACAACATTCTTTTATATAGAGTAGTAATTCCTTTTGTATAGGAACAGTCGAAAATAGATTCTGTTTCAAAATAGTTTGATGGTTTGATATCCTGATTTCCTTGGTTCATCAATCTTGCCGCCCCACAACTATCTACAATGACACTTATTGCTGTTTCAAATCCAGAATTGTAAAAGGCAATCGCTGTGTGGAGCATATGATGATTATCAAACATATTGATGACCTGTGGAGATTTCTCATCTAACTCAACATCTTTTGACCATTCAATTAATCCTAATCGTCTTGCAATTCCTTGATATAATGGCTCTCTAGTGTAATCAAGAACACTGGTCAAAGGGTCGCCTTCCCAACCATTTATTCCAGCCACTACCAGATAATCAATTTTATCTGTATAGTCTAAGATTTTCATCATACTAAGTATAGGGCCGCCATCGTGCTTAGACCTTGAAAGTCTTTCTTCTTCAACAGAAAAGGCAACTTGGCCGTTTTCTAGTAAACAAACACCGGCGTTATGACCCAGAGCAATTCCTGCTATCCACATAGTTTTTCAATTCCATAATTTTTCGTTCTTTTCAGCGGGAATTCAGTTCCTTCTATTCCCCCTATAAAAAATGCCAACGTTAATCTAGCATCTTTACCATCACCATTCCAATAACTATTTGCGGCGTGAAATTCACAAGCATCATACATTATTAATCGATTAAAAATATTCTGAAATCTAAGTTTTTCGTTAAAATTTTCTCTATGGGCTGCCCACCCATCTCCTCTTTCTTGCTCTTCTGTTCTTCCCATCAGGCTTTGAGTTGCAAAGTTATATTGAAAATTAGGTTTCAAAGACCATAAGGATGTACCGGAATCTAAATCAATATCTGGTGTGAGATATATCAATCCTGCAACTTCATCATCGGGTCCTGACCCTGCACTATGTACTACGTTATCTTGATGTATCCAACCTTTGTTTTTTACATTGCTTTTCGCTTCGTGAAATCGTGGGATTTCGTGAAAGGACATATTACTGAGTTTCCAAGAAAGATTTGTATAGTCCAAATCATAATAACAACTTAAAATTTTCTTTAATATTGTATTATGCAACTCTATATCTAGTTCCCATAACTGTTTTGTCCTCTTGCCTGGCTGATTACCTACCTTTTCTTTTGGCAAAGATTTTCCGTACTCCATAAGCACTTCGGGAGTATCAAAAAAATCATCAACGACAACAGGAAAAAACTTCTCAGGTTTTAGCCACTTTGATTTGGTTGCCAGACTTTTGCCTTCCATTTTAAGGCCTCGACATAATGCCGAAACAAGCGTTATCCATATTTGCTTGTGTAAACATTTGATACCTGTCTTGCATATCGTATGGCATCTTAAAATAAGTTATCTTTTCTTCATCGCCATCAACAATTTCTAGAGCCAGTTCAAGGAAAGACCGTGATTCTCCAGTACCAATATTATATATTCCACTTCTTCCAGAAGTCATAGCATTGACTGTCATACCAACTACGCCCTCAATAGGAACAAAGTCTCGATATATATCGTCTGAATGCTTGAATAAACGAATCATTCCTGTCTCGTCATACTGCTCCTTCATCCAGGCTGTAGCAGACTTCATATCTCCTTTATGTTGTTCTCGTTTACCGTCAGAGATAACATTAAAATATCGTAGACCAATAATTTTACTCTTATCTGGTCCTTGAGACATAAATTTTCTGCTATATCTATCGGCTTGAAGTTTCGCTAATGCGTAGTAACTCTCTGGAACATAATCATCTGATTTATCATCAAAGTTACCCCATTCTTTAGTTTGATTTCCATATACTGCGGAAGACGAGGCATAAACAAGAGGAATTCTGCCCATATGACATATATCCATAATGTTACAAGTATATTGATAGTTATTGTCCATCATATGTTTGCCGTCAGTAGAAGAGACATCGCTATCAGCACCCATATGATAAACGCAATCGACCATCTCTTTCTCTGCCATAAACATAAACAGGTCTGGAAATTTAGATATGTCAGCGTAGTCTTGGAATTTTAGGTCTTTAATATTCTGAAGTTTGTCTGGATGCGACAAGTCATCAACAAGAAGAATCGTTTCGGTCCCTCGATTATTCAATTTTTCTATCAAGTGGCTGCCTATAAACCCTGCTCCACCAGTAACAATAGTTATTTTTGGAATCACCTTTGCCGGGGGCTTCGCCGTCGCTTGGTCTGATTTCTTCTGTTCTCCAGTCGCCTCTGTTTCATCCTCTTTTCGTTTTTCTTCTAAATCTTCAAGCACTGCCTGTCGTGAGGCATCTAAAGCATCTCTTTCTGCTAATGCCTTCATATCTGTTGGTGTCACTCCAGCACCTGCGTGTCCGAAGCCAAGACCGACTTCTCGGTCCATTGAAGGCTGGTCATCTTCTTCTTTTTTAGTTTCCTCTGTTAGGAATTGCATCACTTGTCCCATCACTTTTTCTCCTTGTTTTTAACTTCAATAATTAGATTGTTATCTGGAAGATATAGATACTCAATCGCACTTTCTGATAGTGTCCGAACAGCATCATCAATTGTTTCTACTAGTGGTTCCCCACCTAGATTAAAAGATGTATTGAAGAGAACTGGCACTCCAGTTTGTTCATAGAATTTTTGTATCATTTCATAGAATATTGGATTCTGATGTTCTTTGACTGTTTGAATTCGACAAGTTTTGTCTATGTGAATAATAGCAGGAATTTGTTCTGCATATTTATCACTTGAACAATACATAGCATACATCATATGTGGAGATTCTTCCATTCCCCTCATATCGAACCATTCGGCAGCGTGTTCGTGAAGAATTGACCCAGCGAACGGCCGGAAATATTCTCTGTGCTTGACGCTATTCACAAAATCTTTTCCTTCTACCGTTCGTGGGTCATATAGGATAGAACGATTGCCCAAAGCCCTTGGGCCATTCTCACTGTTACCTTGAAATAATGTAACAATGTTTCCCTTCAAAATTAAGTTAACTGCATCTTCTGGGTACTGTGCATCAAATACACCAGTCGCCTTATATTTCTTTGAGATTTTAGTAATCTCTTCTGTTGTTTTGTTCTGTCTAGGACCGTGAAATAACGATTCGCCATATTCACGTACCTTTGTGTCTTTAGTTAATGAATAGTGACAAAGCAGTGCGGCCCCCATAGCGGTACCTGCATCATTTGAAACGGGCTCAACAAATAGATTTATGCCTTCGCCTTTTAGTTGTTCAAGATACCAATAGTTAGCGACACAATTAAGAGCATAACCACCAGAAAGAACGACATTCTTATTGCCAGACATCTTAACTGCTTTGCGAATCAAATCAAGAACCATTTGCTGTGATTCAGTCTGGACAAGATATGCCATATCTCTGCGATTTTGGAGTTTAGTTACATCTCCTTTAGCCTCTTCTTCCGTTGTGCTTAACTCTTTATAGCGAAATTGATTGACTAATGACCCGTTAGGATATGTTGGAATAATAACATTTCTGTCTGTAGTTTTCCACTCGCCACCATTTCCGTCAGTATAAATGGATGGTATCTTATCATTCGGTTCGCCATACGGAAATAATCCCATAGTCTTACCTGCTTCAATAGGCACCCATCCACAATATTGAGTCACGGCTTCGTATGCTTTTACGATACCAGCCGAAT
>Ga0066376_10005095_pt1 | contig 11258 bp, 8 predicted proteins | sample Knorr_S15_td_Bot_FD_77009 | JGI IMG/M metagenome (GOLD analysis project Ga0066376, IMG submission 77009) | Marine microbial communities from Southern Atlantic Ocean transect - Knorr_S15_td_Bottom_ad_5009_LV_A | ecosystem: Environmental > Aquatic > Marine > Oceanic | place: Southern Atlantic... | reverse complement strand
TGAGTCGACCGCCTACTTGGACTTGCAAACGGCAGGCCAATCCCTGATAGTGCGGAACTGGATTAAAGGTGACCGATTTCAGCCATTGGGCATGTCTGAGGAGAAGAAGCTGTCAGACTTCTTTATCGATAGCAAAGTGCCCCGCGACTGGCGCAAACGTATTCCGCTGGTGCTTTTGAATGACAGAATCGCGTGGGTGGCAGGCTACCGTATCGCTGAGTGGGCCAAAGTCTCTTCTGAGACCAACAACTGTGTCAGGCTCGAACTGGCGTCGACTGGATAATCCTAGAGGACTCTTCCAAGCCGCCCGTTCTGAGTGATGCCCGGTATACGGCCGCGCTTTGCTGCCGGCCGGCCTTCGATTTCGTGGATATCTGCCGTGAAATTGTTGGACGGGGCGCTGCTTATGTACGATCCGACGCCAAAGACATTTACCGGGGATTCCGTCTCCACAAACTCACGAATCCGGTCCGGCGTCATTCCACCTGACACGATTATGTCGACGTGGCTGAATCCGGCCTGATCAAGGCGAGAGCGAAGCTCCTGCACAAGCGCGGGGGTGACGCCACCTCGTTCCTTTGGAGTGTCCAGTCGAACGCCGCGAAGCTTCTCTCGCATGACGCGAGCAACTTCCAGCGACTCCTCAGTCTCATCGTGGAACGTGTCCACCAGGGCAACCCGTGGCGTCTCCGGTGGCATATGCCTGTCAAATGCCTGGATGGCGCGAACTGTGTCACCCATGATCAGAACCAGTGCGTGAGGCATGGTCCCTGATGGGGTGAGTCCGGTCAATCGAGCGCCGAGAACGGACGACGGCGCGACGCAGCTGCCAACGACGGCCGAGTACTCCATGATGCCCGCGACCGAGGGGTGAACATGACGGGCTCCGAACGAAACGATTGGGATACCCTGAGCAGCTTCTACACACTCGCGCGCCGCTGACGCCCAACCTGTGCATGATGCCAATATTCCGCAGATTGCCGTCTCATACAGTCCAAATGAAACGTAAGGCGCGTGGATACGGAGCGAGACTTCCTTACGATTGACGGCAGAGCCCTCTTCAAGTGCCCACACCTCACGGCCGGTCTCAGGCAGGACCTTGGTGAGAAGCGATCTCACCTCGTTGATTCCACCCAGCACACCCCCGCGCTCAGGCGTAAACTCCATCACCACTTCCGGGTTCATCCCCTCATTACGGAGAATGGTCATGGTGCGGTGCAAATAGACGTCCGCCGTGTCACCTACCAGTACGGAGTTCGCAATCTCGAAGTCTCGTGTTGTCATGGGCTCGGTAACTATCTTCCCCGTGGGTCAGGTGTTTGTGTCACGAATTTTTGATCGGAATCTTGCTGGCGCCTCAATAGTGTAATCGCGATTCCGGCTGAGCGATGCAGTGCTTATGGCACACCGCACGATACCTGACCGCGGCCATGTCTGCTACCGGCCTGCGACCTTTGGTCTACCGCCAAATCTAAGTCGCAACAGGCCTTTAATATCTTCCCACGCAGTGCTAATGATTTTGACTCGAGAGTCAGGATCATCGACCCACCGCACAGGAATTTCCTTGATTGAGTAACCATTCTTTTGCGCAATCAACAGCAACTCTGTATCAAAGAACCAGGCGTTATCTTTGACCAGCGGGACCAGTGCATTCGCTGCGTCGGCGGAGATCGCTTTGAAACCGCACTGCGCATCTTTGAACTTTGTAAAAAACATCGTCCTGAATAGCGCGCTGTAACCACGAGAAGTGATCTCTCGCTTGAGCGTCCTATTCACCACATCTGAGTCGCCCATCAACCTTGAGCCGATCGCCAGAGAGTTGCCTTCGTCGGCAATAGCGCTGACCAGTTCCGGCACGTGCTTCAAATCGGTGGATAGATCAACGTCCATATAGCACCTTACGTCGGCATCGCTTTCAAGCCACGCTTTTTTGAGCGCTCGGCCACGTCCACGCTGTTCAATGTGCGTGATGCGCAGGTCTCCGGAATCATTCATCAGGCTGGTCGCAACTTCGATGGTCTTATCTATCGAGCCGTTGTCGGCCACCAGAATGCTCCACACTCGATCCGGATGCTCACCGAAAAAGCTCCGCAGCAATTCAACACAGCGCGGAAGAGAGTGCTCTTCATTGAGCACGGGAATAATTACATCAACCGTAGTAGCCACTGCGCTTCGCTGACCGAGTGCCTAATGGAGAAAGTGCCGATTGGGGGTGAAAACGAGCACGATTCCTCGCTTGTTGGCCTCTTCAATGACCTCCCCATCTCGGATAGAACCACCCGGGGCGATGACCGCTGTGCAACCCGCGGCATCAGCCGCCTCGATGCTGTCTGGGAATGGGAAGAAGGCGTCGGATGCAAGCACTGAGCCGTTCGCCTCATCACCAGCCAACTGAGCAGATATCTCCACACTCATCACGCGATTGGGTTGCCCGGCTCCCATCCCCATGATCGCCTGATCCTTGACCATCACGATGGCGTTTGATTTGATCATGGCACACGCATGCAGGGCGAATGTCAGGTCTCGCACCTGCTCCGATGTTGGCTGTTTTTCCGTCTTCACTTCCCAATCATCCGGCGTCTCAGGGATGGTATCTGGAGATTGAACCAGCAGTCCGCCGGTTATCGAATGAACCTTGAGAGCGGGCGAACTTGGCCGATTGACGCGCAGCACGCGCGCGCTTTTGCGCTTGGAGAGCGCCTCAAGCGCATCGGGCTCATATCCGGGCGCAATCACCACGTGAAAAAGCGTCCCCTTCATGGCCGCGACAGTATCGACAGTGACCCTGCGGTTGAAGCCCACAATGCCGCCGTATGCGGACACCGGATCACCTGCAAGTGCCCGTCTGAACGCCTCAGATTGATCCTCATGAATAGCCAGGCCACAGGGATTGGCGTGCTTAACGATAGAGACGGCCGTGTCTGACAGCGACTGAACAGAGCGCCATGCAGAATCGGCATCCAGATAGTTGATATATCCAAGCTCAGGACCAAGAAGCTGCTCAGCGCCAGCGACGCCACTCGGCGTGCCCGGAGCTGAGTAAATCGCGCCACTCTGGTGCGGGTTCTCACCATACTTCAGCTTCGAAACCAGGTTCCAGCCGCCAGTGAACTCTGATGGGAAGTCTCCGTCTCCAAGCGACTCGCCGCGCAGGTACGAACTCACCACCGTGTCGTAATGGGCCACGTGCTGGAACGCCTTCGCGGCGAGCTTGCGACGTTCTTCCATCGGCACGCCGCCAGAAGTGATCATCTCGCCAACGCGGCCATAGTCGCCTGGATCCACCACAACGATCACATGGGGGAAGTTCTTCGCGGCTGCGCGCACCATAGCAGGGCCACCAATGTCGATGTTCTCAAGGGCGTCTTCCAGAGCCACATCCGGCTGTGAAATCGTCTCCACAAACGGGTAGAGGTTAGACACCACTACGTCCACCGCCGTGATGTTGTGCTCGGACAACTCCGCAACATGCGTTGCCACGTCGCGTCGGGCCAGTATGCCTCCGTGGATCTTGGGATGAAGTGTCTTCACCCGTCCGTCAAGGATCTCCGGGGAGCCAGTAACATCAGCCACCTGCGTGACTTCAAGACCACCCGCAGATGAGATGGTCTCGTACGTCGCGCCCGTGCTCATCAGACCGTAGCCTGCTTCGCTCAGCACGCGCGCGAAATCGATAATCGATTTCTTGTTATAAACACTCAGTAACGCGTAGGCCACGTAATTCCTCTCAATTTTGGCCGCTTCTGAGATCCCACTATTCGATGACCACGCTATTGCCAGAAGTCTTTGATTGGCTGACGACTGAACCAAGCTTCCATGCGCCGTCGGTAGCGGCCAGAACGGACGGAGCACGCTCGGGAGCGCAGATGAAAATCATCCCAACGCCCATGTTAAATACGCGGAACATTTCAGCCTCGTCCACCCTGCCAGCCGCCTGAATGACGTTGAACAGAGCGGGAACCTCCCAGCTGCTTCGATCCAACCGAACCGCCAGGCCATCGGGAAGAACGCGCGGAAGGTTCTCCTGGAATCCGCCGCCCGTGATGTGTGACATTCCGCGGATGTCCGACATTACCGGCATGATCGCGTCCAGATAGCTCCGATGCGGGACAAGGAGCGCCTCACCAAGTGTGCCATGCAGGCCCTCCGGGCGTTCGTTCAGCACATCCGGATTCTCATCAATATTGAACGCCTGCCGAATCAACGACGCGCCGTTGGTATGCATGCCACTTGATGGAAGTCCCAGTAAGACATCGCCTTCCCGAATGGTCTCCTTTGGCGTCAGCAACTCGTCCTTCCGAACCGTGCCAACGATGAACCCAACCAGATCGAAGTCTCCGTTGCTATATACGCCGGGGAGAAACGCGGTCTCACCGCCGATGATCGAGCAGTTCGCTTCATTGCACGCGTCGCGCAGGCCCTCGGCAACCTCAAGGATTCGCTTTTCGTCCGCACTGTCGATTCCGATGTAGTCGAGGAAGAAGAGCGGCTTCGCGCCCATGGTCAGGATGTCATTTACGCAATGATTAACGATGTCCTTGCCAAGCGCCCGGAACTTTCCGGCGGCAACAGCAATTCTCACCTTCGTACCCACGCTGTCCGTGCTGGCCACAATAAGCGTCTCAGAATCGTCTGGGTTATCTATGCCACCTGCAAAAAAACCCGAATTGGGTAGAACGGTAGGTCCGTGAGTCTGCCCCACTATTGAGATGAGCGCGTTCTTGATTGGCGCGGCGGCGTCAAGATCAACACCAGCTTCTCTATAAGTGATTCCGGTCATCGGCGTTTTGAGTGAAGCCTTTAACTAAAAAGTGTCTAGATTCAAAGTATACGGCGGGAGGACGGGGATATTTAGAGAATCCGGGGAGTGTGCTAGTCGCCTTCCACGCCCATTGGCTCTTCCAGTTCCATTTTGCTCATCTCAAGCTGCACCGGAATCGGGTATCGACCGGTGAAACATCCACGGCAATAGGAGTCATCTTGAACGCCGACCGCCCGCATCAAGTGATCAACATCCAGGAAGCCAAGAGTGTCTGCGTCGATCAACTCTCTGATCTCATCGATAGAGTTGTTTGCCGCGATAAGTTGATCCAGGGTGCTCATGTCCACGCCAAAGTGGCACGTAGACGTGATTGGCGGTGCGGAGATCCGGACGTGAACTTCGGTTGCGCCTGCCTTGCGCAACATCTCAACGATTCGCGGGGTTGTCGTCCCGCGGACGATGGAGTCATCGACCACCACGATTCGTTTGCCTTCAATCACGTCTCGCAGTGGATTGAACTTTAGGCGGACACCCAGATTGCGCATGGCCTGATCGGGCTGGATGAACGTCCGTTGCACGTACCGATTCTTGACCAGGCCCTCGCCATAGGGGATGCCAGACTCTTCTGAATAGCCAACGGCATGTGAAATTCCTGAGTCCGGCACACCAATGACCAGGTCGCCTTCGGCCGGGTGCATCTTTGCCAGTTCACGGCCCATAGCCTGGCGCGCGCGGTGCGCCAACTTCCCGGCAAGAGTGCTGTCCGGGCGGGCGATGTAGATGTGCTCAAACACGCACATGGAGTGTGTGCTGCGATCTGTGCCACTCCAGATATCACTCTGCACGCCGTCTTCGGTTATTACGACAGTTTCGCCAGGGTCCAACTCGCGCTCAAACGTTGCGCCGAGGTTATCCAGTGCGCAGGATTCCGACGCCAGTACGTAGCCGTTGTTCACACGCCCAATACACAGGGGGCGAATTCCGAGTGGGTCACGGATTCCGACAAGCTCATTGTTGGTCATGATGACGAGCGAGTAGGCGCCTTTGAGCCGACGCATGCAGTACGCGGCGCGCTCACCCCAGGTTTGGCCCGGCGCATTTGCAAACAGATGAGCGATTACCTCTGAGTCAGACGACGTCCGGAACGTGACGCCCCACTCTTGCATCTCCCGCCTCAACTCACCAGCATTTATGACGTTGCCGTTGTGGCCAAATGCAAATTCAATGCCGGGGCCATTTATGAGATATGGCTGCGCGTTGTATTTACGCGTCGCGCCTTTGGTGGAATAGCGATTGTGGCCGATCGCAATATGGCCGGTCAGGACTTCGAGGTCTTCTTCCCTGAACACCTGCGTAACAAGTCCGTTATCGGTATGGACTTTGATTCGTCGCCCGTTAGAGGCGGCGATCCCGGCGCTCTCCTGTCCCCGATGCTGCAACGCATGCAGCCCAAAGAAGGTAGCACGAGCTACATCACTCTCGCGATCCATGATGCCAAAAATCCCGCACTCGTCTTGCGGCTTATCCCCATCATGAAATTGCGTGTCAGATATCAGCGGGCGCCGGGGCTTATCGCCCGAGAGTCCGACCGGTCCGGCACTGTAGTAACCCGGATAGTTAGAAGACAGGGATCCCCTCCAGAACCCACCGCCGACGGTTGCTAAACAAGTATATCGGCTGGCGAGCGTAAATGAGAGTAACGGTTTAGAACTTATCCGGTGTACACAGGCTCAAGCTGAATCAGGAATTCTTCGTTCCCAGAGTTACCAAGAACCGAAGATCGCGCCAGATTCCTTATGCGAAGTCGATTTTTGACTGCCCAGCGAGCAAACCTACCCACGATTCGTGCACGAAGCTGCAAGTCCAGAATCACGCCACCTTTCCCAACCTCTCCCCGTTTCGCCTCGAATTGTGGCTTGAGAAGAACGATCATGCGTCCGCCTTCGCGCAGGTTAGGAATCACCGCCGGTATCACATTCGTCAAGGATATGAAGGAAACGTCCATCACAATCAAATCCACTTGCTCCGGGAGCGCGATGCCGTGTCGCGCGTTTACACGCTCCTGAACTATGACGCGTGAATCAGCGCTAATCTTCGAGTCGATCTGGCCGTGTCCCACGTCTATTGCGTACACCATCGCAGCACCGCGTTGGAGCAGACAGTCCGTGAATCCGCCTGTGGAAGCACCAACATCCAGCGCGGTCAGGCCTTCAACTGACAACCCGAATTTATCGATAGCCGCGTCAAGTTTTTCCCCAGCCCTGGAGACGAATCTTGGGCGAGGCTTGGAAATGACTTCTGCATCCAAATCCAGCTGCATGCCTGCGGTTGGAGCGCGTGCGGTCAGACGGCCGCCCAGCCTCACTTCGCCAGCCATGATCATTGCCTGCGCGACTGCTATCGACTCAGCCAGTCCCCGCTCCACAAGCAGTCGATCTAATCTTTTTCTGCGTACTCTCACGATTGCACCTTTTGGCCTGTCGTGCCTATGATCGTCGCATGGCGGTAGATGCTGTAATACCGGGACGCGGGATTGCAGCCTTGGTGTGGGGGCTGTTCAAGACCATGCGGCCACGTCAGTTCATGAAGAACGGGCTGATTCTTGTCGCACTGTTTTTCACGGTCAACGAGTGGTGGGAGCCGAACGAACTTGGCGATGTTGCCAGGATCATTGGCATAAACCTCGCCGCCGTTGGGATATTCACTCTCGTCACAAGCTCAATCTACATCCTGAACGATATCGCTGACGTTGAGAAGGACCGAGCTCACCCGAAAAAGCGATTCAGGCCCATCGCCGCCGGAGTTGTACCAGTACCGCTCGCAATCATCGTCGGCTTAATCTTCGGCACCGGGGGTCTGGCACTCGCGTTCCTTATCAACTCAGAGTTTGGGCTGGCTGCTGTTTCGTACATCGTCTTGATGGTGGCGTACAACCTGTTCCTCAAGCACCAGGTGATTCTCGACGTGATGTCCATCTCCGGTGGCTTTGTCATTCGCGCCATTGCAGGGACAGTAGCAATTGATGGAACTGTTATCGCTGGCAAGGCACTGGATCTGACAATTTCACCCTGGCTCTATATCGTCACCGCGCTCGGCGCGCTGTTCATCGCCATCGCCAAACGACGTACCGAGCTCGTGCACGCCGGAGATGCCGCGGGAGACCAGAGGGCAATTCTCAACGAGTACACGGTTGGTTTCCTGGACATGATGACCACTGTGGTCACTCCCGCTACGCTGGTGGCCTACTCGCTGTACACGTTTGGTGGAGCGTTCGCAGGGGCGAATCTTCCGGACAACAACAGCATGATGCTGACCATACCGTTCGTGGTTTACGGCATATTCCGATACCTCTATCTCATCTACGTGAAGCCAACCCCGGACGCAGAGTCTCCGGAAGAGATACTGCTTACAGACAAGCCGCTAATCCTCAATATCCTCGCCTGGCTCGTAACCGCATCGATTGTGTTGCTGGCAAACAGCTAGCGGCTGCCTGTAACCTGCCCGGCGTAGCGGCCCTCTCACAACTGTTATGACCTGAGGTAATCTCGGCCACCATGCCCGGTAGAGAAGATTTCTGGAACATTGGCTATCCAATGTTCGGCGCGTTCATCTATACCACGATGCTGATCGCCACCGTGGCTATCGCGTATGGGCTGTGGCGGCGCTCCCGCTATTGGCGACTTGGAAAGGCTGAGCCAGATCTCGGACCGTGGCAGTCGCGAACGATGGCGTTCCTCAAGACGATGGCATTCGACTTGTTCGCTCATCGCAAGTTCACCCGCAGCCGTGAGCTATACGCCGGAATCATGCACTTCTGCATCTTCTGGGGCTTCACGATGCTGCTTATAGCGACCACCCTGGGCGCGGTGGAGTTCTATTGGGAAAAGTTTTTTGATGCTGAATTCCCAACGATTGAATTCCGAGTCCAGACCGGCTTCGTCTGGGACATATTTGGAGGACTGCTGGCGACGATTGGCATCGGCATGGCGGCATGGCGGCGTTACGTAATCAAGCCGGGTCGTCTGAACACGTTCCTTGATGATGGCTACTCCCTGCTCTTCATGTTTGCCCTGCTCTTCACGGGCTTTTTCCTGGAAGGCATGCGAATCGGCGCAACCGAACTGAATCCCGCCGATCCCGCTTTCAATCCGGGCAGCGCTGGCTGGTCGCCAGTTGGCTGGCTGTTCGCTAAGGTCTTCGATGGCTTTGGCATGAGCCCATCTGCGATGCAGAGCACGCACGAGGTGACCTGGTGGCTGCATGCCGCTATTTACACATCGTGGATCGTCTATATCGGCGTTGGCTTCGGCAAGATGATGCACATCATCGTTGCGCCAGCAAACCTGTTTCTGCGGCCGGCACGGCCACGCGGCGCGCTGGCGCCGATGGGCGACTTTGAAACGTTGGAGACGTTCGGCGTCAAAGATCTCCCGGACTTCACCTGGAAACAGATCCTCAACTTCGACGCCTGCACCAACTGCGGCCGCTGCCAGGACAACTGCCCGGCATGGGCAAGCGGCGCGCCTCTCTCACCACGCAAGGTCATCCAGGACCTCAAGGGTTATATGGTCGTGCGCGGGCGCGACCTGCTGGACGTGCCGGACGGCGAAGCCGCGCCGGAGCCGAAGATTTCCATGGTCTCGGACGCCGTGGGCGAGGACGTGTTGTGGTCGTGTACCTCGTGTGCAGCGTGCGTTGAAGCGTGCCCCGTCGGTATCAACCACATCGACACAATCGTGGACATGCGCCGTTACCTTGCGATGGAGGAGGCGCGAATCCCTGCCACGGCACAGGCCGCGCTCCAGAGCCTGGAACAACGCGGCCACCCGTGGATCGGCACAACAATGACCCGTACCGACTGGATGGAAGGGCTCAATATCCCAACCATGGCGACCAACCCGGGCGCCGAAGTGCTGTTCTGGGTGGGCTGCACCGGGGCACTGAACGAACGCAATGCCAAAGTCACCCGGGCAATGGCAAGCGTGCTCAAGAAGTCCGACGTTAACTTCGCAGTCCTGGGAAATGAAGAGACGTGCACGGGAGACCCGGCCCGGCGGCTCGGCAACGAATATCTGTTCCAGATTCTCGCTGAACAGAACATCGAAACATTCAATCGCTACGGCATAAAGAAGGTCGTCACCACCTGCCCGCACTGCTTCAACACGCTCCTCAACGAGTACCCGCAACTGGGTGCAGATCTTGAAGTCCATCACTACTCTGAATTCGTCGAGAGGCTGATCAACGAGAACAAGCTGCCCGCGCTGGCGATCATATCTGGGTCGGAAGGCGGCGAACCGGGGAAAGTCACGTATCACGACTCCTGCTACCTGGGCCGCCACAACGACATCTACGATTCGCCGCGGAATATCGCCAACTCGGTGCCCGGACTGGAACTGGTCGAGATGGACCGGCGGTGCGAGCGTGGCTTCTGCTGCGGCGCAGGAGGGGGTCGCATGTGGATGGAGGAATTCGGCGACAAACGCGTCAACCACATCCGCACCGAACACTTCCTTGAGACTGAGGGCGATACGGTCGCCGTCTCATGCCCGTTCTGCCTGCAGATGTTCGACGAAGGCATCTCCGCCAAGGGCCTCGAAGACCAGAAGCAAGCGAAAGATCTGATTGAGCTAGTCGACGAGTCAATTCCAGAGCCATCGGCAATTGAGGGCAATTAGGTCACACTAAAAGCTCGCGTTCTGGCGTGGCAACCGCTAACATCAGCGGATGGCCAGAAGCTCTAAGAAAAATCCCGACGGAACCTGGGACCGCGCACGAACCTCAACAAGCGCGTTTGGCACGAACGGTCGGATCAGTCATGACTCCTCGCCTTTTTACGAACGGGCCATCCACGAAGGCGAGGCAGCACCCGAAACCGGGGAAGAGCAAGCAGTCCCAGCCAAAATACTGAACAGTCTGATCAACCACTCCAGCGAAACGATGTCCGAACTGCCCGACCGCTCGGTACACCTCATGGTCACCTCACCGCCCTACAACGTGGGCAAGGAGTACGACGAAGACCTATCGCTGAATGACTATCGCGCGTTGCTGACGCGCGTCCTTTCTGAAACGTTCCGCGTATTGGTGCCCGGAGGCCGCGCATGCGTGAATGTCGCGAACTTGGGCCGTAAGCCGTATATCCCGCTGCACGCATACGTGATCGCCGACGGCGCCGATATCGGATTCCACATGCGCTGTGAGATCATATGGGATAAAAGCGCGGGTGCCGGAACGTCCACTGCCTGGGGCAGCTGGCTCAGCGCCTCGAATCCAACGCTGCGAGATACGCACGAGTACATCATGGTGTTCCAGAAGCCGCCATTCAAGCGAGATAATCCCGACAAGCGCGAAAACACCATCACCAGGGATGAGTTCCTGGAGTACACGAAGTCCGTTTGGACATTCGGCCCCCAGTCAGCCAAACAGGCAGGCCACCCGGCGCCCTACCCACCAGAACTACCCCGCCGCCTGATCCAGCTCTACACCTTCAAAGGCGACG
>Ga0066376_10005092_pt1 | contig 11259 bp, 7 predicted proteins | sample Knorr_S15_td_Bot_FD_77009 | JGI IMG/M metagenome (GOLD analysis project Ga0066376, IMG submission 77009) | Marine microbial communities from Southern Atlantic Ocean transect - Knorr_S15_td_Bottom_ad_5009_LV_A | ecosystem: Environmental > Aquatic > Marine > Oceanic | place: Southern Atlantic... | reverse complement strand
GTCAGCTCGCGCACGATGACCAAGTCCGTCCCGGCCGCGATCGCCGGCTTGAGCGCCGATATCCCGACCAGAGCATCGTCGATCTTGGCCGGTCTCAGGTTCGCGAAACAGCCGAGTTCGCGGCGTAATCGCAGCAGCGCAGCCTCCGGTCGTTTCTCCGGTGGCAGCCCATCGGCACGCGGATCGCCGACGGCCCCGAGAAAGACTGCGCGGCCTCGGCGGCACGCATCGAGCGTGTCGTCCGGTAGCGGGGTTCCGTACTGTTCGTACGCCGCCCACCCAACCGCGTGCCTCTGGATCGTGAGCTCGTGGCCGAACGCCAGAGCCACCGCCTCGAGCACTCGCGTGACGGCACCGGCGACCTCCGGCCCAATACCGTCGCCGGGCAGAGAGACGACTTCGATGTTGGCCATCAGTGAGTCCTGTGCGAGCGAGCGTCAGCCACTATACGCCCCAATGGTTGGCGGTACTCTCCAGGTGCGCTTCTTCGAGATTGCGGGCCGCCGCCGCCTTGTTCACCGCGTGCAGATACGCTTGGGCAGCGGCGTGCACGACGTCGGTGTGTGCGCCGCGGCCAGTGAACGTGTGGCCGTCGACACGCGCGTGGATCGAGACCTCTCCAAGAGCGTCCCGGCCCGGGGTCGCGGAGCGCACCGTCAAGTCGTCGAGCACGACCCGAAAGTCGAGCACCGATTCCATCGCCGCGAACGCAGCCATGATCGGCCCGTCGCCGGCGGCGCTCGCTTCCAGGCGAGCGCCGTCCTGGCCCTCGATGACGATGCTGGCTTTCGACAGGTCACCGCCACAGTGCACATCGAGCGAGGCGAGGTGGAACGTCTGTTCCACGTCCTCCATGATGCCGTGATGCAGGATCGAGATCAGATCCTCGTCGAGCACGGTCTTCTTGCGCTCGGCGAGCGTTTTCAGGTCCTCGGTCACCCTGTCCAGCTCTTCCCGCGTGAGCGTATATCCGAGCGCTTCATAGCGCGCCTCGATGCCGTGGCGCCCGGAGTGCTTGCCGAGCACGAGCTCGGTGCCCGGAGCACCCACCAGCTCGGGCGTCATGATTTCGTACGTTCTGGGATCGCTCAGCACGCCGTGTTGATGGATGCCCGCTTCATGCGCGAAAGCGTTTCGGCCAACGATAGCCTTGTTCGGCTGCGGTTCGATGCCCGTGAGGTGCGCAAGCAACCGACTCGTGCGATACAAGCGCTCCGTGTTGATTCCGGTCTCGTGCCCAAGCAGGTCAGAGCGCACGTGCAGCGCCATCACGATCTCCTCGAGCGCGGCGTTTCCAGCGCGCTCGCCGATACCATTCACCGTGCACTCGACCTGGCGGGCGCCGGCGGCGACCGCCGCGAGTGAGTTGGCGACCGCAAGGCCCAGATCGTCGTGACAGTGTGCGCTCACCACGCAATCGGTGAGGCCCGGTACGCGCGCCAGCAGCGTACCAATGATATGCGACATCTCTGTGGGCAGAGTGTATCCGACGGTGTCCGGAATGTTGATGGTCGTCGCGCCGGCTGAGACGGCGACCTCGACGACCTCGCACAGGAAATCGAGGTCCGTGCGCGTAGCATCCTCGGCGCTGAACTCCACGTCGTCCATGAAGGAGCGCGCGTAGGTGACCGACTCCCCGGCGCGGTCGAGGCACTCTTGCCTCGAGATATCGAACTTGCGTTCCAGGTGAATATCGGACGTAGCGATGAAGGTATGGATACGCGCGCTCTCCGCCGTCTCCAGCACCTTGGCCGCCGCGTCGATGTCGCCCGATATGGAACGCGCGAGCGCCGTGATCACCACGCCACGCACCTCCGAAGAGATCGCGCAGATCGAGGCCGCGTCCTCGGGAGAGCTCGCTGCGAAGCCCGCCTCGATCACGTCCACGCCAAGGTCCGCGATCTCGTGGGCCATCCTCAGCTTCTCCAGCGCGGTCATAGTCGCGCCTGGTGACTGCTCCCCGTCCCGCAGGGTCGTGTCAAAAACCGTGATGCGTGCCATCTGTCGTTTCCGTTGAAGTACGTGTAACAAAAAAGCGGCGGGCCCTCTCTGAGTGGAGAGGGCCCGCCGCCGTTCGGTTCGTTTTGTGTTCCGGTTATCCGGTACGAACGGCTGGCGCCCTCTCGGTAAGCCCTAGGGAGAGCCCGCTAAGTCGGAGCGAGCCGAGTGGTGCGAGGCGGAACGTCGGAATGTCGATTGTCTGATCACCGAAAAGGCCCCGGCGCACAGAATTGTCCAGCGCCGGTCTTCTGAACCAAGTGTCGGCATTGTTACCCTCCCGGCTGAGAGTCGTCAAGGGCGGCGTCTCCGACAGGCTGCCATGCGACGAACGTACCGAGCTCGCGAACGAGCGCCCCACGGCTCGCAGCCTCCTGACAAGCCCGACCGGCATCCGCGGGATCGATGTGGGCGAACTCGAGGATGAATCGGTAGGTCCAGGGCGACTCCGCCGGGCGGGACGCAACGTGCGTGACGTCCAGCCCGCGGTCCACGAACACGCCCAGGAGCCCGTGTAGCGAGCCGGGGCGATTCGGCACCTCGGCCAGCCATGCGGTCTTGAACGGGAAGTCGCCAGAGACCCGGCCCGCGGCGCATGCGCCTATCGCGCCGCCCTCCGCGCCGGGGCGGCTCACCAGGAAAAAGCGAGTCTGGTTGTCATCTCGATCCTGCAGCTCGGCTTGAAGAATGTCGAGTCCGTAGCGCTCGCCAGCACCCCTCGAGGCGATCGCCGCGACGGTGGGCACACCGTCCCGCGCGACCGCCTTGGCCGCGCCCGCCGTGTCGTACACCGCCTGCTCCAGAATCGAGGGATGCGCGGCAAGAAAGGCGCGGCACTGGGAGAGAGCCACCGGATGGGAACGCACCTCCTCGAGGCCGTGGAGCGATGCGCCCACCACGCCCAGCAGGAAGTGCCGGATCGGGATCGCGACCTCGCCGATTACTTCGACGGCTCCAGCGGCTAGCGCGTCGTACGCACCCGCGACCGTGCCGGCGAGCGTGTTTTCTACAGGCAGCACACCTGCATCGAGCGCGCCCTCCTCCACGCCTCGCACGACTGCTTGGAAGCTCGGGCACGGCACGACCTCGGCGTGATCCACGAGTTCGTGAACGGCCTCCTCACTGAAAGCACCCAACTCTCCCTGGAACCCGACTCGCATCGCGCTAGCCAAGGGGAGTGCCCGCTGACCCGCTCGGCGCGCCGGTTCGCTCGTCTCGGGACGCGTGACGCCTGAGCACGCCTTCTCGGCAATAGTCGATCACAGCCCAGAACAATTGGCGAACGCCTTCCTCCGGGATGCCCTCGACGCGTGCGACGTCGCACACCCGTCGTACGATCTCCGCCTCGCGCCGGGGATCGAGCGGCAGGGTCCCCGTCTTCCTCTTCAGCGTTCCTACTTCCTCCGCGAGGCGGAAGCGCTCGGCGAGCGCCGTTACGAGATCGTGATCGACTCGATCGATCTTCTGGCGCAACTCGGACAGCGGCTCGGTGCGGTCCATCGTCGTGGTATTCATCTCGCTGCTCCCTTCCAGTGGCAAAAAAGTGCGGCAAAACAAAAGGCCCTCTCCCGTCTGGGAGGGGGCCCCGGGCCGAAGCCTCGGACGCTCGGTGCCTACGTCACGATCTACACGCGCGCACGCACCTCTCCCGCAGAGTGGAAAGGCCCATAAATCGGGCGCTGTGCGTCTGTGAGACGGTGTTAGTCATCGAGTTCCGAATGTGCGAATGAGGTCACATCCTGGCTCAGCCCATGCGCCGCGTCAACCCGCCTGCCATGCCCTCTATCCCCCTCCCATGATTCGCTCGATCTCCTCGACCGTCCGCGGTGCATCAGCCGAGAGGTTCTCCCGGCCGTCCTCCGTAACCAGGATGACATCCTCGATCATGATCGCGATGTCGAGCTCGGGGGCGTAGAGCTTAGGCTCGATGGTGAACACCATTCCGGGTTCCAGCGGCGTGCTGTAGTCGCGACCGTCCGTCGCCTCGAGTCCGACGTGGTGACCGATGTCGCGCACGCCCAAGCCAGCGACCGCGGTGTATCGAGTCAGGCCCTTGGCCTGGGTGAGGTAGTGTGTCGGGGAAGGCATGAGGCCCCAAACACGGTCGGCACCCATTCGGTCGATGTCCTCGTTCGCTTCCAGCCCGTGCTCCTGATACACCCGGGCCGCGGCCCGAATCACTTCGAGGATGGTGCCGCCCGGTCGAACCGCCGCGATCGCTGCTTGCTGGGCCTCGAGCACGATCTCGTACAGCCGTCGCTGCGAGTCGCTGAAACGCCCTGAGACAGGAAAAGTCCGGCAGACATCAGAACCGTACATCGCCCACTCCGCCGCGCCGTAGTCGATGAATACGAGGTCGCCGTCCTGCATCACCCGATTCACGGAGTTGTAGTTCTCTGAGCGGATCGTGAAGAGAGACACCGCGTCGGAGCCCGAGGCGACAATCGGGACGAACGCCGCACGCGGCGACCCTGCACGTTTCCACGCCCATTCCATGATGCCCGCGACCTCGAGGTCGTTCATGCCAGGCACGATTCTGCGCATCGCCTCGAGGAAACCTTCCGCGCTGACCTCGGCGGCTCGCCGAAGAGCATCGATCTCGTAGGCGTCCTTGATGACGCGCAATCGTTCGATGGCAGGCGTGGCGTCTTCGAGCGCCCTACCGCCGAGCGACGCGGAAACCGACGCCTCCAGCTGTTGGCGGATGGTGACCGGGGCGGCTAGGCCCGGCGGTGCATAAAGGTCCGCGCTCTCCTTTGCGAAGAACACGCGCTCTGCACCCGCAGTCAGTGCGCGAAGTTCAGTGGCAAAATCGTCGAGCGCATAGGTCTCCGCGATTCCCGTCGATCCCTGGGCGGCTTCGCCCGGTTCGAGCCGCCGGATCAGCCGATTCCACGCCGCGCCGAGCAGCCGTGGGTCCTGAAACGAATACTGCGCACCCGCAAACTCCCGATGCGCGGGCAGGAAGAGTTGCTCCCTCACTCCACCCGAGCCGTCCGGTGCGATCACCAGGATCGCGTAAGGCGACTCCACTCCGGTGAGGTAAAAGAAGTTCGGCTCCTGCCTCTTTTCTCCGCCGGCCCGGATCATGTACTCGGACGGGACCACGATGGGAGCCTGGAGTTGCTCCACGAGTCGCGCGCGCCGCTCGGCGTACGCTTCCTTGGGGAAGGCGATGTCGGACTGGGCGGCGACCGCGGGGGCGCCCACCGCGAGGGGGGCGGACCATAGGAGCAGAACCGAAGCGACGCGCGCCGGCAGCGACCGATTCATCGTCGTCCCCGGAAGGTCATCCGATTTCCACTGGGGAAGAACAGCGTCAACAAGTCCCCCTCGACCTCCAGACGCGTGGGCTCTGTCGGCGCATCCTCCGGTGAACGCGATACCATGCGCAGCTCTTGCGCGGCCAGCCCCGGCATCGCCTCGCCCGCGGAGAGGTTGTAGAGGTGGGTGAAGACCAGCCCGTCCCCGACCAGGAAGTAGGTGCCGCCCTCCGCGGAGCCTCGCTTCACGGTCCCGGCTTCATCGATCACGAAGAAGAGCACCTGCCAGTCGCGATCCGAGAAGAAGATCCTGCCCTCAACCTCGTGCTCTCCGCCGGCCGCCATGATGTAGTCTTCCGCCGCCCATGAACCAACGAGATCGGGCGCGCTTTGTGCGCACCCGTAGGCAGGCGCAAGCAGGGAGGCCGTTACGAGAAGTCCCACGGCAGCCAGTCGTCCACACCGTACAGTTGAAATCATCGCTTCGTGTCTCGTTGAGAGTGCACGCGAACCCCAACACATGTCGAACCCTAACCTCGCCAAGACTCGGTCCGGCGGCGAACGTTATGGCATGATCCGACCGTTGCTCGTCGCGCTGCTCACCACGGGCCTGGTCGTCTGCCCCCAGCCGGCCCGGGCACAGGCCCGAGCTGCAGGGGCCGGCGGCGCCCTCGGTGCCATTGGAGGAGTGACCCTTCTCTCGGTCGTGGCAGCCGACATGGACCTGGACGGAGACATCGACCTCGTGGTCGGGCACGTGGGCACTGCGAATTCGGTCTTCTTCAACGAAGGGGACGGGCGACGCTTCCAGGAGACCTCATTCGGATCAGCCGAAGGCACCACGTATTGGATCGCAGTCGGAGACGTGGATGAGGACGGATATCCTGATCTCGCCGAGGCCAATTCTGGCGGGAGCAACGGAGTGTACCCGAGCCGCCCCACGCCCTACTCTTCCTGACCTCCCACACCCCAACACAAGAACCGACGATGACGCACCGGTACCGAATCTCCTGGATGATCGCACTCGGAGCCATCAGCCTCGCGACGGGTGCCGCGCGCGCAATGCCTCTTTGCGCACAGGAGTTTGCGCCGCCTGATCCGTCTTCCATCGATGCCGATGTCGTGCGACGGGTCATCTCGGTTCTGGCCCACGACGACATGCGCGGCAGACGGGCCTTTACAGAGGACGCAGAGCGCGCGGCGGCCTTCCTCGCCGATGAGTTCGCGGCGGCCGGACTCGACCGGCTTCCGCGCCTGGAGGGTTTCCTACAGCGCTTCGCGGTGTACTCGCTCCAGACCGAGTCGTCTCGAGTCGTCGTCGACGGTGAGGCACTCGCGGAGGACAAGGTCTTCGTACGGGCCTCCGGGCAGTCGCTGAGCTGGTCCACGGGTGACGCCCCGGTCGTGGTCGTCGGCCCCGGAGACAGCCCCCAAGAGAAGGTCTTCCCTCTACTTCAAGGTGGAGGGAGCGCACTGATCCTGATGCACCCCCAGCACCAAGGGACATTCACCAACCTGGCGCGCTTCTTCGGCGCCCCCAGCCGCAGCCTGGAAGTAGGAGGCGGGGACGCTTTGGTCCTGGCGCTGGTCGATGCTTCCGAGAACTCCAGCTACGAGGTCGAGGTGTCCGCTCGAGTGAGCGAAGAGCCTCTGATGAACGTGGTGGGCATGATCCCCGGACGCCGCACCGACGAGTTCGTCCTCTTCAGCGCGCACTACGACCACATTGGCATTCGTCCGGCCGTCGCCGGAGACTCGATCGCCAACGGCGCCAACGACGACGCCTCGGGGACCACAGCGGTGGTAGCCCTGGCTCGGTATTTCGCGCAGCGAGGAACGCCCGAGCGCACGCTGTTGTTCGCGGCGTTCACGGCCGAGGAAGGCGGCGGCTACGGCTCGCGGCACTTCTCCACGCAACTCGACCCGGACCAGATCGTGGCGATGTTCAACATCGAGATGATCGGGAAGCCTGCGGTCGAGGGCCCGAATACGGCCTGGATCACAGGATTCGAGCGCTCGGACTTCGGGGCGTTGCTTCAAGAGGCCGTGGCGGGAACCGAGTACTCCTTCTACGCGGACCCCTATGTGAACCAGAACCTCTTCTATCGATCCGACAACGCGACGCTCGCGAGACTCGGAGTGCCTGCGCACTCCATTTCGACCACCCCGATCGATGTTGACCGCGACTATCACCAGGTGAGTGATCATGTGGAAACGTTGGATCTGGCCCACCTGACGAACACCATCCGCGCTATAGCGATGGGTGCAGAGCGTATCGTGACGGGGGACGCCACACCGACGCGCGTGGACCCGGCCACCGTGAACTGAGCCGGGCGGCGTTCCTTAGAAGCGGGCAACGGGAGGTAACTGGGCGCCTCGTGAGGAGACGGATTGCTTGCAGCGTAGCGGCCAAGCGGCCCAGATTGGTAGAATAGGCCGTTCGTGCTGACGTGATCGGTCGACGCGTCCCCACCGAGAAGCAGGTTTCTCCGTGCTCCACCGCTCTGGAGTCCCCCGTATGCCAAGCCACACGTCCGTAGACACCTCGTCCGTACGCCGAGTAGTAACGAAGCGAGTGGTGACGCTCGCGGTGACGGGACTCTTGGCACTGACGAGCTGCGTAGACGGTCCGGCAACGCCGCTGGATATGGATGTAGCGGCCCCGGGGCCGGTGTTCGAGTTCGCGCCGGTGTTCAGCCTGACGGGCCCGAACGGGGCGGCGGCCCAGAGCCTGGCACAGGCGGGCGCGCTGGACGAGGCGTTCAGTCGAGTAAACCGTTTCCGAGTGATCGTGCGTCGCGTGTCGAACAACGAAGTGGTGGTCGACGTGGTGATGGATGTGACGCCAGGTGCGGACCAGTACGACTTCACGTTCGACGTGAGCGCGGCGCCGAACGAGACATTCACGGTGACGCTGACGGCGTTCGAGGGCGAGACGGAGTTGTTCGCGTCTGCGGCGATCACGGTGACGGCAACGCCGACAGCCGCGGCGGGCGACGGCTCGGGTGGCGGCGGCACGACCTCGACACCGGTCACGCTGGCGTACTCGGGGCCTGGCGTGACGGCGACGAGCGTGGAGGTGTCACCTACTCAGTTGGTGTTGGCCCCGGCCCGGTCGGGCACCCTGACGGGAACGGTGCTGGCCTCCGACGGAACGACGTTCTCGAACGTACCGTTGGGTTGGGTGACGGGCGCAGACGCCGTGGCGACGGTCGTGGACGGCACCGTAGCAGGCGTCGCGGACGGACTGACGCAGGTGACGGTGACGACGCCGACGGGTCTTCAGGCACGCGCGTGGGTGTACGTAGTGGCTGGTGAGTTGGCATATGTGTCGGGTGGCTCGCTGCAGGTACGGGGAGCGGGCGGCGGCGACGCGACGACACGCGGCGGAGGCGCGAGCGCGCCGGCGTGGAGTCCGGACGGCGGACAACTGTACCACGTATCGGGTGGCTCGGTGCAGGCTGTGGACGGAGCGGCGCTGGTCGAGGGCGGCTCGCCGAGCGTGTCGCCGGACGGCACGAAGTTCGCGCTCGAGCGCAGCGGCCGGGTCTTCTTCGCGAACATCGACGGTACGAACGCGACCGCGGGCCCATCGGGTAGCGAACCGGTATGGGACGACGCGAGTTCAGTGCTGGTATCGGGCGGCTCGATCCAACGGGTACGCGCGGACGACACGGGCCGGAGCTCGGTCGCGGACGGAGCGGCGAGCGCACCGGCGCGTAGCAGCAGCGGAACCATCGCGTACGTACGGGACGGCGAGCTGCACGTGGTGGGCCGCTCGGGCGACGCGCTGCTGACGGGTGTGACGGGCCGCCCGAGCTGGAGCACGAACGGCTCGTGGCTGGTGGTGGCAGCGGGTGGCGCTCTGATGGTAGTACCGGTGAGCGGCGAAGCGCCGGGCGCGGCGCTGCCGGGCCTGGACGGAGCGACGGACCCAGCGTTCAAGCCGAGCGGCACGCTCGCGAGTTCGCCGGAGGTCAGGGTCACGGGCTTCGACCCGGCGGAGCCGAGCCCCGGAGAGCCGGTACGCGTCCTGGGCTCGGGCTTCGATTGGATCATCCCGTTGAACAACACGGTGGTCTGGCCGACACGCGACGGGGCGACGGAGACGAGCGAGGTGACGTCCGTGACGGAGACATCGCTCACGACGATGATGCCGCGCACGGTTGGGGCGGGTCATGTGCGTGTCGAAACGAGGACCGGCACGGGTATGCTGGCGTTCGAGCCGATGCTGGCGTCGATCGAGATCAAGGCCACGACACCGTGGGACGCTCCGGTATCGGGCGTGGTCGGTGTGGTGACCGACAAGGATGGCGTAGAGGTGGCTCGCGGCGAGACGGACGAGCGCGGCGCGTTGTTCTTCCCGGGTCTGACACCGGGCGAGTACAACCTGGCGATCCTGACACCGGACGACTTCGTGCTGCAGAGCGAGGAACGCTACGCGTTCGACCTGGGTGCGGTGACGACGCTGGTCGAGCTCGAGTTGCTCCCAGTCATACGGAGGGTCACGATCACGCCCGAGAAGCTCGAGCTCGAAGTCGGCCAGCGGATGGACGTGACGCTGGAAGCGTTCGACGGGCGTGACGCAGCGATCCCGGAGTTCACGATCGTGCGCTGGGTCGGTGGCGCACCCGAGGTCGGTGCGACAGGTGAGGGCCTGAGTGGCATCATCGTCGGGCTGGCACCGAGCACGGGCGCAGAAGAGTCTGTGTTCGTGGTCTCACTCAACACTCAGGTCTTCGAGTTCCCGGCCACGGTAACGTCGTTCATCGAGGGCACGATCCGACAGGACCCGGACCCGGTGCCGACGGGCGTCGCCGGTGCGGCAGCGGCTGATGTGAGCCAAACGACTGGAGAAGAGTCGGGCAGCAGCGCGGTCGAAGACACTTCCGAGCCTGGCCGCGGGTACACGGTCGAGGTACGACGCGCAGGCGCCGACGGCGCCGCGCTCGCCACCGCGACATCCGAGGGTACGGGCCGCTACAAGATCCCGGGTCTGTTCGCGGGCACCTACGACGTGATCGCGCCCGCGACCGAGAATCGTTCTCCGGTACCGGACCTGCAGGTGATCACGCTCGATGTGGACAACCCGAGTGGTGTCGCCGACTGGTTCATGACACGCGCGCCGGTAGCGGAGCTCGTACTCGACGCCGGTGACGCGATGATCGGCGCCATCGAGGGCACCGTGCTCATCGACGTCACGTCGCTCGACGCCGACGGCAACTCGCTCGGCGGACGACGCGCCACGTTCAACTCGCTCGACCCCTCGATCGCGACCGTCGCCGACTCCAACTCAGGCGTCGTCACCGCCGTCACCAACGGCACCGCAACCATCGAAGTCACTGTCGAGGAGATCACACGCACCATCTCCATCACCGTCGATCAGGTCGCAGTCGCGTTGACCATCCTATGCGACTGCGGCTTAGAAGACGACGAGGAAGAAGGCGAGGGCGCTCCGATCCGCGTCGCGGCCCTGGGAGGGGGCACGTCACGGAGCGTCGAAGACCCCGCACCCGACTCGATACGGGCCATCAACGGCGAGGGCGGCACGGCCGGGTGGGAGGCGTTCGACGCCAACGGCTACGAGATCACGCACAAGGTCCCGACGTTCACGTCCGACATGCCGGCGATCATGACCGTCGACGCCGCAGGTACCGTCGCCGGCATCGGAGTCGGACGCGCCGTGCTCACAGTCGAGATGGACGGTGCCTTCGACACCATCATCGTCTACTGGTTCGCACGGCACGTCGGCAACCTCGACATCAACGTGCAAGGCGACCTCGACGCGGTCGCCGCCGCTTGGATCGGGGAGGTCACCGGCAACATCAACATCGCTGAGACCGCGCTCACCAACCTCAACGGGCTCCAGACCATCTTCTTGGTCGATGGCAGCATGCTCATGCAGAACAACGCCTCGCTCACCGACGTAACCGCGCTCTTCGGCGTGCGACGGGTCGGGGGCGATGTCGTCATCGAGAACAACGACGCTCTCCTATCC
>Ga0066376_10005091_pt1 | contig 11261 bp, 9 predicted proteins | sample Knorr_S15_td_Bot_FD_77009 | JGI IMG/M metagenome (GOLD analysis project Ga0066376, IMG submission 77009) | Marine microbial communities from Southern Atlantic Ocean transect - Knorr_S15_td_Bottom_ad_5009_LV_A | ecosystem: Environmental > Aquatic > Marine > Oceanic | place: Southern Atlantic... | reverse complement strand
TAATGCTGGGTTCGTTGCGTCTCTGCGTTTCGAATCGGCCATCGTAAAGCTTGAGCAAATCTGTATTGTCCTGCAGCGGGCAGACACCCGACTTGTCGCAGATGGGGCAATCCAAAGGATGCTCCACCAGAAGCATTTCCAGACAGGATTTATTGTATCGATTGGTCTCTTCAGTAGCGGTTCGGATTTCCATCCCTTCGGCAACGGGTTGGGTGCAGGAATAAACCAGTTCTTTTTTGCCGTCGACAACGGTTTCGACCATGCAGGTGCGGCAGGCAGCAAAGGGCTTTAGGTTGCGGTTGTAACAAAGGTTGGAAACCTCTACATCATTTCGTTTGCAGGCTTCCAGAACAACTGTGCCTTCATCGACAGTAGTGTCTTTGCCATTGATTTTTATGTTTAGGACTTTCTTTACAACGGTACTCATCCTACCTCCTCTGTCGCGGGTGCTTCTTCGTCTTCTATAGTGTACTGAGAAAGTATGTCGAGGGTTTTTTCGGGATCAATGGTGCCGTGAGTGTCATCGCCAATGATGGCCATGGGAGCGGCACCGCAGTTGCCTAGACATGAAGCAGTTTGCAAGGTGAATAGTTTGTCGTCGTCTGTTTCGCCAGGCCGGATATGATATTTTTCGTGAATTTTATCGCCGATGATATCAGCACCTTTTACAAAGCAAGCCGTTCCATAACAGAGCTTGATGATGTATTTTCCCGGCTCCGTAAGCATCAATACCGGGTAAAACGAGATGACGCCGTATAATTCCGCGCGGGAAATATTTAATTTGTCCATTAATAATTGCAACGCAGGTTCAGGAAGATACCTGTAGGCATTCTGGATTTTATTCAGGGTTGGAATCAGGTGACCACGCGAATTATTCGGCAGGTTGTTTAAAAGTTCTTCAGCCGGGGCCAGATCAATTTCTTCTTGTTCTGCTTCTTCTGTCGCAACAGAGTTGGTTTCCATCACTAAACCTCATGAATATCAGTGAATCCAAATTTATCAGGAAAATGGCTACGGGACGGGAAAAATTTAAAGAATTGCCCGCAATTACTACAATAGCATATTTTGCCAATATCCTGCTAAGAGGCCGAAGTATATAAGGTGCGAGGATTTACTGTCAACCTATTTATTAATAAAGAGTTTCCCCCGATAACTCTTTCATTTTACAGGGGAAATCACTTGTTGGATCGTGGGGTTTTGATTGTGGATACTTTATTGCAAAAATAGGGATTCAAACAGGAAAAACGGCGTGTCAGAGAGGCCACCATAACTGCGTTAAATGGGCCACCAAGGTGTGGCAGGGTCTTTATGGAATCAGAACGATATCAGAATCCAGCGGTGCTGCCCTGGGATAGGTTGCGGGCTGGTTTTGCGCTTTCATTTCTGCTTCGTTTTGCAATCGGGCAATTCTTTCATGCGCGCCCGTATGATTGCCATCCCTTTGCAATGTTTTGCGGTATTGCATCAGGGCATCCTCATTTCGTCCCAACTCTGCATAAACCATCCCCAAACTATAATACGTATTGGCATTTTCAGGATTCAGGTGCACGGCTTGCTTTAGAATCGGAGCGGCTTCCAAATAACGTTTTTCGTCCATGAGCGCCCATCCCAGACTGAACATCGCTTCTTTATGATTTGGATTCACATCGAGTAATGCTTTATAGGATTGTATAGCTTCAGGATAGCGCCCGAGGATTTCATAAATCATTCCCAGATTGAGGAACCCTTTTTGAAATTTTGCGTTGGTCTTGAGAGTTTCCTTAAAGGAGTGAATCGCTTTGACGTATTTTTTTTGATACGTATAAATCGTGCCGAGGTTGCTATGCACAATTGTGAATTCGGGATCGATGCGGATGGCCTTATCAAACGCTTCAATAGCTTCAGGATAATTCCCTAGTTTTTGATAGGCTTCCCCCAGATGGTTGAAGCCTTTCGGGAAATCAGGTTCCGCAGCAACGGCTATGCGTAATGGATTGATAGCCTCTTTAAGTCGGCCTATATTTATCAAACTGAGTCCCAGGAAATATTGCGCTTGAGAAAGTTGCGGATTTTCGTTGACCGCTTTTTCGAGGTAGGGCAGGGCATCGTGGTATTGTTTTAATTGCAACAAGCTTTTGCCAAGTAGAAAATTTGTTTCGCCAAACCCGGGTTCAAACTTAGCGACTTTTCTTAAAGATGGGATTGCTTCGCGATAGTTTTCTAATTGAGTATTGAATTTCCCTAACAAATAAATAGCTTTGATATAATCTGGTTTCAGTTGGATCGCCTTCCGCAAAGGTTGTAGTCCCTCCTGATATCGTATCAATTCGCCATAGGTGTTGCCCAATTGGTAATAGGTTTCAGCCAGGTTCGGGTTGATTTGCAAAGCGATATTAAACTCTGCCAAAGCTTGTTCGGGTAAATTGAGTTTGGCGTAGTTTCGACCCAATCGCGCATGTGCTTCTACATGTTCAGGGTCAATACTTGTGACTTCTTTAAAAGCTGCTGCTGCTTCTTTATAGCGCTGGAAAGATTCGTGAATGTCTCCCGAATTGTAATAGGCTTCGAGATTGTACGGATCATATTTGATGGTGCTGCTATAAAATGCCAGTGCATTTTCTGAATCGCCGAGTTCCTGATAAAGCCATGCGATATTGAAATAAGCCTCTGGAAAACTTTCATTTAAACGAATAGCTTCCGCAAAACTTTTAATGGCTTCTTGCTTTTTATTGATTTTTGAATAGGCAACACCGGCTTTGTAATGCGCTACAGGATTTCTAAAATCGATGCGTGCCAACTCCAGATAAGGTGCGATGGCTCTTTCATGCTGTCCCAGGTTTGCGTATGCGATTCCCAGTTTGTCGTAGGCATCGGTGGAACGGGGATTGATAGTGATCGCATTCCTTAAGGGAGCGATGGCTTCTGCATTTCTATCTGCATTGATATAAGCCTTGCCTATTCCTATATAAGCTTCGAAGAAGTTTGGGCTCAGTCTCAAAGTGTCGTTGTAGGCCAGCACTCCATCGTTAAACATTTTTAAGCTGACATAGCTGCGACCTAATTGGAAATATGCATCTGGAAAGATGGGGCTGATAACTAGTGTTTTTTTAAATTCTTCTATCGCCTGCGAGTGGTTGTCCAGTGCAGCTAAAACTTTTCCCAAAGTAAAGTGGCTGGCTGCCATATTGGGTTCTGCTTTTACGGCGATTTTAAGAGGCAATATAGCCTTACCATATTTACCTAATTGAAAGTAAGACCAGCCCAAACCAAATTGTGCTTTCGCATAATTGGGTCCCAATCGGGTGGCTTCGATATAAGCTTCAATGGCATTTTCAAACTGACCCAACTCCCCATAACTCGAACCCAGGCCATTAAAAGCCGCCGCAAATAGAGGTTCCAACTCTACAGCCTTTTTATACTCTTCAATGGCTTTTTCATAAATGCCCATTATGCGGTAAGCCTGACCCAAGCCAAAATGCGGCGCGTAATCTTTTGGGTCGGCCTTGGCCGCATTCTTTAGTTTTTCAATGGGGTCTTCCTGCGCCCGTATCACATCCGGGTGAAATGGAATTAAAATTCCCAGTGCAAGAAGCCAAATAAAAACTTTTTTCATAAGCATTCACTCAATAAGCTAAAAACGCGTGGTTGCATCCTCTGGATTAGATTCGATCTTATGCAGAGTGAGATCAGAACCCTTTTGCTCTTCTTCTTCTGAAAGACGGATGCCAACGGTTACATGCAAAATTTTATAGACAGTGAATCCGAAAAACAGCGCGACTACGATAGCTGCCAGTGTGCCAACCAGTTGAGCCACTAAACTCACCTCACCCAAACCGCCTAAAGATTCCTGTCCGAAAATGCCACAAGCAATGCCACCCCAAGAACCTGCCAGTCCATGCAACGGCCATACTCCCAGCACATCATCGATTTTTAATTTTTCCTGTTCCCATGTGAAACCTTTGACAAAAATAAAACCTGCTACGGCTCCGATTACCAATGCGCCAATCGGGTGTACCTGATCCGATCCTGCGCAAATAGCTACCAGACCTGCGAGTGCTCCATTGTGGATAAACCCCGGATCGTTTTTGGAGATAACCAAGGCCGCAATTATTCCACCCGCCATTGCAAACAATGAGTTGATGGCAACCAGACCGGAAATTCCCTGCAAGCTTGCGGCAGACATGACATTGAATCCAAACCAGCCAATGCACAGCATCCAACTTCCCAAAGCCATAAAAGGCACACTGCTAATAGGGATAGGGCGACTGCGTCCTTCAGAATCCCATCTTCCCAGTCGCGGGCCTAATACGATAACGCCTGCAAGAGCTATCCACCCTCCCATGGAGTGAACGACAACGGAGCCGGCATAATCATGAAAAGGTACGCCCCCTGTAATTCCGGCGAGCCAGGAATCGGCCTGCCCCAAAAATTTAATTTGTCCCCAAACCATACCTTCAAATAAGGGGTAGGCGATGCCTACAAATATTCCCGCAGCCAAGGCTTGAGTCCAGAATTTAGCGCGCTCGGCAATGCCTCCTGAAATAATTGCAGGGATTGCTGCCGCAAAAGTAAGCAAAAAGAAAAAATGCACTAATTCATAGCCTTGTCTGTCTGCCAATAGTTCTTTCGCTGGCAGAAAAAAGCTTATTCCATACGCGATTGAGTAGCCGATAAAGAAATAAATTAAGGTAGACAAAGCAAAATCAACCAGAATTTTTACCAACGCGTTGACCTGATTCTTTTTTCTTACCGTGCCAACTTCGAGAAAGGCAAAGCCACCGTGCATTGCAAAGACCATTACTGCCCCGAACATCATAAACAGCACATCGCTACTGTCTATTAGCGATTCAATATCTTTTTCCATTTTTTACCCCTCCAAAGATTGAATGGAAATTATCCACCGCATTTATGAATTCCCTCAAAATTTGAAGTTTTTGAAATCCAGATCGTATCAGCAAAAATACATTATAAGTAATGGCTTTATCGACCTATATGCTTCATAACAAAAGGGAAATGTTTATTCATGAACGCCTTTCGGTAAACTATAAACCGGGAACCCTGTAAAATGAAATTTAAAATCTCCCGTGTTTTGCCAGAAAACCTAAAATAAGGCCAAAAAATCCAGAAAAATCCCAGTAAAGTAGTTATTTTATAATGGTTTATGTGTTTTTTGAGAGGGGTTGTAGTAACTATTCCACCAGACAGGACAAAAGCGCCCGGTCGGTAAGCATTTCGCCCAAAATCTCTGAAAGACCAGCATTTATCAGGTTTTCGTTGGGGAACGTGGCGGGGGTGATTCCGATACGACTTTTTTTTGCGGAATAGATTTTAGAAAATTTTCGACCCTTATTATAGCAAGTTGCTCGTAAACTTGACTTAACCCTTACGTTCATCCGTGGACTCACCGAATACTTGCTTTTAATATTGAGAACATAGACCTTTAAAGAATGATTTGGATTTCGTCTATGAATCTTAGGTATAAAGCCAAGTTTTTTTAGACCTTGTTGTAATTTAAGGGAGAAAATATCTTTCAAGTCGTTTTGCGCGGATATGCTGAACTTTCTAAAACCTTTTTGCCATTTGGCAATAATATTACTTCTTCTGGCATCTTCTACATATAATGAGATAGGAATATTGTTGCCAATATTTGAATTATGAATGGGAAGGGAAGGGTTGAGAAACACTTGGTGGTGTTTTGAGCATCCCGTTGCCAGCAGCAATGTAAAAAGAAAAGTGAATCGAATATACAAAGTCTGATGCATAATTATTTTATTAATGAGTGAATGATAACTTTTCCGGGATAATATTCTTCACCTAAAACAAGTTTAATATGAACTCTGTCAAAATCAAATTAATTCGTGAAGGGATGGTTACTGCCACGGAAGTTAAGGACAGGATGGGCCGCATCTTGCTGACATCGGGAAAGACCATTACGAGTAAGCATTTAAAGGTCTTCAAAACCTGGGGTATCACAGAAATAAATATAGTATCTGCGCAAGGGTCGACTTTCGATGCCGAGAAAAAAGAACAAAAAATCCTGGTGAAACCATCGATTATTAAAGAAATGGACAATTTGTTTCAGTTCGCAGATCGCCGACATCCGATGGTGAATGAATTTTATAACCTGTGCTTGTCCCGTAAAGCTAAAGGAAGTTAGTGATGTTTAGGAACAGATATGAATACTAATTTGCAAAACCTGGTGGACAAGTCGCCACAGATTTCTTCGCTTCCGACTATTTTTTTTCAAATTAACGCGGCGGTTGAGGACCCTGAAAGCTCTTTCGTAGAGACTGGTGAAATCATCAGCAGCGACCCTTCTCTTTCGGCGCGATTGCTACGGATCATCAACAGCTCCTTTTTTGGGTTCCCAAATGAAATTGAAACCATTACCCATGCCGTAACCATTGTGGGAATGGCGCAACTTCGCGACCTTGCCCTGGCAACAACGGTGGTCAATCAATTTAAAGGCATTCCCAAAAATTTAATTAATATGGAGAATTTCTGGTTGCACAGTGTCGCTACCGGATTGACGGCAAAAGTGATTGCCATTTATCGTAGAGAGACCAATGCCGACCGGTTTTATTTAATGGGCATGCTTCATGATTTAGGAAGATTATTATTGTTGCTTAATATTCCTGACTCCATGAAAGCGGTGGTGGAAAAATATGAATCAGGGGGCATTCTGTATGAAGTAGAAAATGACGTGCTGGGTTTTGATCACGCCGCCGCCGCCGGTCAACTAATGCAGTCCTGGCAGCTACCGGTAATGTTGCAAGAAGCGGTTGCTTATCATCATAAACCGCAACAGGCCCCAAAATATCCGGTGGCAGCATCCATTGTTCATCTCGCCGATTTCATAGCTCATGGAATGGAGTTAGGTAGTTGTGGCGAAAAGTTTGTCCCGCCGCTGCAACCTAAAGCATGGGAAATGCTGGAGCTACCGATGAATCTTTTATCATCCATTGTAGAGCAGGTAGACCGCCAGGTGGGTGAGGCGGTAGAGATGTTTCTTTGACTGGAATCCATTGTGAAAGATAAAGAAGTAAAAACCAAAGACCAGATTCGTATTGAATTTCTCGAAAAACAAGCACGCTTGAACTTGTTTGGCTTGGATATTCTCGCCTCTCTTGGGGAATTGCAACATAGTGCGCATTTGGGAAGAGAGCCGCATCGCATTTTAAAAGTTGCTTTAAACCATGTGCAACGGTTGATTGATTTTGAAGTGGCTGCATTTTATTTGGTAGATGAAGAGAGTTCAGATTTTATTTTAAAAGAGGCCAATCCCACCTTGCAAAAAGAATCCCTGCAAGAGGAAGTGGATGCTGAAATTGAAAATGGGACTTTTGCCTGGGCTTTGAATCAAAATAGAGCCGTTGTTGTTAAAGCACCCTCTGGAAAGCATTCTCTGGTTTTTCATGTGTTGACGACTAAAACCCGGGTGCGGGGAATGTTCGTCGGCAGGGTGTTGTCTAAAATTAAAACGATAAATGAAACCATTCTTTATCCTCTCACCGTTATATTGCAGAACACTTCAAATGCATTGGAAAGCGCTGCTTTGTACCATTTGATTTTAGAGCAAAACAAAAATCTTGAAACAACCGTGAGCCTTCGAACTCGGGATTTAGAAACAAGAAAAGTAGAACTCGAAGAAGAAATTTCTTTTCGAATACTTGCCGAAGAATCTCTAGTAGTGGCAAAAGAAGAAGCCGAGGCTGCCGCCAAGGCCAAAAGCGAATTTCTGGCAAATATGAGCCATGAAATTCGAACTCCGCTGAATGCCATTCTCGGTTATGGTGAAATTCTTCAATTCGAAGCTAGAAAAATGCAGCGTCCCGATTTTTTGGAAGATTTGAGCGCAATAGAACTTGCGGGGCGGCATTTGCTTGGATTGATCAACGAGATTTTAGAAATTTCAAAAATTCACGCTGGAAAAATTAAGGTCCATTCAGAAACTTTTACCCTCAAACAACTTGTTGAAGAGGTAATGGCAACTATAAAACCGCTGGCTCAAAAAAAGAAAAATGCAATCGAAACGGTTTTCCTGAATGTCCCGGATAAAATGTTTTCGGACTCTACCCGCATCCGTCAAATATTATTAAATTTGCTGGGCAACTCTTGCAAATTCACAGAAAATGGTAAGGTGACTTTATCGATATCGGGAAAAGTGGTCGAAGGTGCTAATTGGCTACATTTTACAGTTGTGGATACGGGGATTGGAATCGATCCAGAAAAACTCCCTGAATTATTTGAAGAGTTTACCCAGGTCGACAATTCGGCTACAAGAAGATTTGGTGGAACGGGATTGGGTTTAACAATTAGTAGGCGGCTGGCACAATTATTGGGAGGAGATATTCAGGCCAGCAGCGAACTTGGAAAAGGCTCTTCATTTACCTTGTTTTTGCCGCAGGATTATTCACAAATCAAATCTTTTGAAAGACAACCTGTTGAAGGATGGTCAGAATGGGCTGGCAAATATCTCGATGAGGATATATTGCCCGATAAAGCGAGTTCTGAGGGGCGAACCCATTTATCTCGATTTGAATTTGAAGCGGATCAAGTTCTGGTAATTGATGATGACGAAATTATCAGTAATTTGATTCGGAAATTTTTAGAAAGGGAAGGTTATCAGGTTGATATAGCCGCAGAAGGAAATGAAGGATTTAAAATGGCTGAAAAAATCATCCCACAAGTCATAATTCTGAATGTGAGGATAAAGGGCTTGAGTGGTTGGGAGATTCTAAAGAGATTAAAAGAACATCCTAAGCTTAGGAATATACCGGTTGTTGCATTGACGGATGCTGAAGAGGAGAAGCGTGCCAGAAAAGAAGGTGTTGCCGAGTTTTTGGCTAAGCCTTTGGATTGGGATAATTTTGTTGCAGTATTGAAAAAATATAAGAGGACTTCCCGCGAATTTTCAATATTGATCATTGAAGATGATGCTATTAATCGCGAAGCCCTTCGCAGAATTCTCGGAAAAGATGGTTGGAATGTTGTTGAAGCTTTTGATGGCCCATCCGCTTTTGAAAAGTTGCAATCCAATGAGGACATTCCCGGATTGATATTGCTGGATATTGTTCTTCCGGGACTCAACGGCTTCGAGGTGGTGCAGCGATTAAGACAAAATCCCTTATGGCGATCGATTCCTATTGTGATTATTTCTGCAAAGGAACTAACACTTGAAGAGAGGGGACGTCTTCAGGGAGATGTTGAACGGATATTTAAAAAAGGCGATGTTACCTGTAGCGAGCTTTTGCGGGCCATTCGCTCCATAAATTGCAAGGGTGCACTCGAAAAAACTTAAGGGCCGATAATTTGCGTTAAGGTTTTTCTTCAGCTTTCTTTATGGGCTCTACATTAGAATAAAATATGGAACGAGGGTGAACCTGCAACGTGTAGCTGAGATTGTCGTTGGGTCGCCGCGCTTTTAAGGCGAGTATAAAATTCCATTCTGCAATGGTTCCGGGCAGGTGAGGATTCCCCTTTTGTATATTTCCTCCTTTATGAGGATTATTAATTAGCACCACTTTTTTGCCTGCAGCGGTCGCCAATTTGTCTATCATAAAAATCCTTCCAAATATTTGACTTATACTGCGGCTCGTATTATTCCGGATTCTAAAAACAATTGCCCATCTGTTGTCGGGGACAGTGTATTTGTCTGATATAGCTATGGCGCCAAGGTTAGTAAAATTTTCATCATTTTTCTCCTGACCAAAAACTTGATAGCTAAACGGCAGCAGATTTAGAAAAATTACGAGAGTATAAATAAATTTGATTCGCATAATTACGCTTGAAAGTTTTAGTGCTTTGTCAGGGGATAGGATTGAATGCTTAGAATCGATTCCAATTCGGATCTCAGTACCCCGGATTCTACCATTGATTTCACGTTTAAAATCGCAGCGGGCTTGAACTCGTTCATTTTATATAGTTTGCCAATTCGTTTTTGCGATTTTAAGTGAAGCGTGCCGCGTTTCCATTTCTGAATAGTTTCATCCATTAATTGAGTGCCTGCCTTCAAGGTTTTCCACATGATGCTTTGTTCATTGTCATCAAGGCTTAGGGGGATGAAACTTTTTCCCGCAATATTGCCTGTGTCGACACCTTTATCAATTTTGTGAACCGTCGCCCCTAAATTTTTAAAATCACGATTATGAATTGGCCAAAAGTTGCATGAGGACCCTCGGTAGAACTCGGGTATTCCCACGTGCAAATTGTAAATGGAATCAGGGTAATGCGACAGCATCTCTTCTTTGATTATTCCTGTTCCAAATACCGCTATGAACCCGGGCGCATATTTTTTAATAAGCGAAAGGGTATCCATGGTATTGAGTTCATTATTTTCAAGGTTAATGATATCGGGTTTGTTTAGTGGTTTAAGCTTTAGCGATGGCGTGAGAGAGTCCTTTTCAAAATTTTCCCTTCTGCTAAAGAACCAGTTCCATGCATTTTCTTCTTCTTTCGACTTGGCTGTGGGTTCAGGGTAGTTTGATGACTGGATGAGCACGGCGGCAATAGGATGTCTGGAATTTAATTGCCTGAAAAAATATTGGTGCCGCAGGCCGTCTCCAACCATTAAAACTATTTTCTGCGAATTGGATTGGGTTTTACTCATTAATTTGCAGCCCTGGTGTTTGGTGGATGAGGTGAATCACACTCGCATCCATCATCTCCATCAAGGGTCCGGGATACAATCCAATGCACAATACGAGGATAGCCAATGGAACCAGCGTAGCCAACTCCCGATTCGATAAATCTGGCAGCATTTTGGCGGCTTCTGTTTTTGCCTCTCCCAACACCACCCTTTGGATCATCCACAACATATATGCGGCCGCTAAAAGAATACCTCCCATAGAGAGAAGAACCATGGCAAAGTTGACATAGGAAGTTCCTACTAAGACTAAAAATTCGCCAATGAAATTACTGGTGCCGGGTAGCCCAAAAGCGGCGACTGAAAACAAAAAGAACAATGCAACAAATCTTGGCATGGGTTTATGCAAGCCGCCGTAGTCAGAAATCGCTCGACTTTGAGTGCGGTCGTACAATTGTCCAATAGCAATAAATAAGGCTGCTGTAATAATCCCGTGATTAAACATTTGCAAGACGGCCCCCTGGATACCTTGGCTATTGAACACAAAAATCCCGAGAGTAACAAAACCCATGTGGGAAACTGAAGAATAGGCCACGAGCTTTTTAAGATCAGTCTGTGCTAAAGCCATGAGTCCACCGTAAATAATGGCTGCAATCGACAGCCATAAAATGAACGGTGCAAAATAAATCGAAGCTTC
>Ga0066376_10005089_pt1 | contig 11264 bp, 9 predicted proteins | sample Knorr_S15_td_Bot_FD_77009 | JGI IMG/M metagenome (GOLD analysis project Ga0066376, IMG submission 77009) | Marine microbial communities from Southern Atlantic Ocean transect - Knorr_S15_td_Bottom_ad_5009_LV_A | ecosystem: Environmental > Aquatic > Marine > Oceanic | place: Southern Atlantic... | reverse complement strand
TGGTAAGAAATTGCAACACATCAAGAAAAGAGGGCAGGTTAAATTTTTTCTCCGGCGGAAAATAAGTGCCGCCATAAAAGGGAATGCCATCGGGTGTCAGGAATACGTTGAGTGGCCAGCCTCCCTGTTGCCCTAACGCTTGTACCGATTGCATATAAATGCTGTCTACATCCGGGCGTTCTTCGCGGTCTACTTTGATGCAGACAAAACTTTCGTTGAGCACTGCGGCCAGAACCGCATCTTCAAAAGATTCGCGTTCCATAACATGGCACCAGTGGCAAGTGGCGTAGCCGATGCTGATGAGCAACGGCAGGTTTTTTTCTTTCGCTATGCGAAACGGCTCATCCCCCCAGGGGTACCAGTTGACCGGGTTATGCGCATGTTGCAACAGGTAGGGGCTTTTTTCTTTAATAAGCTCGTTGGTATATTTGTGTTCTGCCATTTTGCTTTTTATGGAAAAGGAGTTTTTAAAATGCCAGGCGATTTTATCGCCTTTTAATAAGATGACCAAGGATTACATTAGAGCATGCCAGAAATCCCAACATGCTTTTTAAGAGGTGATATAATGCGGCCTGAATATAATTATTTTAGTGAATAGTAGAGAATGGAACAGCAAAAATTTTCTGAGTTGGGAGAAAGAGAACGGGAAAGATATAACGAGGGGCTTGAAAGAGAAGGGTATGCTAAATTCTTCAAACATTGCCGGCATTTTTATATTCGCAGGAGGTACGGGCTGATCAAGGAGATGATGCAGTTTGCCCAGGACAAAAAAGTTCTTGAAATTGGTTCCACTGCGTGGCAAGGATGGCTTGAAAACAACTCGATTTTTCCCGCCTCCTTAACTTGTATTAATATTTCAGATGCCGAACTGCAGGCCGGAATAGACTCTGCGGTGAGCAGTAATAGCAGGCCGGATTTTATTCTTATGGATGCGCATGAATTGCAGTTTGAAGATCAAACTTTTGACATGGTATATGGGGATGCAATTTTGCATCACTTGAATATGGCACCCGCTTTGAATGAAATTTATCGCGTGTTAAAGCCGAATGGAAAAATTTTATTTGTAGAACCTTTGGATATGAATCCTGTAGGCAGGCTTGTGCGGTCTTTGACCAAAAAGGCAAGAACAGCAGACGAGCAGCCGTTGCGAGTCTGCGACATTGCTGAAATTAATAAGCATTTTGAAACCCGATTTTTTTACGAAGAGTTTTTGTCGGTTCCTATTGGAGTTTTGTCTGGAATGATTTTTAAGAATCCGTCCAACAGTATGATGCGCTTTGCTTTTCGTGCTGACCAATTCCTGGATAGAAACTTTGAGTGGCTGAGGAACTGGTTTCGCCATGCATTGATATCAGGAACGCGAAGATAAACCCATTTCATTGCATTCAAAATGCAACCCCATTTGCCACCAAATTTTTATAACTCCCTAAATTCTAATGACCCTCCGATCGATTAATTTGGATAAAGTTATAGCGTTCAGTTTGATGAGCTTTGTCTGTTTCTCTTTTTTTTCCATCAGTTTGACACAAATTTCCTGTGGCGTTGGTGGACTGGCGTGGATGGCAAAATGTTATTTGACTCAGTCTTGGAGAGAGCAGACCTTCCCTTTAAAAATCCCATTTTTACTTTTTGTTCTGGCCTGTATAATTGCTGTTGCAGGAGCGGTGGATTTTTTAGGAAGTTATAAATCGCTCAAACGCCTGTTAGAGATTCTGATATTTTTTTGGGCTGTCAATTGCATTGAAAGTGATGAGCAAAGGGAGAAGCTTTCTCTCTTGTTAATTGCTTCTGCTGCCCTTTCCACCTTTACAGCTTTTTACACTGCCTGGGGAACGGGTGTCACTATCGCTGCGAGGGCGGAAGGCACCATGAGTGTCTATATGACCTATGCAGGACTTTTGATGCTGGCTCTTCTTCTGGCATTCGGCAAACTAATATTTTCCCCAAAAGAAAACAAATGGCTTCACCCTGCTGCTATTTTAATAGTGGTTTGCCTCTTGTTGACCTTTACACGACAAGCTTGGCTGGGGGTTTTTGCAGGACTTGTTTTTTTGATCTGGTTTCGGAAAAAAAGTTTGCTCTGGTTTATGCCTGTCGTATTAGGAGTCGTTTTTTTAATTTCGCCAGCCGATATCAAGACTAGAATAGATTCTTTGACCAATTTAGAGGATGTCAATATAAAAATCCGGTTGGCTCTTTGGCAAGGCGGATGGCTGGTTTTTAAAGATCATCCTTTGACGGGGTGCGGATTTAAATGTATTGATGCCGTCAATCAGGATTATCCGGATCCCACTGGCTTTATTAAAAAATTGCGTGGATTGCATAATAACCTTGTGCAATTGGCCGTTGACACGGGCCTGTTTGGTTTGGTTTCCTGGATTTCTATCTGGGTGGTTTATTTTATGACGTTGTATCGGCGATTGCTTTCCATGCAAGACAACGCTGTCTATCGAAGAGATGCTATGGCCAGTGCCGCCGCTGTTTTGGGATTTTTAGTTGCGGGATTTTTTGAGACCAACTTCTATGACGCCGAAGTAAGTATGCTGCTCTACTTCATCATGGCACTGCCTCTAACGAGGCCCTCTAACGAGGGAGGTAGATAGCAATTACTTTTCAGGTGGGCAATGTTGTTCTCGGCTTAACGAGTTATTGTCCATTGAATCCAGCGTCACGCCCTCTTGCATGGAAGGGGAAGTAGCGGACCTATAGTAAAAGGCTTGATGGGCTCTGTTTGGTTTTATGGGTATCGACCCATTGCCACCCCTGCTAAGGGGCGTGGTGCGGAGGCCAGTGGGAGAAAAAATCGGGGAACGATTTTTCCACGCATTTAGGGTTTATAATTTTCACTTCCGGTATTTTTAGTCCTGCCACGGCAAAACTCATTGCCATGCGGTGGTCGTTGTAAGTTTCGATTTCGGCACCCCGGTACTCGCCAGGTTTTACAATAAGAAAATCGTCTCCGGCTTCAACTTCTGCACCCAGTCTGCCCAACTCGTTTGCCAAAGCTTCGATGCGGTTGGTTTCTTTTATTCTGAGGTTGCCGATGTCCTCTATCACCGTTTCACCCTTTGCAAACAAAGCAACTACCGCAAGGGTTTGTACGGCATCCGGCATATTATTCATATTGATGGTGATTCCTTTTAAAGAGCCTCCTTTAAGTTGCAGGGAGTCAGCAGACTTTTTCACTTCGCAGCCCATCTTTTCCAGCACGGCAGGAAACTGCGCATCCCCTTGAACGCTTTCCGGATTCACTCCCGCGAGAGTGATGTCTCCTCCAGTAACTGCAGCCGCTGCCAGAAAATAAGAGGCACTCGACCAATCGCCTTCCACCTTATAGGTTTGCGATTTATAGACTTGGCCCGCTTGAACCCCAAAATTTTTATAGTCATCATTTTTTACTGCTACGCCGAAGGTTTTCATAATGTCTAAAGTGATATCGGCATAAGACTTTGAGGTCAGGTCTCCTTTAATAAGAATGCTCGTATCGTTTTTGAAATAAGGCGCAGACAAAAGCAGAGACGTGAGATATTGACTGCTTTTATCGCCGGCCAGTTTCACATTGCCTCCAGGAACTCCGTCGCCATCAATGTCAATAGGTGGACAACCATTATGGTATGCGGGAATCGCTTTGACCCCCATTTGTGCCAGGCAATCCAGCAAATCGGCTAGTGGTCGCTCGTGCATGCGTTCGTCCCCGTCCAGGCGGACCTTGCCCTTCGCCAAGGCGGCAAAAGTGGTGAGGAATCGCATCGTCGTTCCGGCATTGCCAACGAAAATATCCTCATCCGGGGTTATCAGTTTTCCGCCTTTTCCTGAAACGATGAAGGCGTCAGTCTCTTCCTCAACCTGAATGCCGAAACCTTTTAAAGCCCGGATCATAAATTTGGTGTCATCGCTTACCAAAGGTTTTTCCAAGCGGCTGACCCCGTCTGCCAAAGCAGCGATCAATAAAGCACGGTTGGTATAACTCTTGGAGCCAGGCACCGTCACCGTGCCACAAACTTTTTCTGAAGGTTGGATTTCTATCAAAGTTCTATATTGTTAAAGGTTTCAGGTTTGAAAATATACCACCCACTAGCGTGGGAAGCAATATTGGCCCCACTAGCGTGGGGGGCAATAGGTCTATTCCCGCAATGCTGAAACATCATTGAGCCTTTTACTATAGATTCGCAGGTATTTCCTCCTGTGAATCTATAGTAAAAGGCTTAAAAATGTTCGTTTGCAAAAAGGGTATGATTAGCTGGGTCCAGCGTCACGCTGGCTATTACAACTGGTCGTTGACCAGGGATTCTGCTATGATCGAATTTCTGGTGTATTTCGTAAAAACGTTTTTATTTATATGTGTTTAAGGGCGCTCCCCGAAAATTAATATGAGCGAGGAAAAGAAAGAAAGTTTATGGTATAGATTGTGGGAGCACCGTTCGATTAAAGAAAAACAGCGCCTGCGGTCATTTATCCCTTATATTCTTTATGGCATCGCTGTTTTTTACGGCATTATTTATTTGTCGATTCTCAACACAATCAATCGTGAACGAGTAGGCACCACCGTTAAAACCTGGTTCGGCGGCGACAAAGACGAAGTCATAAAAGCCCGGGCGCGTGAAGAAAAAGAAATAAAGGAAAGCTTCAAGGCACTAAGAAAACGCGTCTCCGGCGGCCACTAGCCCACTAGCGTGAGAGGCAATGGGTCGGGGCGTTTTTGAGCAAAAATTGATGGTCAAGCTTCTAGAAGCAATTTTTCTGCTTTAATATCCCCCCTGATAAGGGGGGTGTGGGGGGTTGCAGTTTAAAAAATTATGAAACGTTTACTATTTATATCAAACGGGTTGTATTTATTTTCACTCAGCCTATGGGTTTCGGGCATGTTTTTGCTCGGCATTCTTGTTGAGATCATGGTGAGGATAAACCTGAAAGACCAGAAACTTGCAGCCAGCGCAATCATGAACAAGATCATGGATGCTTTTAATATCAACATCATCTATACCTGCATAACCATCATGGTGCTTGCCGAGGTCATCAAGTTTTTGGTCGCGAAATATAGTGCGGTCGGTTATGAGCCGCAGGTGGTGACCAAACGTCGTTATACGCGAGAGGTCTTGCTCGCAGTTATGATCGTTCTGGCTATTTATGTCGGTAGTGTGTTGCGGCCGGAAATGCATGCAATGGATAAACTTAAGAAGGCTAATCCGACAGACCAGAAATTGCAGATTCAGTTCGACCGCTTTCACAGTAAATTGACATGGTTGTATACCATCAATATGGTTCTGGGCCTGTCGTTGTTTTATATTCACGGTAAAGAAATGACCCGCTTCTCGGTACAGCGAACAGAGAGCCCGTAATTTGCCGGACTCCATTTAAGCCCTTGTTTATTCCCATATCATTCAATCGAAACCTTCCCATATTTTTCTTGATGTTGTTGAGCAGTGGGGTTTTTCTATCCACAGCCTTTTCTGAAACGGTTGCGACCGAAAATGAAGTAGAGCAGTTTGCAAACATGGCATGGATCAAAGGCGGAACATTTGTTCGCGGGTCTAATTTTAAAGATAATCAGGCCACACTAAAACTGTGTCGCAAATATGACCGGTCCTGTCAACTGTGGTGGTTTTCCGATGAGTTCCCTTTAAAACTGGTTTCGTTAAAAAGTTACTGGATAGATATTTATGAGGTCACGAACAAACAATACATGGAATTCGTAAAAGCCACGGGTCATCGTCCTGCTTTGGACGACACTTGCACGACCGATTCCTGTTGGCAAGGTAACTTGTGGAAAGGCGATTCGTTTTCCATGCTGATACGCAATCAGCCTGTCACCCAGGTCGACTGGTACGATGCGGTTGCTTATTGCAAGTGGAAAGACAAACGCTTACCCTCGGAAGCAGAATGGGAAAAAGCCGCACGCGGTCCCAGCGGCAACATCTTTCCCTGGGGGAATGGATCTCCTAAAGGACGTGCTACGTATAACCAGAAGTGGAAAGGCATCGCCACGATGACCATTGTGGGTACCTATCCAAGAGGCGTTTCTATATACGGGCTGCACGATATGGCTGGCAATGTCTGGGAGTGGGTGGACGACTGGTATATGCGGACTTATTACAGCATCGGCACGAAAAAATATCCTAAAGGCCCTCAAGATGGAAAGTTCAAAGTCCTTCGCGGTGGCTCCTGGGTCAACTTTGCCGATTCGCTTCGGGGTGCGTTCCGCAGATGGAGCCGACCGGATGTGCGTTTCAATGACACCGGTTTTCGTTGTGCCAAAGACTCAAAACAGTTTCTTGAATAAAAAAGCTCATGACAGAAAAACCAAAACGTTCAAATGAACTGACCGACCACGAGAGAGAGTTGTTAAAACCCTATCTTTCGGATGTCGATGCCAATGTGTTCACGCTTGGAAATTTGAATCCGGAAGTGATTGGTGGCGCGCTCGCTCGTTACAGCCGTGCTCCTACCGGATTCAAAGAAACCATCGTGCGCGAGTTTTTGAATGCGGATGGAACTCCCAACGATGTCAAAGGCTCGCAGATGATCGACCGCGTGGTCAATAAATTTGGCGATGAGTCGGTAGCGGAACTTGCAGTGGCACCCCTATGCATTGAAGAAATTTCCAACCTGATGACAAAAGTAATCGAAGACTGCCGCATCGGCGGCTCGCCCATTGAAGAGTCCACCCGCTACGTTCTTTACGATGTGAAAAAGAATGGCCGCTGGCGATACATCTGTCCGGATAATATTCGCGAGTCTGAGCTGGGAAAAAAATTTACCGGCAATATGGATTTTATCTTTGAGACCTATGCCGAAATGGTTGAGCCCATGCAAGACTTGTTTCGCAAGCGTTTGACCAAGGAAGCATTCGAAATAGAAGTGGAGCGCGACGGTCAAATTCAAAAGTCCAGTTTGTCGAAGCTGCAAGGCGAGAATGAAATCAAAGCGCATCGAATCGCTTATAATTTTACCATCCGCAGTGCGGCGTGTGACGTTATTCGCTGCATACTTCCTGCCTGCACTCAGGCCAATGTCGGATTGGTAGGAAACGGCAGGTTTTACTCAGGCCTGATAAGCAAATTGATGACGAACGATTTATCCGAAGCCAATCAACTCGCCGAATCGATTCGAAAAGCCCTGAATACACAAATTCCGACTTTCATAAAACGCGCCGACCGAAATGCCTACACCGCAGAAAACCATCGGGCCATGCGCAAGGTTTGTAAGGAACTGTTCGATTCCCTGCCCATTGAAACTGCGGCAGAAGTAGTTTTATTGCAAGATGCAGCAGAAGACCAGCCTATAAATTTGCTGGCAAACATGATTTTCCCTTATGTGCGGCACTCCACCGAGCAGATAAGAAACGTGGTCCGAAAATTACCTGACGAAAAGAAAAAACAGATTTTTGCCGCTTATATTGGCTCGCGAAAAAGTAAACGCGATCGACCCGGTCGGGCTTTGGAATATGGCTACCCCATCCAATACGATATTCTCGCAGGGTTCGCCGAGTACCGCGATTTGCAACGCCACCGTATGCTTACCCAGCAAAGGCAGGATATGGGGATTGAGTTAGGCTATTCCGTACCCGAAGAAATAACAGAAATAGGTATGGCAGAAAAAGTTCAGGAATGTTTTGAGCGCACCGAATCTTTGCACCGCGATTTGAAGCGTTCCGGATTTCAACAGGAAGCCCAATACGCAACTCTATTCAATCATTTTATCCGTTGGAATATGGGGATGAACTTGCGCGAGCTGGGTCACTTTACCGAACTGCGAACTCAAAAAGCCGGGCACCCGAAATACCGGCGCACAACGCAAATGATGGCGAAGCTTTATCTCGACCGCCATCCGGATATGCAGCCCGTCCTTAATTTTGTGGATTACAACGACTACGATGGCGGTATCACCCGCGCCGATCAAGAAGCCCGCACCGCGCGTAAAAGCCTGGCCAAAGGCATCTTCGACGACAACGATGGGTAGGCCCATCGAGGCCAGTAGGTCTATTCTTTTTACTGCGATACGAATACACTCAAGCTTCTGGAAGTGGTGAAAAGCACTGGCAAATCTTTTATTTTTGATCCGCTAAAATTGCTACCCCCGTTAGGGGGTTATTTTTTCTTCTTTGATTTTCCGCCATCCACCTGGCTGAGTTTGCGTTTGACGGTTTTCTTTTTGTCCTTGTCGAAATCGACTTTCAAGTAAACGCTGTTATCAAACAATTTGTCAACGACACCTTCTTTTTTCTTTCCCGCAAAATCAAATTTGATCTTGTCTCCAACTTTCATATCTTCACCTCTTTTTAAAAGTATCTGCAATTGTCTACGAAGAGAACGAGATTAAAGGAAATCAAATGCAGAGTCAAGATAGAGTACGTCCGCAGACGATTGTTAAAAGCTATCCTATTGCTCAAAAACCTTATGCCGAGTACAATCGACTTTTGCAATGCTTTCCTGAGAAGTTTAACGTGAAATCCCTTTCCGAAAAACCTTATGCAGAGGTGGTTTTTAATCTGCCGATAAAAGAAGTTTTTACCTATAAGATTCCGCCGGAATTTATCGGCAAGGTTCAAGTAGGCATGCGGGTGTTTGTGCCTTTTGGCAGACGTCGGATCACTGGCTATGTCGTTGCTCTATCAGCGAAGTGGGACAAAGAGTTCAAACTGAAATCCATCAGCGATTTGCCGGACACAAAACCCGTGGTCGGTGAAGAAATTTTGACTCTGACAAAATGGCTGAGCAGTTATTACCAATGCACCTGGGGCGAAGCGATTCGTGCCGCACTGCCTGCCGGGCTCGATGATGAAAGTCGCGAAGAGTTTTCCGTTGCAGAAGTGGGTGCCGAGGCTCTGCAAAAAAGTTCTCTTTCCAAATCAGCGGCCCTGCTTTTGCATTTTATCGGCGAACATAAAAAAACCACTTTAAAGCAATGCCAAAAGGCACTGGGCAAGAAATTCAGTGCCTATGCACTCGCGCATTTAAAACAGGACGGACTGCTCACCTCCACCGAAACCCTGCATAAAAGCACTCTCGCATATCAGTTTCTTAAAACTGTGCGTCTGAAATCAGACTTGCCAGCCGCCGAGCAGATAGAACAACTGTTGCAACGCAGTCCCAAACAGAAAATGGTCTACGACCATTTGATAAAAGGAGAGATAAGCACGGCTTCTTTAGAGAAACAGGTAAAGGGAAGTGCTGCGGCCCTCAGAAGCCTAAAAGAAAAAGGACTGGTAGAAATATTTTCAAAGAAAATCGAAAGAAAATCGCATGTAGATATCTCGAGTCAACCTATTGGACCTTCCCTGAAATTCACACCGGAGCAGAAAAAAGTATTTGTAAAACTCGATGCGGCAATTCAAGCAGAAAAATTTCAAACCTTCCTTCTGCACGGTGTTACTGGCAGTGGGAAAACAGAAATATATATTCGTTGCATTCAGAAAGTTTTAGAGCAGGGCAAAACCGCGATCATGATGGTTCCAGAAATTTCTCTAACCCCACAGACGGTGGAACGATTTCGGCAACGGTTTGGCGATCGGGTGGCGATTCTTCACAGTGGACTGTCGCAAAAAGAACGTTTTGTCGAGTGGAAAAAAATTCATGACAAACAGGTTTCCATTGCTGTCGGTGCCCGATCCGCCGTTTTTGCTCCGTTCACAAATTTAGGCATCATTGTTATTGACGAAGAACACGACGGTTCTTACAAGCAGGATTCCACACCGCGCTATCACGCACGTGATACAGCGGTGATGCGTGCCCGTTCACAAAATGCTGTGGTTCTTCTGGGCTCGGCTACTCCGTCTCTGGAATCGATTCACAATACCCAACTCGATAAATATAAATATCTTTCTCTCGAAAAACGAGTGGGCGACCGCATGTTACCCCTTGTCAGCCTGGTCGATATGAGAAGAGAACGAAAAGAGTTTAAAAACTTTTCTATCCTGTCAGGGCAACTCATTGCCGCGATTCGTGACCGACTTTCCAGAAAGGAACAGATTTTTCTGTTTCTCAATCGGCGCGGCACCGCGCGGTTTGTCTATTGTCCCGACTGTGGATACGTTGTCGAATGCAATCATTGCAGCGTTACCCTGACGTTTCACAGCAATGACGATCGACTGCTTTGTCATTATTGTAATTTCACAGCACGTATGCCGGGGCATTGTCTGGAGTGCCAGGGCGATGTGATTCGCTTTAGTGGATTCGGTACGCAGAAGCTGGAAGAGGAAACACGAAAACTATTTCCCGATGCAAGAATAACCCGTCTCGATCGAGATACCACGCAGGGCAAGTCTGCTTTTGCCGACATGCATCGCAACATGCAGTCCGGCGATATTGATATTCTCATTGGTACACAAATGATTACCAAGGGACACGACTTCCCCAATGTTACATTGGTTGGCGTGGTGGCGGCTGATATTGCACTCAACATTCCCGACTTTCGCTCCTGCGAGCGGGCATTCCAGTTGATGACGCAAGTGGCAGGCCGGGCAGGGCGCGGCAAAGTGCCGGGAAAAGTCATCATACAGACCAATAATCCCGACCACTATATGTTCGAGTTCGTGATGGAGCATGATGTCAAAGCTTTTCACGATAAAGAACTGAAATTCAGAAAGCGCTTGAACTATCCACCCTATACGAGAATGATCGCTTTGGAAGTCGTTTGCGAAAATGAAACCCAGGGGCAAAATGCCATAGGCAAGCTGAGGCAATCTCTTGCGCGTCTGGTTTCACGGGAAAAGGCCGTGGAATTGATGGGGCCTTCGAAAGCGGCGCTTTACCGGATACAGAATAAATTTCGCTGGCATTTAATATTACGTGGCGGAAACATGAAACAATTACAAAACATTTTGTTAAAATGCCCCGAGATCAATGCGCCGAAAGCTCACGGCAAAGTAAAATTGACGGTAGATGTCGATCCCTTAAACCTTCTCTAAAACTCTTACTAAAATTCCTTAAATGAAATTAATCCGATCTGCCTACGACTGGGTTTTGCATTGGGCGGCAACGCCTTATGCCCTGCCTGCCCTTTGTATTATCTCTTTTGTCGAATCCTCTTTTTTCCCCATTCCGCCCGATGTTCTGTTGATCGCCATGACAGTGGCGGTGCCTGCATTGTGGATGCGGTTCTCGCTTTTTTGTTCCATCGCATCGGTGCTTGGCGGCATGTTTGGCTATTTTATCGGCTACCAGTTTATGGATGTCATCGGTCAGCGTATTGTAGATATCTATCATTTACAGGAAACCTTCGATAAAATAGGTGGACTCTACAACGAACACCAGGGCTGGGCGGTC
>Ga0066376_10005088_pt1 | contig 11264 bp, 8 predicted proteins | sample Knorr_S15_td_Bot_FD_77009 | JGI IMG/M metagenome (GOLD analysis project Ga0066376, IMG submission 77009) | Marine microbial communities from Southern Atlantic Ocean transect - Knorr_S15_td_Bottom_ad_5009_LV_A | ecosystem: Environmental > Aquatic > Marine > Oceanic | place: Southern Atlantic... | reverse complement strand
GTACTGGCTTTGACTTTAATCACTGGAATGCCGAAATTCATGGCACATGTATTAGCTGCCAGAGATAAAAATTTTTAAAGAGAGTATCCGGCGTTAGTCCCCCCAGCCATATATCTCTTCCAATACATTGATATAAGAAATTTACTTATAAATTTTTGCAAGTAAACGAGAACCCTTGTTTAATCGGCTTTTTTAATAAGAACTGCGGCTGTAATGCCGTGCATGAATATAGAAATTATTATAATCAATGATGTAAATGACCAAAGCTCTTCCTGAGCCGGGAAAGATGCTTCCTCTAATGCAAAGGAGAGATAGAAAAAAGATCCTATCCCTTTTATACCTAAGAAACTGATGGCGAGTTTTTCCTTTAATGGCATCTTTCTCAGAGGGAATAATGCAAGTAAGCCAGCCAATGGCCGAATTAAAAAAACGAACCCTATAGCTGCTAATATGAGAGGTAGGGTTAAATGATCCAAAATACCATCAACTATACTGCCTCCAAATAACACCAGTAAAATAGCAATCAGAATACGTTCTATCTGATCAATGAAGGCATGAAGGGTCTGATGGTATTCGTGATCCATTTCGTAATTACGAATGGTAACAGCTGCAATAAAGACTGCGATAAATCCATAGCCATGAGCAAGCTCCGTAATTCCATAAACTAATAGTGCCACTGAAAGTGCAACTAATCCTTCTCTTACTTCAAAAGCGTTATGTTTTTCCACGATGCGAAAGAAAAGATAAGTTATAGCCTTACCGCTTATAAATCCTATGAAAGCACCGGCACTCAGCCTATATAGAACATCCTTAAGTACCCATTCAGTGAAAAAACTGTCTCCTGTCTGTGAAGACATCAACAATCCAATGGCCAACCAGATAAAAGGAAACGCCATCCCATCATTCATACCGGCCTCTGCTGTTAGGGAAAACTTTACTTCTCCGTCTTTTTTGCTGTTAGGAGGTCCAGTTTGAACGTCAGCAGCCAGCACAGGATCAGTTGGTGCGAGCACAGCTCCTATTAAAACAGCAGTGGCCAGACCCCATCCTAGCCAAAAATAACCGATGGCTGCCAGTGATATAATGCAAAGAAACATCGTTACAGTAACCAGAAGAAAAGGAACCCGCCATGTCGAAATACTGAAAGGTTTGTCAAGGCGAAGACCTGTGCCCATTAAGGCGATGATCACCATTATCTCTGTCAGATGGACGGTAAATTTTTCATTTCTAAAAGGTGAGACCCAGGGTAAGGCATCAATAGTGCTGTAGAATACAATTCCTAATATAAGAAATAATATGGGATAAGACACATAAGTTTTATTAAAGAGATAAACAACCCAGGAAATACTGAGTGAAACAAATCCAATTATAGCGACAATAAGAAAATACACTTCCATAATGGGATTTCTTTCTAATGTTGGGGTGCCTCCCCTTCAAGACGGTATGAATGGAATAGGCTTAAATTTTCAAGCTTAATAGTAGAGTATAGCTTGTACCTTATACCTTATTTTATCAAAACCTTGAAGCTGTCATTTTTTCGGCTTCGGCTGATTTCTACAAAAGGATGGCAGTGTAAAGTGACACTGGCAAAGGCTCTTTCAAATTAAATCTGTCTATAGGATTTGATCTGATATTTTGGTTTTATGAGCAAAACTGATTGTTTTAAAAATTATAGAACCTTCCTTGGTATTTCCATTCTAACTGGTTTTGGCACATTGACAAAGTCTACGTAAGATAAACGGAGATAGTATTACCTGTGGGAAGTATAGTAAGTCCGGCAGGTATCAGCCTTTATTACTTATCAGGGAATTAAAAAACAGACCTATAAGCTGGGGTGCTTTCTTCTGTATATTATATGTTTCGGGCTCATCCAAATATTGAAAAAGAATGCCTTTCATGTAGCAAAACATACCCTCTGTCAAAGTTTTGGAATCTACCCCTCTAGGAAGATTTCCATTGTTTTTGTATTTCTCTAAATAATCCTCAAAAGCTTTTATACTTTGTTCCTGCTTTTTTTGATGTTCCTCTTTATAAGGCGCTAAATCTCCTGAATAATTACATTTTCTCATAAACAAAGTCAGGGCCTGCTTTCTTCTCTCGTCTTTTTCCAGATCAATAAAAAGCTCTATCCAGAGATCGCGCAACTGCTCGAGAGGGTTGGGGTGCTCTTTTTCCAGCCCCTTAAGAATACCGTCTAAAAAAGGCCTGTACATACGCTCATGTAATGCATCGAAAATCTGTGCCTTATTCTCAAAATGCCAATAGACTGCGCCGCGTGTAACACCGGCTCCTTTAGCGATCTCAGCCAGGGTTGCTCGCGCAACACCTTTTTCAGAAAAAATTTGAATAGCAGATAGCAAAAGATCATCGCGTGTATTTTCGGCTTCTTCTTTTGTGCGTTTCATAAACAATAATCCTTTCACTTGACAATAAACATACACGCATGTATGTTATAAATATAACTCTATTTTTTATATTTGTCCAGTTTTGGAATGGCAAGGAAAAGAAAGACCCCTCTTATGAAGAAGACAGTAACCCTATTGATATTGATGTTTTTCCTGATCGGAGCCGGTTGGTATTGGTGGTCTTCGTCCCATAATGCCGAAGAGCAGAGCGCAGGCGCCCAGGGCAATGCCATGCCGCCTCAGCCGGTTTCTGTGCTCGAGATTGTCCCTGAAACCATAGAGGTTACGCATCAGTTGCCGGGACGTGTTACACCTTTCCGCCAGTCACAAGTGCGTCCGCAAGTAGACGGAATTATTATAGAACGTCTTTTCGAAGAGGGTGCAGATGTCGAGAAGGGGCAGCAACTTTATCAGATTGATGATGCGCGATATGCAGCCGCTCTTAACAGTGCGAAGGCCGATCTAAAAAGTGCCCAGGCAAATGTTAAAGCCGTTGACGCACGCTCAAAACGCTACGCAGACCTTGTCAAAATTGATGCGGTCAGCAAGCAAGATTATGATGATGTTAAAGCGCAGTTTGACCAGGCCAAGGCCGCAATTGCTGTTGCGCAGGCTGATGTGGCTATGGCGGAAGTGAACTTTGATTATACTAAGGTCTATGCACCGATATCAGGCCGAATAAGCCGCTCTTTTGTTACTGAGGGAACACTTGTAACCGCAAATCAGGCGGAAAACCTGGCCACTATCACCCAGCTTGATCCTGTATATATTGATATTCAACAATCCGGTAGCGAGGCTATGGATTTACGCGCACGCATGATGGGTAAAGAGGAAATAACTGTTAAACTTGTTCTCGATGAAAAAACAGGGAAACCCTATCCACATCAAGGCACGTTAAAGTTTTCCGAAGTAACTATTGACGAGACAACAGGCTCTATCGCCTTGCGCGCTTTAATGCCAAATCCGGACGGAATTTTACTGCCCGGACTTTTTGTGCGCGCCAATCTTGATTTCGGAAGCAATGAAGTCCTTCTTGTACCGCAAAGGGCTACAACGCGCACTCCCGAAGGTGGCTTGACCGTCTGGGTCGTCACTCCTGAAGGTAAGGCACAGCCTCAAACCATTGAGGCGGAGCAGACATATAAGGATAGTTTGATTGTATCTAGCGGATTAAAAGCCGGAGATTCTGTTATCGTTGAAGGCTATCAAAAAGTTGGCCCCGGTTCTGCGGTTTCTCCAACGCCGTGGCAAAGAAATAATAAATCAGAAGAACAAGACCCGGAACCAGAATCCGAAATATCAGGCGGTAAGGAGTAGATTATTATGGCTCGTTTTTTTATTGACCGCCCAGTTTTTGCGTGGGTGATTGCAATTGTCATTATGCTCGCAGGTGTGTTGTCTATACGTGCCTTGCCGATTGAACAATACCCGAAAGTTGCACCGCCCACTGTCGCGATTAGCGCGGCTTATCCCGGAGCCTCCGCCGAAACAGTGGAAAATGCTGTTACGCAGGTGATAGAACAGCGCCTGACAGGTATTGATTATTTGCGCTATTTCACATCAAACAGCTCTGATGGGTCAATGAGTATCACTCTCACCTTCGAGCCGGAGGCAGATCCTGATATTGCACAGGTGCAAACCCAGAATAAAGTGCAAGGTGCAATTAGCCAACTCCCGCAGGAAGTCCAGGCGCTGGGTGTTACTGTTACAAAGTCTAATGATAATTTTTTATTGATTATCGGTGTTTATTCCGAAGACGGCAGTATGTCGCAGGGCGAGCTCAGTGACATGCTGGTCAGTAATTTCCGCGATCCGATTTCCCGCGTAAGCGGTGTTGGTAGTGTTACGGTTTTCGGAGAACAGCATGCAATGCGTATCTGGCTCGATCCGGCTAAACTTTACAGCTACAACCTCACACCGCTGGACGTTCAAAGAGCTGTTCAGGTCCAAAACACAGATATTTCTGCCGGGCAGCTTGGCGGTATGCCAGCAGCGCCAAACCAACAGGTGAATGCGACCATGAAGGCACAGGCGAGGCTTAGTACTGTTGAGGATTTTGAGAGAATTGTCTTGCGTGTCAACACAGATGGATCACAGGTACGATTGAGGGATGTTGCCAATATTGAAATCGGTTCTGAGGGATATGAACGTATTGTGCGTTATAAGAGGAAACCGGCTGCTGGTATGGCCATCACACTTGCAACAGGTGCAAATGCTCTGGAAACAGCCGAACTGGTTAAAGAACGTGTGGAAGAGCTCACACAATACCTGCCCAAAGATGTCAAAATAAACTATCCACTCGATGCAACTCCCTTTATTGAGCTTTCAATTGAATCTGTGGTTCATACTTTAATCGAGGCAGTGATCCTCGTTTTCTTTGTGATGCTCCTGTTTTTACAGAATTTAAGGGCAACCCTAATCCCCACAATTGCTGTACCTGTCGTTTTGCTTGGTACGTTTGCAGTGCTCTTGGTTTTCGGTTTTTCAATTAATGTATTGACGATGTTTGCCATGGTTCTGGCTATCGGTCTTTTGGTGGATGATGCAATTGTCGTGGTTGAAAATGTTGAACGTATTATGAGCGAGGAGGGTTTATCACCCAAAGAGGCCACGCGAAAATCTATGGATCAGATTACAGGTGCGCTGGTCGGGATTGCCGTGGTTCTTTCGACAGTATTTATTCCCATGGCTTTTTTCAGTGGTTCTGCCGGGGCTATTTACCGCCAGTTTTCGATTACGATTGTAGCGGCTATGGCATTATCAGTAATCGTGGCTATTGTGCTCTCCCCCTCACTTTGCGCAACTATTCTTAAACACGATGAAAATGGCAAACGTCGCGGCGAGACAGGTTTTTTTGGATGGTTTAATAAATATTTTAACAAGGGACGGGACGGTTATCAAAAGGCGGCATCGGGTATGGCTGCGCGAATAAAGCGTTTCTTTCTGATGTATGTCCTTCTGGTTGTCGGTCTTATCGTCATTTTCATGCAACTACCAGGCTCCTTTCTCCCTAATGAAGATCAGGGAAACATGTTCTTGATGGTCAATACGCCCCCAGGGTCAACGGCTGAACGGACACTGGAGGCTGTCGAAAAGGTTGAGGACTATTTCCTTGAAAATCAGGCTGATAACATTGATCACCTCTTTACCGTTGTGGGTTTTAGCTTTGCAGGATCGGCTCAAAATGCGGCCTTCGGCTTTATTAGTTTAAAAGACTGGGAAGAGCGAACCGAAGAAGACCAAAGCGTCTTTGCTATAGCAGAACAAGCCGGTGGTGCGCTTTACCAGATTAAGGATGCGATGGCCTTTGCATTTTTCCCGCCCCCAATTCGTGAACTGGGGAATTCTTCCGGGTTTGACTTTCAACTTGTCGACCGTAGTGGCCTGGGACACGAAGCATTGATGAATGCCCGTAATCAGCTTTTAGGTGCGGCCAGCCAGAACCCTAAATTGACACCAGTGCGCCCCAATGGGCTGGATGATGTAGCTCACTACACAGTTGACATTGATATTGAAAAGGCCTCGGCGCTAGGTCTTTCCCTGGATGATATTAATAGAACACTGCAGATTGCCTGGGGCTCGAGCTATGTCAACGACTTCGTCGATCAGGGCCGCATAAAACGTGTTTACCTGCAGGCTGATGCACCCCACCGTATGATGCCGGAAGACCTGAATAGCTGGTTTGTTCGTAATGCTGGGGGAGAAATGGTACCGTTTAACACCTTCTCAACGGCTGAATGGATATACGGCTCACCAAAGCTTGAACGCTTTAACGGTAACTCATCCGTCAATATTCAGGGTGCGCCCGCAGCCGGCATTAGCACAGGTGCTGCTATGGAAGAAATCCAGAAAATTGTGGATGCATTGCCTGAAGGGATCGGTATTGAATGGTATGGCTTATCATACGAAGAGCGCCAGACAGGAGCGCAGGCCCCTGCACTTTATTTCTTGTCCATATTGATTGTCTTTTTATGCCTTGCGGCCCTCTATGAAAGCTGGGCTGTGCCGCTGGCTGTGATGCTGGTCGTACCACTCGGTATTCTGGGTGCAGCCATTGCCGCCTTCGCCTTTGGACTTCCCAATGACGTATATTTGCAGGTGGCCCTTTTAACCACGGTGGGACTGGCCTCCAAAAACGCCATTTTGATTGTCGAGTTTGCCAAGGATCTGAAAGAAGAAGGCCATAGTCTCATGGAGGCGGTTTCCATATCTGCCAAGCAGCGTTTCCGGCCCATTATTATGACATCCATGGCATTCATGCTTGGTGTTACACCACTGGCTCTGGCAAGCGGAGCGGGGGCTGCCAGCCAGAACGCAATAGGGATTGTCGTGATGGGGGGTATGGCAGGGGCTACGTTCCTGGCTATATTCTTTGTGCCAATGTTCTATGTGGCTGTCGAAAAAACATTCAGCAGAAACAAGGAAAAGGACTCAGTTGATAGGAAAGAGCAAAATCATGACGTATAAAACTTTATCCGCTTTGATAGCAGCAACGATATTATCAAGCTGTACAATGATCCCTGATTTTGGAAGGCCTGAATTTCCTGCTGCGCAAAACTGGAATGATGTTCCCGGATATGAAATGCCAATTGGCGACACACTGGCAACACAAATGAGTTGGAAAGAATTCTTCAATTCCCCTGAATTTCATCAGATTATTGATACGGCTTTGCAGAACAATAAAGACCTGAAAACTGCAGCATTAAATATCTCAGAGGCTCGTGCGCTCTATCGTATTGAGCGGGCAGATCTGTTTCCGAATATAAATGCCAATGGCGATGCCACCCTCTCGGAAAGCTCGGATGATAGCAGCGTTACGGGTCTTGCACAAACTAGCGAACTTTATCAGGCAAATATTGGTGTTGCAGCTTATGAGCTGGATTTGTTTGGCAGAATCCGCAGCAATAATGAATCGGCCATTAATGCCTATCTTGCAACGCATGAGGCTCGCGCTGTGGTCGAAAATGCCCTGATCGCCGAAACAGCCAATAGTTATTTGCAGTTACTGGCTGATCAGAAACTTCTCAGGCTCACGCAAAAAACTCTGGATGCACAGGAGCGAACTTACGATATTCTCTCCCAAAGTCTTGAAAAAGGAGTTGGTACCTCTCAAGATCTGGCACGTGCCGAAACAGCGGTGGAAACAGCCCGTGTGAATTTCCATCAATATAGCCGTTTCGTCGCACAGGATAAAAATGCCTTATTCCTGCTGATGGGTATTCCTCATGAAGAAGGTTTTCTGCCCGAAATCACGCTGGATGATATAATGATCAGGGACAATCTTGATCCCGGACTGCCTTCTGAGGTCCTCCTGAGAAGGCCTGATGTCCGACAGGCAGAATACGAGCTACTATCGCGTAATGCAGATATCGGTGCTGCAAGGGCTGCATTCTTCCCAAGTATCACTTTGACGGGTACATATGGTTTTGCCAGTCAGGGCTTAGGGGATCTTTTTACCAGTGGTGGCGCAGGCGCGTGGACGTTCTTCCCGCAAATTACTTTGCCGATATTTCAGGGTGGGCGTAATAGAGCTAACCTTGATTTAGCAGAAATCCGTAAGGAAAAAGCGGTCGTAAATTATGAGCAGGCCATACAAATTGCGTTCCGTGAAGTATCTGATGAATTGGCCGCAAGGGAAACATTGGATGAACAACTTAAATCTCAACGGCGACTGGTTGCTGCTGCACAAAAAGTTTATGATGTGTCTCAGGCACGTTATAAATCAGGTATAGATAGTTTTTTAAATGTTCTTGATTCACAGCGCGAGCTTTACACATTCCAGCAACAGGAAATTCAGATCGAACGCCAGCGCTTATCAAATATGGTCAATCTTTATAAAGTTCTGGGTGGGGGAACGGAATATTCAGCCAAGTAAATAATTCGATACCTAATCAAATTGGCAATATATAAAAATGAAACTAATCATTTGCTGTTCCTATTTATGGCCCTAAATAAAATCAAAGCATTGAGGCTATGAAAACGTTAACATACATCTTAGAATATCAGATGTAATTCTAAAGAAAGCGGTACTTGCAAATGAAAATCGGAATATTGTCTCGCGGTCCAAAGTTATATTCGACAAAGAGGCTTGCTGAAGAAGCAAAGGCGCGCGGTCATGATGTAAAAGTTATTGACGTCTTAAGCTGCTATATGAATATCACGTCCAGCAAGCCGACCGTCTATTACAAACGCCGTGGTAAAAAGGAAAGGCTGAAATTTGATGCGGTAATACCGCGTATCGGGAGCTCTGTTACAACATACGGAACTGCAATATTGCGTCAGTTCGAAGTCGGCAATGTTTATTCCATAAATGAGTCCACGGCAATTTCCCGCTCCCGCGATAAATTAAGGGCACATCAAATTCTTGCACATAAAGGTATCGGTATGCCGATTACAGGATATGCCAACCGTGCTGATGCAACCGAGGATCTAATTGAATTTGTCGGCGGACCACCGTTGATTGTGAAGGTTATAAACAGTACGCAAGGCAAGGGTGTATTGTTGGCTGAGACAGGTAAAGCCGCAGAAAGCCTGATTAACGCTTTCAGGGATCTGGAAGCTGAATTTTTGGTGCAGGAATTTATCAAAGAAGCCGGAGGATCAGATATTCGCTGCTTTGTTATTGGTAATAAAGTGATTGCGGCTATGCAGCGTACAGCCAAGGAAGGTGAATTCAGATCAAATTTGCATATAGGTGGCACAGCCAAAGTCATCAAGCTGACTTCTGCTGAACGTGAGCTGGCTGTGAAGGCTTCAAAAGCTATGGGGCTTGACCTGGCTGGCGTGGATATTGTTCGCTCCAATCACGGACCTCTTGTGCTTGAGGTAAACTCTTCTCCGGGGCTTGAAGGAATTGAGGGCGCATCCGGGAAAAATATAGCAGAGGCCATCATCAAATATATCGAAAAGGATTCCCAGAAAGGTCCCAACCAAATGACAGGGAAAGGTTAGAATTTTTCTAAGTACGTTATGACAGAAAAACTTACCATTGGTGATACTTCAATAGGGCTTCAGGAGCGGAAGATAGTATATCTTAAAGCCGCAAAATTATACGATTTTACAGATATTAATGTTCCTGTAGAGGTTATTCGGGGCAAGGAGGATGGGCCTGTGCTTTTTGTGAGTGCGGCTATACATGGTGACGAAATAAACGGGGTCGAGATTACAAGGCGACTATTAGCGAGACAAGAGCTCGACAACATCAAGGGTACACTGATTGCCGTGCCGATTGTCAACGTATATGGGTTTAATTCAAACTCACGCTATTTACCCGACCGAAGAGATCTCAACCGGAGCTTTCCAGGCTCAGCCCGTGGCTCATTGGCCTCTCAGTTGGCTAATACATTTATGAACGAGATCGTAAAAAAATGCACTCACGGTATTGATTTGCACACGGCTGCCGTTAAACGGAGCAACTATCCGCATATACGTGCCGATCTGGATGACCCTGAGACCAAGAAAATGGCAAAAGCCTTTAATTCCCCAATTGTTCTTAATACGCCATTACCGCACGGATCGCTTCGCGAAGCTGCGAAGAAGATAGGTATACCTGTCATTTTATACGAAGGTGGTGAGGCACTGGCATTTAACGAAGATGTCATTGAGGTCGGAGTAGAGGGCGTTTTATCCGTTATGGCAAAAATTGGTATGATTGAGGTTGAGAAAGAAGATACATCTTCTGTTAAGGTATCAACCTCCCATTCAAGCCATTGGATGCGGGCACCACATAGCGGTATCCTGACAAAAAAAATCAATCTGGGGGATCACGTTAAAAGGGGTCAGCTTCTGGGCATTATTTCAGACCCTTTTGGACGAGAACAGCACAATATCAAGGCGCGCAAAGCAGGGGTAGTGATAGGTGCAGCAACAATGCCATTACTTAACCGGGGTGAGGCCATTTTCCACGTGGCAGAATTAAGGTAAATTGCAAAGATGAGTTTTATCATAGGCTGGAAAGAATGGTGCTCCATACCGGATATCGGTATACCTGCTATAAAGGCCAAGGTCGATACAGGCGCAAAAACCTCATGTATACATGCTTATGATATAGAAAGATTTGATGATAATGGTGTGAAATCTGTTAGATTTAAAGTTCACCCTTTACAGAAAAATGAACGACTTGAAATCGAATGCTCCGCCCCTTTATATGACTATCGTAATGTCACCAGTTCGAATGGCGAACGCGAAAAAAGATATGTTATAAAAAAACCTCTTATCCTGGGGTCTCAAACCCATGACATAGAAATAACCTTATCTTCCAGGCACGAAATGCAATTCAGGATGCTTTTGGGACGCGACGCGCTGACTCAATTTCAGGTAGTTGTCGATACGACCAAGTCCTTTACTAGGGGCAAAATTTCCAATGCCCCATCTTTATATGAATAGGGCTTCCAGATCGAAACAAAATTTTGAAAAACTGTCAGTATATTTACCGTTTGTCTGAAGAATTTTTTTTGAAAATAAACAGCTTGGCTTATAGTTACATATGAAAGATATAAAAGAACTACAGGATTTTTGGCTTGCCCACAGCACGGACGATAAAATGCTGTGTACGATTGTGCACAAACGCGGATCCGGTTACCGCGGTGTGGGTGCTAAAAAAATTATTCTTAAAAATGGTGAAAGTTGCGGTTATTTAAGCGGTGGGTGCCTGGAAGGCGATATTATCCGTAATGCACTGGAGCGATGGAATGATGCGCCTTTTATTGAAGAACTCAGCACGATGAGCGAAGAAGACAGGCTTCTGGGCTATCAGACAGGTTGTGCAGGCGTTATTGATATTCTGTTTGAGCCATTGCCGAAAGATACGCAAAATATGCCGCTTTACTTACCCTTCGGTAAGCACGCAACATCTGGTGC
>Ga0066376_10005086_pt1 | contig 11265 bp, 5 predicted proteins | sample Knorr_S15_td_Bot_FD_77009 | JGI IMG/M metagenome (GOLD analysis project Ga0066376, IMG submission 77009) | Marine microbial communities from Southern Atlantic Ocean transect - Knorr_S15_td_Bottom_ad_5009_LV_A | ecosystem: Environmental > Aquatic > Marine > Oceanic | place: Southern Atlantic... | reverse complement strand
CTTGGATCCGGCGTTGATGTCCAACCCGTTGATCGCCGCGGTCGTCGACGTGGTGGGGGTGATCATTTATTACAACGTGGCGCAGATCATGGTTGTTGGCGGGTAGATGGGACAGGCAGCCAGCTGCCGGAGGCGTCTGGAGAGCCAGTCCCTGGGGGGTTGTTTAGTAGCGGTAGTAGTTGGGCTTGTAGGGGCCTTGGGTGGGGATGCCGAGGTAGTCGGCTTGTTCGTCCGAGAGGGTTTCGAGTCGGACTCCGAGTTTGCCGAGGTGGAGTCGGGCGACTTCTTCGTCGAGCTGTTTGGGCAGCATGTGGACACCGAGCGGGAAGTCGTCGTCGCCGAAGCCCAGTTCGGAGGGGTTCCACAGTGCGATTTGTGCGAGCACCTGGTTGGTGAAGCTATTGGACATGACGAAGCTGGGGTGTCCGGTGGCACAGCCGAGGTTGACCAGTCGTCCTTCGGCGAGCACGATCACGGCGTGGCCGTCGGGGAAGACGAACTTATCGACCTGCGGCTTGATGGTGACCCGTTCGATGCCATCGCCGTTGACCAGGAAGGCGAAGTCGATTTCCGAATCGAAGTGTCCGATGTTGCAGACGATGGCTTCGTTCTTCATTTGCTCGAGGTGGGCACCGGTGATGACTCCGCAGCAGCCGGTGGCGGTGACGAAGATGTCACCTTGTGCGGCCACATCGTCCATGGTCGTCACTTCGTAGCCTTCCATCGCCGCCTGCAGTGCACAGATCGGGTCGATTTCGGTAACGATCACTCGTGCTCCGAGGCTCTTCATGGCATGGGCACATCCTTTGCCGACGTCGCCGTAACCACAGATGATGACGACCTTTCCGGCGATCATGATGTCGGTGGCTCGTTTGATCCCATCCGAGAGTGACTCGCGGCATCCGTAGAGGTTGTCGAACTTGCTCTTGGTGACCGAGTCGTTGACGTTGATGGCCGGGACGCCCAACCGACCGTCCTCGTGCATCTGGTTGAGCCGGTGGACACCCGTCGTCGTCTCTTCGGTCAGCCCCTTGATCTCCTCGAGCAGTTCGGGAGTCTTCTGGTGGACCATTGCGGTGAGATCGCCGCCGTCGTCGAGGATCATGTTCAGTGGGCTACCGTCAGCCCACCACAGAGTCTGTTCGATGCACCAGTCGAATTCTTCTTCGGTCATCCCCTTCCACGCGAAGACCGGCACGTCGGTGACGGCGATCGCGGCGGCGGCGTGGTCCTGGGTCGAGAAGATATTGCAGCTGGACCACTGCACCTGGGCTCCCAGGGCGGTCAGTGTTTCGATCAGCACGGCTGTCTGGATGGTCATGTGCAGGCAGCCGGCGATCCTGGCACCGGCCAGCGGTTGGCTGGCACCGTACTTGGATCGCAGTGACATCAGACCCGGCATTTCGGTCTCGGCCAACTCGATCTCGCGTCGACCCCACTCGGCCAACGACATGTCGGCGACCTTGTAGGGAAGTGATGGCACCGCACCGGACGCTTCGGAAGTCGCTGGAGTGGAACTGGTCGACATGAGTGTTCTCTTGGTGGATTGAGTCTCGAACTCTCACGTTAGGCAATCGCTGCAATCGCGGCAAGCACCGCAACGACCGTCCCCAATTCCATCGATCGGACCACCGACTTTGCAGGCATTGACGGCGACTGGCGAAACACCTAATTGGGAGGATCGGAGTGCATCGGGTCGGTTTTTCTCGACATGTGCTGGGGCGTGGTCGTACTGCGGTGTTGCGGTGTTGCGGTGTTGCGAGGAGTGTTGTCTGAGTGATGTTGACGTTGCGAGAGATTTACGGTGGCGAGTCGCCGGGATCGCTGCCGAAGGTCTCGGTCGAGATTTTCCCACCGAAGACCGAGGACGGTGACCGAGTTCTTTTCGAGAACCTGGATCGTCTGGCGGAGTACTCGCCATCGTTCATTTCCTGCACCTACGGCGCCGGCGGTTCGACACAAGACCGAACGCTGGACCTGTGTCGCGAGATTGGTACGAGGTACGCCACGGTGGCGACGGCTCACCTGACGTGTGTCGGTGCCACTCGTGCCGAGTTGATCGAGTGGATTGGTTCGGTCCGTGCTGCGGGCATCAACAACATCATGGCCTTGCGAGGCGATCCGCCCCGGGGCGCGGACAGTTTTTCTGCTGTGTCGGGCGGGTTGCAGCATGGCAACGAGTTGGTCGAGTTGATCCGCAGCGAGAGCGACCTGATGGGGATCGGCGTGGCGGCGTATCCGGAAGTGCATCCCGAGTCGCCAGACGCGGCGAGCGATCTGGAGAACCTGAAACGCAAGATCGACGCCGGAGCCGACGCGGCTTTCACTCAGTTGTTCTACATCAACGACAACTTCCTGAGGTTCCGCGACCGCTACCATGCGGCGGGAATCGAGGTGCCATTGGTGCCGGGCATCATGCCGATCACCGAGTTTTCGCGGATCCAGCGGATCGCGTCGTTGTGTGGGGCGAGGATTCCCGTCGAGCTGGCCGAGCGTCTGGAATCGGTCCAGGACGACCGTGAGGCTCAGCTGGCCGTCGGCGTCGAGTACGCGGTGGCTCAGTGTCTGGAGTTGATAGCCGAGGGTGTTCCGGGGCTCCATTTCTACGCACTCAACCGATCGCACGCCTGTGCCCGCATTCTGGAGCAGTTGGGTCACGGCGTTGCATCCGGGTTGGAAGGAAATGGTAGGGATGAAACTGGTCCGGCCGGTGGGGATTGACGTGTCGGGTTGCGAGCTGAAGCGAGCCTTGTCGGAGCGGATCCTGGTTCTCGATGGTGCGATGGGCACGATGATCCAGGCCTTGTCGTTGGACGAATCGGGGTTTCGTGGCGACCAGTTTGCGGATCACGGCGTTGCGTTGGAGGGTTGCAACGACCTGTTGAGTCTGACTCGGCCGTCGGCGATCGAGCGGATTCACGACGAGTTTCTTGATGCCGGAGCGGACATACTCGAGACGAACACCTTCAACTCGACATCGATCTCACTGGCCGACTACCGTCTCGAGGACCGAGTCTTCGACATCAACCTGGCGGCCGCCCGTCTGGCTCGGAGTGCCGCCGACCGTGCCAGCGACCGCACACCGGACCGTCGTCGTTTTGTCGCCGGCAGTCTGGGTCCGACCAATCGCACGGCGTCGATGTCGCCGGACGTGAACGATCCGGGATTCCGCGCGGTCCATTTTGACGAACTGGTCGCCAGCTATCTCGAGCAGATCGCCGGGCTGGTCGAAGGGGGTGTCGACCTGTTGATGCCCGAAACGACTTTTGACACGTTGAATCTGAAGGCGTGTTTGTTTGCGATCGAGGAGTACTTTGATCGTCACGGCGTGCGTTTGCCGGTGTCGGTGTCGGTGACCATCACCGACAAGTCCGGCCGCACGCTTTCGGGCCAGACACTCGAGGCTTTCTGGCACTCGATTGCTCATGCCGAGTTGATTTCGGTTGGCATCAACTGTGCGTTGGGTCCGATCCAGATGCGTCCCTACGTCGAGGAGTTGTCGCGGATTGTTCCGATCTTCACCAGTTGCCATCCAAACGCCGGATTGCCCAACGAGTTTGGTGGTTACGACCTGACGCCCGAGTCTCTTTCGAAGTCTCTCTTCGAGTTCTCGGAATCGGGATGGTTGAACATCGTGGGCGGTTGTTGCGGGACGACTCCGGATCACATCCGTCACCTGTCCGATGCGGTGTCCGGGTTGACTCCACGGACGCCGTCTCCCGAGTCGATCGAGTCGAGTTTCAGCGGTCTCGAGCCATTGACGATTCGCGACGACAGCAACCTGATCATGATCGGCGAGCGGACCAACGTATCGGGCAGCCGCCGATTTTCTCGACTGGTTCGCGACGGCGAGTTGGACGAAGCGGTGGCGGTGGCCCGGCATCAGGTCGACGGCGGTGCCAACGTGATCGACGTGAACATGGACGAGGCTTTGTTGGACGGTCCGGTGGCGATGCGGGATTTCCTGAACCTGATCGCGGCCGAGCCGGATGTGGCCCGGGTGCCGATCATGATCGACAGTTCGAATTGGGAGGTGATCGAGGCGGGTTTGAAGTGCGTGCAGGGCAAGTCGATCGTCAACTCGATCAGTCTCAAGGAAGGCGAAGCGTCGTTCCTGGACCAGGCTCGCCTGGTGCGACGATACGGGGCGGCTGTGGTCGTGATGGGTTTTGACGAGAGTGGCCAGGCGACCGACTCGGGCAGAAAGCTCGAGATCGCCCGTCGCTCGTTCGGGTTGTTGACCGAAGTGGTCGGTTTTCCGGCCCGCGACATCATCTTCGATCCGAACATCCTGACGGTGGGGACCGGGATGGACGAGCACAAGGACTATGCGATGGCGTTTTTCGAGGCCACTCGGCTGATTCGCGAGGCGTGTCCGGGGTCATTGGTATCGGGTGGAGTCAGCAACGTATCGTTTGCGTTCCGTGGCAACGAACAGGTCCGCCGCGCCATGAACTCGGCCTTCCTGTATCACGCGGTGAATGCCGGGATGGATTTGGCGATCGTCAACCCGACTCAGCTGACCGTTTACGACGACATCCCCGGCGAGTTGCTCGAGCATGTCGAGGACGTCTTGTTGAACCGTCGCGACGACGCGACCGAGCGGTTGTTGGAGTTGACCGAGACATTGCGAGCGGACGTTGAGAGTGGCGAGCCGGAGGTGGCGGCCTGGCGGGAGGGTTCGGTCGAGGAGCGTTTGTCGTGGGCGTTGGTCAAGGGGATCAACGAGTTCATCGTGTCGGATGCCGAGGAGGCTCGGCAGAAGCTGGGGCGGCCATTGGAGGTGATCCAGGGTCCGTTGATGGACGGGATGAACACGGTGGGCGAGCTGTTCGGATCCGGCCGCATGTTTCTGCCTCAGGTGGTCAAGAGTGCCCGTGTGATGAAGCAGGCTGTGGCCTATCTGACTCCCTTCATGGAGGAGGAGCAACGTGCGGATGGGACGGTGGCCAGTCACCGTGGTCGGATTGTCACGGCCACGGTCAAGGGCGATGTGCACGACATTGGCAAGAACATTGTTGGAGTCGTATTACGGTGCAACAACTTCGATGTGATCGACCTGGGTGTGATGGTGCCGGCCGAGGAGATTCTCGAGACAGCCGTCCGCGAGAATGCCGACATGATCGGACTGTCGGGCCTGATCACTCCTTCGCTGGATCAGATGGTCCGGGTTGCGCGATTGATGCAGGAGCAGGGTCATAGTGTTCCGTTGCTGATCGGCGGAGCGACGACCAGTGCGAGACATACGGCGGTGAAGATTGCCCCCGAGTTCGAGCAGCCGGTTGTGCACGTGCTCGATGCGTCGCGAGCTGTCGGAGTGGTGGAATCGCTGATGGGCGAATCGACTCGCGAGTCGTTTATCGAGTCGAATCGGGCGGGGCAGGACCGCGACCGGCGTGTGTTTGAGGAGCGTCAACAGAAGGCACTGGTATCGTTCGAACACGCCTGCAGTCATCCGTTTGTGACCGACTGGTCGGAGGTGCCGATTGCGACTCCCGAGTTCATCGGACAGCGGACGATCGACGATCAGTCGTTGGAGGAGCTGGTCGATTTCATCGACTGGTCACCGTTTTTTGCGACGTGGGAGATGCGTGGCAAGTACCCCGGTATCCTCGACGATGAGAAGCAGGGCGAGCAGGCTCGCGAGTTGTTCGCCGACGCCCGCGAGCTGCTCGATCAGATCATTAGCGGCGGGTTGTTGAAGGCCAAGGCGGTGTATGGTTTCTGGCCGGCGGTCTCGGACGGTCAGGATATCGTGTTGTATTGTGACCGTCAGTGTATCGACGAACTGGTCCGTTTCCCGATGCTCAGGCAGCAGTGGCAGAGGAGGGGGCAGGCGGAATTCCGGTCCCTGGTCGACTATGTGGCTCCGCGTCAGGCCGAGCGAATCGATCATGTGGGGGCCTTTGCGGTGACGGCGGGCGAGGGGATTGGTGAGTTGGTCGAGCGGTTCGAGAGCGACCATGACGATTACCGTTCGATCATGACCAAGGCCTTGGCGGACCGATTGGCCGAGGCATTTGCCGAGTGTCTGCACTTGCGAGTGCGTCGTGAGTGGGGCGAGGTTGAGTCGTTGGATCGTGAGGCGTTGATCGCCGAGAGTTACCGTGGCATCCGCCCGGCGTTCGGGTATCCCTCCTGTCCGGACCATGTCTTGAAGGGTCGGTTGTTCGAGTTGTTGTCGGCCGAGTCGCGCGTGGGGATCGGATTGACGGAGAGTTATGCGATGTTGCCGGCGGCCTCGGTCAGTGGTCTTTACCTGCATCATCCCGAGGCGCGTTACTTCGCCGTCGACCGGATCACTCGGGGCCAGGTCGAAGACTATGCCTCTCGGCTGGGCGTACCGGTTCCCGAAGCGGAACTCTGGTTGGCTCCGAACCTGGGCTACGATCCCGAGTGACTGGGGCCCGTGACTGGCTCACCCCCGGGGACGCCTGGAGAACCAGTCCCTGGGGGTGTGTCAGGCCTGGGGTTCGGTCATTCTCATCGGGTCGAGTGCCTCGGCGAGAGTGTCTTCGGGGAGGACATCTTTTTCGAGGCAGAGTTCTCGGATCGTCTTGCCGGTCTTGAAGGCTTCCATGGCGATCGCGGCGGCGTTTTCGTAGCCGATTGAGGGATTGAGGCTGGTGCACATCGAGAGGCTTTTTTCGACGGCGGCTTCACAGGCTTCGTTGTTGGCCTGCATGTCGTCCGAGCAGAACTCGACAAAGGCGTTGGTGACTCCGGTCAGCAGCGAGATGCTTTCGAGTGTAGTTTGGCCCATGACTGGCATCATGATATTCAGTTGAAACTGTCCACCGGTGGCTCCACTGAAGGAGATCACCGCGTCGTTGCCGATCACTCGTGCGGCCACCTGCATCATGCTTTCGCACATCACGGGGTTGACCTTGCCGGGCATGATCGAGCTACCGGGTTGTCGGTCGGGCAGTTGGATTTCGTAGAAGCCACAGCGTGGTCCGGCTCCGAGCCAGCGGATATTGTTCGACACGGCGAACAGTGTGCTGGCGATTGTTTTGAGTTGTCCGTGGCATTCGACCAAGCCATCTCGTTGTGCGTTGGCTTCGAAGTGATCTGTGGCCTCGACGAATCCGATATCGGTTTGCGATGCCAGGTCGGCGGCGACTCGGGCACCGAATTCGGGATGCGTGTTGATGCCGGTCCCGACAGCGGTGCCTCCGGCGGGCAATTCGAGCACGGCGTCGAGTGCTCGGCCGGCCCGTTCGGCCGAGAGGACCAGTTGCCGTGCCATGCCTCCGATTTCCTGTCCCAGACGCAACGGTGTCGCATCGGCCAGGTGAGTGCGGCCGATCTTGATCACCTGGTCCCACTCGTCGGCCTTGTTCTGCAGCGAGTTGGCGAACCGCTGGAGTGCCGGGACGAGCTGGTTGCGGATGCCTTCGGCGACCGCGACATGGATCGCGGTGGGGAACATGTCGTTGGTGCTTTGCCCCATGTTGACATGATCATTGGGGTGGATCGGTTTCTCGGCAGCAAACCGGTCGCCTTGGACCAGTTCGATCGCACGGTTGGCGATGACCTCGTTGACGTTCATGTTGCTCGAGGTGCCCGAGCCGGTCTGGAAGACGTCGATGGGGAACTGGTCATCGAGTTTTCCGTCGATGACTTCCTGGCAGGCGGACATCAGGGCCTGGACCTGGGTCTGATCGAGAGGCGTTTTGCCGCTGTCGGTCAGTTTGCCGAGGTCACGGTTGGCGACGGCCGCGGCCAGTTTGACTCGGCCGAGAGCGTGCACCAGTTCGGCGGGAAGTTCCCAGCCACTGATCGGAAAGTTGTCGACGGCTCGTTGGGTTTGTGCTCCGTAGTAGGCCTGAGCGGGGACCTGGACGTCGCCCATCGAGTCGTGTTCGGTGCGGAATTCGGTCATCGGGGTGGGCAATCCGAGAATGGGAGAGGTGTTTGGCCTGCGCGGTCGATGATAGCGTGACCAGCGGGTTGGCTGTAGCGTGTCGGGCTGGGGAGCCAGTCCCTGAGGGCGTGTGTGTGTGGGCGCGGCGGCGGTCAGTTTCGGGCGGCTGCTTTGCGGCAGGCGGTGATCAGGCGGGCGAGTTGTTCGTCGTCGGGCTGTTGGCGTGCTGACCAGTTGAGGTGTTCGAGTGCCGCGGCGAATTGTTTTTGCGAGTAGAGCCAGCGGCCGAACGCCAAGCGGGCGGTCAGCGACGCGGGGTTTTCTGCCAACGCCTTTTCGTAACAAGCCTGGACTTCGGTTGTCTTGCCGAGTTGCCGGTAGGCTCCGGCGGCCTGCAACCAGCTGGTGACCGCATCGGTTCCGCCCTGGTGTCCGGCCCGATCGTGAGCGGCCTGAGCGTAACCGGCGAGCACGACCTGGTATTCGGTCTTTGGCAGCGTCTGCTTGTAGAGGTCTTTCATGTAGACCAGCGATTCCCAATCGGGCTGAAATTCCTGGATGATGATCTGAGCCGAGAGTCCGGCTGCGGCGAGTCGCCTGAGGATCCTCCGTTGGACCTTGCGATCGAGACCGAAGGCGTGTTTCCAATGGTCGAGCCCCAATTGCTGGTCGCCGGCCAACCACGCTTCGATCCCCGCGGCTTCGTGGATGCGACCTTCGTGAGGTCTGACGACGAGTGCCTGGGCGAAAAGTTCTGAGCTGGCCGCCGAGTCGTCTCCGGCGAGGTACCCCAGTTGAGCGAGGTGGATGTAGCCGATGCCTTGCAGGGGGCAGAGTGTCAACGAGTGGCGTGCGTGTGCGAGCGCCTTATCGAGATGTCGGCGATGGTCGCCGAGAACTCCGGGTCGAGACAGCCAATCGGCTCGTTCGGACTGGGACTGGAAGGCCGCACCGAGTGCGGCTTGTCGGATCTGAGCCAGCGGCATGTGGGGGTTCTTGCCGGAAGTGCGGTTCTCTTCGACCATGGTGATGTAGTGTGAGGCCAACCTGAGATGGGCTCGGGCGTGGTTCGGATCGGCGGTGATCGTATTGCCCAGCGCCAGCATCCTCTGGCGGTGTTTCGTCCTCGAGGCGTGTTTTTGCTGAGCCGGTGTGAGCGACTGCGAATCGTCGCCCGCGTCGTCTTTCGGGAATCTGAGCCGAAGGTACTGGTCCCAGTGAACCTCGCCCGCAATCCGCTCGGCAGTCCGTTCGACACCAAAACCGGTCGCCGCGACGACCAGGACCGCGGCCATGGCCCAACCGAGTCGACCTGGCCAGGTCGTGCCCAGGGTAGCGGTGCCAGTTACGGTGCCGGTTTCGGTGTTTGCTGCGGTGTTTGCTGCGGTGGCGAGTGAACGGGCGCAAGCGGCGAGCATGGCGACGACGACCATGCAACCGGGGACGTACCAGATGAAGTCAAAGAGGCAGTGGACGAGGTGTGCGACGAGCGAGGCGGTGACGGCGGCGGAGGCGGTCGCGATTCGCGGGTTGGTACCTGGTTTCAGGCTATTTCGGCACCAGGCGAGGCATCCGAAGATGGCTGCGAGGCAGAGTAGCAGTCCGGGGAGTCCGGTTTCCGAGGCGACCTGCAGGGGGCTATTTTCGGCGTGAGTGAATTCGCGATCCTGGAAGGGTTGCGAGAGGAAGGTGGGGTGTGCTTCGGCGTGGGTTCCGAGTCCCGTTCCGGTCCAGGGGAATTCCGAGGCGACCTGGAGGTTGGCATCCCAGACCATCAAGCGGACTCCCGGGTCCCATTCTTCGAGTCGTTGGCTAACGTCACGGAACCCGTAGATTCCCAGGCAGGTGGCGACGAGCATGGCCGAGGCGGCCAGTCCGCACATCAGTCGCCCCGAGACTCGTTTGTGCCGGTACATCAAGGCGGTGCAGCAGACGGCGGCGGTTGCCAGTGCGAGTGCACCGCCTCGCGAGAGTGCCAGCAGTCCGGCAAAGACGACGAGTCCGAGCCCGCACATCAGGGCACCGGGAACCAGGTCTCCGCTGCCGGCGTTTCGGGCCAGGGTGTTGAAGTCACGGCGGACTGCGGGTCGATCGGCGACTCGACTCATCAGCCACCAGGCCAGTGGAGCGAGTCCGAGCGCCATGAATTGTGCGAAGTGGTTCTTGTTGGTGAAGGCACCTTTGACTCGATGGAGCGTCGTGGTGAAGGGATGATCGTAGAACCAGAAGAAGCGTCCGTCGGAGGTGGCGAACTGTACGAGTGCGAAGGCGGCCATCGCGGCGGCGGCCAGGCCGATCGCCTTGAGCATGGTTTCGACATCGTGGATCGTCCGCAATCTCTGGCAGGCCACGACGAACAGCATCGCGACAGCGACCACGTTGAATGTGGCCAGGGTGGTGGCGGCGGGGTAGAGCGACAGGGTGGACCAGGATCCGAGCGTGTCGCCCAGTTGGCCACCGGACCAGGCTGGCAGCCAGTTGGCGAGTGTGGGCGAGAGTGAGTGGAGCATCGTGGCCGGAAGCGGGAGGACCTGCAGCACCAGCCACAGCAGTCCAGCCAGCAGGACCGGTTCGGACCAGCTGAAGCGGTATTGTTCGACTCGGCCGGCGATGCGTCCAGCGATCCATGCCAGCGAGGCTGCTGCGGCCGAGCCGATCAACAGCATCTGTCCCCAACCGCCTCGGCCACCCAGGCACAGGGGGACACCCAGCAGTGCCAGGTAGAGGAACAGGTCGACGGTTTTGAGCCAGCGAGAGTTGACGGGGATGTTTGCGGGGGTGGGCATCGCGAGGTCCTGATTGCCGAACGGCAACGGGTGTTCAGGCGGCCTGGTCGAGTGGTTCGGCGGTCTCGACGTCGGTTTCGGTGCCTTCGTACTGGTAGCCGTAACCGTAGCCGTAATAGTCGCTACCGGTTTCGGCGGTGACGTGGTTGATGACCGCACCGATCAGGGTGGCTCCGACAGCGGCCAGGGCTTCGGTTGCTCGGATCACCATGCGTCGTCGGTTCTTGTCGGGTCGTACGACGAGCAAAGTTCCGTCGACCTGTCGGGCGATGATTGCCGCGTCGGTGACGGCGAGAGTGGGGGGTGCATCGATGATGACCTGGTCATAGGCCGTTTCGGCCCACGCGAGCAGTTCGGAGAATCGGTCTCCGTAGAGCAATTCTGCGGGGTTGGTGGGTCGGGCACCTGACGGGATGACGTCGAGTGTTTCGAGTGGAGTGGCGAAGACGTTTCCGTCGATGGCGGCGGATATGGGGAGATCGCTGCGGAGGATCTTCGAGAGTCCCTGTGGTCCTCGGAGGTCGATCATCGCGGTAAGTCCCGGACGTCTCATGTCGGCGTCGATCACCAGTGTTCGTTTACCACTTTGTGCGAAGGCGACGGCGAGGTTGG
>Ga0066376_10005085_pt1 | contig 11266 bp, 12 predicted proteins | sample Knorr_S15_td_Bot_FD_77009 | JGI IMG/M metagenome (GOLD analysis project Ga0066376, IMG submission 77009) | Marine microbial communities from Southern Atlantic Ocean transect - Knorr_S15_td_Bottom_ad_5009_LV_A | ecosystem: Environmental > Aquatic > Marine > Oceanic | place: Southern Atlantic... | reverse complement strand
CGTCAAGCGATTCGCAGACCACACTGTTGCCCTGTTTGAGAAACACGGGATCAAGAACATTGGCTACTGGACAACCGAGGTCGGCACCAGCAATCACGAGTTGACGTACATAGTTGCGTTCGAAAATGCCGGACAACGCGAAGAAGCATGGGCCAGTTTCCGTACCGACCCTGACTGGCCCGGCATCGTGGACGAGTCGCAGAAGGATGGCATCATTCTGAAGAACGTCAGAAACCAGCTGCTTACACCAACGGCCTACTCGCCGCTTCAGTAACCGCCACAACTTGCCGTAGCATGGGCATCTTGCCCATATTTTGCGGGTTAGAAGCCCGTACTATGTCGGTGCCAAAGGAGATCAAATCATGCCCGTGATGTCAAAGCTCAAAGGGATATCCGGTTCCGCCGAAATCGTCGGCGTGGCCGAGTCCGATCAGCTGGGCAAGCTGCCCAACAAGTCTGCCTTGCAGTTACATGCGGAAGCTGCGTCCAACGCCCTGGACGACGCAGGGATTCCGATGAGCGATGTGGATGGATTCCTGACAGCTGGCTACTCGACTTACGATGTAGCTGAGTATCTGGGCATTGAGCCACACTTCACAGATGCCACCATCGTTGGTGGCTCATCATTCGTCATCCACATTGCACACGCAATGGCCGCCATCCAGGCCGGCTACTGCGAAGTTGCGCTGATCACCCACGGCCAGGCCGGACGCTCCGACCGAGCACGCGCGCCCATGAACCGAGGCCTCCCCGCAGCCCAGTACGAAGCGCCCTACGGTATCCTTGGACCACCAATTTCCTACTCAATGGCCGCCCGACGCTACATGCACATGTACGGCGAAGATCGCACCCGACAGGCACTGGCTGAGATTGCTGTATCCACTCGCAAGTGGGCCAACTTGAACGAGGTGGCCTATATGCATAGCGAGCCGATGACGTTCGACGATTATCATGAATCACGCTGGATCTCATGGCCGTTCCACCTGCTCGACTGCTGCCTGGTCACCGATGCTGGCGCAGCCATTGTGGTGACCACACCAGAGCGCGCGAAGAACGCCCGCAAAGGCGGCGTGAAGATCATTGGCGTAGGAGAAGGGCACGACCACTCGCTGATCTCGCAGATGGAAGACCTGACGCTGCCATTTGGCCGCCACACCGGCCCACAGGCCCTCGAGATGGCCGGCGTGACGCACAGCGATCTTGACGTGACGATGATTTACGACTCGTTCACCTATACAGTGCTCGTCACGCTTGAGAGCCTTGGCTTCTGCGGCCCCGGCGAAGGCCCGGACTTCGTGGCCGACCAGCGCACCGCACCCGGCGGCGACTTTGCGCTCAACACCAACGGCGGCGGCCTCTCCTACACCCACCCGGGCATGTACGGAATCTTCACCGTCATCGAAGCGATTCGCCAACTCAGAGGCGAGACCGGTGAGCGTCAGATCGCCAATCGCAACCTTGCGATGGCTCACGGCACCGGCGGCAACCTCTCATCAACCGGCACCGTCATCCTTCAGAGGGACTAATCATGGCTGATTACACAAAACCAATTCCTGTCCCGCAACCTGAGTCCGACCGCTATTGGGAAGGCACCCGACGGGAAGAGCTCTGGCTACGCACATGCCTGGACTGTGATCAGGCTTACTTCTATCCGCGCGACATCTGCCCAAAATGCCACTCGCGTAATACCGATTGGATTCGCTCCTCAGGCAAGGGCACCATCTATACGTTCTCCATCGCTCACCGTGCGCCGCATCCGGGGTTTGTTGGAGATGTCCCGTACATTGCGGCCATTGTGGAGTTGGAGGACGGCCCCAGGATCCCGACCAACATCGTTGGTGTGGATCCAGAGCCTGAAAATCTCGATATCGGGATGCCTGTCCAGGTGGTTTTTGAGAAGATCACGGACGAGATCACGCTACCGAAGTTTGAACTGGTGTAGCTGGCGATGAGCGCCACATGAGCGGTGCCATCGTCCGCAATTTTGGCATAACCATCGATGTGAATGATCTTGAGCTTGAGGCCGCCTTCTGGCGTGCCCTCATCGGAGAAGAGCCTGGCCCTATCCGTAGCGGAGGTGGCTGGCTCACAGTTGGGGATTTGGGCGATGGTGCGATGCTGGTGCTCCAAAAGGTTCCCGAGCCCAAAACCGTTAAGGACCGAATACACCTCGATTTCCGAGTTGAGGACGTCAATGAGGCGATCGCGCGCATAACGGCACTCGGCGGCTCCCAGATCAGCGAACCGCGAGTAGGCGGTGGCGTGACCATGGCTGACCCCGAAGGCAACGAATTCTGTATCGGCGCGTTCCGGAGAAGCAAGGAAGGCGTGCGAACGCCACTTTAAGTGCCCCGATCAATCATCTGCAGCCCTGGCTGGACACTCAGTCCGTAGAAATAACCGCCCTGCGGTGCGTCCCAGCGCCGATCTGCTTATCGGCTTCAAACGCCGAGACATCCAGCGATATCTTCACGCCGTCGATGCCGGTGACCGTTGCTTTGGCCGTTACTGATGCTCCAATGGCAGTGGGAGCGAAGTGCTTCACATCAACGTGAAACCCCACCGTGGCGCTTCCCATCGGCAAGTTGGGGTCAATAGCTTCGATCGCCGCCTGCTCCATGAGCATGATCATTGCTGGCGTTGAAAGCACGGCGCCATCCGACTTGCCGGTTCGATTGATGGTGTGCTGCTCTTCCACAATGCTCGACAGCTCTGCACTCATTCCTTCGGTAATGCTGAATTCAGGCACGACCTAAATGCCCATCGCCGTGTAGCCAGCGTCCACCGGAATCACCGTGCCAGTAATGCCAGAAGAGAGATCGCTCAACAGAAACAGAGCCGTATTCGCCACTTCTTCATGAGTAATATTTCGGCCAAGCGGCGATCTCTCTTCAAAGGCCTTTCGCATGGTATTGAAGCCGGGAATTGAGCGCGCCGATAGCGTCGCCAGCGGCCCGGCCGATATGGCATTGACCCTGACACCCTTTGGTCCGAACTCGCTAGCGAGCTGCCCCACTTCGTTTTCAAGCGCGGCCTTGGCAGTGCCCATAATGTTGTAGCCAGGGTAGACCCGACTCGCGGCATCAAAGCTCAGGGTAACGACAGAGCCACCCTCCTCTGGCATGTATGGAACAGCTTCTGCCGTGACGGGGATGAGCGAGTATGCGCTTGTTACCAGCGCCGTGCTGAAGCCCTGCTGCGAGACCCCGGAAAAGTTGCCGCCCAGATCATCGCGGTCTGCAAATGCGATGCAGTGCACAATAATGTCCACCTTGCCAAGACGGGCCGCGGCCTGCTCGTAGACGTTCTTCACCTGCGCGGCATCGGTCGCGTCGCACTCAACCAGTAGTGGGTCATCAAGATCCGCAACCGTCTTCTCGACAGGACCCTTCATCCGATCATTGAGATAGGTAAATGCCAGTTCGGCTCCGCTGCTAATTAGAGCCTTTGAAATAGCCCAGGCGATGGATCGTTGGTTTGCGACGCCGAAGACGACGCCTTTTTTTCCTGATAGATCGATTGATGCCATGTGAAGGAAGTTTGTCCTCTGGTGCGGAATCCTCGCCAATGGTTCTGGTGTCTGTACAGCGGAATCAACAATATCACCGGTGCATGCTTGAAAGGCTACGTGATCTACATGCTAGACTCCGCGTCGCAAGCGGGAGACTATTGACGTGGTCTTCCTGGCTGGTATTTAAGAGGGGCTGAATGCTGATATTCCTGCGCCGAATCATCGCGGTAATCCTGATGCTGGTGTTCTTTGTACTGTTCCTGGCAACGCTTCTGATTGGGCATGTGCAGGATACGATCGGCAACCCGGAATACCTCAAATCTGAACTAGTCCAGATTGATATCTATAACTTTGTTTATGACAGCCTGGCTATCCCCCTCCTGGCCGATGTGCTGGAGAATCCCGAAGACTTCTTGAACGATGATCTTTCTGAACTTGAGATAAGGCCAGATCAAGATGCTGAGGAGATCGTTGGGCTGCTACGGGATTTCCTGCCCCCGGAAGAACTGCAGTGGCGAGTTGAGCACGTGATAGATGAGTTCATTCCGTATATCACTGGCGATACTGATGAGTTCGCTATTCAACTAGAGCTTGAGTCAAGAGTTGCGCAGTGGCCAAATCTTTTGCAGGCCCGACTAGATGCACTACAGGCAGGAGAACGCCTGACCGACGCCGTTCTTGCACCTGCAATTGAAGAAGCTCTGGAGGCACTGTCGGACCAGGGACTTGAACTTTCAATTACCCGCGCCAGAGCGATTGAGATCGCACAGGAGATCGCGCCTGCCGATTGGATTGAAGAGCAGGTTGTCATCGCAACTCGCGCTGTCGCGGACTACCTCACACGCACGGATGAAGAGTTCACGATCACAATCCAGTTTGCCGATCGCTTGCCGCGAGTTACCGCTGTACTAAAAGATGTGCTGGATGAAGCAGATGCTGAGGGCTTCCTGTTTGAGGAGTTGATTGAGCCGGAACTCAGGAAAGCACTGGGCTCGTTCACCGAAATCTCATATGGGATCGAAATCTCCGATGAGGACATCAAGGATGCGATTCAAGCTGTCGCACCCGCACCCTGGGTAAGAGAGCAGCGAAACAACATCATCGATAATGTCTCTGCCTACATCTCATCCGAGAGCGACTCGCTGGCCATCAGTGTTGACCTCCAGGAACGGGCGGCCACAGCGGCCAGTGAACTGATCGACCTCGCCGTCAATAAGCTGTCCACGCTGATTGACGATATCCCTCCATGTACATCCCCCCGGGATGCACTAGCGTCCGCAAACGATATTCAAACTGGCTCGTTCCCGTCTTGCAAGCCAGCAACAATCAGTGGATCCGTGTTGATCAACACACTTGCAGCACCGTTTGAAGCTGAAATTGAGAGCCTGATCGTCAACCAGATTCCAGCCTCGTTCACCTTCACCGAGGACGATCTGACAGACCTGGTAGGCGACTCATCAATGGAGACCATCGACGAGATCAGACGCTGGGTCTCCGATGGATTCACTTACAGCGAGTCCGTTCTCCGAGAAGATATCGTCGATCAGGGCTGGGACTTCACGTTGGACGATCTTGATGTAATCAGAGACAACCTGGACGATGACAAGACCTTCACCCAGGTTGACTTCACCGATCGCGTTCTGGTTGGGCGAGCGTCGCAGCAGAAGGATTTTGATCGAATCAGGGACCGGATAGGTCAGGGTCGTGATCTCTGGATGCTGGTGTTCATTTTGCCGGGATTCTTCCTGCTTCTGATTGCGTTTCTGGGCGGCCGAAACTGGGGCTCCCGCCTGAGGTGGGCAATGTTCCCCGTGGTGATATCTGGAGTGTTGATTTGGATAGCCACCGGACCCGTATATGACAGATTTGCTCAAGATGGAATTGACGAATTCACCAGTTGGGCGACAGGTAAGGGTGATCGTCAATCGACTGTCGAGGTAATTATTGTGGCAGTCGATCGCGGCGTTCAGGTCATTGAGCGTTGGAAAGATGAGTTTGGCAGCACCGCACTTCAGTTCGCCATTGGTGCCGGAATCTTGTACGTCATTTCCCTCTTGTTGGCCGGAGATATTCAGCATCGGGTCAAACGGGCGGTAAAGTCTGCGAGGGCACTCAGCGCCCAGATTGAACGCACACACAACCGGGCTCTCAAGCGGATAAACCGACGCAAGAAGAGCCGCCGACGGACTACATAGCTCGCACCGGCTTGACTCTCTGACCTCAGACCGTCACGATCTTCCTCCAATGAAGATCAAACACGTGAGAGTTATCGACCTGGACGTCCCCGTTGTGCCGCCGCGCACCACACAGCGTAGGCCCAGTTGGAATGAAAAGGCGCCGCGCGGCTCGCCAATGGGCATGTACCCGGAGTGGCGGGACGCCGTTCCTGGTGTGATACCGGGGTTCGGCGGCCGCCAAGTCTGGGTACAGGTGGTTGCAGACAACGGCATGTGGGGACTGGGCAGATGCAGCTTTGGCGAGCCGGTTGAAGCTCTAATCAGCTCCCACTTCGCCCCCCTGCTGGAAGGCCGAGATGCGCTTGCCACCGAGTATTTGAACGACCTGATGTGGCGCTCCACCAAACGCTTCGGTTCGCTGGGCCTCTCTGCCGTGGCGATGAGCGGTATCGATATCGCACTCTGGGATCTCAAAGGCAAAATCATGGATCAGCCCGTCTGGCGTCTCATCGGCGGCCCAAGCCGCGACTCGATCTCGCTCTACGCCACCGGCGACGATCTCGACTGGTCTCAGGAACTTGGATTCACCGCATTCAAGATCACGAACCCGGCGCACTTTGAGATGGGCATTGCGGGCATCAACCTCGTGGAAGAGAAAGTCACAACAGCGCGCGAAGCCGTCGGCCGCGATCACGAACTGATGATCAACCCTGTGATGTCATACGACGTGGAGTTCACCATTCGCCTCGCCGAACGATTACGACCTTACGAGTTGCGATGGCTGGAAGAGCCGCTGATTCCGGAAGACATTGAGGGTCACATCCAGCTAAAAAACGCCATCACGTGGATTCCCATCGCCACTGGTGAGGATCACCACACCCGGATCCCGTTCCGCCAGCTCATAGAACATCGAGCTGTGGACGTGGTGCAGCCTGATCTCAGCTGGTGCGGCGGCCTCTCTGAGGCAATCAAGATCTACACGATTGCCCAGGCATTTGGAATCAAAACCGTCCCGCATGGTGGTGCAAACACGCCCTGGGGCCAACACTTTGCATACGCAATGCCAGAGTCATCAATGGCGGAGTACTGGTTGGGCACCCCCCCGGGAATACCGCTGGACGAAGTTTGTCCCATCCCCGGCATGGTGATGCCCGTAAACGGAAAGATCACACCCACAGACTCACCGGGATTTGGGATGGAGATACTAGAGTCTCAAATTATCCCGAGAGGTTGATTCCCGTTATTCTCGGCGGCGAATACGCGTCGGCCGATTGCGGATGCGCACTGGCAGGGCCGCCGGGCGAGTCGCGGCCGCGAATATCGCAAGAAGAGCGATCAAAAGCAGAGCAATGGCCGAGTGCCCAATCTTCAAACCGACGGCCTCTGTACCCGCCAGTTGAACTGTAGTTGTAGGTGTTGAGTAGAGAGCCAACTCAGGCCGCCCGGCTATGAACCGACTGCCCCCTGCTTTTACAAACGACTCCGTAGTGGAGTCACTGCGGTCTCTGGCGAGGAATGTGATCGTCCGGCCGTTCTCTGAAATCTCAGTCGCCAATGGCGCCGTGAACTGGAACGCAATCACAGTAACTTCATTGCCCAGGTAGTCGCCATTTGCCTGCGACGAGTCTGCCTGAATTTTCGCGACGGGCTCAGACGGCATCGGTATATCGAGTCGACCATCAAACGTTACCGACAATCGGGATTCGAAGTAGTTGGCTTCAGATGAGCCGTTCACAGAGATCAGCACAAACGCAGCGATCACGGCGGCCAGCGGCAATGCTAACCACGTGTACAACCTTCGCTTGTTGAACAGACCCACTGCCAGTGACATCGGATCCTCCCCGCTGCGCCTACGTCACAAACTTTCAGTGGGTAAATCGTCGTAGATTCGGCGCCCATGGACTAGGCGGGTAACGTCGCGCCGTGAGTGAGGGTTGCCACACATGCCTGTGAGCCTTCGCGAGGTCGATTTGCTCCCCTCTTGAGCCCAGCCGTGTGCGAACATACCGCTCCTGAACGCAGCACCGTAAATCGTTCACGCCAAGGGAGACCGCTAAATGAAGATCACAGATATCAAGCCATATCCAATATGGGTTGGACGCAGAAATCAGATGCTGGTGAAAGTAGAAACCGATGAAGGCATCTACGGATGGGGCGAATCCGGACTCTCCGGCCGAGAACTGGCCGTAGAAGGCGCAATCAAGCACTACGCCAACTTCCTTGTCGATAGCGACCCAATGAAGATTGGCAGAGCGTGGCAGGAGATGTACCGAAGCCAGTACTTCGAGGGTGGCAGGGTGCTCACCGCAGCCATTTCGGCGATCGATATCGCACTCCATGACATCAAAGGCAAGGCACTTGGCGTCCCTGTCTATGAGCTTCTGGGCGGCAGACAGCGTGATTTTGTACCCGGATTCGCGACCACTCAGGCACCTCCCGGTGACGAGATGATCGAACAGGCCCAATTGCTGATCGACGATGGCTGGCAGGCGATGCGACTGTCATTCGCCCGAGTCACCGATTCCGACGATCCGTCCATATTCGAGCCGCGTGAATCGATCGGCATGACCGCCAAGTGGTTCACGAAAGCCCGCAAAGAACTCGGCGATACGGTCGTTCTGGGCGTGGACTACCATCATCGGCTGAGCGTGGCGGAGTCGGCATCGTTCATGAACAAGATGCCCGCGGGAACGCTCGATTTCATCGAAGAGCCAATTAGGGACGAGTCACCGGAAGCCTATGAGGCGCTGCGATCGATGGTGGACATACCATTCGCCATCGGCGAGGAGTTTGCCTCCAAGTGGCAGTTCCTCCCCTACATCGAACGCGGGCTCACCAACTTCGCACGCGTGGACATCTGCAACGTTGGCGGCTTCACAGAAGCCATGAAAGTAGCCGGGTGGGCAGAGGCGCACTACATCGACCTCATGCCGCACAACCCGCTTGGTCCGGTCTGCGCCGCGGCGTCAATTCACCTTGGCGCAGCCGTCCCCAACTTTTCTTGGTTGGAAGCAAAAGCAAAGGTGCTGGGCGATGACGGGCGCTCCAACGCAGATATCTTCCCGCACCAGATCGATCTGGAAGGCTCCATGTATCCCGTGCCCACCGAACCCGGCCTTGGCGTCGACGTGAACGAAGACGCTCTCAAGGCCTACGAATTCAAGCACTGGGAACCGAACCGGCTAGTCCACCGGGACGGCTCGTACACGAACGCGTAATCGAACTTGAACCCACAGGAGTCCTCACCCCAATGAAAATCACTGCAATCAAGTCTTACCCGGCATGGTCCGTCTGGCGGAACGTCTACTTGGTGAAGATTGAGACCGACGAGGGCATCTACGGCTGGGGCGAGGGCGGCACAGCGTGGCGAGAGCTGGGCGTAAAGGGTGTGGTGGACCATCTGAGCCAGTGGGTCGTTGGCAGAGACCCCATGGAGGTTGGGCGGCTCTGGCAAGAGATGTACCGTTCGGCCTACTTCGAGGGAGGCCGCGTCATCACGGCGGCGATGTCTGCAATCGACATTGCGCTGCACGACATTATCGGTAAGAAGCTGGGCGTGCCGGTCTACCAGCTCCTTGGCGGCAAGCAGCGCGAGTGGGTTCCATGCTTCGCCACCACGAACGGCGTCGACGCCGGAGCGATGCTGCAGAAGGCGCAGGCGCTAGTGGACGACGGTTGGGAGTGCATGCGGCTGAGCGTGGCGCCAGGATTCGAAGACGGTAATATTTTCGAGCCGCGCCTCGATATTCCGTTACAGGTCGACGCGCTTATCCGGGCGCGTGAGCAGCTCGGACGGGAGATCAGGATTGGCATCGATTACCATCACCGGCTGAGCGTCGCAGAGACTGCCACGTTCTGCCAGTCGATGCCGCCGGGCACGCTGGACTTCCTGGAGGAGCCGATTCGCGACGAGACGGTCAGCTCATACGAAGCATTGCGTCAGATGACGCCTGTCCCATTTGCGCTTGGTGAGGAGTTTTCTTCAAAGTGGCAGTTCCTCCCGTATATCGAAAAGGGGCTTACCAACTACGCCCGCGTTGACCTTGGCATTGTTGGCGGATTCACAGAGGCGCAAAAGGTCGCCGGGTGGGCTGAGGCTCACTATATCGATCTGATGCCGCACAACCCGCTGGGGCCCGTCAACACAGCTGCAAGCGCCCACCTGGCAATGGCCACGCCCAACTTCGCGTGGCTGGAGATGTTCCAGAGAGGCGAGGACGCTGAAGTGGAGGCCGACAAGCTCTATCCGGGCAACTTCAGGGCAAAAGGCGGGCGTATGGAAGTTCCAGATGCGCCTGGACTGGGCATCGACGTTGATGAGGACGCCATCGCAAACAGTCCGATGCACGAGGACGCCTGGATTACCACCATGCTCCGGCGAAGGGATGGCTCAGTTCAGAACTGGTAGGCTCTGACCAATGCAAATTGGCGCTAGTAAGTACGAATAGATTCGCCACTCAGGACCGGTACAAATTGAAATTTGATCGTGCAATTATCGAGTATCGCCTGGGGATCGCGACGCTATGGCTAGCCGCGGTCCTTCTGGTGGGGTTTCTTGGGCTAATTCATTTTGCTGCGATCAGTTTTCTGGTGCCATCCTGGTACGACATGCATATAGCGGACCGTATCTTCGCATTTATGCTGATTGGGCCATTCGCCATCGCAGCAGACTACTTCGGGTATCGCTACGTCAAAGGCCGCATGGACCATTCGCGATGGACGGCTGAGATCAAGCGCGAGCATGAATCTCGCAACGGCTAGCGGTCATCCTGGTGCGCATCCAGGATTTCCGGTATCTCACTCAACGATCTGATCTCGTAGTCCGGACGCACACGTAAATCGTTCTCAAGGCCAGCGGGATTAAACCATATGCTCACCGCTCCTACACCGTTTGCACCCGCGACATCAGACTCCAGCGAGTCACCAACATGCATCATCTCCGTGACATCGCATCCGGCTAGCCTGGCAGCATGCTCAAAAATCTCCGCGTCCGGCTTCCCAATCCCAATATCCTGCGCCATGACGATGAAATCGAGCTTCACATCTGATCCAAACACCGCTGGCGAATGGTTTCCATTGGTTATCTCACCAACCCGAAAAGATGCCCGAAGTTGTTGGATGACAGGCTCGACTTCCGGAAACAGCGTCCCTACTTGGGTTTTTACTTCAAAGTAGTGCTCGGTGAGCTTGTCCCCAGAGATCTGGCCGTCCAACCCGGACAACTTCGCAACGCGTCGAAACGACTCTCTGCGAATGCCCTCCACCGTGTTTCGCGGATTCAACGGCCCTCGTTCAGCCTCAACGCCGTTCCTCAACATTATTACCTCGCCCACGGTGAAGATAGATTTTTTTTTCGTCATCTCCTCAAGCAGCGTGAGGGTAGAGGCCAGCGCCTGCCGCATCATATCGTCGAATGACCAGAGCGTATCGTCGCCGTCGAATGAAACAGCTTTAATCATGTTGGTGAGGTGGCGGGCGGGCGGGTTAGCCTCGCCCTATGAAGAGCTGGGCCACCGGTAGAACGCTCATCTCCAGGGTGTACACGTCTGGCGGCAGGGTTGCCATATACAGTGCCGCT
>Ga0066376_10005084_pt1 | contig 11268 bp, 5 predicted proteins | sample Knorr_S15_td_Bot_FD_77009 | JGI IMG/M metagenome (GOLD analysis project Ga0066376, IMG submission 77009) | Marine microbial communities from Southern Atlantic Ocean transect - Knorr_S15_td_Bottom_ad_5009_LV_A | ecosystem: Environmental > Aquatic > Marine > Oceanic | place: Southern Atlantic... | reverse complement strand
GGACAGTTAGTGGCAAATCCGCAACTGCTTGAAGAGACGGAAGGAAAGCTAACGGGTGATGAGATCGCTCAGCTACTTCAAGCAGGTACCTTGGATCAATTTATTGAAGATCTGCTTCCTGCCGATTTTGACGAGCTAGAAATAGATGAGCAAAATCGTATAAAAGAAGAGCTGCTGGCTAACTTGCAGCTTCACTTTGAAGTGAATACTGATGAGCAAACGGTCACGATCACCTCCTGGGACCGAGGGCTGCGCAATAGTGCCGCACGTGATTCGGCGTTGGTTTACTCCTATCGTTATAGTGGTGCCGCTGAACAAAACTCACCTTTCGAGACCGCGATTGTAGGTTGCGAGGGCATTTCGGTAGCCGGTGGCTCTACGATCAGTAGCTATCGCTCTAGTGATGGTCCATGGAGCGGCCAGCCAGGAAGTTTTGCAACCAGTGATGTCCCTCTAATTAGCACAACGTCAGAAAATGCAAATGTTGAAATTGGAGAAGGTGAAAAAATTCACGGTGGCATAGCTGCACTTGGAACGGTTGCTCTCAATGGTTCTTCTCAGGTTTATGGTGATATTCACTCGAATGTGGATGTGAATTTAAATAAAAATAACCTTGTTCATGGAGATGTCTATAGTAAAGGTGCAGTTTATATGGGCTCCGCAACGGTTAAAGGAAGTATCTTTTCAGAGGGTGATGCCACACTAGATAATGGTAGCTCAAAAGTTGAGGGTGATGTTGAAAGCGCTGCAAACGTTATTTTTTCTAGTAGCGGTCGCGTTAATGGGGTTGTGAGGTCCAAGGGTGACGTTAATTTAAATAATTGGAGTGCGAGTGTAGGCCAGGGGATATATGCACAGGGTGAAATTTATAGCCCTAGAAATCCTCCATATAACCCTCCAGAAGGGCATGTAGATCAAGCATACCGTGATAATTTTTACTCAAATACTTCTGTTTCAATAGCTGAAATTGAGAGTTTAGAACCACAGCCCTGTGACACTTTCGATTTTTTTGGTAATTCGTTGAAAGAGGAGGTGGCTCGCTATCGAAATGATCATCGGTCCATTGGTAATGTGGTAGTTAATGATGATGTTGTAGATATAACAATGACACCAAGTCGTATATCAGTTGTTGGTAGTGATAACCATGGTCACATTAATGGGGCCAAGCCGGAAGTGGCTGCTATTTTGGGAGAAGATACCTTTATCTATTACGTTGATAGTTTGCAGATGGCTAGTACTTCTAAGCTGCATATCAAAGGCGGCGACGTGGCGTTAGTAGTAGGTGGTGAATTCTCTATGGGGGGGGGTGGTGCTGGCTTAGTTATTGACCCAGATAGTAGTTTGATGGTGTTTGTGGAGGGACAGGTGAAGTTGAATAGCAACGTGAGGATGCCGACCACGAATACATTAAGTGCTACTGGCAAACCGACTTTTTCAATATTTTCCAGCTATGAGAGCAATAGTGTAGGTATTAATATTAATGCGAGCAACCGAGTAGTTGCCAATGTCTACGCTCCTTTTACGCAGGTAAGTGTTAATTCAGACGGCAGTCTTTTTGGTAGTGTAAAAGCGAGGAAAGTAACGGTGGTTGGTGGCGCTAAAATTGTGTATGACGAGCTATTAGCTAATGCGTTTGGCGGTTGTAATGTTCCACCGTCGTCTGGTGATGGTGAGCTGATTTGGTCGTTAATAGACTGGCGTTGAAGCTGTTCGCCACCCGTCTGGCGAAACGTTATGATAGGCGTATTTACCTAAGAGCTAGAACATCATGAGTCAGACAGCCAAAACCCGCGTTCTCACCGGCATCACCACTACTGGAACGCCGCACCTGGGTAACTATGTCGGTGCCATTAAGCCTGCCATTGAGGCAAGCCAGGATCCGAACGTGCAGTCGTTCTACTTTCTTGCCGACTACCACGCGCTGATCAAGTGCCAAGACCCGAAGCGCGTGCAGGAGTCTCGCCTGGAGATCGCCGCGACGTGGCTGGCGCTTGGCCTGGATACCGACAACGCGATCTTTTACCGCCAGTCGGATATCCCGGAAATTCCAGAGCTGATGTGGATGCTCTCCTGCGTGTGTGCCAAGGGGCTAATGAACCGCGCCCACGCTTATAAAGCCGCCGTGGCAGAGAATGAAGAGGCCGGTAATCAAGACCCGGATAAAGGCGTCACCATGGGGCTGTTCGGCTATCCGGTACTGATGGCCGCCGATATTTTGATGTTCAATGCGAATAAAGTGCCGGTTGGCCGCGACCAGATTCAGCATATCGAAATGGCGCGAGATATGGCTGGCCGCTTTAACCACCTGTTTAAAGGCCAGTACTTTGTACAGCCTGAAGCCGTCGTGGATGAGAAGGTGGAAGTGTTGAAAGGGCTGGATGGACGCAAGATGTCCAAAAGCTACAACAATACGATTCCGCTGTTTGTGAGCGAGAAAAAGCTGCAGAAGCTGGTGCGTAAAATCAAAACCAACTCGCTGGAACCCGGCGAGCCGAAAGACCCGGATACCTGTACCCTGTTCCAGATTTTCTCAGCCTTCGCGAGTGAATCCGAAGCGTTGGCTATGCGCCAGCAGTACGCAGAGGGCATTGGCTGGGGCGAAGCGAAAGACCGCGTATTTGAGTACGTCAACGCCCACCTAAGCGCCCCTCGTGAGCGTTATAACGCGCTGATGGAAGACCCGGCTCATATTGAAGCAGTCCTGCAAAAAGGCGCTGAGCGTGCCCGTGAGGAAGCCGCCGTGACCATGGATCGGCTGCGTGCTGCGGTAGGGCTTGGACGGTTTGTTTGATTAGTTGATAACCCTTGTCTAAATTAGCTAAGCGCTTGATTTCTGCCGGCGTTTTAGCGTTACTTAAAGGTGAGCTATGGCGACGACCTCTACGGTGGCACCGGTTAACTATCGAGTGCCTCTATTGGCAACTGCGGCCATTGTGCTGGGTGCCTTGGTGATTGGTGTGCTGTTTAGCGCCAATATCGGCTTACTTATGATCGTAGGTGGCCTGCTGGGTATGGTGCTGTACCACGCGGCGTTTGGCTTTACAGCGGCGTGGCGGGTGTTTATTACCGAGCGCCGTGGGCGTGGGCTGCGGGCGCAAATGGTCATGCTGGCGATTGCCGTGGTGCTGTTCTTCCCGGCGCTGGGCGCGGGCAGCCTGTTTGGTACTGAAGTGCGTGGCTTCGTTTCTCCCATCGGTATTTCTGTATTAGTGGGCGCGTTTATCTTCGGAGTAGGTATGCAGCTAGGCGGCGGCTGTGCGTCGGGCACGCTGTTTACCGCAGGCGGCGGTAATGCACGCATGCTGATTACACTGGTATTTTTTATCGTGGGGTCGGTGATTGGTACCGCGCATTTTGCTTGGTGGCAAAGCTTGCCCGCTTTCCAGCCGGTATCGCTGGTCAATGTAGCCGGTGTGGGTGGAGGCATCGGCATTAGCTTGGTGCTGTTTGCTGCGATTGCGGTGTTGACCGTGATTATGGAGAAGCGCCGCCACGGTCATCTAGAGCAAGCCCCGATGGTGGATAAGCCTGGAGCCGAGCGTTGGTTATCCGGCCCGTGGCCATTAGTCGCCGGAGCGGTCGCCCTGGCACTGCTAAACTTTGCCACGCTGGCACTGGCTGGCCGCCCCTGGGGGATCACCTCTGCATTTGCACTGTGGGGAGCCAAAAGCTTTGAGCTGGTGGGTGGCGATGTGAGCCAGTGGGGCTACTGGCAGGCACCCGGCAATGCCGCCGCGCTGGAAGCCAGCGTATGGGGAGACATCACCACGGTGATGAACGTTGGCATTATGTTGGGCGCGCTGGCAGCGGCCAACCTGGCCGGGCGCTTTGCCCCTAACTTCCGTATTCCACTTAAATCTGTGCTGGCGGCGGTGATTGGCGGCATTATGCTGGGCTACGGGGCTCGCTTGGCCTTTGGCTGCAACATTGGCGCTTACTTTAGCGGCATTGCTTCCGGCAGCCTGCATGGCTGGGTGTGGATGGCAGCGGCCTTCGCTGGCAACATGGCAGGCGTTAAGCTGCGCCCGCTATTTTTTGATGGCGAAGCAGGGCGCAAGCCGGTAGCGAAAAGCTGTTAAACGTTCCGCCGTTCAAACTGCGTCATAGCGCCTTGGTTAACGCCAAGGCGTTTTTTTATCGAACATCGCGAAAAACCCCGTACTTCTTCTAGTGCGAGGATGGATAGCGAGGGGCGCGAGAGCGCCCCTAGTCCGGCCTCGATTGTTGCTCAATATACTGTTTGACCATGCTCAGGGGGGCGCCTCCGACACTTCCCGCAAAGTAGCTTGGACTCCACAGCGAGTTCTTCCGGTAGGCGGGCTGCACCAGTTCAGGGTGTAGTAACTTCATCCGCCGGCTGGATACCCCCTTCAAACTATTCACCAGCCTGGATACCGCCACTTTGGGTGGAAAGTTGACAAGCAAATGGACGTGATCGGTTTCACCGTTGAACTCCTGTAGCTCCGCCTCGAAGTCCCGACACACTCGGTCGAAAAGCAATTCGAGGGAGTTGAGATGCGCGCCGGTGAACACCTTGCCCCGATACCTGGTGACAAAGACCAAATGGGCATGGAGTTTAAAACGCAGTGTCTTCCTGTTCTGATAGCTTGTTTGGTTTCCATAGACCAAGTATATTCGAAGCCATGAAGCAGACCAAGACCCTCAAGGTTCGAGTGAAGGACAAACACGCCGCCGAGCTTAACCGCATGGCCCGCAGCGTGAATTTTGTTTGGAACTACCTCAACGAACTGTCTTCCCGAGCCATTCGGGAGAAAGGTCTGTTTCTGTCTGCCTACGACATGCACCCCTATACCAAGGGTGCTGGCAAGGACCTCGGCCTGCACAGCCAAACGCTGCAATGCATCGCTGCTGAATACGTTGCCCGCCGCAAGCAGTTCAAAAAGCCCCGCTTGAATTGGCGCAAGTCCGGCGGTGTACGCCGCTCACTTGGCTGGATTCCGGTCAATACCGGCGCGGCCAAGTGGAAGAACGGGCAGGTATTTCACAACGGCACCTACTTCAAGGTGTGGGATAGCTACGGCCTGTCGACATACAAGTTCCGTGCCGGCAGTTTCAACGAAGATAGCCGGGGCCGGTGGTATTTCAATGTTGCGGTCGAGGTGGACGTGCAGCCGACGCTTGGGCAGGGCGCCGTTGGCATCGACCTTGGGCTCAAGGATGTGGCCACCTGTAGCGATGGAGGAAGGCTGGAAAACAGCCGCTTCTACCGCCGCATGGAAGACCAGTTGGCGACAGCCCAACGTGCCCGCAACAAGCGGCGGGTAAAAGCTATTCACGCCAAGATCAAGAACCGTCGCCAGGACGCGCAGCACAAGTTTTCCCGGAAACTCGTCAACCAGTACGGCGAAATCGTCGTGGGCGATGTTTCCTCAACCAGGCTCGCGAAGACCAGGATGGCCAAAAGCGTCTACGACGCTGGCTGGTCACAACTGAAAACGATGCTGGAATATAAATGCGCTCACGCAGGCATCGTCTTCAAGGTCGTTCGCGAAACCAACACCACCCGCGCCTGTTCGTCGTGCGGCTCGCTTAGCGGGCCGCAGGGCGTCAACGGGTTGCGAGTAAGGGGCTGGGAGTGCGTGGAGTGTGGTGTACTCCACGACCGGGACGTGAATGCGGCCCGGAATATCCTCAGCCTCGGGGCAGGACGTTGCCCTCAAGAAGTTGGAATCCCCGTCCTTTAGGCGGGGAGGACGTCAAGTCTCTGCCACCTTTGTCGTACTAGCATGTTACATTACGCTCAAACGCCGACAACGCCCAGCGTTGCTGCATTGCAACAGCAATTGACATAAAAAGAGAGTGCCTATGTCTACGACGAGTAAACGCCCCCTGTACATTCCTTACGCCGGTCCTTCGCTGCTTGAAATGCCGCTATTGAACAAAGGCAGCGCGTTTACTCAGGAGGAGCGGCTAGCGTTTAACCTGATAGGCTTGTTGCCACAAAAAGTCGAAACCATTGATGATCAGCTTGAGCGTGTTTACCGCCAGTACCAGCAGTGCCATAGCGATTTAGAGCGCCATATTCACCTTCGTGCCATTCAGGATGACAACGAAACGCTCTATTTCCGTCTTGTCTCTGAGCATCTGGAAGAGATGCTGCCGATTATCTACACGCCGACGGTTGGCCAGGCGTGCCAGGAGTTCTCCAATATCTACCGCAATCACCGGGGGTTGTTTATCAGCTACCCGGACCGCGAGCATATGGACGATATCCTGCGTAGCGCCACCAAAGATAACGTGAAAGTGATCGTGGTGACCGATGGCGAGCGGATTCTCGGCCTTGGTGACCAGGGTATCGGTGGCATGGGCATTCCTATCGGTAAGCTGGCGCTCTACACCGCTTGCGGCGGGATTAGCCCAGCCTATACGCTGCCGATCATGATCGACGTAGGCACCAATAACCAAGCGCTGCTGGATGACCCGATGTACATGGGCTGGCGCCATGAACGGGTAGGCCAGGAAGAGTACGATGCTTTTATGGCGGAGTTTATTGCTGCCGTGAAGCGCCGCTGGCCGAATGTGCTGCTGCAGTTTGAAGATTTTGCCCAGGCTAACGCCGTGCCGCTGTTGGAGCGCTACCGTAACGAACTGTGCTGCTTCAACGATGACGTGCAGGGCACGGCCTCTGTGGTGGTAGGTACGCTGATGGCGGCCTGCCAGGCCCGCGAAGAAACCATTGCCCAGCAGCGCGTGGTGTTTGTTGGCGGTGGCTCTGCTGGTTGTGGTATCGCCGAGCAGGTCGTGGTCGCCATGGAGGCGGAAGGCCTGACCGAAGCGGAAGCGCGGGCGCGCATCTTTATCGTCGACCGTGACGGTTTGATGACCACGGATCAAACGTGGCAGCGGGATTTCCAGCGCCGTTTGGCCCATGACTCTTCGCTAGTGGCGGAGTGGAACGGCCAGGGCTTGGAAGAGACCATTGCCCAAATCAAACCGACGATCTTGATTGGCGTATGTGGCCAGCGCGGTATCTTCACCGAGCAGGTGGTACGTACCATGCACGCAGGCTGCGAACATCCGGTGATTATGCCGCTCTCGAACCCAACCTCCCAGGCGGAAGCGGTGCCAGAGGATGTGATTCGTTGGACCGATGGTCAAGCGCTGGTAGCCACCGGTAGCCCGTTCGCACCGGTGGTCTATAACGGGCGCACCTATCCGATTGCCCAGTGCAACAACGCCTACATCTTCCCAGGCATCGGTTTAGGTGTGATTGCGGCCAACGCCAACCGCGTGACCGATGAGATGCTGATGAGCGCCTCGCGGGCGCTGGCCCGCGAAGCGCCGCTAGTGAAAGAGGGCAAAGGTGCGCTGCTGCCACCTCTATCGCGTATTCGCGATATCAGCAAGTCGATTGCTTTTGAGGTGGCCGCACAAGCCCAGCAGAACGGCGTTGCGTTGAAGACCAGCGGTACAGCGCTGCGCGAGCGTATCGAAAAAGCTTGCTGGTCGCCGGAGTACCGCTTCTATCGTCGTCGCGCCTTCTAAACAGGCGCGCTGGCAAAAAAAGCCCCCACCGAGGTGGGGGCTATGCAAGCATTGGAAGGTCGTACCTCTAGGCTGCGCCGATCATCTTGCGCAGCACGTAGTGAAGGATACCACCGTGGCGGTAGTACGCCAGCTCATTGGCGGTATCAATTCGGCACTTGGCATCAACGGTACGTTCCCCGTCGCTATTTTTAATCACGACTTGAACGGTGCCGCCGGGGCTTAAGTCGTTCAAACCAGCAATCGAGATCTCCTCATCCCCTGTTAATCCCAGGCTTTCACGGCTTTCGCCTTCCGGGAACTGTAGCGGTACCACGCCCATACCGATCAGGTTAGAGCGGTGGATACGCTCGAAGGATTCGGCAATGACTGCGCGCACGCCTAGCAAACGGGTGCCTTTGGCAGCCCAATCCCGCGAGGAGCCGGTGCCGTACTCCTTACCAGCAATCACCACCAGCGGCGTGCCTTCCTCTTTATATTTCATTGCGGCATCGTAAATCGCCATCTGCTCGCCGCTCGGCACGTGGCGGGTTTCGCCACCTACCACGCCGTCGAGCATCTCGTTTTTGATGCGCACGTTGGCGAAGGTGCCGCGCATCATCACTTCATGGTTACCCCGGCGTGAGCCGTAGGAGTTGAAGTCGATCGGCTTCACGCCGTGCTCTTGCAGGTAGCGCCCGGCGGGGCTATCCGGCTTGATAGAGCCAGCAGGCGAGATATGGTCGGTGGTGACGGAGTCACCCAGTATCGCCAGTATGCGGGCGTTCTTCACGTCCTCGATGGCGTCTGGCTCCCGCTGCATGCCTTCAAAGAAGGGCGGGTGCTGAATATAGGTCGATTCCGGCCACTCGTAGACCTTACCCTCCGGCACTTTGATGGCTTTCCACGTCTCATCGCCTTCGAAGACGGCACCGTACTCCTTTCGGAACATCTCGGTGTTCACCTTCTCGACGGCACTGGCGATATCGGCCTGCGAAGGCCAGATGTCTTTCAGATACACCGGGTTGCCGTCGCTGTCCTGGCCGAGCGGGTCGGTGGTTAGGTTGCACTGCACGTTGCCCGCCAGTGCATAGGCAACGACCAGGGGTGGCGAGGCCAGCCAGTTGGTTTTGACCAGTGGGTGAACGCGGCCTTCGAAGTTGCGGTTGCCCGACAGCACCGAGGCCACGGTGAGGTCGCCGTTGTTGATGGCTTTTTCAATCTCCTCCGGCAGTGGCCCAGAGTTACCGATACAGGTAGTGCAGCCGTAGCCCACTAGGTTGAAGCCTAGGGCGTCTAGGTCATCGTTAAGATTGGCGGCGGCGAGATAGTCGGTGACGACTTTAGAGCCGGGGGCCAACGATGTTTTTACCCAAGGCTTGGTGGTCAAGCCTTTTTCGCGGGCGTTGCGGGCCAGCAGGCCTGCCGCCATCATTACGCTGGGGTTGGAGGTGTTGGTGCACGAAGTAATGGCGGCGATGACTACCGCGCCGGGGTCAAGGCTGAAGTCCTGCTCGCCCATGGTGACGGACTGGCTGTCACTGTGTTTAAAGTCGTGCTCGTAGCTACGCTCAATACCCACCGCTGTTTGGCCACCTTCCGAAGCAAGTTTGCCCTTCTCGGTGGTGGGGAGTGCTTTGCCGTCCTCTTCCATGACTTTGTTAAAGGCGCTGGCCATATCTTTCAGGGCAACGCGGTCCTGCGGGCGTTTGGGGCCTGCAGGGCTTGCTTCTACCTCGTTCATATCCAAGCTGAGTGTGTCAGTGAACACCGGCTCGTCACCCGGCTCACGCCACAGGCCTTGGGCTTTGCTGTAAGCCTCAACCAACGCGATCTGGCTATCTTCACGACCGGTTAAGCGTAGGTAGTTGAGCGTTTCGTCATCCACCGGGAAGAAGCCGCAGGTGGCGCCGTATTCCGGGGCCATGTTGGCAATGGTGGCGCGGTCCGCCAGCGGCAGGTCTTTCAGGCCATCGCCGTAAAACTCGACGAACTTACCTACCACGCCTTTTTTGCGCAGCATTTCGGTGACGGTCAGCACGAGGTCGGTGGCGGTAATGCCTTCCTGCAGCTTGCCAGTCAGCTTGAAGCCAATCACCTCGGGAATCAGCATGGAAACCGGCTGACCCAGCATGGCGGCCTCGGCTTCGATACCGCCCACGCCCCAGCCCAGTACGCCGAGGCCGTTAATCATGGTGGTGTGGGAGTCGGTGCCTACCAGCGTGTCGGGATAGGCAAAGGTTTTGCCATCTTCCTCTTTGGTCCATACCGTGCGGCCCAGGTACTCTAGGTTCACCTGGTGGCAAATACCGGTTCCGGGCGGTACAACGCTGAAGTTATCAAAGGCTTTCTGGCCCCAGCGCAGGAATTCGTAGCGTTCGCCGTTGCGCTGCATTTCGATATCGACGTTTTCTTGGAACGCCGTCGGATGACCGAACTTATCGACCATCACCGAGTGGTCGATCACCAAGTCCACTGGAGAGAGCGGGTTGATACGGGCGGGATCCTCGCCCAGTTTTTCCACCGCCGCGCGCATGGAGGCGAGGTCGACCACGCCAGGCACACCGGTAAAGTCTTGCATCAATACCCGCGCTGGCCGGTAGCCTATTTCACGGCTGGATTTACCCTCTTTCTGCCAATCTACCAGGGCCTGCATGTCTTCCTGGTCGACGCTTTCATCGTCAGCGAAGCGTAGCTGGTTTTCGAGCAGGATTTTGAGCGTCTTGGGTAGCCGGTCGATATTGCCAAGGGCTTCAGCGGCTTTGGGCAGGCTGTAATAGTGGTACGTCTGGTTGCCTACCTCTAACGTATGCTGCGTATCGGGTATTTTGCTCATGGCTTTCTCCTCTGATTGCTTGGCGTTACGCGACGGTCACTCTTTTCTTGGTATGGCGAATCAATAGTATGGCTTATTAATAGCACATGGGTGTTTCACCATAGAGTTTCAAGGCATCTTTGCCTAATAGCGTAGACTAACCCTTGTAATAGCTTGTACTTGGCGCCATTTCAGGCAGACTCTCTTGCAACGTTATTTGCTCAATATTGTGACAAAGGTGGTGTCATGGAAACGCGTCATGAACGTTTGATTATTCTTGGTTCCGGCCCTGCAGGGTATACCGCAGCGGTGTATGCAGCACGGGCTAACTTAAAGCCGCTGCTGATTACCGGTATGCAGGCAGGTGGCCAATTAACCACTACAACCGATGTGGATAACTGGCCCGGCGATGCCGAGGGCGTCCAGGGGCCTGAGTTGATGGAGCGCATGAAGCAGCACGCCGAGCGTTTCAATACCGAGGTGCTGTTTGACCATATCAATGAGGTCAGTCTAAGCGAAAAACCGTACACCCTGAAAGGTGACAGCGGCACCTACACCTGCGATGCGCTGATTATTGCGACCGGTGCCAGCGCCCGTTACTTGGGGCTGCCCACTGAGCAGCAGTTTATGGGTCAGGGTGTTTCTGCCTGCGCCACTTGCGATGGCTTTTTCTATCGCAACCAGGAAGTGATTGTTGTAGGCGGGGGCAACACCGCCGTGGAAGAAGCGCTGTACCTTTCCAATATCGCCTCTAAGGTGACGCTGGTACACCGCCGCGATACCCTACGCGCCGAAAAAATTCTGCAAGACAAACTCTTCGAGAAAGCCGAGGCGGGCAAGATTGCTTTGGAATGGTTCTACGAAGTAGAGGAAGTGCTGGGCGACAACACCGGCGTGACCGGCGTGCGGGTGAAATCTACCAAAGATGGCTCCACCAAAGAGATCCATGCGCCGGGGCTGTTTATTGC
>Ga0066376_10005083_pt1 | contig 11269 bp, 8 predicted proteins | sample Knorr_S15_td_Bot_FD_77009 | JGI IMG/M metagenome (GOLD analysis project Ga0066376, IMG submission 77009) | Marine microbial communities from Southern Atlantic Ocean transect - Knorr_S15_td_Bottom_ad_5009_LV_A | ecosystem: Environmental > Aquatic > Marine > Oceanic | place: Southern Atlantic... | reverse complement strand
CTTCGGGCGGCGCGCCGACAATAACCGAATTGTCATTGGCGTTATAGAAAAGAACAGTCATATACTGCCCTTTGGTTTTCAGGAGACTGGCAAATATGGAATATGCAGTCTCAAGATTATACCCCTTAATCTGCCCCGAAAAATAACGTGAGAAGTTCACTTGCGACGCATTGCCGCCTTCGATGTCTTCTTCCATTAGATGTCTAATATTATCGGCATGATCGTTGTCGGTGACGGAAGGGACAATACCATCTTTTGTAATTATTTCTTGATGTGGCAAGTTTTTAAGGAAGTGCTTTTTATCGTAACTTTCGACACTGTCTACCGATAAGGCAAGGACCGGCTCATCGCCGTGAGCTTCATAGCCACGCTCCCGGATAACATGATAAGGAAGGACAAAAACGATGTCTTTACTCTCTTCTTCGGCCAGATGCTGTATATCGTAGACATGTTTGAGGGCATGCAAGTTTCCTTCAAATACAGAAACTTCGCCATCTTTTTCGATAATGGCGAAGCTTGTATCTTCTGAGGGAAGATTTATTTTCGTTGTGCTCTGGCTCATATGTCCAGAAGTACTATAGGAAAAAAGACTTTAAATCAATTTGAAGAGAACAAATTTTCCTGGCCGGGCAATTTTTCAATTTGTCCGGTAGCCCTTAAAACTTCTGTTAGAGAAGCATAATCGCGGTCTGGAAGAGCCTGTATGATGTCAAGAGCTTCTTCACTTGCACCTTGATCTTCCGCATGAGATGTCAAGGATTTGACGGTTGCAGGAAAACGGGCACCTTCAATAAGGCTTTCAATATTCGGATCGTGATCGATAGCGTCTTTTTCAACTGGCTGGTGAGCCTGCTTTGCGGTTGGCATGGATATACTCCTTTTTAAAAGTTGTTATTCCCCTTACCAACCGACAAAGACTAGTCTGAGTTCCTATAAATTAAGCCTCTACTTTGACATCCATTGAGATATCCGCATTTAGAAGCTTAGATATAGGACAGTTTTCCTTAGCTGTTTTTGCAGCCTCTTCAGCAGATTCTGCGTCGCCGCCTGAAACCTTCATCTTTACATCGAGGTGAACAGACGTTACTGCAAAGCCACCGTCTTTTTTATCCAGGCTGACCGTTGCTTTTGTTTCAATGGTATCGGCAGTCATATCGTTTTCACCAAGAATTTTAGACAGGGCCATTGAAAAACATCCGGCATGTGCTGCGCCAATAAGTTCTTCGGGATTAGTTCCTGCCCCGTCTTCAAAGCGCGTGTTAAAGCCATATGGCTGGCTTTTTAGGGCACCACTTTCTGTTGAGATATTACCTTTTCCATCCTTGATGCCGCCACTCCACTCGGCAGTTCCGTATTTCTTAATAGTCATGTTCTAGTCCTTTATTTATTTGATTAATCATAGTGTTTAAATAAAAGAAAGGAGGGGCTTTTCAAGAATTGATTTTTAAAAATATCGGCATATGTAAGCATTCATGAAATATCGCAAGTCACTGTTTTCACTTTTCATAGCCTTTCTGGTGACAGCATGTGCACAGGCAACTTTTTCCGTTATCAATATACCGGCTCATCTTAGCAACAAAATCGAAGTCGCGAGTGCTGTTTACGACAGTAAAAACAGCCTGAGTCTTGATGTCTATCAGGCAAAATCCAGCGTAAAACAGCCCCAGGACGTTGTCATTTTTTTCCATGGAGGACGATGGGAAACAGGCACTCGTGAGGATTATAAATTCATGGGATATAAATTGGCAGAGCAGGGTTTTCTTGTCGTAATCCCTGATTATAGGAAATACCCGAATGTAAAATTCCCAGCTTTCGTCGAAGATGCAGCACATGCAATAGCTTGGGTTGATGATAACATTATGAATACAAGTGCGTTCCAAGGGGAAAGCCTGACAGTCATGGGGCATTCCTCAGGCGCACATATAGGTGCTCTTGCTCTGGCAGATGCAAGCTATCTTGCTGCGTTGAATAAAGCCCCGAATATTGCCGATAAATTTATTGGTCTTGCCGGGCCATATTCGTTTACCCCCGAGGCAGATGATCTGAAAGATATGTTTGGCCCGCCATATAATTACCCTAATATGCAGGTAACGACCTTTATTGATGGTTATGAGCCACATATGTATTTGCTTCACGGTGATGCTGATGAAACAGTAAAAGCGGCTAATTATTTAAAGCTTGAAGACGCCATATCCGCTAAAGGTGGAAAAGTTACAATCAAAACATATGGCGGCGTTGACCATACGGGAATTTTGAAACCCTTCACCTGGGTTGGCGGCAATGACCAGATATTAAAAGATGTTACGACGTTTATTCGTCAGTAAATAAGATTGTATCTGCAACCTGTACTGCCCCGGCGACCATCACGTAAATAATTTTCCCTATATTAGGAATTTTTTAATTAAATTGACAAAATGCCTTTTTCTGATAGGATATTCCATAATACAAAAAATAATAAAGATACTATAAAACAGGGAATATGCAGTCTGACTCAGAATATGTGCAGGAAATAAATGCCGCAATTCTAAACGCGGCGAAGTCCGGAAGTGACCTCGTTTATAAAGAACACATCTGGCTTGTTATGTTGGATGAGCCTCGCTTTGGTCCACTATTTAAAGAGCTTGGTATTAACGATGAAGAATTGCGTATCCTGCTGCAGGAAAAACTAAAACTCCTCGGCAGGTTTAATTCCGGACAAAATCATACTGAAACTACAATTCCATTCTCGTCTCAGGTTCAAGATGTCAGCATGCAGCATGCTTTTCTTATGAAGGCAGAGCCCAGAGACCTATACCCGTCAGAAATATTTTATTCGATGGTGTACCAACGCAATGATGCTGGAAGTCAGTACATATTGGATCAGCATACTCCAGACCAAATGACATTGTTCCTTGCTAATGCTTTAGAGCGTGAGAAAGCAGGTGTGATGCCTGTATTAGCAGGCGAAAAAGACAGCAAGGGTCAGGAGAGCACAAAAGACTGGTATGCTGAGGTTCGCAATAAGTGGTATGAAGAAAATCTTCCGGAAATAAAAAACGCGTTTAAGTTATCCGCACTGCATAAACATGCCAGAGTTCAGCCCGAGCATCTATGGAGTGCACTTTTGGATTCACCGGAATTTTGTCTTCAGCTGGCCTTGATGGGAGTAAATATCCCGGATTTGCATGAAAAATCTTATAAAGAATTGCACAATATTCCTATCTCTACCGTTTTAAAAGATCAGATTATACCATCAAAAGAAACAGAAGAGCTTCTGGAAAGAATTCAAATACATTCTTTCAACTACGAAGAATCCTTCGGTTCAATCTGGCTTTTATCTCTCATGCTTGAAATGGAGAATAATAAGATAGGAGCATATATACAGGAAAAACATCCAGGTGTATGGCAAAACCTCTTGAAATATTCTCCGGAAGATAAGGACGGAGCCAAACCAACCACATTAGAAAACAAGATTCAAAAAGAATTAATGGGAAAAGGAGCTGATATGCAAGTTCAATTCGATGAGAAAGCGGTGCAAGAGTTTCACCCTGTCATACAAGAATCAATAAAAACTGCTTACCAGCTTGGACACGAAGAGGTTAAACCAGTTCACATTTGGAATACTTTGCTCGGGAACAGAGATTTTGTAACATTCGTAATGAATGCCGGGGTGGATTATGAACAACTGAGAAACAAGGTGAGCCGTTTTATAGCCACTGAACCCTCTGCATATTATAGTGCGGATGAAAACTCTAAGATACCTATGCCTGAGCTTACTCAAGAAGTTCGCGATATTGATGAGTTTGCACGTGATTATGCCGCGGAAAACGGCCGAAAAAGTACATATTTTGATATTTTGAATGCCTTATATACTCCTGAAGGGGACAGAGCTGACAGGGTCAGTAAATATGCAGCCTCTTTGGGGATGAAACCAGAAATGGTAGAGGCTTTTACCAGCAATGGTTTGATCGCATATATGAGGGATAATTCCGGACTTAGCGGTGATGACAGCTTTATCTTAGATAAAGAAGCAGCGCGCAAAGAACAGCTGAGGCTTCAAATGGATATGGAGCGCAAGGCGCTGGAAAAAACGCCTTTGGGCGATGTTTGTGAAAATCTGGTGTGGCAGGCTCTTAACGGAAAAATCGATCCGGTTATCGGCATGGATGAAAAACTGGATGAAGTTACGCAGACCCTTGCACAGTACAAAAAACCGAATGTCATGTTACTTGCGGAACCCGGCGTTGGGAAAACAGCAACAGCTGAAGGATTGGCCTATAAAATTGCAAAAGGTGACGTTCCTGAGTGGATGCTTGATAAAAGAATTTACAGTTTGTCAGTCAGCAATTTGACAGCTGGTACGCGCTATCGCGGTGACATGGAAGAGCGTATAAAACAAATGGTGGAACAGTTAAGCGAAGATGAGAATGCCATTTTATTTATTGATGAAATTCATATGCTCAATTCTAGCTTGTCTGGAGACTCCAAGGTTGCGGATGCATTAAAGCCTGCCCTGTCACGTGGAGCATTTAAATGTATAGGTGCGACAACCTTTAATGAATATAGAAAAATCGCTGAGGATGGGGCATTAATGCGCCGTTTCCAAAATGTGTATCTGGACGAACCTAGTGCCGAGGTCACTATTGAAATTCTAAAAGGTGGTCTGAGAAAAACATTCGAGCACTACCATAATGTGACATTAGGAGAAGGCTTGGTTGAGGAATGTGTAAGCTTGGCGGATCGCTATATCATGTCACGTTTTTTCCCGGATAAGGCAATCGATGTTTTAGATAAAGCATGTGCCATTGTAAAATGCAGGGAAGGTGCTTCTAAGGACAAGGTGGCGGTAGACAAAGCCGTGGCGCGGGAAGCCGTGGAAGTATTAACACATGTAAAAATCCCCGATGGCTCTCTGGATGAAACGCAAAGAGCGCTGAACCTTGAAAGTAACCTTAAGAAAGTTATTTTTGGTCAGGATCATGCTGTTGAAGCTGTCTGTAATGCCGAGATTAAAAGAGTAGCAGGCTTTAAAAATCCAGAGAAACCAAATGGGTCTTATGTTTTTGATGGAGCCACAGGTGTTGGTAAAACAGAGCTGACAAAACAATTAGGAAAGATTTTGGAACGCCCTGTTAAACGCTTTGACATGTCCGAATTTATGGAAAAACACTCCGTTGCGAAATTAATAGGTACAAACCCGGGTTATGTTGGTTATGAGCAAGGCGGCCTTTTAACTGACGCAGTCGAGCGCCAGCCAAATATGATTTTACTTCTTGATGAAGTTGAAAAAGCCCATCCAGATATTTTTAATGTATTGTTGCAAGTTCTTGACCATGGGAAGTTAACGGATGGACATGGAAAAACCGTTGATTTTCGCAATGTAACGGTAATTATGACGACCAATCTATCCAAAAAGGTGGAGCCTGAAAAGGGGATGGGTTTTGGGAATGATTTGATAAAAGCTCCTGGAGAAGAGAGCGGCGATGCTAGTATTTCAGGTAGCCAGGGCGTAAATAGTTTCTTCTCTCCGGAATTCAGAAACCGATTGGATGCTGTAATATCATTTAATGATTTAACAGATGAAATCATGCCCTTAATTGCAGAAAAAACTCTATCTGAAGCAGGCGCTATTTTCAAAGCAGGCGGGCTTACTGCCGAGTTTACACAAAGTGCTGTAAATGCAGTTGTCAGCAAAGGTGCGAACAAAACCATGGGTGCGCGTCCGATGAGACGTTTTGTGGAAAATAATATTATTGATCCGATAGCACTAGCCAAATTAAAGAAAGAATTCACTGATCAGGTCGTGGTTGACTTTGTAGATGGCAAATTTACGTTTAATGAAAGACGCGTACCTGCAAATGACATGAAGGAAGAGGCCTCTGGTCAGGGGAAAGTTTCGGGGCCGGCAGCACCGAAAGCTATATAAGGGAAATATCCCTTTAATTTATAAAATTTAGCGGATATCGATGAAATAGCGGTGGTAGGGATTACCGCCGCTCGGTGCAATATACCCCTCATCCACAACAGATGCGTTCTTCTTTAATTCAAAAGCAACAACGACACCATTATCTTGGGGGGTAACTGTTCCTGATGATAAGACGTCCGAGCGAGGCACGTTGATTGAAGATAAATCCAGGCTTTTGCCATCAGGTATATAAAAAGATAATACAGATATTTCATTATCCAGTGTGTTTTCGACGTTTAACTTGCTTGTCATGTCAAAAACAATACGTGTTTTATCAGGCTGAACACCGACGCGAACATCAACAAGAGCATTGTCGGAACTTGCTGGCAATGAAGGATTTTGTCTCGGGGCAGGGGATGCCGCAATTTCAGGCTGAGGTGCCGACGAGGGCTGGGATAATGTGACCCCCTTATCCGTTATCACAGGGGCAGGAGTTACTGTTTCTGGTGCCCGTGCAGGCGGCGGAGGCAGAAAGGGACTGTCTTCAACAACAGCAACTGAACCAAACGCATCTGTTCCTCTATTTTGTGTCACTGGAGGTATGGGGGCTGTTTGACCTGTGTCCTCATTAACCAGAGTTTGTAGCAGCCCCACAAGCTCTTGCATATCCTGTTCTATTGTTACAAGCTTCCCTACCGAAGGCGAGATAGCGGATAAATAGTTATGAATATCTTGTACCGCAAACTCCAGCCTATCGAGACGGGCATCATCACTGCTCAGATTTTCTGTGAAAAGCTTTTCGACTTGAAGGCCCTTTACAGCAAGAGGGGGGAGATCACCGGGCTGCATCGGTGTGCCCATAACACCAGGAGGGGGGAGAGCCTCATTGTAATCTGTATTCACTGGGTCTACGGAAAACCCTTCTTCTGCTGTGGCTGGGCTTCCTATATTTCTCAATCCTTCCGGGTTTCCAACAACATCAAGTTTTTCCTGTCTAACGCCTGAAAGGTCAGATAAGTCTTCGTTATTGTTGTTTTGAGAGCCTGTTGCGTTACAGGACGATAGAGTCAGTAAAACAAGGCCACTTAAAACAAGTTCCTTGCCAAATTCAGCAAATTTCAAAGTCGAGCGCGATCGCGCTCTATAAAATATCATTTAGGTACCTATGAAGCCGAATCGTTGTTTTCCTTTAACGGTTTCTTAATTCTTACGCTAAGTTCAAAGGCAAGACAGGTCAATTTAGATTCTCGTAATTTAAGGGGGGGTGTGGATATATTTTGAATTATCTTAGGGATAACTTGAGAGTCAAAAGTTATGTATTATTAATCGGTTACATCAATTGTGTAATTTCCGGTATGACGTCCGTTTGAATACACTATACCCGTGCCTGTGCTCCTGAGGTTTCCTATAACAAAAAAAGTTGCCTCGCCCAAAGCGTCGGTCCTTATATTGTTATTGGGAACAGTTCGCAAATTCCTTAGCTGGAAGGTTGTCGCCCCCGGGCCGGCGAGGTTGGTATTCGTAAAACTGACAGTAAGAGGGGTATTGGGAGGGTATCCAGTGACGGTATATGACCCTCTTTGTGGTGGATCTATAACCATAAATGCAGGGTCGGCATTATAATTCCCGTTATTCTGCATGCGTAATCTACTTACAGAGCCATTATTAACAATAGCGAAAGTCCCGAAAGATAAAGGCTGGTTTTCAGTTATCGTCTGGGCATTTGCCTGGGGAATCGCAAAGCCCCAGGCCAAAAAAGCCATACTGTATAATAAAGCCTTCTTCATTACATACCTATCGCAACTTCATCAATAACACGCCCGTCCGAGGCGGTTTTACTGTTATCAATGTAGCGGACGAGAATCTGCCCCGAACCGCGAGGCAGTTCATTGAGGGGCAACGCGACCTGCCGTTGATTAATTTCTGTAAAAATATTCATGTTATCTATATAGCTAATGCTCTTCGGTTCGCCCGATGCTGGAACCCAGAAGGCCTCAAGGGATCCAATTGTGCTGGTGTCTCCTTGCCTTGTTATAGTCATTTGAAGCTCAGGGCGCTCACTCTCAGTATTGGTTGTTACAAGTCTCGGGTTAGAAATCTTCGCAGCTGCCTGCTCTACGCCGCCATGTCTGACAATAACCGGAATAGTAACACCCATATTCATCTGAACGCTAAGTCGCGCACCTTGACCTGGTTCCACCGATTGAGTGGGACGTGCATCTGCAAGACGCATGACTTGAACATGAAAGCGATATTCTCCCTCGGGCAGATTAGCAGGCTTTCTTAAGGATAATCTTATTTTTTGACGTCCTTGAACGGGCAGGGAGAACTGGCGAGGGGAGAATCTAACGGCTTGATCCGGGTTAAAGGCAGGGTTAAGCGGTGTCTCTAATGTCGTATAAGTTCCATCAAGGTTTTGTTGGTAAGTTACGATATCAACCCTGTAGGTTCCTGGCTGGCCCATCAGATTAAGAACAGTAAGTTCCGCGCTTCTGTCCCGTGGATCCATAACAATTTTACGTGGAACAATATCAATTCTGGCAAATGCCGGTTGTGCAAGAAAAATGACGAGAAGGAAGCTGGTAAGTAATAAGCGTAACATAGTCTTTTATGATCCCGGTTTAATGTTTTGTCGTTAACCTTAAAATAGGGCTTTTCGAAGAAAAAGAAAACCCCGCCTTTTTACGGGCGGGGCTTTCAAAAACCTTCTAAAGATTAGTAAGAAAAGACAACATCAAAGCCGCCTGAGTAGTTACCATCTCCAAGAGGACCATCACCGGATGTTTCAACTGAAGCACCGATCAACAGGCTGTCTGTTGGGCCTACGAATGTTCTTGTAAATGATATATTTTCTGTACGTGATACATCAGCACCACCATTATAGCTTGTTTCAAAATCCGTCAAAAGAAGCGTGTCTGTACCATCTGTCAGGTCGGATACGTTCTCGATTACGACGTTAATTGTTGCACCAGGCGCACCATCTGCAATGTCAATATCGGCAGCTGTTACAGCTGAGGCATCGATTACGGCAATCTGGGCCAGACCATTATTTACAGGTACATCCTGTGAACCATCTGGATTAACGTGATATGTGGCTGACTGTGTGTTAGAGTCATCACCAAGTGCTGTGATTGTACCAAAGTTAAGGTCACTGTTTTTTGTAAGTGTTAGTGTGTTTTGCACAACAGCGTCAGCCGTTACAGACACTGTCTGTGCGGTGGCCGTTCCTGCCGTGAAAATTACAGCAGCTGCAGCTGCCAATGCGAAAAGTTTAGTTTTTGAACCAATCATTATTAGACTCCTTCTTTAATGATTTTATTTAGATGTAGTTTTAACTTCTATTAGTTATAATATTATATTGGTTAACAAAACGCTAATGAATAATATTTAAATTTAATTCGAGTTAAATTCTACTACCCGCTTTTTTAATTAAATCATTAAATTACTAATATATTGCTAACAAAGTTCAAAACACGTATCCTTATTTATATCTATCGCCCGTTCGGGCTCGATTAATCGCTTTTATTTTGAATTTAATCTATGGCATCTCGCCGTTTACAGAGCTTTTTGGTCTATACGACCGTTATTGTTTGTGCAGGAATATATTCTGCACAACCTGTAAGTGCGGCCGTTGATAACGCGGCTATTGCCGATAGTAAGTTGAGAGTTATTGCCAAACAATTTCTCCAAAGGGTCGCCCCGAAATTACAGGATGATGTGTCTGCCTTTTCAGGTGAGGCCGAGTCAGATGCAACGCCTTTATCAATTATTCCCGACGGACAAAATCTTTTGTTCCGCCCTAAAATAGACCAGCTCGTTTTTGACATTGATATTCTGGCTGTAAAAAGGCAGGACGGAATTTACCTGTCCTTCCTGGATATGATTTCAGTGCTTGATTTTGCGATAGATTATGATGATGAAAATTATACCGCACAGGGATGGTTCTTGCGGGAGGACTGGAATTTTGGACTCGATTACGACGAGAAAACGATTGTTTCCCGCGGTGAAAGTTTCGAGCTTACGGATGAAAACACATTCCTTGAAAATGGCGAGCTTTACTTTCGTGAAGGTTTTTTGGAAAGCATTTTTGCCCTAGATCTCGATTTTGATATAGGTCAGCAATATGTCCTCATAGACAGTGAATACCCTTTGCCAAGAGTTGCGGCAGAAAACCGGAAAAACCGTAGATTTGGTTACGGCAGAATGAACCGTGCCGAATTGCCAAGGAAAGATATTCCTTACAAAAACTTTGATATAAATACGCTTGATTTATCTGTTTCAGCCTCAAAAAGGCGTAACCGTAATTCAGAAGAGGCTTATAACAGGACGTTTTCAACCGCTGTTGCAGAAGGTGATGTTTTGCAACATAAAGCCTACACTCAAGTAAACTTTAATAATGAATATGGTCTAAATAATGTCGTTGCACGGCTTAGCCGACAGTCGGAAGAACCAAAGCTTTTGGGGCCTCTTAATGCACGTGAATATGTCATAGGGGATACTGATACAGTCGACTTGCCCTTAACAGGGGATAGCGGACAGGAAGTCGGTGTGTCCGTGACAAACAATCCTTTGGAGATTGATGATTTTAGCACAACAGATATCAGCGGAGACGCCGTACCTGGTTATGATGTTGAGTTGTACCGAAACGGTATTTTGATTGATGTCATAACAGTTGACGAGAGTGGCCGTTATTTATTTAACGATATTGAGTTGTTTGCAGGCGATAATATATTCGAATTGTTTTTCTATGGACCTCAAGGACAAATAAGGTTTGATACTGTTAACGTTCCTGTAACCGAGGCGTTGCTCTCTACCCAGCAGAATACATATACATTTTCCTCCACTCTGGCAGAGCAACAACTCTATAATGCTCGCGATAATGAGGATGAGGATGTAGGCACGCCACACGTGGCAGGGCGCTATAACTTCTTTCTAGGTGATGCGCTTGCCTATGCCGGTTTTCGCGCGAGACAAACACAAGGGGAAAGTCAGGCTTTTCTGGCAGGAGGGTTTAACAAAATTATCGGAAGTACCATTATTGATGGCGATTTGGGTGTAGATAAAGATGGTGAAACCGCGGCGGAACTTGGTGCAAGGCGAAATATTCTTGGATGGGATACTATTGTAAACGGGCGTGTGAATACCGAAGAATATAACCCAGACGGATCTGAAAATCCTTCAGTTATGCAGCTTAGCGCCAATGTAAGACGAAATTTTATTCCTCCAATAGGCGATAGGGCGAGTGTGCAGGCCGCAGGATTGTATAGTAAGACCGCAGATGGGGGCACAGTTACTCGTGCCAATCTGGCGGTAGCTAACAATTTTGGTCGTGTGAATGTGAGTAACAATGTGGTGTATCAAAATAATGACGTGACTAACTTTAAT
>Ga0066376_10005082_pt1 | contig 11271 bp, 10 predicted proteins | sample Knorr_S15_td_Bot_FD_77009 | JGI IMG/M metagenome (GOLD analysis project Ga0066376, IMG submission 77009) | Marine microbial communities from Southern Atlantic Ocean transect - Knorr_S15_td_Bottom_ad_5009_LV_A | ecosystem: Environmental > Aquatic > Marine > Oceanic | place: Southern Atlantic... | reverse complement strand
TAACTGGCTATCCAACCGTATTTTTGAATCCTACCAGCAAATCGTCGCGCTCTGCTGCGAAGCCTGGAACAAGCTCATCGATCAACCGTGGAAGATCATGTCCATCGGAAGGCGTCAATGGGCTAATGGGTTCTGATTAATGCTCGCTGGTATAAGGTGGCGTTGGCAAACACCGTCTCGTCGGTGAATCTTCCGGAAACCAGGGTGCTCAGGGTCAGGGTGTCGTTGAGCGCAAAGGCGAAGCCCAGGGTCACAGTCAGCTGATTCTCGGGCTCCAGCAGGGTCACATCGGAAAAACTGCGGGCGAAAGTATGGTCGTAATTCGCGTTGGCGAACAGCACGACGGGATCGTAGCTCTTGATCAGGGCGACGCCGCCGCCCAGGGAAAAGGAGTTGTCGCCGGTCGGCAGGCCGCCCCTGAATGTCAGTATCACATCGGGGACGCCGAGGGCTTCGTGAAGCACGGTCTCGCGCACCCCCAGGGTGATGCCGCCTAAGCGGGTGTCCGTTGTGCTGGCTGTCTCGTTGGCGCCGGCAAAGGTCTGGCTGCTGGACCGCCGGAGAGAGCTACTCGCGAACAGTTCCGTATCGGGGAACAGGCCGTAACGAACCGTCAGGCTGGAGATCAAGCTGTCGCGCTCAACCAGACCCAGCGCCACGGACCCACCGGACGAAACGAAGGCCTGGTCGTCCGAGCGGGCGTAGAACAGGCCGAGTTCCAGGGTCACATCACCGGAGCCGAGAAGCAGGCGCTGGTCACGCAGAAAGACATCGTCGGCGGTTTCCTGATCAGGCGCTTCGCCGATGGGCGTGGCGCCGGTAGATGTGCTGGAAACCGTTCCGGGCCCCGTTGCAGCGTTGGCAGACGCGGCGGCCCGGACAACCGTTGACCCACAGCCGTACAACAGGGCGGGCGACTGCGGTTGCGGCTTGGTGTAGCTGCCGGCCAGCCAATTGAGCAAAGCCTTGCAGCTAAACCGCCATTGCGAACCGATCTGGCGGCCGGGAACCTGCCCCCAGCCGGCAAGCTGGCCGAGATAGGCCCGCTTGACGGCGAGGAACTCGGCGGCCTGTTCCAGGGTCATCACTTCGGGATAAGCGGTCTGAGCGGCAACCGGCGCCGCTGCCCCTAAAGCCAGCAGGATGATCACAAGGCGAAGTGCGCGCATCACAATTTAAGGCGCCACTGCTGATGTACGGAGGCCGGGAATTCTGGCGAACGGGCTGCCGACTTCGAGCATTTGGCGGGCGCTCATCAGTTCGGGCTGGGTCGGGCCCTCCCCGAGAGAGGCCAGCAGGTTGACGTACCCACCGTCGCCGTCGGGCTGGATGGCGAAGATAACCCCCTTGCCGTCGTCACCGAGCCAACTGTCGAGGAAACGATAGGCCGGCTCGCGTAGATTTCCGCGCGACGGATCGGCGAGATAGACCCGGTCGCCGCGAATCCCCTTGAGCACGGCGAAATGATCGTAGCCGCCCGGGCTGATGAAAACGATGACCGGCCCCTTGAGCGCGGTCAGTTGGTCCGCCGCGACCTTGAAGCCCTGGGCGCTGAAGCCATTGGCCTCGGCGACGCGCTGCAGATCGAGCAGCGACAGGCCCTTGTCCCGGCGCGCGGTTTCCGCCTCGCCCGAAAGGGTCTCGAACACCGCCATCAAGATTTCCCGCTCGCCGATGGGCTGGCCATAGCCATACCCCATCAAGGTGGCCAATGCCGCCGAGCCGCAGGAATAATCATACCGCTGCACCACCAGGTTCTCGTCGCGCAGGTCCTTCCAGCTCTTCAGCGGCGCAACGATTCGTTGCCCCAAACCGATATGAACACTGGCGGCCCGGCTCTGGCCGGCAGCGATGACCGAAAAAACAACGGCGCACAATAAAATCTTAAAGCGTGATCCGGTCATGGTGAGGATATGCGTTATCTGGCCTGTTTCGGGGCGCAGAATAAAATCAGTTTATAGCCTCCGAATGGCCATGGCTATTGCGTTGCCTGATAGACGGCTCAAGCACTGCGGGTCTATAGTCAGATCCAGAACACCGCGCCACGCGCTTGACCAAATTCACGGAGTACAGAGACATGAACCTGCAGGACCAAAGCCTGTTCCGTCAGCAATGCTATATCGACGGCGCCTGGGCCGATGCCGACGGCGGCGCGACCATCGACGTCACCAACCCGGCGACCGGCGAGACCCTGGGCACGGTGCCCAAGATGGGCGCCGACGAAACCCGGCGCGCGATCGAGGCCGCCAACGTGGCCTATCCGGCCTGGCGCGCCCTGACCGCCAAGGCGCGGGCCGTTATTTTGCGCAAATTCTTCGAGCTGATCATGGCCAACCAGGAAGACCTGGCCCAGCTTATGACCGCCGAACAGGGCAAGCCGCTGACTGAATCGCGCGGCGAGATCGCCTATGCCGCCTCGTTCATCGAATGGTTCGCCGAGGAAGGCAAACGCGCCTACGGCGACGTCATCCCGCCAACCTTCGCAGACCGCCGCATCGTGGTGATTAAGGAGCCGGTCGGCGTGGTCGCCTCGATCACCCCGTGGAATTTCCCCACCGCCATGATCACCCGCAAGGTCGGCCCGGCCCTGGCGGCGGGCTGCACGGTGGTCGCCAAGCCGGCGTCCGCGACGCCCTTCTCGGCCCTCGCCCTGGCCGAACTGGCCGAGCGCGCCGGCATCCCCGCCGGTGTGATGAATATCGTCACCGGCTCGGCCGGCGCCATCGGCGGCGAGTTGACCGGCAATCCCATCGTACGCAAGCTCACCTTCACTGGCTCGACGGAGATCGGCAAGATGCTCATGGAGCAATGCGCCGGCACGGTGAAGAAGGTCTCCATGGAGCTCGGCGGCCACGCCCCCTTCATCGTCTTCGACGACGCCCAGATCGACGCCGCGGTGGCCGGCGCCATGGCCTCGAAGTTCCGCAACATGGGCCAGACCTGCGTCTGCGCCAATCGCTTCCTGGTGCAGGACGGCATCTTTGACGAGTTCGCCGAGAAGTTCTCCGCCGCCGCCAGCGCCATGAAAATCGGCAACGGCCAGGAGGACGGCGTGCAACAGGGCCCGCTGATCGACATGGCGGCGGTCGAGAAGGTCGAGGAGCATATCGGCGACGCCCTGGAAAAGGGCGCGCGCACCCTGACCGGCGGTGAACGCCACGAACTCGGCGGCACTTTCTTCCAGCCCACGGTGCTGACCGACGTCAACACCCAGATGAAAATCGCCTATGAGGAAACCTTCGGCCCGGTGGCGCCGCTGTTCCGCTTCTCATCGGAAGAAGACGCCATCAATCTCGCCAACGACACCCAATACGGCCTCTGCGGTTATTTCTACAGCCGCGACGTGGGCCGCATCTGGCGCGTCGCCGAGGCCCTTGAATACGGCATCGTCGGCATCAATGAAGGCATCATCTCGACCGAGGTGGCGCCCTTCGGCGGGGTCAAGGAATCCGGCGTGGGCCGCGAAGGCGCCCACTACGGCCTCGATGAATATCTCGAGGTGAAGTACCTCTGCATGGGCGGCATCGATCGGTAAGAGCGCCGATACATGGAGCGCAGGGTCTATTTCATCCTTGGCGACCTGCTGACCTGCCTTGTGGCGGGCGCCGCCGGGGGCTGGCTTACCCAGCTTGCCGTGCAGGAAGGTTGGTTCATTCTGATCGGCATGGCCATCGGCATGGTCCTTGGCATGGTCGCCGGCATGCTCGTTGGATTCCTGTTTACGCCGTTTTTCGGGTCCATGGAATTGATGCTGCCCGCCTCGCTTTCCGGAATGCTGGGCGGCATGATGGTCGGCATGATGCATGGCTACGGCCCCACGGAAGCCGCTTTGAGCGGAGCCGCGGCGGGGCTGCTGTCATTCGTCTTCACCTATTTCCTGCAAGCCCGGCTCCAGGGGGAAGTGAAGTGATCGACCGCAAGACCCAGGAAAAATGGGATTCCGCCGCGTCGCTGTTCGATCTCATGGGCGGGTTCGGCCCGGAGAAGCGGTGGAAGCCTCATAAAGATCGGCTGTTCTCCTCCATGGAGGGCAAGATCCTGTTCCTGGCGGTGGGTACGGGGCTGGACATTCCCTGTTTTCCGCACGGCAAGGACATCACCGGTATCGATATCAGCCCGAAGATGCTGGAAAAGGCCGAGCCCCGGGTGGCCGCATATGACGGGCAGATGACGGCCCGGCAGATGGATGTCCATGACATGGATTTCACCGATAGCGCGTTCGATCAGGTCTATACCTCCTGCACATTTTGCTCGGTCCCCCATCCGATTCGGGGTCTATCGGCCATCCTCCGGGTGCTTAAGCCGGGCGGCACCTTGAGAATGTTCGAGCATACCGGGTCGCGCGTCTTCCCTTTCAGCCTGATGCTGGATCTGGTGAACCCGGTCTGCCGCAACCTCGGCCCCGAGCTGAACCGCGACACCGTGGCCAACGTCCAGGCGGCCGGGTTCGAGGTCCGCAAGGTGGTCAATATTTACCTCGATATTGTCAAAACCATCGAGGCGACCGCTTCCTAATCCAGCACAGACGCGGCAAGTAACGCAGCGCGGTCACCCTGGGGCGGGTAGATGGATCGCCTGTTGATCTCCCGTTTCCGGGTCTTGGCCTCGGTGGGAGTCATGGTTATCTGGCGGTCCCAACCCTCGGTGTACACCGCCCCCCAGGGGCCGAGATCGAGACAGGTGACGTAGCGTTCCTGGCGATAAGGGGTTAACTCGAGACCGAGCAGGTCGCGGGCGGCGTTATAGCCGGCGACCTTGCCCATGGTTAGGGCATGCTGACACGACATCAGCGCCACATTCTCATCATCCGTGCGGGCATGGGCCACATCGCCGGTGGCGTAGATATCCGAAATGTCCTCCACCCGCAGCTCGGCGTCCACCATGAGCCGGCCGAGAGCGTCCCTGGGCGCCGGCAGGGTTTCGCACAACGGATTTGCCCGCTGGCCCACGGTGACAATTGCTGTCTCAGTCGCGATGTTCTCGCCGTCGCTCAACATCACCGCGTCGCGCTCAATGCGCATAACCCTGGTGGCAAGCCTAACCTCGACCCCGGCCGTGCTCAAGGCCGCCTCGATGGCGGGGCGGGGATTGACGCCCAGCGTGGGGCCTACGACATCGGCCTTTTCGATGAGCATCACCCGCGCCGCACTGGCGACCGCGGCGCCGCCGTGAACGGCGATGCGGCTACGCATCTCGCAAGCCAGTTCCAATCCGGTGAATCCGCCACCGATAATGACCACGGTCTTGATCGCAACGCTCGCCGCCAGATGGCGGTCGAGAGCCACGGCGGAGGGGTAATCGTCGATATTCCAGGCATGCTCCTTGAGCCCGAGAATCGGCGGCGCATGGCGTACGCTGCCCGCCGCCAGGATCAAGCGGTCGTAATCAAACACGGCCTCGGCGGTTTCGATGCGATGGCTCTGATGGTCGATGGCCGTCACCGTGCCCAGGGTCAACTCTATGCCAAGCGGCTCCAGCACTGGCGCGAGCGGGGTGCGCAGGCTCTCCGGGTCACGCTCGTAGAGGCGCGGGCGCAGGGTGAGAAACGGGTCCCGCGAGACCAGGGTGATCTCGACCCCCTGCCCCGCCCGATCTATTTCCCGGCCGGCCAAGTCTATCTCGCGCGCCGCCGCCATTGCGGCCCAAAGGTCGGCGAAACCGCCGCCGACGATCACCAGTTTTTTCATTCCACCCCCTCAAATGCTATCAGCCAAACAAGCCGCCTTGCTTCCCGGCCGCGATAACTTACATTCGTAATTAACAAAGAACCGGAGGGTAGGATGTACGACTACGACTTTTTTGTCATGGGCGCCGGATCGGGCGGCGTGCGGGCGGCGCGAATCGCTGCGGGCCACGGCGCCCGCGTGGCGGTCGCTGAGAACAGCGACCTCGGCGGCACCTGCGTCAATGTGGGCTGCGTGCCCAAGAAGCTTCTGGTCTACGCCTCCCATTTCGTCCATGACTTCGAGGACGCCAGAGGCTTCGGCTGGACGATCGGCGAGAACCGCTTCGATTGGCCGCGACTGATCGCCAACAAGAACGCCGAGATCCTGCGGCTCAACGGCATTTATAAGACCATGCTGGACGGCGCCGGCGTCGAAATCATCACGGGAACGGCAACCCTCACCGATGCCCATACGGTGGTGGTCGACGGAAAAAGCCATACGGCGGAATATATCCTGGTCGCGGTCGGCGGCTGGCCCACGGTTCCCGACATTCCGGGCAAAGAGCACGCCATAACCTCGAACGAGGTGTTCTTCCTGGGTGAAATGCCCAAACGCATCGTCGTCGTCGGCGGCGGCTATATCGCGGTCGAATTCGCCGGTATTTTCCACGGCCTCGGCGCCGAGGTCATCCAGCTCTATCGGGGAGATATGTTCCTGCGCGGCTTCGATGACGATGTGCGCGCCCATCTGGCCGGCGAAATGATCAAACAGGGCATCGATCTGCGCTTCAACAGCAACGTCAGCTCGATCGCCAAACAGGACGGCGGCCTGCGGGCGACCCTCGACGACGGTACGGTCCTTGCTGCCGACCAGGTGATGTACGCCACCGGGCGCGCGCCCAGCACAGCGAACATCGGCCTGGAGCAGGCCGGCGTCGCGGTCGATGCCAAGGGCGCCGTGGTGGTCGATGAATATTCCAAGACATCGGTGAGCAACATCTATGCCGTGGGCGACGTGACCGACCGCATCAACCTGACCCCGGTGGCGATCCGCGAGGGTCACGCGGTGGCCGACACCCTATTCAACAACGTCCCTTCGAAGGCCAACCATACCGACGTGCCTTCGGCGGTGTTCAGCCAGCCGCCCATCGGCAGCGTCGGGCTGACCGAAGCCGAGGCGCGCAAACAATACGGCGAGGTTGATATTTACAAGAGCAGCTTCGCCGCTATGAAGCACACCCTGAGCGGCCGCGATGAGCAGACCTTCATGAAGCTGATCGTCGATAAGGCGAGCGAGCGGGTCGTCGGCTGCCATATGATCGGCGCCGAGGCCGGCGAGATCATTCAGGGTATTGCAATCGCCGTAAAATGCGGCGCCACCAAGGCTCAGTTCGACGCCACCGTCGGCATCCACCCGACCACCGCCGAAGAATTCGTCACCCTGCGGGAAAAAGCACCCGAATCCTCGACGGCGGGCCATGATTGCGTGCCGGTATCATAACGCTGATACGGCTCAATATTATTGAAACCTGACGGGGATCGGCGTATAGGCTGTGGCTTCCTGTTCAAGAGTGTTAATTTAATAAGGTTCGAGGTACGTCATGGCACGGCCCTGGACGCCCGATAGTTGGCGTCAATATCCAATTCGACAGCAACCCGCCTGGCCCGATCCGGCCGGCTTAAACGCGGTTGAGAAAACGCTTGGGGGTTATCCGCCCCTGGTCTTTGCCGGCGAGGCGAGGCGCTTGAAGGCGCAACTCGGCGACGTCGCCGAGGGCCGCGCCTTCCTGCTGCAAGGCGGCGATTGTGCCGAGAGCTTTGCCGAGTTCCATCCCGACAACATTCGCGACACCTTCCGCGTGCTGCTGCAGATGGCGGTGGTGCTGACCTATGGCGCCAATTGTCCGGTGGTCAAGCTCGGCCGCATGGCGGGCCAGTTCGTCAAGCCGCGCTCAGGCGACACCGAGACCGTGGATGGCGTGGAATTGCCGAGCTATCGCGGCGATATGGTCAACGCCATCGAATTCACCCCCGAGGCGCGCACCCCGGACCCCCAGCGCATGCTGCAGGGCTACGCCCAATCGGCATCGACCCTGAACCTGCTGCGCGCCTTCGCCCAGGGCGGTTATGCCGATCTTCATCAGGTGCACCGCTGGAATCACGGATTTGTCGCGAACAGCCCGCTCGGCGAACGCTATCAGGAAACCGCCGACCGCATCGGCGACGCCCTCGATTTCATGGCGGCCTGCGGCGTCACCTCGGAAAACAGCTCGCAGCTTGCCGCGACCGATTTCTACACCTGCCACGAGGCCCTGTTGCTGACCTATGAACAGGCGCTGACCCGCATCGATTCCACCAGCGGCGACTGGTATGACTGTTCAGCCCATATGCTGTGGATCGGCGACCGCACGCGCCAGCGCGACGGCGCCCATGTGGAATTCTTACGCGGGGTCTGCAATCCGATCGGCATGAAGGTGGGACCGTCCATGGATACTGACGAGTTGATCCGGCTGATCGACATCCTCAATCCTGAAAATGATCCCGGCCGGCTCACCTTGATCACACGCATGGGCGCGGACAACGTGGAGAGCAAGCTGGCGCCTCTGGTGCGTGCGGTGCAGTCCGAAGGCCGCACGGTGGTCTGGGCCTGCGACCCCATGCACGGCAACACGGTGAAGTCGTCAACCGGGTACAAGACCCGCGCGGTCGACCGCATTCTCGCCGAAGTAAGCGGCTTCTTCGCAGTCCATCAGGCCGAGGGAACTTATGCGGGCGGCGTTCATTTTGAGATGACCGGCCAGGATGTCACCGAATGTATCGGCGGCGCCCAGGAAATCACCGAGCACAGCCTGTCGGATCGCTATCACACCCATTGCGATCCTCGATTGAATGCCTCCCAGGCGCTTGAACTGGCGTTTCTCATTGCCGGCGCCTTGAAGAAGGAGCGCCAGGACGAGGCGCGCCTGGCGGCGGCTTCCTGATAGGGAGGAATCATGCCCGCGCGGCCTGCGGATATTCGCCCACAAACGCCCCGACAAACGCCATCGTCTCTCGACGGTGACGATCAAGTTGCACGGCTGACCGACCAGTATTTCAAGAAGACCAAGCGTATCGTCGGACAGTTCGGCGACCACCGCGTTACCTATGCGGTGTTCATGCGCCTGCCGGTTTGCTTCGCGCCGCGCTTGATGACCGAATGGCTGGAGAAAGCAGCGGCGGAGCGCAAGACCAGCTTCGAAATCGAGCTGAATTACAGCGAAGGGGAATGGGTGGGCGCCGGCGAGCCGTTGCTCTATATCACCGGCGCGATGACCGATCTGGTCGATCTTGAAACTCTGTATCTGCCGTTGCTGGGGCCGGCCTGCGTCGCCGCCTATAACGCCTTCGAGATGTGCGCGGCCATGCCGAAATCCGGCTTTCTCGCCATGGATGCGCGGCATTGCGCGGGCGCCGCCATGGCCGACATGATGGCTTATGGGGCAAGCGTCGGGTCGGAAGCGGCAAAATCGGAGAAATGCGCCGTCGGGTTCATCGGCAACGCCACCGACGCAACGGCCCATTACTTCGGCAATGAGCAGGGATCGGGCACCATGCCCCATGCGCTGATCGGCTATGCCGGATCGACCCTGCGCGCCGCCGAGATGTTCCACGAGACTTTCCCCGACGACCCCCTCACCGTGCTGGTCGATTACTTTGGCCGCGAGATCACCGACGCCCTGGAAGTCTGCAACCGGTTTTCAGAAATGGCTGCCGATGGAAATCTTTCGGTGCGTCTCGACACCCACGGCGGGCGGTTCGTCGAAGGGCTCGATACGGCGGCCTCCTACGCCACGCTCGAGCGCCATGTACCGCGCGGCCTGCGCCGCTATCGCACTGAATCCGCCCTGCATTGGCTGGTCGGCACCGGGGTCACCGCGGCGGCGGTATACTACCTGCGGCAGAACCTCGACAAGGCCGGTTTCGAGGCGGTGAAGATCGTCGCCTCATCGGGCTTCAATGTGGCCAAATGCAAGGTCATGGGCAGCGTCAACGCGCCCATCGACATCGTCGGCACCGGCTCATACCTGCCCGAGCTGTGGTCCGAGACCTACGCCACTGCCGACATCGTCGCCTATGACGGCAAGCCCGCCGTCAAGCTCGGCCGCGAGTTCCTGTTGAAGAAATAGTCACTTCCCGTTCTGCCTGTTGTAAGATGGTGGGACGAGGGTAGAGAAATGAATCAGCGTAAGAAAATAACGAATTTCCACATGCTTGACGCCGAACTTGAAACGTTTTGTAGAGAGCATCACATTCTCAAGCTTTCGCTCTACGGCTCCGTATTGCGGGATGACTTCGGCGCGGACAGCGACATTGATGTGCTGGTGGAATTCGAACCGGATTACCCGGTAGGACTCATCCGATTTGCGGCAATGGAGCGTGAACTCTCCGGCTTGCTCGGCCGCCAGGCCGATCTCCACACGCCAGCAGAATTGAGTCGGTATTTCCGTGACGAAGTGATGCGCTGCGCGGAAGTGCGCTATGCCCAAGGGTGATCACAGCCGAATTCTCCATATGATAGACTCGGCGCGGGAAGCCATTGATCTTACACATGACCACTAGTCTCACCATCGCCCTGGCGCAGCTCAATCCCGTGGTTGGCGACGTTGCGGGTAACGCCAATCTGCTGCTTGCGGCGCGCCATGAGGCGGCCCGGGGCGGCGCCGACCTGGTGGTCTACAGCGAGCTTGTGCTGATCGGCTATCCGCCCGAGGATCTGGTGCTCAAGCCGGCCTTGATGGGGCATGTGGAAGCCGCCATCGAGAAACTTGCCGCCACTACCGGCGACGGCGGGCCGGCCATACTGATCGGCGCGCCCCTGGCGGAAAACGGCAAGCTGTACAACGCCGCCTACCTGCTCGATGGCGGCAGTGTCGCGGCGGTGCGCAAAAAACACGACCTGCCGAATTACGGGGTGTTCGACGAAAAACGCCTGTTCGCCGCCGGACCGCTCAGCGGCCCGATGGATTTCAGGGGGACGCGCCTCGGCGTCATGGTCTGCGAGGACATGTGGACGGCGGACGTTACCGAATGCCTGGAAGAATCAGGCGCGGATATACTCATCGTCCTGAACGGCTCGCCCTTCGAGACGGACAAGCCCGATGAACGCCTCAATCTGGCGGTCGCCAGGATTACCGAGTCCGGCCTGCCGCTGATCTACGTCAATCAGGTGGGCGGCCAGGACGAGCTGGTCTTCGACGGCGCCTCCTTCGTGCTCGACGCCGCGTGCAATCTTCGCGCTCAGGCGGCGGCCTGGCGCGAACAATGCCTGATCACCCACTGGCATAACGGCGACGACCATCGCTGGGTGTGCGGCGATGGCGCCGATATCGCCGTGCGCGAGGAGGGTTTGGCGGCGGTCTATCAGGCGATGACCATGGGCCTGCGCGACTATGTCGCCAAGAACCGCTTTCCCGGCGTGGTTATCGGGCTTTCCGGCGGCATCGATTCAGCGCTGAGCGCCGCCGTGGCGGTCGACGCCCTGGGGCCCGACGCGGTGCATTGCGTGATGATGCCGTCGCGCTATACCAGCCAGGGCTCCCTCGACGACGCCGCCGAATGCGCGAACC
>Ga0066376_10005081_pt1 | contig 11273 bp, 6 predicted proteins | sample Knorr_S15_td_Bot_FD_77009 | JGI IMG/M metagenome (GOLD analysis project Ga0066376, IMG submission 77009) | Marine microbial communities from Southern Atlantic Ocean transect - Knorr_S15_td_Bottom_ad_5009_LV_A | ecosystem: Environmental > Aquatic > Marine > Oceanic | place: Southern Atlantic... | reverse complement strand
CGAGATTGTCAGGCGATTGAAGGCCGAGGCTGAGGCCGAGTCGAAGTCCGAGCCGGCTGCGGCCGAAGTCGAGAGCGATGAGACGGTGACAGGCCGCTATGAGCGGGAGCTGACGGATCGGGCCGAGGAGGCCTTGCGTGAGTGGAACAAGGGTCAGGACGAGGGTCAGGGCGAGGGCAGTTGACGGAATCGGCTTGTCGTCCGACAATCGGTGCGAAGGAGCACAGTGGTGAGTGCGAGCAACTACAGCATGATGCGGCCTGTGACGGCCTGGGGCGCGGCATTGAGCCTGCTGGGGGTCGTGGCGGCCGGTTGCGGTTGGCAGGCCTACGAGTCGCGGATGACCGCGTCGGCCGAGTACTTCGACTACCTGGGCAAGGCCCAGTCGGTGCTCGCGGGTACCGATCAGTCGGACGTGTCATCGTTCGGGGTCAAGATCCGGGTGCCCTCGCGGTTCCGCTGGATTGCTCCGAAGATGCACCGCGACCGCGACGGCAACGAGGCACCGGTCTCTGCTTTGGACGACAAGAAGCGGCAGCCGCGGTTTGCTCGCAACGGCCTGCCCGGCCTGCTGGGCAGCTGGTATTCGGTGGTCACCGATGACAAGGGCACGAAACGTAGTGGGCCGAGCTGGATGTTCATGTTCGGCAACTACCAGCGGTACAAGGATCGCGCCGCGGGGATCAACGTGGAACCGCAGGCGTTTTATGACGACCTGGTCAACGAGTTGGCCGATGCCGTCGGCGTGGCGGCGCCGACCGAGAGCGAGTGGCAGTACGAGAAGATCGAGAAGATCGGCGGGTACTACATTGCCTCGGGTGGTTCGAGTGCTTCGCCGGACAACCACTACACGCTGATCAAGCTCGAGTCGCGTGGGACCGAGTACCGGCTGTACCTGCATCCGGGTCCGCGCGCCGCCGGGGGTGATGACGCCTCCGAAGATGCGCCGGCTCCGGATGAGGAATTGCAATTCGCCCTGCTGTTCGTCGTACCCCGCAACGCGACTCAACCAGCTCAACTCGAAAGCGGCATCAAGTACTGCCTCGAGTGGTTTGAAGCGGACAGGACCGTTCCGTCGTTCGATGCCGACGGCGAGACAGGCGGGCCGGGGGCGGGATTCTAGGCGGCGGTAGGGCGTTGAGTGGCGTGGAGGCCTGGTGGACGACTCGAGTTCGGGTGAACGGGTGTCGCTGTTGCGGGCGCTGGGGCCGGGTATGGCCGTGGCGATCGTTGTCGGCAACGTGATCGGTTCGGGTATCTTTGCCACTCCCGGCGGCATCGCCGCCGACGGTCTCGGGTTCCCGCTGATCATTTCCGCCTGGATCATGGGCGGAGTCTTGAGCCTGCTGGGGGCGCTCTGTTTCGCCGAGCTGGGTGCGATGCTGCCTCGGGCCGGCGGCATGTACGTCTACCTCAAGGAGGCCTACGGCCGCCCAGTGGGCTACCTGCAGGGCTGGACGCAGTTCATCTTCGGAAACCCAGGCTCGCTGGGAGCGCTCTCGATCATCTTCGCGGCTCACCTCGGCGAGCTGTTGTATCCGAACAGCACCGAGGGGATATCGCGTTACATGACCTTGAGCCTGGCCGTGTCGCTGATTGTCGGCCTGGCGACGGTCAACATCATCGGTGTGCTGTGGGGCGGTTGGGTACAGAGCCTGACGACGGTGTTCAAGGTCGGAGTGGTCCTGGCGGTGGCGGTGTTGCCGTTTTGCGTCGTCGGGCTCCACGAGCGAGCCGCTACGATCGGGACGGTATGGTCGGCGGCGTTGCCGATGGTCGAGGATACCCCGTCGGCAGCCTCCCGCTTTGCCATCGTGCTGCTGGCGGTGATGTGGGCGTACAACGGATGGCACGGGATCACGCCAGTGGCCGAGGAGGTCCGCGACCCGGGCAAGAACATCCCTCGGGCACTGCTCATCGGAGTGGGAATCCTGACAGTCCTGTACGTGTCGGCCAACCTGGCCTACCACCTGGTGGTTCCGATGGAGGAGATGATCGACGGTGAGAACCGTAAGAAAGTCGCGGTGCTGCTGTTCGACCGGCTGCTGGGTCCCGTCGGAGGCCAACTGATGGCCGTGGGAGTGATGGTCAGCACTTTTGGCGCAATCAACAGCAACCTGCTGCTGGGGCCTCGCGTGCCGTTTGCCATGGGACGTGACGACCGGTTGCTGGGTTGGCTGGGTCGGGTCAACCCCCGCTTTCGGACTCCGGCTCGAGCGATCGGAGTGCAGGCGGCGATGGGAGTCCTGTTGCTGATCGGCTCGACACTGCTGGTCGATAGCCTGCAGTCGCGGCCGGGAGGCGGCCCGAGCGTGTTTGACCTGATGACCAGCTACATCATCTTCTCCTCCAGTATCTTCTACGTGCTGGCGGTGGTGGCGGTGCTGGTCCTGAGGCGGCGTCACCCCGAGTGGGAGCGGCCGTTCCGAGTGCACTGGCTTGTTCCGGTGGCCTACCTGCTGTTCTATGTGTGGTTCCTCGGCCACGTCTTGATCGGCAAGCCGGTGGAGTCGGGGATCGGGATCGCCATGAGTCTCTCGGGGATCCCCGTGCTGCTGTTGAGCATCGCCTGGTCACGCCGACGCGGGCCCGACGAGGACGGGCCGTCTGACACCCCGACTGGAATCACACCCAATGAATAAGCCCTACATGGCCCTGCAGCCCACCGAGGTGGCATTGCTGGACGCCGCCAGCCGGATCTACTCGGCCCGTCTCGCCTCGGAGCAAGTCTCCGAGGGGGGTGAGGCGGCAGCGATTGAGACGGCGGTGGCCGAGTCGATCAGCATGGGCCGTCTGATTGACGAGAAAGTGATGGCCGACAAGGAACTCGACTAGCCCGCCGCAGGCGGCTTAGCCAAGTTGCCCGAGAATCTCGTCGTGCTCGGGGAAGCGGTCGACGTCGTGCTTGCTGAAGATCATCTTGCCGTCGACCACGACGTCGAAAATCCCGCCAGCACCCTCGATCAGCGTCGCCTCGACACCGCAGTGGTCCTTGATCGCGGCGGCCAGACCGGACGCCTTGGGCTCGTAGTTTCACTGCATGCAGTAGGTGATCGAAATCTCCATCCCTGGTCGGCTCCCTGGTTGAGTAGGGCTGAGTGGTGCTGAGGCGTGACGGGCTGAGCGTGTGAGCCCGGTGTCGAGGTTTACTTGTCGGTGCTGGGCGTTTTGGGCGTGGCCGGACGCAGCGGAACCCGAGTCCGGCGACTGGTGAGGTTGCGGCGGTAGAGCTTGACCGCTTCGCGGAACTGCAGCGGCACGGGGATGTCCTGAGAGTTGATCGAATCGGTCTTGCGTGTGCGTTGTGAGCGGCCGGTCCGCTTGCTGCCCTGGGACTTGATGGTGATGCTCTTGAGCAGATCCTCGAACTGGCGCCGCCTGGCCTGTGACTCGGGCGAATTGTCGTCCTTGGGCACATCGACGTTGTCCCGAATTCGCCCGGCGAACTTGCGGACGTCTTCCTTGGTCCAGCCGAGTTCCTTGAGCAGTTCCGGATCGACCTCGCCGCGCTGGATTTCATCCTCGAGCCGTTTCAGGACCAGGTTGGCGGCTTCCTTGCTGAATTCCTCGTTGGCCGGATCCGCCTCGGATGCTTCCGAGCCTGCACCCTGGCCCTTGCGATTCTCGGCGCCGGGGTCGTTCCCCTGTTGAGCCGTCCCGGCTCGCTTGGCGGTTCCGCCGGACCCTTCGACGGCATTCTTGCCCGAGGTGCCCTTGCCCCCCTTGCTTCCCGGCTTGTCGCTCGGCTTGCCACCCGGCTTGCCTCCGGGCTTGCCCGTCTTTCCGCCGGCGGCGTCTTTCTTGCCGTCCTTCTTACCACCCTTTTTGTCACCGGCCTTGTCACCGGGCTTGCTGTCGCCCTTGCCGCCTTTTTTGTCACCCTTGTCGGACTTGGAGTCGCTGGGCTGGGCGTTCTTGGGGTCGCCGTCTTTGGAGGCTGCGCCTTTCTTGGCGGCTCCGGGCTTTTGACCGGCGCCGTTCTGCTTCTTGTCGGCCGCCTCGGGCTTCCCGTCGGGGTCGGAACCCTCGCCCTTCTGCCCGGCAGCACCCTTCTTGGTCTTGCTGCCTCCCGAGGATCCCTTGGTTTTCTTCGGCGGCGGGTTTCCCTTGCCGTCTTTCGGTGTGGACTTCGACCCGTCCGGTTCGGACCCCTTCTGCCCGGGCTTCTTCGAACCGTTCTTCTTGTCGCCTCCCTGGCCCTTCCGCTTGGGCGCAGAACCGGGTTCGCCTTTCTTCTTCGCCTTGGCCGCGGCCTTCTTGTCTCCGGCAGCTCCCTTGCGGTCACCCTTCTTGTCAGACTTGTCTCCCGGCTTCCCGACCGGATCGTCGGATGTCTTCTTGGCGGCCGGAGACCCCTTGGTGCCGGTTTCACCCTTCTTCGGGGCGTCGGAGCCCTTGGGCTTGGCCTTGGGGTCGTCGGTAGAGGACTTGCCCGAGGGATCGGCCTGGTCGGGGCTGCTCTTGGGATCCCCGGTCTTGGTGTCGGGGTCGGTGCCGTCGGGATCGGAACCGGGTGTTCCGTCGGGGTTGTCCTGTGCATCCTTCTGTTTCTGGAAGTCGCGGACCCGCTTCAGGGCCTCGGCGTCGTCGGATCCGTCGTTGTTAAGCGGTTCGGCGTTGGGGTCGGGGTCGCCGGAGCCCGGTTTCGAGTTGTCCGAAGGCTTGCTGGACTTGTCGCCGGATTGGGATTTCTTCGGAGAGTTGCCGCTGGCGGGGTCGGTCTTCGAGTCCCCGTTCTGGTCGTTGGGCTGGTCCCCCTTCTTGTCACTGGCCTTGTCACCGGGCTTGTCACCGGCTTGGCCCTTGGGTGTGTCGGACTTGGCGTCCCCGGGCTCGGGCTTGTCGGGCTTGTCGTTCTTGGGGTCGCCATCCGAGGGCGTGTCGCCCTGTTGGGGCTTTCCGTCCTGGCCGGGTTCGTCCTTCGTGTCATCGGTGGGCTTGGTGTCCGAGCCGTCGGGGTCGCCTTCGCTGCCCGCATCGCCCGGCTGGTTTTCCTGCTCGCCGTTCTCCCGCTGCTGCTTCTCCTGTTCCTGCTGGGCCTGTTCCTGCTGCTGCTTGCGCTGTTCGTCGCGTTGTTTCCGGGCTTCCTCGGGAGTGACCGGTTCGGTGATGAGGATATTGAGCTTGGGGGCGGTGTTGGCGCGGTTGCCCAGCGGCATCTTGTTGTCGCGAGCCTCGATCCAGTAGCTGATCGTCTGGCCGGGTTGCAGCCCGAGCGGCTCGAGTGGGAAGTCGACCGACTGGGGTCCGAAGGCGGGTTGTTCACCGGCGAAGAGTTCGCGGTTGTGTTCGACGAGCTGTTTGCCGTCGAGTTCGACTCGGAGCGTGAGGTGTTTGAGTTGGAAGTCGGGATCTCGGGCCTTGACCAGCAGCGGCACGATGGCATTGGAGGGCAGTTCGAGATCGGCTCTCGGGTCGAGCAGTTCGACGACCGGCGGCAGGTCGGGCCGGATCTCGATCGTGTGGAGTGTCGGGTGCAGGTCGGTGGCACCCTGCTCGTCCAGGCAGACAATCCGATAAAACTTCGCGTAGTCCTCGGGTTTGTCATCGCGGAAGGCGAGTGTCCAGGCCATCGAGAGCTGTGTGCCATCGGTGACCCGCATCGGGTATTCCTCGGCCCGTTGCGTGGTGTCTTCGGAATCGGAGAAGACCAGCCGGGCGGACTTGACCGGTTGCGAGACGGTGGCATGGAGTGTGACGCGGGTGCCTTCCCAGCCCTCGATGGTGGCAGTCTCTCGCGACTCGTCAGCCAGCCGCATGTACTTGGGGTAGGTGTAGTCGATCGAGGCGACCGTGGCGGAGGGGACGGTGGAGACGTGGATCGAGTAGTCGGGGGTGGTCGCGTCACCGGCTTCGATCCGGAACGAGAGGTCTTGCAACAGTCCGCGGTCGCTTTCTCCGAGCAGCGTCACCGAGAACTCGGGGTAGACCTCCTGCAGCGACCCATCCACCGGTCTCATCTCCAGTGGCTGATCGACGAACCGCTGGTCGGCGGTGGTGAAGTACAGCGTGACGTGTTCGCCGTCGTCGAGAGCCTTGTTGAGTGTGGCCTTGATCACGGGTTGGAAGCGGGCCGGGACACGGGGCGCCTCGGCGGCGTCGACAAACGAGCCACCGTCTGCGATCTGGATTTCGACCGATTCGAACTGGATCCGCGTGGGTGCGGTCGCGGCGGCTCCGAAGGCGCGCATCAGCGAGGGCCCGATCGGTTTCAGGCCCAGAGAAACCGTCAGCAGGGTGTAGAGGCATGAGACGACAACGAGGCCCAGCAGCGTGTAGGTCGATCGCATCAGGGGGCCGCGGTCGACGGTGCCGTCGAGATCGGTCTGGGAGAGTCCGACCGCGGCGCGTTTTTCGATCGAACGCATTACCGGCTGGTCGACCTCTCGCTGGGCCTGCTGCAAATCGACGAGGTTCAGCAGGTTGCCTTCCAGGGTCGACTCGTGCGTTTCAATCTCGCGGGCCACGAACAGCCGGTTGATCCGACGTCGGTGGGGCAGCCCGATCCGCCAGCAGGCCCAGGCCAGGGATCCGCCCAGGATCGAGAACCCGATCGCCAGGCGGATCACCGGCGGGACAAAGTCCATCCCCAGCCAGTGGTCGGCGAGCACGAACACCAGCAGGTAGCCCAGCACCGCGGCGACGGCCGCGACCAGCGCCACCATGATGTCGGTCGAGCGGATCACGTCGCGGGTCCGCAGGATCTTCGAGTCGACGTATTCGTCAAACTCGACGTAGTGCGCCTGTCCGCCTCGTGTGGTGGTCGCCATCGAGCTGGTGTCCGGTACGAAGTCGAGTGGGAACGCCTCCCTGATGCCCCGTCGGCAGTATAATCGACGCGGCCGTGTGCGCGAATGTTCCTCTTCTTTCTGGGAATCTCTGCAGAGAGAATTCTCGGCTCCTGCGACCGGAATAGTCGACGCGAACCGCCTGCTACAGCGAGCCAAAACGCTGCCAGGGACATGGAGGAGAAACCGACGTGTTTGATCCGCTGCTGGGGGAAGTGAGCTCCTCGGGCCGTATCTGGGAACTCACGACCCTCGCCGTCTACCTCGGCGGGCTGCTCTGGATCGGCCTGCGAAGTGCCAGAGAAATCCACACCGTCGACGACTACACGGTGGCCGGTCGCGGGATTCCCTGGATCATCGTGCTGGCCACGACGGCGGCGACGATGGTCGGCGGAGGCGCCTCGATCGGATACGTCGGCAGGTGCTATTCGATCGGGATCGCCGCGGCGGTGATCACCTGTGCCTGGCACCTGCAGCTGATCTTCACCGGAATCTTTCTGGCTCCGCGTCTGCGAGGCATGGGACTGGTCACCGTCGCCCAGTACGTCGATCGGCACTACGGAGAAGTTGCCCGTCGGATCGCGGTGCTCAGTGGAGCCGTCTTCCTGGTGGGGGCGCTGGTGGCCCAGATGGCGGCGATCGGGACGGTGACTGAACTGGTGCTGGGGATCCCCGGCCACTGGGCGGTGCTGTTGGGTGGGACGGTGGTCGTGGTGTATTCGACCGTCGGAGGCATCCGCGCGGTGGTCAAGACCGACGTGTTGCAGTTCGTGGTGCTGGTGGCCGGCATCGGTGGGGCCTCGGCCTGGCTGCTCTACAAGCACGGTGGCTGGAGCGGCCTGGCGGCTCATCCGCAGGTGGGGCTCGAGAGTTTCAACCTGACCTCGCACTGGTCCACGACCCGGCTGATCACTCTGTTTGGTGCGTTCCTGCTGGGCGAGATGATGGTGCCGCCCTACGCGGTTCGCTGCTTCATCGCTCGCGACGCAGCCGATGCGCGGCGGGGTGTCGCCGGAGGGGGGCTGTTCCTGCTGCTGTTCCTGCCGGTGGCCACCTTCACGCTGGGGATGGCCTCGAGGGTTGAACCCCAGGTGCAGCAGGAGGTTGAGCGGGAGTACCAGGAACTGCAGGCCTCGAACCGGGTCGCTCGAGAAAAAGTGCTGGCAAGGATCGAGGACCCGGCGGTCCGAGCGGACCGGGTCACCCAGTTCGAGTCTGCCGATCGAGGGCGTGCGGGGCAGGTGGCGTTTCCGGTCTTGATGAGAACCACGTTTCCACCGTGGCTGGCCGGAGTGATGATCGCGGCGGTGATCGCCGCGGTGATGTCATCGGCGGACAGTTGCCTGTCGTGCCTGGCGACCAGCGTGATGGAGGACATCTACCGGGTTCACATCGATCCGGAGGCTGATGACAAACGCCTGTTGCAGGTGGCACGCTGGACGACCGTGCTGGCCGGGGTGCTCTCGGCGGTCTGCGCATTGATCTGGAGCAACATCGCCGACATCCTCGAGTTCATCTACGACTTCTGGGCCCCGTCGATGGTGCTGCCCTTCATCGTCGGAGCCTTCTGCTACCGGCGACACCAGGCCAAGGCCGTGGTGGCGTCGATGATCGCAGGCCCGCTCTCAGCGGTGGTCTGGCGGTTCGGGCTCGATGCTCCGATGGACATCAGCTCCGGCTTCTTCGGTGCCGGATTCGCCCTGGTCGTGTACCTGCTCGGCTGCCTGGTCCTGCCTGGACCATCGCAGACGGACCCGGCCGGCCCCATTGGACCCACGGAGGATCAGCCGTGATCCCCATCTGGCTGGTCAGCATCCTGCACGTGGTCTCGGTCGCCTCGGCCATTGTCATCCTGGCGTGGATGGCCGTATTGGCCTGGCGCGGCTGGCGGGCGAGGCCGTGACCCGCCGGCGACGGCGACCCGATGAACGGCAAGAACCCCGTTGGGGTTCTTTTGTGAACCGGGGTGGTGGTCGGGGGTGTCGTGGCACGTGACCCAGCGTAGGCCGCCCAGGGCGGCCAACACTGGGCTATGGGATGAAACCCCGTTGGGGTTTGGGTGTTTGGAAGAACGTGGGGTGGTGCGGGGAACGCCTGCGGTTCACGCGCAATAGGGGCTGTCGCTCTTCCAGCGGTTGAACCGCACGTCGTCGCCGGCGGCCAGTCGGCTGCGGGCGTCGTGCCACGAGGCATCCCAGGCCAGGGCGTCGTCGAGCACCGTTTCGGGGTGGGCCCGGCTGCGAGCCACGAAGCCGGGGAACCACTCGCGGCCGGTCGGCTGGCCGATCGGCTGGTATCTGAGGTCGAAACTCCAGCGGATGCGGTCGCTGCGGTTGGGCAAACCGGCATGCTGCGTGCAGCGGTGCATGAACAGCACGTCACCAGGGTCCATCGGCAAGGGCAACTGGTGGGGTTCGACCAGCCTGTCGGGGATCGCCACCTGGCCGCGGGTCAGCGGATTGGTGCTCTGGCAGTGCGTGACCAGGTTCCGCTTGTGGCTGCCGGGCACGACCGCCAGGCAGCTGTTGTCGACATGCGCCTCGGTGATCGGGAACCAGACGGTCAGGATCTCGCACTCGTCGGCATCACCGGTGATCACGCCCTGGTCCTGGTGCCAGTCGATGCGGGAGGTCAGCCCCGACCACGCCTCCGGCGGAAGGGACGATTCGGGTAGCTTGATGCGGGTGTGCTGGACCGGGTTGGAATAGATTTCCGGGCCGATGAACTGCTCGACCGCATCCAGCAGCACCGGGGTCCTGAGTAAATCGAAGACGGCCGGTCCGTGGTGCATCGGAGTGTCGCAGCGGATGTCGGCCTGCGGCAGCGAGATGTCCAGCGCCAGGTCGTAGGGCTGCCGAGCCCGGGGTACCGTCTGCAGCAGTCGCTCGGCAAAGGGGAGCCCGGCGTGGGGCTGGTCGAGGTGGCCCTGGTCGATCCAGTGATTGACCAGGTCGTCGAGCACCACGTCGTACTCGGCTTCTACCGGGGCGAAGTCGCGAGCGGGATCGAGCAGGCCGCGGATGATGACGAAGCCGTGCTCTTCGAAGCGGGCCAGGTCGGCGGCGGTGATGCGAGTGGACGAGACCATCGGCAGAGGCCTGCGGGAAACACGGTCGTAGCCGAACTCGGCGACCAAGCGTCAGTGTAGCACACGGTGCCTTCAGGCGAGGATCCCGTCGATCACCTCGCCGTGGACGTTGGTCAGCCGGCGTTCGATGCCGTTGTGGTAGAAGGTCAGCTGTTCGTGATCGAGACCCAGCAGGTGCAGGATGGTGGCGTGGAAGTCGTGCCAGGTGGTGATGTTCTGTTCGGCTTTCCAGCCGTAGACATCGGTTTCTCCATAACTGGTGCCCGGCTGCAGGCCACCGCCGGCCATCCAGACGCTGAAGCCGTACTGGTTGTGGTCTCGGCCGGTCCCGAGCACTCCGGAGCTGGACTGAGCGAACGGGGTGCGGCCGAATTCGCTGGTGAACAGGACCAGGGTGTCGTCGAGCAGCCCGGTGCGTCGCAGGTCGGTGATCAGCGCGGCCAGCGGCTGGTCGACCCGGGCGGCTTCGCGGCCGTGGTTCTTGACCATGTCCTCGTGCCCGTCCCAGTTGTGCCGGGGCCGCCCGAAGGCTCCGCCGCTGAAGAGCTGCACGAAGCGGACTCCCTTCTCGAGCAGTCGCCGAGCCAGCAGGCAGGCTCGGCCGAAGTCGGCGGTGGGTTGCCGATCGAGCCCGTAGAGCTCGCGGGTGGCTCGGGTCTCGGAATCCAGCGCGGTGACTTCAGGAACGGCCAATTGCATTCTCGCGGCCAGTTCGTAACTGCGAATCCGGCCCAGCAGCGCGTCATCGCCGCCGCGAAGGGCGAGGTGACGTGAGTTGAAACGGGCCAGCAGCCGGCGGCTGTCGCGTTCGCTGCTCGCAGAAATCGCTCTCGCGGGGAACAGGTCGTCCAGCGGCGCGCCTCGGGCCCGCAGCGGTACGCCCTGGTGCTCCGACGGCAGGAACCCGTTGGTCCAGTTGATCGATCCGCCCGCCGGCAGGCCGCGTGGGTCGGGGATCACCACATGAGTGGGCAGGTTGCGGGTTTCGCTGCCCAGGCCGTACGAGAGCCATGCGCCCAGGACGGGAAACCCGTTGAGTCGGAAGCCGGAGTTCTCCTGGAAGGTGGCCGGTGTGTGGTTGGACGTTTCGGCGACCATCGACTTGATCACCGTCAACTCGTCGGCCACACCCGCCAGGTGCGGGAACAGCTCCGAGATCCACAGCCCGCTGTCGCCTCGCTGCCTGAAACTCCAGTCGCTTTGTCGCAGCAGGCCGACCTTGCCGAAGAAGACATCGGGTTTTTCTTCGCTGTCCAGGGGCGTGCCGTGCAGCCGGGCGAGTTGCGGCTTGTAGTCGAAGCTGTCGATCTGGCTGACACCTCCGGTGGCGACCACATGGATCACTCGGCGGGCCCCGGGTCGGGTGTCGGGACCAGACTTCTGTGAGGGTGTGGATG
>Ga0066376_10005080_pt1 | contig 11274 bp, 8 predicted proteins | sample Knorr_S15_td_Bot_FD_77009 | JGI IMG/M metagenome (GOLD analysis project Ga0066376, IMG submission 77009) | Marine microbial communities from Southern Atlantic Ocean transect - Knorr_S15_td_Bottom_ad_5009_LV_A | ecosystem: Environmental > Aquatic > Marine > Oceanic | place: Southern Atlantic... | reverse complement strand
CCGCTTACAACGCCGTCCTTCTTTACCGCGCCGACCTGCTTCAGCGCGCACCCGACATCGTCCGAGCTCTGCTGAGACTGCAGGGTCTGATCTCCGACGCCACCATGACCGGTCTGAATGCGCGCGCCAAGCCGCCCGATGATCTCGGCATCGACAGAGTGCCGGAGACGCAGGTGGCCGCCGACTTCCTCGCCGAAGCGCTCGAGCTCTACGCCGAGGTCGAACAGGTTTCAGTCGTCGATCGAATCCTGGCGCGGACGGTCGAGCATATCACCCTGGTGGGCATTTCCCTCGTCGCGGCTATTCTCATCGCCGTCCCGCTGGGGGTTGTCGCGGCGCGGGCGCCGCGGTTGGGTCAGGTAATCCTGAGTGGCGTAAGCGTCATTCAGACGATTCCGGCCCTGGCGCTGCTGGTTTTCATGATCCCCCTTTTCGGATTGGGGGGACCGCCCGCTATCGCCGCCCTGTTCCTGTACAGCCTGCTGCCCATCGTGCGGAACACGTTCACCGGTCTGAGCGACATTCCACTTCACATCCGCGAGTCGGCCGAGGCCCTCGGGCTAAAACCGATGGTGCGCCTGCGCCTGGTCGACCTGCCCATGGCGTCGCGGTCCATCCTGGCGGGGATCAAGACCTCCGCCGTCATCATTGTGGGATTTGCCACCATCGGCGCTTTCATCGGCGCCGGCGGCTATGGCCAGCCCATCCTCACCGGCATCCGCCTGGACGACATGAGCCTCATCATGGAGGGCGCTGTGCCGGCGGCGCTCATGGCCCTGGCGGTTCAAGGCCTGTTCGATCTGTCCGAACGCGTGCTGGTCCCGAAGGGCTTGCGGCTTGAAGCCGCCTAGCGCGCACCCCTGCAACACGGACTTCTTATCCCGTAGGAGCCACCATCACCCAGTTCACTATTCAATCGACCGGACTCGAGCAAAGCAATATCACCGTTGTCGCGGCGGCGGGAAGGGAGCACGTCGTCGATCTGGCCGCCGACGTCAGGGCGGGTCTGACGGCGACTCCCAAGCGGCTGTCGTGCCGGTATTTTTACGATAAAGCCGGATCCGAGCTGTTCGAAGAGATCTGCGGATTGCCGGAGTATTACCTGACCCGCGCCGAGGGCGAGATCCTGGAGGAGAGAGCGGAGGAGATCGCCGACCTCTTCGGCGGGAAGGTCGCTCTGGTCGAGCTGGGCAGTGGCAGCGCCGTCAAGACCCGCCTGCTCATGGAGGTGCTGATCAGCCGTCACCGCCCCCTGCTCTACATCCCCGTCGACATCTCGCGGACCGCACTGTTGGAGAGCTCCGCCTCCCTGGCTCGGGACTTCGAAGACCTCGAGATCCTCGCCGTGGCCGGCGACTACGCCGATGGCCTCGAGTATTTGAGCCGGGGATCGGGCGACCCGCGGCTCATCCTCTGGCTGGGTTCTAACATCGGCAATTTCGAGCGCCCGGAAGCGGTTAGCTTCCTGCGGACCGTGCGCCAGACCATGAGCCCGTACGACCGCCTGCTGGCAGGCATCGACCTCCGCAAGGATGCCAGTGTCCTGGAGCCCGCCTACGACGACGCCCAGGGCGTGACCGCCCGCTTTAACAAGAACATCCTCACCCGCATCAACCGGGAGCTGGACGCCGACTTCGACCTCGACCAGTTCGAGCACCGGGCCCACTACGACGAGAATATCGGACGCGTCGAGATGCACCTGGTGAGTACATCTGCCCAGATTGTCGCTATCAGGGGCCTGGACCTTAAGGTCTCATTCAGCGCCGGTGAAGCCGTGCACACCGAGAACTCCTACAAGTATTCAAGGGACGAGATCAGCTCGCTGGCCGAGGGATCGGGTATGTTCCTGGAACGACAGTGGATGGACCGGGACCGGCGCTTCAGCGTCAACATTCTGGCGCCAGGACGCGCGGTGCCAGGACTCGCGGTGCCAGGACGCGCGGTGCCAGGACGCGCGGTAATCGGCGCGCGGTGATCGACTCCCGCCCCCACATCTCTCCCACGCCCTGTCGGCTACCGTCGTGATCGCGGCCCACACCGACGTCGTGGGCAGCCTGCTCCGCCCTCCCTATCTGCTGGACGCGCGCCGCAAGCTGGCGGACTCCGCCATCTCCTGCGCCGCATTCAAGGCGCTGGAAGACCGGGCCGTCAACGAGGCCGTCTCCCTGCAGGAGGAGGCCGGTCTGGAGGTGGTCACCGACGGGGAGATGCGTCGCCTCTCCTTTCAGAGCCAGCTGCCCGAAGCGGTGGCTGGCTTCGGCGAGTTCGACCTCGACGCCTTCCTGTGGGGCGACTGGAGCGGCGACGCGGACACCGGCAACAGCAGCCTCGAGCGCCCGCGCAACCTCGGCGTCGTCGACCGCCTCGCCCGCCGCCGCCACCTGTGCGCGGAGGAGCTCACCTACCTGCGTGGGCGCACCGATCGCATCGCCAAGGTCAGTCTGCCCAGTCCGAGCCTGTGGGCGAACTTCTGGTCGGCGGAGCTTTCCGGCCACGTCTACCCCACCCTCGATTCCTTCCTCGCCGACGTGGCCGACATCCTGCGGCAGGAGGTCGCCGAACTCGTGCGCCTGGGGGCTACCTATATCCAGCTCGACGCCCCGCATTACCCGCTGCTTCTCAATCCCGAGACGCGCGCGTTTTACGAGTCTCGCGGCTGGACCCTGAAGCGCTGGCTGGACGCCGGTGTCGAGCTCGACAACGCCGTCATCGGCGGCGCCGATGACGCCGGTGCCAGTATCACCTTCGGCATGCACCTGTGTCGTGGCAACCAGGGGAGTCGTTGGCTCGTCGAAGGCGCCTACGACGAGGTCGCGGCGCACATCTTTGCCAGGACCCATGTCCAGCGCCTGCTGCTGGAGTACGACGACGCTCGCTCGGGCGGCTTCGAGGCTTTGCGGCAGGTCCCGGACGATAAGATGGTAGTCCTGGGGCTGGTGACGACCAAAACCGGCCGCCTCGAACCGACGCGCGAGCTCGTCGCGCGAGTTCGCGAGGCCAGCCGGTTCTTTCCGCTGGAGCAGCTGGCGGTCAGCCCTCAATGCGGCTTCGCCAGCTCCATCGTCGGCAATCGCCTGACGCCCCAGGACCAGCGCCGCAAGCTGTCGCGGGTGACCGAGACGGCGACGGCGGTCTGGGGCTGACCCAGAGCCTGTCGCCCAAGCCTGCCACCGGGCTTTCAGAACTTGTAGGAGAAGGTCAGCCGGGGAACCACATCCTGCGTCCACCCCACTCTCATCGTACGATATAAATTCGACGTTCGGCGTCAGACTGAATCCGGCCTCGGGCGAATAGTCGAAGGCGACGACGACGAGGAAAAACCTGGAGGACGCGTCCAGGGGGAGGTAGCTGATGTCGGCCACGCGCGGGTTCTGGTCGAGGGATACATCCACGCGCGCCAGGACAACCGCATTGGCGCTGAGGCGGTAAGCGCCAAAACCGGAGAGGATGCTGACACTGTCGTCGGTATTGCCGTTGTCGCGGTTGTGAATAACGTAGTGCAGTCCCCAGCGATAGTCCTTGGTCACCGAGTAAAGCAATCCCTGTGCGGTGGTCTGGAAAGCGCCGGCGGAATCGTCGTTGTAGTCGAAGTTGGCGCGCACCTGGATGTCAGCGGTCAAATCGAGGCCGACGGACGCCATGTACTTCTTCCCCTTATTCGACTCCGAGCTCGTGCCGCCGCCATTCGCCACCATGATCTGATAATCGAACCTGTCGCTCAACTCTCCCTTGAGACCCAGCCCGCTGTCCCGGGTCCCTCCCATCCGGTACAGGTCCACCGGTGTCTTCTCAACGGCGCGGTATCCCCAGGCGCTCTCCACCGAATTGAAGGTCGGACTGCCCGACAGACCGAGGTAGATCACGTGCTTGCTGCCGTTGGGTGCCCACGCGAGATAGGCATCCTTGACCGAGGGTTTCATTTTGTCGGAGGCCGAGTTCAGGCCCGGACTGGAGGACTCGAAACGAACGCGCATGCTGACGTTGTCGCTCTGCTTGACGTCGTAGGTCAGATACACGCGGCGGATCCACAGTCCGTTGGCGCCTTCAGCCTCGTTGTCGTGGTTGGCCGCGAACCAGTACCCGTCGCCAAAGACGTGTCCGGAAAATCTGCTCTCCGCTGCCACTCCTGATCCCCCCCCCCGTCAAGGCCAGGGCGACCGCCGTCGCCACCCATCCGTTCACTGGTCATTCTCCTATGGTTATTCCTGGCAGGTAAAAACGGTGCCCGCTGATACCCGCAGGCGCCGACGAATGATCTGGGAGATCGAGTCGATTCCCATGTTGAGTAATGCCGTGGCACCTATCAGAAAGACCGCCTTGTCCACCCTGTCATCGGCGATAGCGCTGTCGATAAAGAAGCCGATGGTGTAGATCCCGAGGATACCGAGTATGGCCGACTCCCGCATCATCACCTCCCAACGGTAAAACAGGAAGGCGAGGAACTGGCCATAGACCCGCGGCAGCACCTCGTAGAAGTAGCGATTCGCCTTCCCCCGGGCGGAGTCCATGCGCAGCCGCACCAGGTTGGCGTTCTGGCCGGTGAGGTAGGACAGAATGGCCCCGTTGTGCAACAGGATCGCTACGATCGCGGGCAACATCGAAGGTCCCCACAGGTGCAGGAAGGCGTAGGCGAGGATGTACTCCGGCGTCGTGCGCAAAACGATCAGGACGTAGTGGGAGAGACCGCGGAAGCGGCGGCGCCGCACAAAATGCCGGGAGATGGTGCCAAAAAAGATCAGCGCGAACAACCCGCTTCCCGCCAGCACCACCTGGGTCAACACCACCGTGTTCCACATGCCCGGCAGCGCCTCTGTGTGCACGATATCGACCGCCCACTGCCACACCTGGCCGGCTGGAAAGGAGATCTCCCCGCTACCGTCGAGGAACCCGGCCCGCCGCATCGGCCACGGTAGAATATCGTGGCCGAGGAAGCGGGTGATGTTGTCCCATCTCAGGTTGATCTCCGTCGACACCAGGGTGAAGGAGGCGGCCACATACACCAGCACCAGCTTCGGTTTGACCCACAGCCGCAGCGATGCGATCAGCAGATAGAAGGCGTAGAGCATGGCCGGAGCCTGGCTGTAGAGATCTTCGCGGAAGGCGGTTTCCAGATGAAACCCCAGGGTCGGCAGCCCGATAAACCCGAGGATCGCCGATGATCGCAGGGCGCACTCGAGCCGGTACGAGGTGTAGTGTTTGACATCGCCGTAGATGACGGGAAGCACACCGTAAAAGAATCGACTCAGCCGACCGGTGTGGGCCGGCAATCCCTTGAGCGGCTTCTGGTCCGCCTCCTGCAGGATCTCGGCGTATACCTTGGCGAAGACCCCGGCGTAAGGAATGCCGATGGCGAGTATGCCGCACATGGGATTGAGACCGACTACCGGCAGGAACAAGAAGGCCCAGAAGATCTCGTGGATGGCGCGGACGAAGGCGCACAGCAGACGCACCGCCGTGAGGTGAAAAAACAGGGCCAGCACGCTGCCCACACCCACCCCCACGGCGATGCCGCAGAAGGCGAAGGTGACGGTGTTGAGCATCGCCTCCCGAATCGAATAGAGCACGGTCACGTCCGGGGTCAGAAAGCCGACGGCGATGCGCCGCATCTCCTGCCACGGATCGAGCGTGGTGATCTCTATATCGGCAAGCCCCAGACAGAGGAGGGATACGGCCAGGAACGAAAGGCTTACTCGGAACACGGAAGTCGTCGGCGGAAACGACGCCTCAGTCGCGCCGGTAGAGATCGGCGAGGGTCTCCTCGCCGACTTCCTCGGATGGGAGATCGAGGAAGACCAGACCTTCGCGCAGACCGATGACGCGGGGAAAGGCGGCCAGGGCCAGTTGCACGTCGTGCATGGCCAGGACGACGGTGTCAGCGCTGTTCTTGATGACTCCCAGAAGCCCACCCGCCTGGTGGGGATCGATGGCGGACACCGGCTCATCTCCAAGGATGATGCTGCTGTTGCGGTAGATGGCCCGCCCCACTGCCACTCGCTGCTGCTGTCCGCCCGACAGGGTACTGACGCGGTCGAGCATCTTCTCCTCCATGCCTATCGCTCTGAAAATGGGCGTGATGTGCAACAGTTCCGCCTTCTGCGGCTTTACCAGATTGAGTAGATTGTGGGTGACGCTGTGCTGATCGAGACGCCCGATGTAGACGTTGTGGAAAGCCGACAGCTGCGGTACCAGGGCGTAATCCTGATGAATGAAGGCGCTCTGCGCCTGTCGGAGGTCATACAGCTTCTTCAGCAACGTCGACTTGCCGGCGCCGCTCGGGCCGATGATGACGACCTTCTCTCCTGCGCGTATGCGGAGGGAGATGCCCTTCAGGACCGGCGCGCCGTCATAGGCGACGCTGACATTCTCGAGGTCGTACACTCAACCACTCATTCACTCTCTCTCCCGCTCGGTTGCCTAAAGCCTCATCCCACGCCGTCGCAGGCGAAAACAGGAGTTCACTCAACTCGAGCCGGAATCCGGCTTTCTCAACTCACTTATCGAAGATGCCGATGGCTGTTCCCATCTCCAGGATGGGTCCGTACATGGCGTTGTCGGCGGCGATAAAGCCGGTTCGAGGGAAGGAATCCAGAAGCTCTTGGTCCTTCATGTCCAGCAGAGCTTTCTGCACCTTGTCGATGAACCCCTTGCCGTATTTCTTGTCGACATCGCCCCGGATAGACCAGTTGTAATCGGGGTAAGTCGGCGAGCGCCAGATAATGCGGACCTTGGTCGAGTCCACCTTGCCGGCCCTTACCTCATTCTCCCACACCTTGTAGTTGAGCGCTCCGACCTCGTAGCTGCCCGACTGCACCAGGGCCAGGGTTTTGGAGTGATCATTGCTGAAGCCCACCCGCTTGAACACCTTGTTCGGGGCTTTGTCGTAGTGCTGGCGAATGAAGAATTCCGGCATCAGCCGACCCGAAGTCGATCCCTTGGAGCCGAAGGTGAAGGTGTGCCCTTTGACGGCATCGGGGAAGTCATCCGCCTCGGCGATCCCGGTGGATGTATGGGCGATGAAGTAGGTGACGAACTGAAGGTCCTCCTCCCCCTGCGCGATGGCGACCGAGCCTTTTACCGAGCGACGCGCTTTGACCCCCGAAAGACCGCCAAACCAGGCGAGTTGCACCTCGTCGTTCTTGAAAGCCGCCACCGATGCCGCATAGGATTTCACCGGTACATACTCAATCTCGACCCCGGTCTTCTGGGTGAGATAGGCCGCCACTTTGTCGAAACGCTCCTTGAGACGCTCGGTGTTCTGGTCCGGTATTGCGGTAAACCTGAACGCCGGGTCCGCCTGGGTAGCTTGGGGAGAGCAGACCGGTAAAGCCACCGCAATCAGGACGGCGACCAGCAGACCTCGCTCAAGAGTCGGTTTCATTTCTTCTCCAAACTGACGTTATAGTGCCAAACTGACGTTATAGTGCCAAACTGACGTTATAGTGAGGGTGGGGTGGCTGCGTCTGCCGCCCGGATCAGACCAGCGCGAGGCGATCCGCGCCGCCGAACTCGACGACCTCACCCACGATCCGGGCCGCCGCCACACCGGCCGCATGCAGGGCGGCGAGTACCTGCCCGGCCTGCCCAGCGGGAACCGCTACCAGCAGCCCGCCGCTGGTTTGGGGGTCGACGATGATCTCCCCCCGCTTGCCGGGGAAATTCCCGTCGAAGTTGGTGGCGTGCGAGATGAGCTCGCGATTGGGCCGGTTGACGCCGGTGGTCACCCCCTTTTCGTACATCTCCAGCGCCTCGGCCATGACCGGGACATCCTCTACCCGGATCCGGAGGGTAACATTCGATCCCTCGGCCATCTCGAAGGCGTGTCCTCCGAGCCCGAAACCGGTGATGTCGGTCGCCGCGTGCACCTCGAATTCGGCCAACACCTCGGCCGCCACCTTGTTCAAGGTGATGATGGTGTCGACACATGCTTTCATCGCCGCTGCCGATACCCCGCCGCCGAGATTGGCGTTGAAGAGGACGCCGCTGCCAACCGGCTTGGTCAAAATCAGCGCGTCCCCGACCTTGGCCCCGGCGTTGCGCCAGATCTTGTCCGGGTGGACCAGACCGGTCACCGACAGCCCGAACTTCGGCTCGTCGTCGTCGGTGGTGTGACCACCTGCCAGCACAGCGCCGGCTTCGGTGATCTTGCTGAGCGCCCCCGACACGATCCCGTGAAGGACCTCCGGACCCAGGTCGTCAGAGGGGAAAGCCATGAGATTCAGACAGGTTATCGGCCTGCCCCCCATGGCGTAAACGTCGCTGAGGGAGTTGGCGGCGGCGATCTGCCCGAACAGATACGGGTCATCCACCGGCGGCGTGATGAAGTCCGCCGTCACCACCAGCGCCATGTCATCGCTGAGCCGGTAGATGCCGGCGTCATCGCTGGTCTCGTAGCCGACCAGAAGATTTGGATCCGACTTCTTTGGCAGCTGCGACAGGAGCATGGCGAGCCCGACCGGGCTCACTTTGGCCGCTCAGCCGCAGGTCTTAGCCAGCCCTGTCAGGGTCTTCTTGCGCACTTCTGAGGCCACTGGTTCCTCCTTGCGTTCGATCATCTGATGCCGCGGTCGGGGGGAAAACTCATGCCCCGGTAAAGAGACGATGTGTGCCCCGGTAAAAGGGCCGAAATAACGTAACGGTCAGTTACAAGGGACGCAAGACGGCTTGATGGATGCCAGCCGATGTCATATTATGCCCTGTCTCCACACGGTCACCCACCCACGTGAACATTGGATGAAGGAACTGACATTGGACGGCGATATTCGACGCGTAGCCACGGTAGAACAGCTGATAGATTGGGTTCGAGATGCGCGCCAGCGCACGTTCGAGCTCGTCGGTGACCTGACCGACGAGCAGCTCATGGGGCCTCATCTCAACATCGTCAACCCCGGGCTCTGGGAGATGGGCCACCACGCCTGGTTTCAGTCTTTCTGGGCCCTGCGGCACGCGGCCGGTGAGTCGCCGATCCGCGATGACGAAGATGCTCTGTACGACTCCATGGCCGTCGCCCACGGCACCCGCTGGGGTCTTCCCCTGCCCGGTCGGGAGGATACCCTGGCTTATATGAGGGCGGTTCAGGAACGCGTCCTCCACCATCTCGAGACCGACCCCACCGACGAGCTCCGCTATCACGCCTATTACAGCACCCTCCACGAAGACATGCACACCGAGGCCTTCACCTACACCCGCCAGACCCACGGGTACCCCGCGCCGCGCCTGAGTGGAATTGATCTGAGTGGAGTTGATCTGGCTGGCGTGGACAGAACCGTTCAACAGGACGGGGGAGACTTGCCCGGAGATGTCGAGATCCCCGGAGGGTCGTTCCAACTCGGTTCCACGCCGGACGAGCCCTTTGTCTTCGACAATGAGAAATGGGCCCACACCGTGACCCTTGAACCCTTCCGCATCGCCCGCGCCGCGGTGACCCAGGCCGAGTACGCCGCCTTCATCGACGACGGCGGCTACGAGGAACAGCGCCACTGGCATGCCGAGGGCTGGAAATGGCGCACGGATGAAAGCGTCTCCCACCACATGCACTGGCGCCACCAACAGGGCGGCGGCTGGGAGCGGCGAGACTTCGATCGATGGGTGGACCTGGAGCCCCACCGGGCCGTCATCCACCTGAACTGGTACGAGGCCGACGCCTACTGCCGATGGGGTGGTCGGCGGCTGCCCACCGAAGCGGAATGGGAAGCCGCGGCCGCGGCCGAAAGCACCCCGGCCGGTGGCCTGTCCGACCGCAAACGGCGCTTCCCCTGGGGGGACACTCCGCCCACACCGGAGCGGGCAAACCTCGACTGGCGGGGCATGGGCACCATCGACGTGGGCGCCCTGCCCGAGGGTGACAGCGCCTTCGGCTGCCGGCAGATGATCGGCAATGTGTGGGAGTGGACGAGCACCGACTTCCTCCCCTATCCCGGCTTCACGCCCGATCCCTATGCCGCTTACTCAGAGCCCTGGTTCGGCACCCGCAAGGTCATGCGCGGCGGCTGCTGGGCGACGCGCACCCGGCTCATCCGCACCAACTACCGGAACTTCCAGATGCCTGACCGCCGCGACATCCTCACCGGATTTCGCACCTGTGCGCTCTAGTATCCTGGAGAGTCTCCCGCCTTGAGGATTCTCATCGTTACGCCGGCGCCACCGCGCTCGCGCAAAGGCAACCGCGTCACCGCCGTGCGCTGGTCGCGGATCCTGCGAGATCTGGGCCATGCCGTTGTCATCGCCCAGGAGTATAAGGCCCAGCGCTGCGATCTCCTCGTCGCCCTCCACGCCCTGCGCAGCTTCCCTTCCATCGAGCGCTTTCGCCACCTGCATCCCGTCCTGCCGCTCATCGTCACCCTTACTGGCACCGACCTGTACGGCGATATCGGCACCGACGAGCGCGCCCGGCGCTCGCTCGATCTGGCCGACGCCCTCATCGTCCTGCAGTCGAGGGGAATCGACGACCTTCCGGAGGCCGTGCGGAGCAAAGCCCGCGTCATCTACCAGTCCATCCGACCACCGCCGGGCGCGCCCCGGCCCAGACGGGACGTCTTTGAAATCTGCGTGGTCGGACACCTTCGTCCCGTCAAGGACCCTTTCCGAACGGCCGCGGCGTCCCGACTGCTGCCGGCGTCCTCCAGGATCCGAGTACTCCACATCGGCGGCGCTCTGAGCGCAGACATGGAGCGGCTCGCGCACCGAGAATCCGCCGACAATCCGCGCTACCGCTGGCTCGGCGAGCTCCCGCGCTGGCGGACCATCCGCGCTCTCGCCCGCTGTCGACTGCTCGTGCTCTCCTCCCAGATGGAGGGCGGTGCCCATGTGGTCAGCGAGGCGCTGGCGTGCGGCGTGCCCGTAGTCGCCTCAGACATCCCGGGATCGGTCGGCCTGTTGGGGGAGAGCTATCCTGGTTATTTTCCCGTAGGTGACACGCAGGCGCTGTCCGACCTGCTGCTGCGCTGCGAGACCGACAGCGACTTCTACGCCGAGCTGGAGCAGGGGTGCGTCTCCCTCGCGGCTCTCGTGGATCCGGCTCGGGAGACGGCGTGCTGGGCCAGGCTGCTGACCGACGTGTCCTGACCAGACCTGTGCTTGACCAGACCTGTGCTGACGGCCTGGAGGAGGCTGGATCCTCCCCGTGAGCCGACTTTACCACTCCATACCCGCGGAGACGGGCATCTGCGCAACGAGGATTTTTCTCGACGTGACCAATCACCATCTCATCACCTTTGAGGGCAGCGACGTCGAGGTGCTGAGCGGTCACGAATTCGTCGTCACCGGCGATCTGACCAT
>Ga0066376_10005079_pt1 | contig 11275 bp, 9 predicted proteins | sample Knorr_S15_td_Bot_FD_77009 | JGI IMG/M metagenome (GOLD analysis project Ga0066376, IMG submission 77009) | Marine microbial communities from Southern Atlantic Ocean transect - Knorr_S15_td_Bottom_ad_5009_LV_A | ecosystem: Environmental > Aquatic > Marine > Oceanic | place: Southern Atlantic... | reverse complement strand
TATTTAGTTGAAACCTTTTATACATGTACATTTAAAATTGTTCATAAACTTGATGAATTAAATGAAAAAAAACTTTCTGAACTCGAAAAGCGTAAAGATGGCAAAGTTGAAATAATTGAAGTTAAATTAAATAACAGAAAAACCAAAACAGTTAATGAAAAAAACAAAAATATTTCTTTAAGCAAATCACCAACAAAAAATATTTCTGACATTTCGTCTATTGTTAGTGAATCAATTACTAGTTCAGATAAATTACAAAGTTCAAATGAATTCGATAGAACAAACGTTAATACTCAAAGGTTATACAAACAGATAAAGGATAGATCAAAAATGCCAGATAGAAGAAAAGGCTATATTCAAAAAGTCTCAATTGGAGATCACAAGATTTATTTGCATACAGGTGAATATGATGATGGAAAAGTTGGTGAAATTTTTATCGATATGAACAAGGAAGGTGAACTTGTAAAAGCTTTAATGAATAATTTTGCAATAGCCATCTCTTTAGGTCTTCAGTATGGTGTGCCATTGGATGAATTCGTTGATGCTTTTATCGAAACAAAATTTGAACCATCTGGAGAAATTAAAGGTAATGATAGAATATTAACCGCTTCTTCAATTCTAGATTATATTTTTAGAGAATTAGCCATATCCTATTTAGGTAGAGAAGATCTTGCCCATACACCTTCAATTAGCAAAACTACGAATGACAAGATTGCAAGCGATGGTGAAGAAGACGCTTTCTTAAAATTAGTAAAAGATATAACAAGTAAAGGCTTTGTAAGAAGTAACTACAAAGAAAAACTAATTGATCTCAGTAATGTAAGAATTAATTTAAAGAGTAAAAAATAGATATTATTTCTTTTTTTCTAAAACTTTAATACTTAGCTCTTTAAGTTGCGGTTCTCGTACTTTTGAAGGAGCTCCCATTAACAAATCTTCAGCATTCTGGTTCATTGGAAACAGGATTACTTCACGTATATTGACTTGATTCGCCAATAACATGATAATTCGATCTATTCCTGGAGCCATACCTCCGTGAGGTGGAGCTCCATATGAAAGAGCTTTAATCATACCTTTAAATTTAGTATTAACTTCATCTTTTGAATAACCAACCTTTGAAAAAACTTTATACATTAAATCTGGCAAATGATTTCTTATTGCTCCGGAAGATATTTCAAACCCGTTACACACTAAATCATACTGGTACGCAAGTATCGACAATGAATCAGCTTTATCAAATTCTTTTGGATCAATCTGAGGCATTGAAAAAGGATTATGATGGAAATCAATCTTTTTTTCTTCTTCGTCAAATTGATACATTGGAAAATCAATTATCCAGCAGAATTCAAACTTTTTGTTATCTATAAGATCAAGTTCTTTTCCTATTTTCTGTCTTGCAAGACCACAAATTTTTTCAGCATTTTTTTCTTTATCACAGGAAAAGAATATTGCATCATTCTCTTTTAACTTACAAATTTTTACCAACTCATTAATTGCATTGCATGAAAAAAATTTTCCGATCGGTCCCTTTCCAACTAATTTTCCTTTTTTTTTCTCTAACATAATGTAACCTAATCCGTTGGCATCCATGTCCTTAGCCCAATTATTTAGCTTATCAAAAAAACTCCTTGGTTTTAAAGATGTGTTTGGAGCAGGTATTGCTCTCACAATCGATCCCTTGGCTATCAATTTTTTAAAAATATCTAATTTAACATCCTCTCTTTTCATTATTTCAGTAACATCAAATATTTCTATTGGGTTTCTTAGATCCGGTTTGTCAGTTCCATATTTTAACATTGAGTCTTTATATTTAATTCTTTGAAAAGGCGCTTTAGAAACAGATTTATCTTTTCCAAATTCATTAAATAATTCAACAAAAATAGGTTCTAAAGTTTTAAAGATATCTTCCTGTTCTACAAAAGACATTTCAATATCCAATTGATAATGTTCTCCGGGACTTCTATCTGCCCTTCCGTCTTCATCTCTAAAACAAGGTGCAATTTGAAAATATTTATCAAAGCCAGAAATCATAACTATTTGTTTAAATTGTTGCGGTGCCTGGGGTAAGGCATAAAATTTACCAGGGTGCAGTCTGCTGGGAACTAAAAAATCTCTGGCGCCTTCTGGACTAGAAGCAGTTAATATTGGTGTCTGGAATTCTAAAAAACCTTCGCTAATCATCTTATTTCTTATAAAAGAAATTACTTTAGATCTTAAAATAATATTGTCATGCATCTCTTGTCTTCTTAAATCTAAAAATCTATAAGTTAACCGCGTTTCTTCAGGATAGTGTTGCTCTCCAAAAACTGGCATAGGCAAATCTTTAGAAGCAGATAATAATTCGAATGAGGAAATTGCTATCTCTATTTCTCCAGTGAACAAATTTTTGTTAATCGTATCTGCCGATCTTTTAACGACTTTGCCCGATACGCAGACCACGGATTCCGGTTTTACTTTTTCAATTTTCTTAAAAAAATTGCTCCTGTTTTCAGTAACACATTGCGTTAAACCATAATGATCTCTTAAATCAAAAAAAAGGAGATTTCCATGATCTCTTTTTCTATGAATCCATCCTGAAAGTCTGATCGTTTTATCAATGTCTTTGTTAGTTAGTTCTGAACATGTGTGAGTTCTATATTTGTGCAAAGTGATTCCCTTTTTCAAAATTTATATCATTTTTAATACTTCTTTAATTAATTTTAAGCTAAATGGACTGCCTTTTTTTAAAGAATATTTATCCAAAATTGAAATAAATTGAGATATTTTTTCATAAGATCTATCGATTCTTTTTATAATGTAATCAATATACTTTTTTTCAACCTTGATTTGTTTATCAGAAAAATTTTTAGCGAGTATAACACTGATTAGATCGTCACTTGGAAGTTTAATACCAATACTCACACAATTACTAACTCTAGATTTTAAATCGGCCAATTTAAATCTATAAGCACTAATTGGTTTAGTTGAAGTGGTTAAAAGATATTTATTGTCTTGCACAGCAGTATTCCATAAAGAAAATAGTAAATTTTCGGAAATTTTTTCACTTAAATTTTCAATTATTAAAGCTTCTTTTGTTTTAAATTCAAAAAAAATTTTATCATTTAATGCATTAGACATAATTTCCAAAGTAGATGTTTTGCTTTTCAAAATTGATGCTATATGCGTTTTTCCGGAGCCTGGTGGACCAAATATATTGACTATTTTTTTAATCCATTTTGGCCAACTATTGATAAAATCGTATGCCTCTTGATTGCTGGGCGACACAAAAAAATCTTCTTTAAGATAAATTTTATTTGTAGGAAATTTTAAAATTAATTGGTCAGTCATCTATATAAAGTTCCCAATGTCCTTGTTCATCTATTAATTGATAGCCAAATTTTAATAGTTCTGTTCTCAGCCTTTTTGGATTGCCGAAATAATATATTTTAAAAAAAGCATGATTAATATTAAATTCTTCTAGAGCATAATTATCAATTATACTTATTTTGTCAAAAGTGTTTTCTAATTTATCTAAATCTAGAAAATTTATATGTTGAAATTTTATTCTTATCGATAGTGGCATCAAAAGATTTACAATGTTTGCCTTCTTCCAAATATCTGTTATTTGTATTTTTAAATCCTTCAAAATGAAATGTAATTTTGATTCATCTTTAATATTACTAAGTTTATAAGAGATATTTTTGCTCATTTCATTACCTTCAAAATTAGTTTTAAGATATATATTCAATTGCTTATTTCGATAATCCAGTAGTGCAAAAACATAGTTTTTTATGTTATATTTGTTAGCAAGATCACCAACATTAAATTCTTCAATTCTATTTTTCATTTCTTTTATTTTAGAAATATCATCTAGATCGTCCAGCGGCAGTATAAAATTTATTGGTTCATTTTTAATCTCAACGTTTATCCATTGATTATAAAAATAATTCTCATCAAAGTTTTGTAGTTCGTCATTTACAAAAAGTACTGGGAAAAAAACTGCAGAAATATTTTGTGGTTGAGAAAATGAAATATTTTTCTTTATTAATAATTTTTTAATTTTATTATCATTGTAAAATATCTTAAAAGTTGCCTTGTACTCATTTTTTTGATAAGTCTCCTCTAAAATTTGAAAACTGTCTATCAAATTCCTTATCTTATCTAATTTTATATTGCTTATTTTAGTCAAATCCTTTGATAATAAAATTCTAAACATAAGTATTTCAAAAGAAACCAAGAATGCTTTATTGATGTATTTGTCTCTTGAAAAATTTATATCTATTGCTCCTTGAACTTTAACATTGTCAATAATAAAAACATTTTCTTCTGAAAAACTTTTTGAAAATGAGATTAATGAAAATATAGTTACTGCTAAAATTACAAAAATATATTCTCTTAACCTGGTTATTAAATTTTTAGACATTAAAATAACTCTTCATGAAAAAAACTTATAATACTCACAAAAAAAGCGGTGTTAATATGGCAACTGCCGATAAGTTAGTAAATTACATATTTAAAATATCAAAAAAAACTTATAAAAAGAATACAGAAATAAAATTTTTTAAGAATATTGGCAGTTTTAGATCAATATTTAATTTGTCACAGTTAAAATAAAAATGAAAAATCTCATTATTGTATCCCACCAACCAATGGGGTGCACTATTATTGAAATAGCAAATCAGGTAAAGAAATATAATACAATAGCAATAGATCTGGTTGCTATGTGTTTAAATGATTATTTGTCAAAAAAAAATCCTATTTCAGTTTTTGCACTTTCCAAACTATCTGAACCATGAACAGAATTCTTGTCAATTGAAAGTCCATACATTTTTCTCAACGTCCCTTCTTCTGCTTTTAATGGGTCTGTAGTGCCTATTATCTGTCTATTTTTGGATATGGCTCCCTCTCCTTCCAATATCATAACAACTATAGGTCCCGATGATAAATAATTGCATAAATCTTCATAAAATGGTTTTGTTTGATGCACTTTATAAAAATCTGCTGCTTCTTCTTTGCTAATTTGTACTTTCTTGCTTTTTAATATTTTTAAATTTTTTTCATTAAAAAAGGATTTTATTTTGTTTTCTAAATTTCTTTCTGTAGCATCTGGTTTAATAATAGATAAAGTTTGTTCAATCACAATTCTATTCGTAATTTTCTTTTACTAGATTATTAAGTAACCTAACTCCAAAACCAGTGGCTCCACCAGGATTCAAATTTGCAGCTTTTTTTGAAAAAGCCATTCCAGCTATATCTAAATGAGCCCAAGGCGTTTTCTTTAAAATAAATCTTTGTAAAAATTGAGCAGCTGTAATCGAGCCTGCCCCTCCCGCATAGTTAATATTTTGAACGTCTGCTATAGGAGAATTAATCAATTTATCATAATTTTTATGAAGTGGAAGTTTCCACACTTTTTCGTTAACATTTTCTCCAGCTTTGTAAATTTTTTTTGATAATTCATCATCGTTTGAAAATAAACCCGCGTACTCTTCTCCTAAACTAATAATTATTGCTCCAGTTAAAGTAGCAAGATCTATGATAAATTTTGGATTATATTTTTTTTCGGTAAAGCTCAAAGCATCAGCTAAAACAAGTCTTCCTTCTGCATCAGTATTAAGTACTTCTATGGTTTTGCCCGAAAAGGACTTTATTATATCACCTGGTCTTTGAGCATTTCCACCAGGCATATTTTCAACTAACCCTACTACACCAACAACATTAATTTTTGCTTTTCTTAAAGCAAATAATTTTAATAAACCCACAACAACTGCAGATCCTGCCATATCGTATTTCATTTCTTCCATAAATTTTGCAGGCTTTAAAGAAATACCTCCAGTATCAAAACACACACCTTTTCCAACAAAAGCTAATGGATTTTGTTTTAATTTCTTTTTACCGTTCCATTCAATCGTTACCAAATATGATTTATTAATACTTCCTTGGCCCACTCCCAATAATGCATTTAAACCTAATTTCTTCATTTCTTTTTCATCGTAAGCTTTTATCTTAAGTCCAAGTTTGGATAGTTTTTTTATTTCCTTCACATAGGTTTTTGGACTCAAAACATTTGGAGGTTCAGAAACTAGATCTCTGGTTAAAAAAACACCTTCTTTTATAGCATCATAATATTTATAATTACTTTCTATTTTTTGTTTATGTGAAGTTATAATATTGAAATTAATTTTTTTATTAATCTTTTCTTTATTTAAAGTTTTATATTTATTGAAAGTGTAACTTTTTAAATTAAAGCCAAAAATGAATTCTGAAAAAAATTTTGCTAATTTCTCCTTATCTTGATTAAGACTATCTGAATATAAATCAATTGTGTTAATAATTTTTAATTTTTTTAGTTGAGAAAAGAACATTCCACCAATTTCTTCTGGATAGTAATTTTCATATTTATTTTTTACTTTAATTATGAAACATTTTTGTTGATCAGCAATATCAAAAGAACTTATTTCTTCTTCTTTATTTTTTACTTTTAGTACTTTGAGAAAAGAATTTATTTTTTGGATTACTCTATTTGACAAAATGTTATTTTTATTCTTATAGGCATATTTTTCTGTGACAAAGATTGCAAAAGCATCGCTTTTGGGATTTAAATTGCTTGTAAAACTTAACATTTTTTCTTCCTTTAACGTATAAATTGAATTCTAATCGAAGTTGTTTTATTAACTATATATTACAAATATTCACAATGAAAAAGACAATTTACAGATATTTTTTTTATGAATTTATGCGGTATTTTGCGGTTGTACTATTTGCTTTAGTTGCAATAATTTGGACAGTTCAAGCGGTAAATTTTCTAGATCTTGTGACTGATGATGGGCATGCTTTTAAAATTTACCTTTTATACTCGTTATTAACGATACCAAAAATATTCACAAAATTAATTCCTTTTTCATTTTTAATTGCTTCAATATTAACAATCTTAAAATTGGAAAAAGACAATGAACTAATTATTCTATGGACAGCAGGTTTAAATAAAATTCACATTGTAAATCTTATATTTCGTATATCGTTAATAATCATGTTTTTACAACATGTAATGGCTAGTATTATCAATCCAGAAACTTTAAACTTCTCTAGAACTATATTGAAGAATTCAGAGTTGCAATTCGTTACTACTTTACTTAAAGAAAAACAATTTAACGATGCGGTAAAAGGACTTACAATCTTTGTTGATAAAAAAAATAATGACGGTACGTATGAAAATATTTTGATAAGAGACGAAGGTAAAGTTTTAACTCAAGTTTCCACTGGAACTTCTACAATTTTTGCAAAATTTGCTTATCTAACAAAGGATGAAAAGAATTTAATTTTATTAGATGGCAGTATTCAGAAATTAGAACCTGGTGGTAGTGTAAATATTGTTGATTTTGAAAAAACTTCAATACCTCTTTCTGGACTTTCTACAAAAACCATTTCCGAGCCAAAGATACAGGAAACATCAACAATACAAATTATACAGTGTATGCTAAATAAAAATAAATATACTCATAATTGCAGCCAACAAACAAAAAATCTCAGAGATACTAAAGCAGAAATTAATAGAAGGTTTGGTATGCCCATTTTTATACCCTTAGTTGCGCTGATATCTTGTTTTTTACTTACATCAAGAAGAGATAAAAAAAATGTCGGTTTTGATAAATACAAATATTTTTTTATTGGTTTTGTAATTATTGTAAGTTCTGAAATTACTGTCAGATATACTGGCATTTCTTGGAATCATACTGCAGCTTATTATTTAATTCCCATTGTATTGCTTCCATTAGTTTATCTTTCTTTAATAAAAAAATTTAAATATGAAAATTTAAATTAATACGCATGATTAGATCTTTTGTGATAAATAATTATCTGGCTAGGGAGTTTTTAAAAATCACTATAAATATGAGTTTAGTCTTTTTGGCTTTAGGTTTTATAGTAAATTTATTTGAGGAAATAAACTTCTTTAAGGATTTTGATGTTGGAATTGAAGTTCCTATTATACTATCGGCACTATACGTTCCAAACTTGCTTTACAACGCGCTGCCTTTTGTAATCTTGTTGTCTGGAATCTGGTTTTTTCAAAAAATAAAAAAGACAGACGAAATTATAGCCATGAAAGTTTCCGGAATGTCAAATTTTTCAGTGATTATGGTTCCAAGTATTATATCTGTAATTTTAGGTGTTTTTGTCGTAACGTCAATTAATCCCATTACATCCGCCTTGGTTAAAAAATATGAAACAATCAGAGGTAGCTATGAAAAGGAACAAAACTATTTAGCAGCAATAACCGTAAACGGAATATGGATTAAGGAAAAAAATTTTGGAAAAAATTATATAATAAGATCCCAAAACTTAGACAATCAAAGCTTAATAAATCTTACAATTTATGAATTTGACTACAATAATAATTTTCTTAAGCGGATTGAAGCTAAATCTGCTGATATCAGTTCGCTAAATTGGAAACTTTATGATGCAAAAGTAATAGATAAAGATGGAAAAACTGTTTCTAAAAATATCGACAACCTTTCTTACCAAAGTATGTATGATATTAAAAAAATTAAAAGTTTATACTCTAACCTCGACACAATTTCGTTTTGGAATCTAGAAAAAGAAATAGAACTTTTAGAAGAGAGAGGTTATTCAACAGGTGAAATGAGGTCAAAATTTCAACGATCCTTGGCATTTCCCTTTTTCCTTTTAAGCATGGTTTTATTAAGCGGTGTGTTTACGCTGGGAATGAGGTTAAAAGAAAACAATTGGACCTACATATTCACTGCCATAATTACAAGTGTTTTAATATTTTACTTTAATGATTTTTCAGCTGCGTTAGGAAAAACGGGAAAATTGCCAATTGAAGTTGCGGTTTGGATGCCAATTACCATTATTTTCATTTTTGGCGCTGTAGGATTAATACATGCAAATCAAAAATAAAATAATCCTAATAATTATCTGTTTATTGTGTTTATTTGCAATTAACTCAAATCTTCATGCAGAAGAATTTAATATTTCTGCCATAGAAATCTTGATTGATAAAAAAAATGATATTGTTATAGGAAAAGGCTCAGTTGAGGTTACCGATAGGGAAGGAAAACTTATAAGAACCGATAAGGTAACTTATGAAAAATCAAAAGAATTTTTGCTAGCTGAAGGGTCTGTAGAAATTTTTGATAATGAGGGAAATGTTTTAAAAACTGATAAAGCAACATATGACAAAATAAAAGAGATAATTGTTACCTACGGAAATTCAGAATTCGTAATCAAGGAAGGTTACAAACTTACATCAAATAATATTTTATATGATATTACAAAAAAAATAATAAGTTCTAATCAAAATTCTATCCTAACCGACCTAGATGGTAATTTTGTCACGACAAGTATGTTTCAATACCATATAGAAAAAAATCTATTTTCTTCTGTAGGAGAAATAAAAATCATCGATGTGAACAAAAATAAATACTTCTTTAAAGAATTGCACGTTGACACCAAAAAAAAGGAAATGATTGGTTCAGATGTTAGTGTTGTACTAGATCAGGAAAATTTTGGCGTTAGTAAAGAAAGTGATCCACGATTTGTTGCTAATGATATCTTGATTTCTAAAAATAAATCCACTTTATCAAAAGGAGTTTTTACCGTTTGTCAACAAAAAGAAAATAAGTGTCCACCTTGGATCTTACAAGCAAAAAAAATCACCCATGATAAAACAAAAAAAACTATATATTATGAACACGCAACATTAAAAGTTTACGATATACCCATATTCTATTTTCCAAAGTTTTTTCATCCGGATCCAACCGTTAAAAGACAATCTGGTTTTTTGAACCCTTTGTTTACTGACTCTACAAGTGTTGGGACGGGCTTTGGGTTACCGTACTACTGGGCGATTAGCCATGACAAAGATCTTACTTTCACACCAAAACTTTATGCAAAAGAAAATGTATTGCTTTTAAATGAGTACCGACAGGCTTTTAGAAATACATTTTTATTATTAGATACTGGTTACACACAAGGGTACAAGGAAACCTCAGCAACAAAAACGAATGGTTCAAGAAATCATATTTTTGCCGAGCTAGATATTGATTTGGGTCAAGATAAATCGTATGAAAGCAACTTATCTTTCAAAGTGCAAAAGACATCTAATGACACATATTTTAGAATACACGATATAAATACTACATTGGTTGATCCCGAAAATACAAATCTAGAAAATAAATTTAGCTACAATTTTAATAAAGATGATATGCACCTAAATATTTCAGGAATTGCTTATGAAAATTTAAGAGAAAAATCAAATTCTAGATATGAATATATTTTACCAAATATACTTTTTGAAAAATCTTTTTTTACTGAAAAATTTGGCACTTTGGATTTCAAATCGAACGCCTTATATAGAAACTACGATGTGGATAAACATGTAACTTCTCTCACTAATGATATAATTTGGAGTCCTGGTAGCTATATTACCCAAAAAGGTTTTGTAAATAGTATTGAAGGTATGGTCAAGAATACAAATTATGAGGCTACAAATACAACTGATCACAAAACCGAAGGCACTATAAATGAATTAAGCGGAGTTTTTAGTTTTAAGAGTGCTTTGCCAATGAAAAAAGAAGGCACTGGCTATTCTAATATTTTTTCACCAACTCTTATGGTTAGGTACGCACCAGGTCATATGAAAGACTTAAGTGGAGAGGATATAACTTTAAAATATGCCAATTTATTTGCAACCAATAAAACTTCAGTAATTGAAGATGGCCTGAGTACAATTGTAGGTTTTGATTTTAAAATGAACGAAAAAAGTGAAGATGATAATGATAGAGAAAAATTATCTATATCAATGGGGCAAGTTTTTAATTTTGAAAGAAATAAAGACATGCCTTCTAAAAGTTCACTGGATCAAAAAATGTCTGATGTAGTTGGAGAAATTAACTACAACTTTTCGAAAATAGGAAAAATTAATTACAAATTTTCTCTTGATCACAACTTCAATGATCTTAATTATAATGAATTTTCAACTAATCTAAATTTTGGTAAAGTTGGTTTTAACTTAGATTATTTGGAAGAACAAAACCATATTGGTAGCGAACACTATGTAAACACTGGAATTAGTTTAAACTTTAATGATAACAATAAATTAAGCTTTGCAACAAAGAAAAACTTCAAAACAAACAGTACAGAACTTTATGATATCAGTTACCAATATGAGATTGATTGCCTAACCGCCGGTCTAGTTTTTAGAAGGGAATTTTATAAAGATAGCGATGTAGAACAAAAAGACTCTTTAATGTTTACAATTACCTTTGTGCCATTT
>Ga0066376_10005077_pt1 | contig 11276 bp, 10 predicted proteins | sample Knorr_S15_td_Bot_FD_77009 | JGI IMG/M metagenome (GOLD analysis project Ga0066376, IMG submission 77009) | Marine microbial communities from Southern Atlantic Ocean transect - Knorr_S15_td_Bottom_ad_5009_LV_A | ecosystem: Environmental > Aquatic > Marine > Oceanic | place: Southern Atlantic... | reverse complement strand
GGAATTCGAAAATTTAGATACACATTCGTATAAAAATTTTAATTTAAATTTAATAGATCAAGATGCTCATGATATTAATATTCCAAAAGCAAATTATCAATGTCGTATAAAAACATTATCATCCGAGTTTCAAAATCTTTTAAAAAATTTAGCACACATAGGAGATTATGTAAAAATTAATGTAAATAAAAGTAAAGATAGAATAGATTTCGAATCGGCAGGTATTGATAGTGACGCTCTTATAAGAATGACACAAAATGATTATACAAAATTAAAATTAGGAAAAGATTTTCAATCATCATTTTCAATCGATTACTTGACTAAATATGCTAAGTCAAGTACATTTAGTTCTAAAGTTTCTATATTTTTAAAAGAAGAATCACCAATTTTATTAGAATATAAGATTGACAATTTATCTGGTGTCTTGAAATTTTATATAGCACCAAAATCAGTAGAATAATTCTAATTCTGATATAATTAAATCATAATTAGAATTAAATAAGTTAATTAATTTACAAAAAATTGGAAACGACAATATCAATTAAATAAACAATAATAGCAGATGCTATACCAATTCCAATTCCAATTAAAGACAATTTGGAATTAAATTTACAGGAATTACAGTCTTTCTCTTTTGGATAAATAATGTATGATTTATCAATAGTAATTCCTTCAACTGAACATAAAGTTATAATAGATAATGCTACTATTGCAAAAAATAATATGTAATGAACTAATTGCAAAGATGAAATATTACGAATAGCATATAATAAAAATAGAAGTGGTAAAACACAAGTTAAAGCTATAATCAAAATACGACTAACATCACTATCATTTTTGATTTGATCTTGTAATGTTAATTTACAATTAATATTATTTTCATTTGTAGTTCCAAAATATTTGGCTGGTAATGTACATGTATCAATAACTTCTTTAGACATCTTATATATTAATAGTTATATATTTTATTTTTTATGATTATGTTTTTATTTTTTACCTCGTTGTCTTTTCTTTCTTCTTCTATCTCTTAATTTTTTTCTTAATTTTTTTTTATATTTTTTTTCAGCTTCTTTCCGATTTCGTTCTAATCTTTCCTCTCTTCTTAAATTACTTTTTTCATCATTAGATAATTTTGTACCTCCTAAAGAACTTAAAATATTAGCAAATGGATTTTCTCCATCTCCTTTTTGACTCATCGCATTCATTATTCCGCCCATAGCTCTTCCTAATGGGTCTTGTTTTTGATTACTACCAGTTGTTCCTCCCATAGCTCCTCCCATAATACTGCTTAACATAGGTCCTAATGATTCAGATAAGTTTCCTATCATTTTCATAACTTGTTCTCCGGATTTTTCAAGAGCAGCTTCATCAATTTCACCATTATCTATTTTTGATTTAATATCATTTGCCATACTTTCGAATGGATTATCCCCATTACTATTTCCTCCAAATAAACTAGCTAATGGATTATCACCATTGCCTCCAAATAAACTAGCTAATGGATTATCACCATTGCCTCCAAATAAACTAGCTAATGGATTTTCTCCATTGCCCCCAAATAATGCTGCTAATGGGTCAGTATTTTCAGTATCTTCGGCGTTTTTAGTATTTTCAGTATTTTCAGTATTTTCAGTATCTTCGGCGTTTTCAGTATTTTCAGTATTTTCAGTATTTTTAGTATTTTTAGTATTTTTAGTATTTTTAGTATTTTTAGTATTATTTTTAAACACATTTCCAAGCATATTTTGAATTTGTTGTTGCATTTTATCTAAATTTTCATCACCTAAAGTATTTCTAATACTTTTTTCAATTTCTTCTAAGTCATTTGTAATACCACTTAAATCTTGCATAATTTTTTCTTGCTCTTCTTCTGTAATGACTTGTTCTGTTTTCTCAACTACATTACCATTATCATCAACAATAGTTGCTTCTTCAATTTCAATATTTTCATTATCTTCATTATCTTCATTATCTTCATTATCTTCATTATCTTCATTATCTTCTTCTACTACTACTACTTCTTCTACTACTACTTCTTCTTCTACATTATTTTCCTTTATGTTATATAATCCTCTTATATCATCAAGTGTTGCTTTTCCCATTACAAATTTGCCGATTGTATAACAATAATTAATATGAGAAAAAACTTGTTTTTTATCCTTTTTTTCAATATTTTCCCAAATAGATTTTATATTTATATCATTTAAAAATCTAATTTCGGAATCTTGGTCAAACACTGTCCAATCATTTTCTTTTATTCTATCAATATATGTTGGTAATTCATTTATCATATCATTAAGTATGTCAGATATTAAATTATCAGACGAATCAATTTTATCAACATATGTTTTAATAGTGTTGTTTTGATCATCATATAATACTAATTGATTTATAAAATCACAATAACAGGTCTTGAATGTATTTAATCCACTTTCCATTATAGAATATATATTTTACTATACAAATAAAAAGAACAAGCCTTACGCAGAAATTTTTTTAGAATTTTTGGAATTTAAATATTTTTCAACAATTTTGAAAATCACTTTAATATATAACCAAATTTGTTTTTTTGTATTATCATTAGCATGTGTCCAAATTTTTTTTAAATTTAAGTCATCCAAAATGGTTCCGGATAAATCATATTCTAAAAAAAATCTTTCATCATTTTCCTTAATATTTGAATTAAATTTCCAACATGTTTCAATAAAATTTTGGATGCCCCATCTTTCATTAGTTTTTGTTATTAGGAGATATTGGTTTTTAATAGGTAAAATTTCTTTATTTTCTGGATATGTTTTTGCCATTTCCCCTAAAAAATTTAAACATTGTTTATTAAATGCTTGTACGTAACTCATCGTATAATAATATAAATTTAATAATCTTTAATTTAAAACTAAACTTAATATATTAACGTTTAAATTGCTTAACATCATTTTGTCTACTTTTTTGTAATTCTTCTAATTTTTGAGCAAAATCATTTCCAATAATTTGATTATCTCCTGTTCTTTCATTAACTAAAGAAATATGAGACATGTCATTGATACTACTAAAATTTGCGGAATCTAGGCAAGCGCTTTCACTAAAGCCGTCCTTTCCATCTAATGTAACGAAAGTTTCGGAAAAACTAGCTGCTACTCCAGTATTTACAGCCATAACATTAACGCTGCTTTGTTTAATAAGATTTGTAATAAAAGTAAAAGCTTCTTCTCCTACGTATATTTGGGAATCATTCATATCGAGTATTGTTGGTACACGTTGAATTTGTGGTGGTAAATTTCTTCTATTTTCATCTATATTAATTAATATAATTTTATCGTTTCCAATGTTAAATCGATTAATTTCTTCAAGTAATTCTTTAGAGTATTTACATTGTTCACTATAGTAACATTGAGCGTGTTGTGTTCTAATTTTTTGACTTTGATTAGTAACTGGAAAGGATTTTTTATTTTCTCCTCCAGTATTTAAATTTGGATCTCTATTTGGAGGAGGCAAATTATAATCTTTGGCAATTTGTTGTCTTTTTTTCTTTCTTCTCAAAGTTTTCTTATTTTTTTGCCGATACATTCTATATATGATTCTGATAGTTAAATAATTAGAATGTAAACGAAATAGAAATTATTAAATAAAATTGATTTCTTATTTAAATAGTAAATAATAAATCATAAATCATAAATTATATATTTAATATAATGAATAATCATTTTAAAAATATAAAAATTAGCGATGATATTGAACTTAAAATGAATATTTATAACTTGGATACATGTGTAGTAAATTCATTTCGTCGAATTGTTTTATCTGATGTTATTGGTAATTCTTTTGACAAAGTCATCATAAAAACAAATACATCAATCATCAATAATGAGATTTTATCTCATCGTTTATCATTAATACCATTAGAAATTGATATTGGTGATGATATTTGTGTAGAATTGGATGTAAAAAATTCGGATTATGATAAGATGACAATAACGAGTTCTGATTTAAAAGTAACATCTGGTGAAATAAATATTATCCCCGATATTTTGCTATTAGAATTATGTCATGGAGAACAAGTTAGTTTACAAATGTATCCAGTTAAGGGTAGTGGTAAGAAACATGCTAAATTTACACCAGTTTCAGTTTGTTCTTTTAAAATAGATGAAGATGTTCAGATTAGACAAGAAATATGGGATAAATTAAGTGTAAAAAATAAGAAAAAGTGTCGTAAATATTGTAAAGAAATTTTATCATTAAATAGTGATCATTATTTATACGACAATAGTATAGGTACTTATGGTTTTAAGACTTTTAATGAAAATACGAAAGATAAGATAATGAATGGTATAAAAAGTTATTTAGTAGATATTGGTATTACAGATGTAGATAAAGATGTAGTTATTTTTAGTGATCAGTATTATAATAAGAAGTACGTATATTCGTTCAAGTTAGAATCACATTTGATAGATCCATATGTTGTTTTTTCAAAAATTTTATATCGATTTGATAAAAAAATCATAGAGTTACAAAATAAAGATATAGAAATTGATAATAAGAATTGTCTTGCTGGTGTTTGTTTTATAATTCAGGGTGAAGGTCATACAATTGGTAATATTTTATCAAGAGAATTACAAAAAGATGATAGAGTTAAATATAGTTATTATAAAATGAAACATCCTTTTGATAGAAAGATCATGTTATATTTGATTCTAAATGATAAAAAAAGTGATGAAACGAAATATGCAAATGTATTAGCAGATTCATTTAAACGAATAGTAAAAATAAATAAAAATTTACAAGAAGAATGGAAATTAATTTTAGAAAAAAAAAATTTGAATCTCCAAGAAATAATTGAAATTTAAAATAATATTATATTATATATAATAATAAGTGATGACTGATAATCGAAAATATAGAAACATAAGAAATATAAATAAAAGAATAAATAATTTACAAGAGAAATATAAAAATCAGTTTTCTTTTATGGGTGATTTAGATAAAAAGATAGATACGTTGGATAGTTCATTAAATGACCTTAAAAGCGATATTAAAGAAAATTATGATTCCTTAAAAACATTACCGGAAATTACGATTGATATTCAGAATGTTATTTTAGAATTAATTACACTTTATACACAATTGAAAGAAAATTCTAGAATATTAAAGAAACAAATAAAAGAGTTGGAATCAAAGAAATCTAGTGTAAATAAAAAAGTGAAGGAAGTTCAAAAGGAATTAAAATCTCTTACGACAAAGGTGATGGAGAGAGATAGTCATATTAAACTTCAATTTAATAAAATTAATAATCGTAATAATTATTACAAACAGATAATAAAATTATTGCGATCATATGATAAACAAGTGAACAAATTAATTCCAGAAGATTATGAATATTTAAAAACAGAGATAATATCAAGATTAGAATATATGGTGGAGAATATTCAATATATTAAAAAAACTTTATATACAAAAAGCAAAAGACTTGAAAGAATTGATAGTAATTTTAATCGTATAAGGGATTTATTAAAGAAGTATTCTTCAGCAAATAAAGACATGCCAAATATTATAGATGATGTAAGAAGAAATGAGGGAATAAGAAAAGATGTTTTTTTAAAAGATATTACAAAAAATTAAGCTTGTTTTTTTGCCTCTTCGATTGATATAGGTCGATTTGTTCGAATATCTTCAAAACGAATACATTGTTTAGGATCTTCTTTACAAGTTTTATCTGTTTTATATAACCATTCAGCAAATTCTTTTTGTTTATTTGGTATTTGTGTATTAGGCATAGTATAGAATTGTCGTTGCGAGTGTGTTTTGTTCCATACATCACTAACATCTCTATACAAATTATGATTAAAATTATCTTCAGCAGATTCTTTAATTTCTTCTTCTTTAATATTACATGCTGCTGGTCTCTCGGGTTGTTCGGCATAGTCAGACATTAATACATTCATAAATGGATTATTTTTTGTTGGAGCTATACATACATCTTCGACATTGCCTAGTTCTTCTAATGATTTTCCAGTATTTTCATCTCTAAAATATCTGTATAAATATAAAGTTATTAAAGCTGTAACAATTGGAATAAATACTATATTAATATTTCTGTTATATACAAATAAAACAATTGCTATATATATCGAGAATCTTAAAATAGCATTTAATTTTTCAGTATATTCCATGTCACTTGCTGGAAAAAATTCAGTCAATCTATTTTTATCATAGATAATAGAATAATCACTAAACCAAAAAGGATCTATGTTTTTATTAGACATTATAATATATAATAAAAGCAGAGAAATAAACAACAGGAATTTAGATATATAAAATATTAAGTGTAAATCTATTTTTGACAATTTGAATTTTGAGGTACAATTTTTTCTGCAAGTTGGTGTGAATTTTGAGAAACATGGGAAATTTTAATATCATTTGGTGTAATTTTAATAGACATAAGAATAATTCTATTTGAATTATTCCATGCATTTGAATTTTTTTTTACTATAAATACTTTTATTTTGATATCACTAATTTTTGTTAGTACATTAGTATTAGACTTAACAATAGTGTAAGTATCAACAATATATTTTTTTCCAAAATGATTTTCTACAAAATCATCAAGTTTATCTTTTAATTTAAAATCCATAATAGATTTAGGAGTTTTAGTAACATTTGCAAAAATCTTTTGTTGAGATATATTTTTTGGAAATTTAAGAAAAAATGTAGTAATAAGCACAGGGATTAAAATAATTGGTAGAACTTCAAAAGACATTATATATATAATGATAAGGAAGAAAAATATATTTTATGAATGATTTTTTCTTAAGTATGTTAATATTTCATAAATAACATCACAATCCAATTCATTATATCCAACAATGTCATCCATTTCTTTTTGACATTTGTGTTCGTAATAATTAACAGCAAAAGCCATAGAAACTTCACCTGAACTACATTTTGTATCATATTTCTTATTAATCATACCATGTTTATTCATAGCACCAGATACAGATTTTAATCCAAATCCAGATAAACAATCTTTAATAACGACTGGTTCTGATTTTATTAGTTCCATTACATCGGTAAAATTAACTTTCCATTTGGATGAATTTTCTTTTCCATGTCTTTTTCTAGCAGAATTAAGGAAACTATTTTCAGCATTGGACCAACAATAACAATTAACATCTTTTCTCTTCAAATTATATTTAGTTAGAACAGATTTCATTTGATTTAACCATTCTTCAATTATTCTATGCTCTTCAGATTTGGTTAAAGATTCTGCTTTAAAATCATAATATCTTTTTTTATTATTAGTATGAAATTTTTTTTTAATTTTGTTAGGAATAACTACAGTTAAACCGATTAAATAAATTATAGATTTTCCCCCATAAAGTGAATTTAAGGTTTCAAAATCTACATAAAATTCTACCCTGTTTGGATTTTTCCAATTATCTAAATTATTTTCTATCTTCTTTGGTAATAGTTTAGTTTTTTTCATTTTATTAACATCAATAATTTTTTGTAATATGTTTGCTCTTTGTGTATCTTTTTTAAATCCCAATATTTGTGGATTCAATTTGGGATCATCCCATGTATAAATATTTTTTTCATGTGCTTTTTTCCGATTACTTGGTCCAACTTGCCATAATAATGAAATTTCTTTTAAATTAGTTGCAATTTTTTTTTTAGCGGCTCCCCAATATCCTGGACTATTACTTAAAATCAAAGGATATAACTCCGTTCTTGTAGGTTTTGGTTCTACTTTCCATTTTTTTCCATTTTTTTCAACATCTCTATACCAGATTAAAGCATTATCAATCATTTCAACATAGTTTTTATCTTGGTTTGTTAAATTGACGTAACCAGGACGTGACCAATCTTTATATTTATTATTCCTAAATTTTTGTCCATTTTTAGTCATTTTCCACCCACTTCCAATTATAAATGTAATATCAGATTGATGAACTTGATTTTTTGTTAAGATTTTATTTTTAAAAGCAGATTGTGCTTTATATAATTTCATCGTGGATTCATTTGTTAATGTCATACCATTACTGGAAAATGGTAAAATTTTATATTTGATAGAAACTGCTATATAAAACCATTCTTCATCATGTTTTTGACTATATGTTGAGTCTGCTTTAAATTGTTTTTTTACAGATGCTTTAAATTTTCTTTTATCAAAAAGATTTTCTATGTAATCACTTCTAACTAATAAATCAAATACTGTAAAAATTTTATCATCCTCGTATTGTAACATTCCATTAATAATAATCTTAGTTCCTTGATTCATATAATCAGTTGTTAAGCGGACAAGATCATATGTATAATTCCCATAATTTTGTGGTAATCTTTTACAATCATTTTTAAATTTTTTCTCAATCGTATTCATAACTTTAGATTTAAATTGATTTGTTTTTTTAAATTTTAATAAAGTAAATGGATTATTTGGTTCTTTTTGATACTTATTTTCAGAACCATACATTTCTAACCAATCACATAGAGTATCACCAATACAATAGTTTCTAATTTTCCCCTCATTAATCCAAGGAATATTTTTAATTTTTTTTCTACGAGAAATCCTTCGTCTTTTTGTTTGCCCTCCATTCATAAGACTTGGTGGTCGCCTTCTTTTGCGACTGTTTCTATTTATTCTTTTTTGTTGATTTTGTTGATAAATCATTTCATCATAAAAATTTTTGAATTTTTCTTTATTATTTTCAAACCATTTTCTATCTCTGTTAATTGGTCTTAAATAATCATAAGCTAAATACCACCAATTTTTTTTCTCTTCATTATAACCACGATGTACTTTATTTTTACATTCTCCTTTTGTACGAACTTCTTTAAAAGAACATTCATAAAAATAACATAATTCGAAATCAGCTACTTCTAATTGTAATTGGACTTGAGCATAATAATGTAAAGAAATTGAACCATCTATCATTCTCATGCTTGGACATTTAATTTCGACTAGACAATGTTTAGAAGTCACTCCATCTGGACTAGCACCTAAATATTTATATTTTTCATTTTTATGAGTAAGTAGTCCTACAGGCCAAACTTTCTCATCATATTTTTTTTCAAAAATTTCAATTGCTATTGGTTCATAATGATTTCCATGTCGTAAATGAACATTATCTAATCTAACATTATTTAATTTAACAGTTAACAGATCCTCCGTGGTTGTAAATTTACTATTATATCCTAATATAACACCACAATCACTCGCAGTTATCATTGTAGTTCGTCTTTTATACCATTCTTCAGTTCTTTGTTCGATTGAATCATCTTGTAATTTTTGGACAAATTGAGGTTTTTTCATTATTAAAAATTGAATTAAATTATATATTTATAATTAATCTTTCAATTTTTATATATCTTTAAATGAATCAACAAATGAATAGAAAACGACAATTTCACTCTGTAGAAGGTAATAATGAAAATTTTTTTGAACCGCAATTCAAGCGGAGAAGAATTTTCAATAATCAATTTGAAAGTAATTTAACTATTGAAAATCTTTCTAGGTCATTTACAACTCTTGAAAGTAATTTAAGTATTGAAAATCTTATTAGGTCATTTACAACTCAAATTAGAAATATAAATGAACAATGCATAAACCTATCAAATAAGATTGATAATATTGATAAAAAAATAGATAATTTGAATAATCGTGTAAATAAAATAGACAAAATTTTGAAGCAAAATTATATTCAAGAGTTACCAAAATTTCCAGAACCTTGTTCTTATATTTCTTAAGTAAATTGATAGATGATATTTACAAATCTTTATTTAATCTGATTTTTGATAATAAGTTTTCAGATGGCGTTCTTCTTTCAAATTGGCCATCTATACTGTCAATGAAATTATCTAAATCTGCAATATGATTAACTGTATTATCTAAAATACGTCCAGATACATTTATTGATAATTTTCCAGAAGAATATTCTCTCTTACCATATTTGAGCATTTCACTTACAATCATACCAATAAAGAGTCTGTATTTAATTCTAGGTATGTATAATTTACATGAATCTGCCATTTCACAATATTTTGTTAAATGACATTCTCCTTTAATTCTATCTAGACACGGTATTCGAATATGAGTTTCTTCGTTTTTAATATTTTCTGTAAGATTATATTTATAAGGTGTAGTAATATGTGAACACATGTTTAAAACAAGTTCATATAATTTTTCTTTTATTACAAAAATGTTGTTGTGTTTATAAATACTATATTTATCTTGTTTTACAAATGTTTGTTTAATGAATGAAATAATTTTTTGTTTCATCTTTTGTTGTGAAGTTTGATGCAAATGTTGTGAAAATTCTAAAACAAGTCTCTCATAACGTTCGTGGGAAACTATATTTTCTTCGATATCATCAAATTTATTCCATTCGGAGCCATTAGTAATTAAATAATTAGTTTTATCATCATACACTTTAATATCAGTTATATTAATTTTAGTATTATTGTTAGTAAATTTAATTTTATTATTTTTAATCAGTTTATATGACAATGTTTTAACAGGTATATTAAGTTGAGATTCAAATACTAAATAATTTATTACTGAATTTTTGATAGAAACACCATTAATTTCATATCCAGTAAAAGATGAAATATTTATATTTTTTTTATGTTTATCGATAATATCATTAATATGCTCAATATAAGTTATTGTTTTATCAATAGTTTGTGTATATTTCATTAAATCATCAGATAGATCTAATATTGGATATTTACCAAAATTATATATTGATGGTTTGACAGGAATTATTTGCTTTCCTGTAGTTAAAATATATAAACATCTTGAAAAATGATCTTTAAAAACAGCTATTGGTAATAATTTTTTATCAAATTTGCTCAATTCTTCAAATAAATTAAGAGTTTGACGACATGTAAATATTTTGTAAAAAATACGTTTAACCTTTCTAGAAATATATTGTTTACTACATCCCTTTCTATACCACATACCAATTAAATTCAATAATTCTGAATATTTCTTATCATCGTAATCAAAGAACATTTGTACTGGTTCCATTTTTTTCTTTGGTTTTTTTAGAATAATTGGTTCATAAGTATTATTTTCATATTGATATAAAAATATAAACTTTTTATTTATATCATAATAATCTTCGATAAAAATATCAGATAAGCATGATGTATATATTTTGCCAAGATCGTAATTATCATTTGGTAATTTGTGTGGTTCTTGTCTAAAGATAACTACATTTAATCCATCCTTGTGAATAATACCTGGTTTAGATAATAAATCAATTAAATATTTACGATCAAAT
>Ga0066376_10005076_pt1 | contig 11277 bp, 16 predicted proteins | sample Knorr_S15_td_Bot_FD_77009 | JGI IMG/M metagenome (GOLD analysis project Ga0066376, IMG submission 77009) | Marine microbial communities from Southern Atlantic Ocean transect - Knorr_S15_td_Bottom_ad_5009_LV_A | ecosystem: Environmental > Aquatic > Marine > Oceanic | place: Southern Atlantic... | reverse complement strand
TACACTTCGTTCGCAATGACGGCATTTTAAATATCAGCAACGAGAGCATTTCAAATCGTCATCGCGAGTGACCAACGGGAGTGCGGCGACCCAGGGGAGTGACGTGATAGGGTGCATTAAGTCCCGCGAGGCGAACAACCCTGCCACCTTGCATCGTTTTGAAACCTTGCGGAGCATTATTGCCATAAAGGTTTTATGTCTAGCTTGCTTCACTGCGTTCGCAATGACAACCACAACATTAAACAAGAAAAAGTAAAACGATTTTGTAACAACCCGCTGTCTACATTATGACCAACAAACGCAATGGTACTCTTTATACCGGTGTGACCGGCAATCTGGTAAAGCGTGTCTATGAACATAAGAATTCAATAGCTGGAGGTTTCACCAAAAAACAGGGTTGCAAGCAGTTGGCCTTTTACGAGATGCATGAAACTATGGCCAGTGCTATAATCCGTGAAAAGCAGATAAAAGCCGGTTCACGGAAAAACAAACTCACATTAATAGAAAACATGAACCCGGAGTGGAACGATCTTTTTGAGGCAATCATTTGACCATCGCGCAATGACATTGTAATCGTCATTGCGAGTGACTGGAAGGAGCGCGGCAACCCAGGCGGGTGATGTGATCTTATGGCGCTTTAAATCCCGCCAGCCCCAAAGAGCAGGTCATCCTTCATTGTTCCAAGACCTTGCGGACTACTTCTCATAGTAAAGTCGTTCCTCTAGGTTGCTTCACTTCGTTCGCAATGACGTGTGGAAGAATTTTAAAAACTCTTCAATAATTTATCTGTGTGCATCCGTGTTCATCTGCGGTTAAAATGTTTTGCCTTTTTTCAAATCAACTATGAAACACAAATTAATAATTCCACTTTTACTTTTACTCCCCCACCTCGCTTACGCGGAATCCGAAACCTTTAAGCTCAACGGAAAACCCGTTCCTGCTATTGTTGCTACAATTAATGGTGCTGCTTTAAGTTCCGAAAAACTGCAAAGCGAATTCATCGCTTTTAAAATGCGCTCGGAACATCAAGGCCAAAAGATGACGGCCCAGGAAGAGCCGTTGATCGCCCGGGAGTTGCTCAAGGCCGAGATCATGAAGGAGTTGATCGCCCAGAAAGCCCGATCACTCGACATCAAAATTACTCCCGAAAAAATAGATCGGGAAATTCAAAACATAGAAGACAAGTTTCCCAGTCACACTGCATTCATCACGGCGCTGGCTTTCCAACGTTTGAATATAAAATCCCTTAAAAACAAAATTGAAAAAACCCTGTTGGAAGATGAATTGATAAGGCAGGAAATTGCCCCCAACGTAAAGTTAAAGAATGACGCAGTCCGAAATTTCTATAACGCCAACAAGGCCAAGTTTATGAAACCCGCCTTGTACCGGATAAGGCATATCCTCATCGCCACGATCAAGCCTCCTGAAAAATCGGAAGACGAAGCCAGCCACAAAAAAGCCCTGCGTATGGCCCGCATGATAAATGACGAGGCTAAGACCAAGGCTGAAGAGGTTTTGCGAAAGGTTAAGGCAGGTGGCAACTTCAATCAACTTGCGAAAGAATTTTCAGAGGATGAGGTTTCAAAGGAAAAGGGCGGACTGCTGGGGGATTTGCATCCGGGAAGCACGATCCCTGAAATCGCGGATGTCATGGTGAAACTAAATGAAGGGGAGACCAGTGCTATCATTCAAAGCACATTCGGTTACCACATCTTAAAACTCGATGAAATTATTCCAAGCGAGCTTATCCCTTTCGAGGAATCTAAAAGCGATATATTGAACATCTTAATGAAAAGAGAATCCAAAAAGCTATTCAAAGAATATTTAATCGATCTCGAAAAAACCGCCAAAGTAGAAATTTTTATTTAACGGGGCAGGCCCCGTAGCCAATAGGTCGATTCCCGAAGAGCAGACGGAATGTGTTTAAGCCTTTTACTGTAGGATTGCTAACATTGCAACCCTCGCTAAAGGGCGGCGTGGAGCCAACTGGCAGTTTATTGTTCTTCATTACAACAGTGGATTAGAATTGTCATTGCGAGCGACTGAAAGGAGCGCGGCAACCTAGGCGGGTGATGTGGTTAAACAGTTCTTTAAGTCCCGCGAGACCAATAAACCTAGCTACCCTGCATTGCTTTAAGGCCTTGCAGACTGTTTCTCATAGCAAAATCGTTCTTCTAGGTTTACCCCAATTCGGGGCACGAAAGCTAAGGTTAAATATTACGGCTACACTTCGTTCGCAAAGACATTCTAAAAGACTCATCTCTGGTAAAACAGGTTTTCAAAGACCGAAAAAACATGACCACTCTAGTTACAGGTGCCACCGGATTTCTAGGTTCCGCCATTGCACGCGAACTGCTCAAAGACGGGCGCAAGATCAAGCTGCTGGCCAGAAAAGATTCCGACCTAAGCAATACTGCTGGGCTGGATGCCGAAATAGTGAATGGAGACATTCGTGATCGCGAATCGTTAAAATCTGCCATGAGCGGATGTTCTGCGCTCTACCACGTTGCCGCCTATTACAGTTTATGGGATCGGGATAAAAAACTCATTTACGATATCAATGTCGAGGGCACGCGCAATATTCTTGAGACTGCCCTTAAGCGTGGACTCGAACGCGTTGTCTATACCAGCACCGTGGGGTGCATTGGCTTGCGAACCGATGGCACACCTGCGAGTGAAGACCAGCCTATGGACCCGGCCACCTTGAGCAACGATTATAAACTATCGAAATTTCACGCTGAAAATATTGCATTGGAAATGGCGGATAAAGGACTGCCGGTGGTCATTGTGAATCCGAGCACGCCTGTCGGACCACGCGACATCAAGCCCACCCCTACCGGGAAAATTGTTCTGGATTTTTTAAATGGTAAAATGCCTGCCTATATTGATACCGGACTGAACCTGATCGATGTGGCCGACTGTGCCCGGGGACACATTCTCGCCGAAGAAAAGGGCAAGCCGGGCGAGCGCTATATTCTTGGAAATAAAAATATGTCTTTAAAAGAAATCCTTCTGGCGTTGGAAAAGATCACGGGCATCAAAGCTCCGGGTATCAAGTTGCCCTATTGGGTGGCTTATGCAGCGGGCATGACCTGCGAAATTATTTCCAACTGGGTCACGCAAAAGCCGCCTGCCGTTCCTCTTGCCGGGGTGAAGATGTCAAAATATTTCATGTATTTTGATTCTTCCAAAGCCATTCGCGAACTGGGACTGCCACAGAACCCAGTCGAAAACGCGTTGAGCCAGTCTGTTCAATGGTTCCAGCAAAACCGCCGCTGATCTATGGAAACTCTTTCGCTGCTTTGGGGCACGGTATTACTTCGCCCTTACGTTTTTGTTTTCCTCGCAGTTTATCTGACGATTGCCATACTAAATATGGGTGTGATGCGTTCCCTGCTATTCACCGTTCTGGCCTATAGCATCGCTTTTGTTTGCGAATATTCTTCCACACGAAACGGATTTCCTTTCGGATTCTACACTTATATCGACACGACCCGGAATCAGGAACTGTGGATTAGCAATGTGCCTTTTATGGACTCGCTTTCTTTTTCATTCCTGATTTATGTGAGCTATACCTTGAGCCTGTTCTTGTGGGCACCTCTCAATAAAAAGGGCTGGGACATAAGACTAGGTGAGATCGAGCCCATCAAACATTCTTTTAAGGTAATCGCATCCGCATCGGTTCTGTGCATGCTAATGGACGTTATTATTGACCCGGTCGCGTTTCTCGGGGACCGGTGGTTCCTGGGTAAAATTTATTTTTATGAGGAAGCAGGTGAATATTTTCACATCCCTTTAACAAATTTTGCTGGCTGGGTTTTTGTAGCGGCTGTCACCCTCACTTGCTTTGCAACATTGAATACTTGGATGGATGGTAAAATCCCTCCCCGGACAAAGCAAATACCGGGACAGGCACTTTTAGGGCCCGGCCTGTATTTTGGCGTGTTGGTCTTTAATCTTGGGGTTACTTTTTATATTGGGGAATTTCTGCTTGGTGCTTCGGGGATTTTAATTTCTTCAGCGATATTTACCCTGGTTGTTTTTAAGGTGAGAAAATTAACAACTTAACAGTGATGGGGAGGTTTTTTTATCTCTCCCCTCCCTTCATAGGGAGGGGATGGGGGAGGGTTGGATTTATACTGTCAGCAGGTTTCTGCTACATGGTCTTGGAACCTATATAGATTCCATAGCCAATGGCGGCGGCAATGATTACCATCAAAAGGTTATCGATGGCAAACGCTTTCGAATCTGTAAGGCGCCCCCAATTGAACCAAGGAATGATTACGATTAACAGGGAAAGAAAGCCCAGCACCAGCAGGCAGGCGAGGATTATTATCAGTTTTTTTTCGTCCATGAGAATGCTTTAATGCATTCGAGTATTCATATAAAAGCCATAGACAAAAAGAACTATGGCAACCATAACAATCCCACTGTCCAATAAAGTATTTTCCCAGTCGGGTAAGGCATAATTAATAAGCCACGGTACTGCAATAAAAAGTACAGAAAGAAAACCGATCCCCAAAAGGCTAAAAATAGCGATGATTAATACTTTATCGTTCATGATTGGAATCCTTTGCAGATTAAATCCCCACGAGCAGGATAAAATTTATTCCGTGATTGTAGCAATTTAATTGCGGCTTTGAAAATATTTGATACTTAAAATCGTGCACTCAAAATAATGAAACCCAAAAAAGAAGACCCCATCACCCCGGACATCCGCGCACTGATTCAAAAGCTTTCTCAAAATTGTGTGGATCCGGCACTGTTTGAAGAAATTCTTACCACTCTATTTCTAATGGCGGATGAGCATAAAGATCGGGGAGATTACAAACTTATCAACAAAGTCTTAAAAGAGCTTAGAAAATCATTCCAGCTTTTTAAACCTCATCGTGAGATTCGGAAGGTGGCCCTGTTCGGCTCGGCCCGGGTTATAGAGTCGGATCCCAATTATGAGTTGGCACAATCCCTGGCAAAAGGTCTCGTCGAGAATGGTTTCCAGGTTATCACTGGCGGGGGCGGTGGAATTATGGAAGCCGCCAATCGGGGGGCCGATGCCGGCGGTCGGGGATCCGGTGCAAGCACGAGTTTCGGGTTAAATATCAAGTTGCCTCACGAGCAGATGGCCAACCCTTTCATTCGCGATTCCGCAAATTTGATGGAATTCAAATATTCTTTCACTCGCAAACTTGTTTTTATAAAAGAGTCCCACGCCACCGTACTTTTGCCTGGTGGATTTGGCACTTTAGACGAAGGCTTTGAAAACATTACCTTATTCCAAACCGGGAAGTGCATGCCCAGACCCATTGTCCTGCTCGACCATGAGGAGGACGATTATTGGGATCGCTGGCTCGTCTTATTAGACTCTCTTTTAATAGAGAAGGGCTTTGCATCGACCGATGATCGGCTTCTCATAAAAAGAGCGCGCAGTGCCCAAGAGGCCCTTGACCATATTAAATTGTTTTATCGAGTTTTCCACTCTATGCGCTATGTTAGAGGAAAAACCGTATTGAGGCTCAACACCGTTCTTTCTGCAAAGCTTCTGGAAAAATTGAACGATGAATTTCAGGATATCCTTGTTAAAGGTAAAATTGAACCGACCAAACCGTTGAAAGACGAATTGAAAAACCAGGAGTTTCCCCACCTGCCTAGAATTTTCCTCCATTTTGACAAAAAAAGCTTCGGCAGACTCAACCAGTTGATCACTAGAATAAACCAAAGCTAATCTACACCCCACGCCCAAAACAATATTTATAAAATTTTATACATCTATTATCCTTTATTGTTAAATTTTTAATAACACAACTCCTTAATTTTTCAATTACTATCAATATATCTCCAGTAATGTGTTTATTTACATATTGTTACAAAATTGTTGCAATTTATTAACGGTTTTGGCCCAGATATTGCTTTATTTTATAACGAGTACAAATTTTAAACAATGTTTTGGTGATACAGATGAATCTCAGGAGAAATTTAAAAAAAGGCGAAACCATTTTTGCCCAGGGGAGTCCGAGCGATTGCGCATTTATCATCGGTTCTGGATCGATTGAGATAATCGAGAACACCCTTGAGGGGCCAAAGGTGATTGGACAATTAACAGAAAATAAAATTTTCGGCGAGATGGGCTTGATCGATGGGCAGCCTCGTTCTGCAGCAGCCCGGGCTCTTGAAGATTCGGTTGTTTTTGTAATGACCCAAAGTAGTTTTGACAACCTTTCCAGGAAAAATCCGGAAGCCTTATTGCCAATATTAAAAGTGGTGACCAGCCGGTTGCGGGAAACAATGAATTTTTTGAAGCTTGGGGTTCGCTACCCCTCTGGACAAAAACAACGTATCTCGAAAAGACCCGTTAACGGCAAGCTACCCTTATTAAAATCGATGGAGCCGCACCATGAATATAAAAAATTATAAAAAATATGACTTCATATTCAGAGAAGGAACTTACGGGAACAGTGCCTATATGATTGATGCGGGTAAAGTGGGCATCATTTTAGAAACCGACCATGACGGCAAACGCAAAGTGGTTGCCATCCTTAAAAAGAACGACATCTTCGGTGAGATGGGGCTCATCGATAATGAAGTAAGAACGGCAACGGCTATTGCACTAGAGGATACCCAGGTCTCGGTAATCAGCAAGAAGACGTTTGATTATTTATTAAAACACGACCCCTTCGCGCTACGACCTTTGCTGGAAGTCCTGTCACACAGATTGAGGAACACCACAGACTTGCTTTGGGAAAGTTCAAAAGCCCCCGTTTTAAATATGAGGTCTTAAAGAAAATACCATCATGGAAAACACAACTACATTTTTAAAAGAAGAGGTTATTTTCCAAAAAGGAGAAACGAGTAAATATGCCTACATCATTCAATCGGGGAAAGTAGGCATCTACAAGGAAAATGAATATGGTAAAAGATCGCTCGTGCGAATTCTACGAAAGTCTGATTTGTTTGGAGAAATGGGACTGATCGACAAATATCCCCGCTCTGCGACTGCCATTGCACTTGAGCCCTGCAGTTTAACGGTAGTGGATAATTCCCGCTTCGCATTCCTCTCTAAACACAGCCCTAAATTCTTCATCATCCTCATTAAGACTTTGACAAATCGCCTGAGAGACACTTTGGGCCAGCTAAAAAATGAAGGCAAACAAGTGGAAACAATAACCAAAACTCAAATATCAAAAAAAAAGGGGGCGTAAAAATGAAAACTTTATATTTTAATCCAGGCGATGTGGTGTTCAAAGCGGGGAGCCCTAGTGACTGCGCTTACTTGATTGAAACGGGACGCATTTCGCCTGGCTAATTTGCAAAGTCCATACTCCATTTAACAAAGCTTTTATAGAAATCCGCACAAGAGCTCCAGCACCCTCCTCGACCTTTCGCTAGAGCCACAACCCCATTGTTTACAATGGCTTATATTTCGTATACAATGGGTTCCGATTAAGGGTCAAGTTTATTCAAACAAATACCGTTTTATTACTTGTAGCTCCATAATTTTAAAGGTTCGCGCCTGCAATCATCAATTATAAAATTGCAATGCAATTTAGGTTTAGAGATTTCGCGGCCCCTTTAAAATGATTTTTCATGCTTTAGATTTGAAAGATCCAGTTTGAATGAAAACCCTAAGTTATCAGGTACCATCATCAGAGACCGTTATCCTGGAAAATGATGAATTGGAAACCACTTTCATCAAGGGTCCCTTGAAAGGCCATCCCAAAACCTTAATAATCATTCCCGCTTACAACGAAGAAAAAAATATAGGCGCGGTTCTGGAAGCAATACAGCAAAAAGTGCCAGAAATTCCCATTCTGGTTATTAATGATGGCTCCGCTGACAATACCGAAAGCGTTGCCCGCAGCCACGGTGCCAATGTAATTTCCCTGCCCTATAATTCAGGTTATGGCGTAGCATTGCAAACGGGATTTATATTTGCCACTCGAAAAAATTTCGCTATTGTTATCCAAATGGATTCCGATGGCCAACACGATCCCAAAAATGTAAAAGACCTCATTGATGAAGTACAAAAAGACGATGTCGATGTTGTGATTGGTTCCCGGTTTTTAGAGAGTGGTTCTTATAAATCGTCCTTTGCCAGACGTGCAGGTATTTTTATTTTTGGCAAGATCGCTTCCATATTTTGCGGACAGAAAGTAACGGACCCGACTTCAGGCTTTCAGGCTCTTAAAGGCAAGGCCATTCATTTTGCCGCAAGCGATCATTATCCACCGGACTATCCTGACGCAGACTTTATTATTCTGATGCATCGTTATGGCTTGAAGGTAAAAGAAATTCCCGTTACCATGCATGCCAGTCCGGAAAAAGAGTCCATGCACCATGGTCACAAAACTATTTATTATGTTTTCAAAATGTTTCTATCCATTTTTGTTACCGTGCTAAGAAACGTGTCCAAGAGGTAAAACCATGCCACCTAAAATTCAAATCATATCCATTTTAATCTGCATTTTTCTTGTTGCCTACGTTTTCGAACTGGTGAGAAGAAAACACCTGAACGAAGAGTATTCGATGGGCTGGCTCATCACAGGAACTTCCATGTTGGCCCTGTCGGTTTCTGAAGGATTACTAAGATGGGTTTCAGAATTGGTCGGCGCGACCTTATTTACATCTACTTTATTCTTTTTTGGGCTGCTATTCCTCATGATCATTTGTCTGCACTTTTCCATTCGCATTTCTGCCTTGACCAACCAAGTCCGCAAATTGACCCAGAGCATAGGAATTCTGGACCTTGAAAATAAAACATTGGAAAGACAAATCAGGCAACCCCCCTGGCAATCCGACTCTTCCAACGTGGAGCAGCTTTGAAGGTTTTACGTACCATAGAAACTTTTCTTCCTTATATTTGCGGTCCCGTCAATCAGGCTTATCAAATATCAGATCGCCTGGAGGGGAAAGGCATTTCATCCCCAGTTTATACAACCTATTCCGATGTTCCCCCCAACCTTCCTAAATGGGAAAAGATTGGCAGGATCTCTGTTCATAGATTCAAATCACAATTAGGGATCATGCGCTATCAAGTCAACGCCGGAATGTTATCCCACTTGAAAAACTTTGACATCCTGCACAGCCATAATTACCGCAATTTTCAAACCGACAGCGGTTTTTTTTTGCTCTCATTAAAAACAAACCCTTCGTTTTAAACACACACGGCTCACTTCTCGGATTTAAAAATTATCTTCCCTCCTTCGCGCAAAGATTGCCCTATCATATTTACGATGCTGCCACGCTAAAAACTTCAGCCAAAAGAGCGCAGGCCATAATCGTTTCTTCAATATTCGAATACGAAGATGCCCTGGAGTTTGGCATCGCAAAAGAAAAAATTTATATTATCCCCATGGGAGTCGAGGTTGGCAACGTTGAAAGAGATGGGAACGAATCCGAGCAACTTAAAATATTATTTGTCGGCCGTATCGCCCGTGTCAGACGGCTTGAACTCTTACTGCAAGCTGTCAGTCAATTGAGCTTACCTTTTCATCTCACCATCGTCGGAGGCGAAGAAAAAACCAGCAGCGTCACCCGCTCGGGTTACCTTGGCGAATTAAAACAACTCACCAAACAGTTGCAACTGGAAAACAAGGTAACGTATGCTGGAAAAAAAACACCAGCGGAATTAAAAGCTTTCTATTCGTCTGCTGATATTTTTGTTTATCCTTCTTTATACGAAAATTTTGGGCAGCCTCTACTCGAAGCGGCTTCACATGGCCTGCCTTTGATATCTACCTCTGTGGGCATTGCAAGGGAAATTATAATTGATGGGGAAACCGGCTATCAGGTCTCCGGCGAACCTGAAGAAATAAAAGAGCGTATTGAATTATTAAACAACACTAACTTAAGATTGCAGATGGGCCGTAGAATTAAGGAAGAAGTCAAAAAGAGATTTGACTGGGAAAATATCATGGACCAATATATAAACTTATATCGTTCTTTCTGAAAAAACTCTCATGCCCGATTCCTTCGACTCTTATTCGAAAAACTATAATGAGCTGGTCAATGATGCCATTCGCCAGACCGGATACGATGTCGATAGCCTGGATACCGCCAAACTGCTAGAGTTGGCAAACCTTCTTCCCTCCTTATAGTTGACAAACCCCTCACCTGTTGGGCTTCGGTCTGAAAATTAGAAATCTTTTGAGATGGGTTGCGCAATTCTCGGATTGAGTTTTTAAAAAATGTGCCGATAAGCTTATAAAAGAACCCATCAGTCTAAATGGAAATATAACCAGGTTTGACTGGGGAATAATCATCGGTTTGTTAAATGGACCTGTTCCATCTCTGAAAAAAATTACTTATGCCCGAATCGTTTGACTCCTTTTCTAAAAAGTATAATGAAGTGGTAAATGCTGCCATTCGCCCAACCGGTTTCGATACTGAAAGCCTGGTTGCCGCAAAACTCCTAAAAATGGCAAACCTTTTTCCTTCTCTATCCGACAAAACATTCCACCTTTTGGATTTCGGATGCGGAGTGGGAAATCTTTATGGACAGGTGGCGCAATTTTTTCCTAAAGCTGAATATACCGGCGTAGACCCCTCAAAAGACTCCGTCATAAAGGCTCGTTCACGGTTCCAGAATAAGGCGGCTTTTCAAGAATACGAATCCCATGAATGGGAATCATGCAGATATGACCTTATATTCTCTGCCGGTGTCTTCCATCATATTCCCCATATTGAGCATGCGAAGATTATCAAAAAACTTTCTTCTCTTTTAAATCCGGGGGGGAAACTGGTAATCTGGGAGCATAATCCCCTTAATCCTGTCACTCAAAAAATTGTCAGAGATTGCCCGATCGATGAGGACGCAGTTCTAGTTTCCTCAAAAAATATCAAAAAACATTTCGAAAGAGTCTCATTGTCCAATATTAAAATTTCTTACACTTCATTCTTCCCCCAATTTTTATCCACACTCAATTTTATGGATCCGTATATTGGTTGGATACCCCTTGGTGGGCAGTACCTGGTGACAGGTCAAAAAGGCTAAGATTTTTTTGATTGGAAAAGCGACAAACCCTCTTCAATTTTTCTCGGGTTATAAGGAATGACGGCCTGTGTTTTATCAATGGACTGATCTTTCTCGCATAAAAGGCGGGGAATCTGATCGGAAAAGGCGAGGCCTGATTTAATAATGGAGAGAAAGCCAATACCCACCCTGACAAACCAAATCGGTAAAAATATTTTTTTTCTCCGTACCTTCTGAATCCGAGCAAGTCGGTCGATCAATTCATTCATCGTCATTTTTTCCGGCCCACATAAATTCAGAGTTTCATTTTT
>Ga0066376_10005074_pt1 | contig 11279 bp, 7 predicted proteins | sample Knorr_S15_td_Bot_FD_77009 | JGI IMG/M metagenome (GOLD analysis project Ga0066376, IMG submission 77009) | Marine microbial communities from Southern Atlantic Ocean transect - Knorr_S15_td_Bottom_ad_5009_LV_A | ecosystem: Environmental > Aquatic > Marine > Oceanic | place: Southern Atlantic... | reverse complement strand
TCCGCTCATGGTGAGCTCCGACCGCTGGTCGAGAGTCTCGATGCAATCGGACCCGTCGAACCATCGCTACAGGTAGGCCAAGGCCATGGTTCCGATGTCAGTAACTTGGCTAGTGCGCATCCTTCGAGGGCCTCAGGACGAACGGTGCCGGGGAACGACTGAGCGCACTTATTTCCTGCTCGTTCTTGGTTGACATCCCAACCCTTGGTGCTAGAATTAGTAATCGCAAACGTTTGCAATAACTTTTAGTCGCATAAATGTGCCTGCGCTCGGGGTGGATAACTATGATTAAGCATGAAAAGGCCATTGAAACCATGCGTCTAAAAGGTCACCGGCTCACGCCCCAAAGGCTGATAGTCCTCTCTATCATCGCATCGGGCGAAGGTGCGTCCGGCGACGGCCACATGGGCGTGGACGAAGTCTTCCAGGCCGCCAAGAAGGCCTACCCCTACATGGACATCGCCACGGTCTACCGGACGCTACACCTGTTCAAAGACCTGGGCGTGGTGACCGAGGTGGCCATCGGCGACCGGCTGCATTTTGAGCTCACCGACCCGGACGGGCATCACCACCACATGGTCTGCCGGGCCTGCAACGGCGCGTTCAACCTCAGCCCCCACTACCTGGCGGAGTTCCGCAACACCCTGAACAAGGAGTTCGGCTTCGAGCCGGACCTGGAGCATTTTGCCGTTAGCGGCGTGTGCGCCAAATGCCAGGAAGCAGATGCCAAAACCACCGGTAAACGAGCCTAGATGACCCGTATCTTTCGCAGTCCTATAACCTGGGCGCTGCTCGTCTTGGCATTGGCTGCCGGCGCCTGTGGCGGCGATGGGTCGAGCACATCCAGGACTTCCAACGAGCAGGACACACGTCTAAAAGTGGTGACCACGGTGTCGCCCATCACCAGCATCGTCGAGAACATTGGAGGATTACGCATCGAGCTGGAGGGCGTGATCCCCGAGGGTGTGAATTCCCACACATTCGCGGCGACCCCTTCCATGGCCAAACTTATGGCCGAAGCCGACCTCATCGTATTTAACGGACTTTTCCTAGAGGAGCCGACTTTGGCGCTGGCGAAAGCTAATAAACGTACGGATGCCGTGATACTGTCCTTGGGCGACCAGACGGTCTCCCCGGAAGAATGGCAATTTGATTTCACGTTCCCTGAGTCGGCAGGCAACCCAAATCCCCACCTCTGGCCGGACCCAAACATGGGATTGCGTTATGCCGAGTTGGTGCACGACCAGTTGGCTATGATGGACCCGGATAACGCCGCGTATTACGCGGAGAATTTGGAAGGGTTTCGAAATCGAATCGAGGTCCTAGACCAGGCCATCAGGACCGCTGTCGCAACGGTTCCAGAGTCTAACCGCAAGTTGCTGACCTATCATGACTCATGGGCCTATTTCGCCAAGCAATATGGCATGGAGGTCGTCGGGGCGGTCCAGCCGTCAAACTTCTCCCAGCCTTCCGTTAAAGAGGTCGCTGAGTTGATCGACCAGCTTAAGGCGCTTGGTCTCCCGGCCGTTTTCGGCTCTGAAGTGTTTTCCAGCGACGTGTTGGAAGCCATCGCAAGCGAGGCCGGGGCCGAGTTCGTGGATGAACTGGCGGATGACGATCTGCCAGGCAAACCCGGAGACCCGCGGCACACCTATCTCGGGTTGATGCAAAAGAACCTGCAAGCGATGATTCCGGCCCTGGGCGGGGACGCCAGCGCATTGGCCGGATTGGATATCGGGAACGTTTTTGATGGGGAAAGCGGGGCCGTTTACCCGCAATAGCCTTTAGCCTACGATAAAAGGAAAACAGGATGTATCTACACCCACGATTACTAGCTTTGGCCAAAGATGTTCGGTGGCGTATACTTTTTGCCGCCTTGGTCGGCATGTTGGCCGTTGTCGCCGGCGTGGCCCGGCTGGCGGTCGCCGCAGTCGTCATCTTCAAGATCGTCCATGAAGACGCGGCATTCTCGTCGCTTGCTTGGCCCGTGGCAATGATGGTTGGCCTGGTCCTGGCCCGAAGCGGGCTCCAGTACCTCCAAGAAGTCATCAGCCACCACACCGCCAGCGTCGTCAAGGTGGCGCTGCGGGAGCGGCTGTACCAGCATTGCCTGGCCCTGGGCCCTGGTTACTTCGACCAGAGCCGCACCGGCGACGTGCTGATGTCCCTAGCCGAGGGCGTGGAGCGTCTCGAGGCTTTCTTTGGCCGGTACCTGCCCCAGATGATCGTGGCGGCCCTGGCCCCGATCCTGATATTCGCTTTCATGGCCATCATCGACTTCCGGACCGGATTGGTCTTCTTGGCATTTGCCCTGTTGACCCTGGTATTGCCCAATATCTTCCACCGGTGGACCCGCAAAAGCAGCATGGCCCGGCGTGATGCCTACGGCGCGCTGGGAGCCGACTTCCTGGACGCGGTGCAGGGACTGCCGACACTGAAGGCCTTCGGCCAGAGCAAGGCGCGGGGCCTGTTGCTGGCCGACCGGGCCCAGACGCTGTTCCGCACCACCATGGGTGTGTTGGCCGCCAATAGCGCCACCAGCGCCCTGACGATCCTGGGAATCGCGGCCGGAGCCGCCGTGGCGCTGGCCTGGGGCGCCGTGCGGGTCAGCAACGACGAACTGGAACTGCGCGCGCTGCTCATAGTGTTGATGCTGGGGGTGGAGATATTCCGGCCCCTGCGCGAGCTGGTCCAGCTCTATCACGACGGCATGATCGCCATGTCTTCGGCCGAGGGAATCTTCGACATCATGGACGCGCCGGTCGAAGTCCCGGACCCGGAGGCAGGCTCGAAAACCTTGGACTTGGCGCCTGAAGTGATCTTTGAAGGCGTCAACTACGCCTACAGCGCCGGACGCCGCCCGGCCCTGCACGACCTGTCGTTCACTCTGAATGCCGGCGAGACCCTGGGTCTGGTTGGCCCCAGCGGCGCGGGCAAATCGACCATCGTCTGGTCCATCTTGCGATTCTTTGACCCCCAGAGCGGCCGCATCCTGCTGGGCGGGACGGACATCCGGGAGATACCCCTGGAGCAACTGCGGGAACAGGTGGCCGTGGTGACCCAGGACACCTACCTGTTCCACGGCACCGTGGCGGAGAACCTGCGCTTCGGCGGTCCCAGCGCGACCCAAGAACAGATGGAGTCGGCGGCCAGAGCGGCCAACGCCCACGACTTCATCAGCCACCTGCCCCAGGGCTACGACACCATCGTAGGCGAGCGGGCTGTGCGGCTGTCCGGCGGGCAGAAACAACGCATCGCCATCGCCCGGGCGGTGCTGAAAGACGCGCCCATCTTGATACTGGACGAGGCCCTTTCCAGCGTCGACGCCGAGAACGAAGCTATGATCCAAGAGGCGTTGGACGGATTGATGGAGGGACGCACCACGTTGATCATCGCCCACCGGCTCTCCAGCGTGGTCAAGGCCGACCGGATCATCGTGTTGGAGGACGGCCGGCTGGTCGAATCGGGCAATCACGGCGAACTGGTCGCTGCCGGAGGCGTCTACGCCGAGTTGATGGCCCAGCAGCAAGATATCGATGAAGACTCCGGCGGAATGGTAGAAGCTCACGGCCCAGAACCCGCACACCACGCCCAGGTCCAAGACGCGTCGGCCTTCGTGCCCCAACCCGCCCATCAGGGCGAGGGACACCATCACCATGCCGTGCCGTCCGGCGGCGACCATCACGCCCCGGCGACGCGCATCGGCATCTTCACCGTCTGGAAGAGGCTCTTTGAGCTGGTCCGGCCCTGGCGGGGCGAGCTGGCCCTGACGTTCTTGTTGGGACTCGCCCATCACAGCGCGATCATCGGGCTCAGCGTGATCAGCGCCCTATTGGTTGGCCAGGTGATCACCGGAGGCGGCCTCACCGTGCTGCTGTGGCTGCTGGCTGGGTTCGTGCCGCTGGCGGCTTTCATGACATGGGCGGAGTCGTGGGTGGCCCATGACCTGGCCTACCGGCTGCTGGCCGAGATGCGGGTGGACGTGTACAACAAACTGGACCCCTTGACCCCGGCCTACATGGTGCGCCGCCGCTCCGGAGACCTGGTGAGCATCGTTGGCGGAGACGTCGAGTTGGTGGAGTTCTTCTTCGCCCACACCATCACTCCGGCATTCGTGGCAATCCTGGTCCCGGCGGGCGTGCTGGCCACGCTGGCTTTCGTCGCCTGGCCCATCGCGCTGGTGCTGTCGCCCTTCTTGGTGGCGGTGGCCATCAGCCCGTTCATGGCCCAGAAACGGTCCGAGGGTTTGGGCGAGGAATTGCGCAGCCAGCTTGGCGACGTTCACGCCCATATGGTGGACAGCATCCAGGGTATGCGGGAGATATCCGCCTTTGGACAGGGCAAAGCCCGCACCGGCGAGATGGTGGACAATAGCTGGAAGTTCGCCCACTTCCAACTGCGGTTCCTGAAAGAAAGGGCCTTCCAGATCGGCTTCATCGAGGGCATGACCGCGCTGGGCGGACTGGCCGTGCTGACCATGGGCGTCTGGCTCAAGACCCAGGGTGACATCTCGCGGCCTGAGTTGATCCTGGCGGTGATCTTGTCGGTGGCGGCATTCGCCCCCATATCGGACATCGCCCGGACGATCAAGCAACTGATGGAAACCTTGGCCGCGGCCCGGCGTCTGTTCGTGGTCCATGACGAGCCTGTGCCCGTAGTGGACGGCCCCGGCGTGCACGCCCACGAGAACGGCCAACGCAGCAACGGCCACGCCCCGGCCCTCAGCTTCGAGCATGTTGGGTTCTCCTACGGACACGGCGAGGCCCAGGCCCTGCACGGTGTCAGCTTTGACGTTGAGGCCGGCCAGACCGTGGCCCTGGTGGGACGGTCGGGAGCGGGCAAGACCACCTGCGCCAACCTGGTCATGCGGTTCTGGGACCCCGGCGAAGGCCACGTGCGCCTGAGCGGCCACGACCTGCGGGACTTCGAGCTTGAAGACCTGCGCCGTCAGATCGCCCTGGTTTCCCAGGACACCTATCTCTTCAATGCCAGCATCAGAGACAACCTGAAACTGGGGAAGATTGAGGCGACGGACAGCGAGATCGAGGACGCCGCCCGCCAGGCAAACGCCCACGAGTTCATAACGGCGTTCCCCGACGGCTACGACACCCTGGTCGGCGAGCGGGGGATGCAGCTATCCGGCGGACAAAGGCAGCGCATATCAATCGCCCGGGCGCTCTTGAAGAACGCCCCGGTGCTGATCCTGGACGAAGCCACGTCCCACCTGGACGCAGTCAACGAACGCCAGGTACGGCAGGCACTCGAGACCTTGATGGCGGGCCGCACCACGGTGGTCATCGCCCACCGGCTCTCGACCATCAAGGACGCGGACCGGATAGTCGTCTTGGACAACGGCCACGCCGTGGAACAGGGCAACCACCACGACCTGCTGGCCAGCCACGGACTCTACTCGCAGTTGGTCGCCACACAGTTGGTCGGCGCCACGGCCGGAAAAGACCACGACGGCCACCGCGAGGAAAATCATGGAGACCACCACGACGAGGGACACGAAGGTCCTAGCGGCCACCGGCCCGGCTCGATGCCGGATATGCCGGACGTGAATCCCCATCACCACCATTAACCAAAGGCAAGTATCAAAAAATGCGGACCCACGCGTCCGGTGAAAGGATATAAACAAGGAAAACCATGCTACATCCGATGCCACATCAGTCTGGGCCCGGAGAGCCCATCGTGGAGATCAAAGCAGTCACCTGCGGCTACGAGAAACAGCGGGTATTGACCGACGTTAGCCTGACCGTCATGCCGGGCGACTTCGTTGGGCTGCTGGGCCCCAGCGGCTCGGGCAAGACCACCCTTTTGCGCACCGTTCTTGGGGCGGTCGACATCTATGAAGGCGAGGTCCTGGTCAACGGCGTCCCCACCTCCAAGAAGCGGCCGAGGGTCGGCTACGTGCCCCAACTGGAGACCATCGACTGGAACTTCCCCGTCACCGTCCAAGAGGTGGTGATGATGGGGCGCACGATGGAGAACCGGCTCTTTCCCTGGTACCGGAAAGAAGAGAAGGAACTGGCCGCCGAGATGATGGACCGTCTGGGCATCTTGGACCTGGCCGGACGTCACATTCGGGAGCTGTCCGGCGGGCAGCAACAACGGGTGTTCCTGGCCCGCGCCCTGATCAGCAGCCCCCAATTATTGTTGCTGGACGAGCCCACATCAGGCGTGGACATCAAGACCAGGGACGATGTGATGCACCTGCTTCACGACCTGAACCACGACGGCGTGACCATCATCATCACCACCCACGAGATCAACGCTGTGGCCGTGCATCTACCTTGGATCGTGTGCCTGGCGGGCCGCATCCTGGCCGAAGGGCCGCCTTCGGAGGTGATCACCACGGAGGTGCTGCGGCTGACTTATGGCGCCGAGATGCCGGTGATCCACTACGACGGCATGACCATCGTGGCCGAAAGCCCCCACTCTTACGGCAGGAACGGCGACAGCAACGGCAAGACCTCATTGCCACCGGTGCACGTGCACGAGCCTGGTGGCAACCCCGAAGACGAGGCCGGTCACGTCCGTGAGCACGGGTTCGCGCCGGAGATCGAAGCCAGCCACGTACGGGCCCATCGTGCCGGTTCGGAACACGATTCCAGCCATTCCCACGACCACGTTAGCCACGCCCACGGGCACGAAGCCGGCCCCGACAGCCCCGCCGGTTTAAACGAAGAGGCCAGCGATGTTTGAGCCCTTTGATTACCAGTTCTTCGTCCGAGGGATAATCGCTGCCACCCTGGTCGGCGGGCTGTGCGGCATGATCGGCGTCTACATCGTGCTGAAGCGCATGTCCTACATCGGACATGGCCTGTCCCATGCCGTGCTGGGCGGCGCGGTGGTCAGTTTCGTGCTGTCGATCAACTTCCTGATCGGCGCAACCGTCTGGGGCTTCTTCTGCGCCCAGCTCATCGCCCTCACCGCCAAGAAACGCAAGATAGCGGCCGACGCGGCGATCGGCGTGATAACAACCGCCAGCTTCGCCATCGGCATCGTGCTAATCAGCCGTTACAAATCGTTCACCCGCGACTTCGAGGCCGCTCTGTTCGGCAACATCCTGGGCGTGAGCATGGGAGACCTGATGGCCATCGTGGTCGTGACCGTGGCGACCGCCGCCGTGCTATTCGTGGCCTATAAGTATTTCTTGTTCGCTACCTTCGACGGCGAGGTTGCCCAGTTCTACGGCGTGCCCACCGGCTGGGTGGAGACCCTTTTCTCCCTCGTCCTAGCGGCGACGATAGTGGTGTCCATGCAGGTCTTGGGAGTGCTGCTCATCGCCGGAGCCACGGTGATCCCGCCCGTCTCCGCCAGGATGCTGAGCGACCGGTTCCGGACGGTGCTGCTGCTTTCTACCGGCCTGGGCGCTGCCTGCGGGTTCGTGGGCATCTACCTCAGCTTCTTCATCGACGTCTCGTCGGGAGCCGCGGTGGTCTTGGTCGAGGCCGGGGTGTTCGCTCTGGTCATGGCCTACGGTAGCTTTAGGCCGCGCCAGTCCCCCAACCCGGTGCAGAACATTCACCCGGTGAGCGTGGGTTAGCCAAGTCCGGGTGAGCCTGACTAGCGGAATTAACAAAAGCTTGGGATATACTCATACGCGATCAATGTGATAGGGAAGGGAGACTGAATTGTCCATCGAATCTGTAGCGATACTCAGCCCCGGCGACATGGGGCATGCCATAGGCCAACTTCTTAAAGAGAATGAACTGCGGGTCCTCACCTGTCTGGCGGGCCGCAGTAACCGCACCAAGCAGCTTTCAGAGCAAGCGGGAATAATCGACGTGCCCAACCTTAACGAGCTGGTTGAGCAGGCCGACGTACTCATGTCGGTCACTGTTTCCGAGGCTGTGCCCGGTCTGTGCCGGGAGATCGCCGATGCCGTGAAGGCCACCGGCATTGATTTGCTGTTCGCAGAATGCAACGCCATCGCGCCCGAGTTGAGCAAAGAGATGGAGGTTGTGTTGAGCGGAGCAGGCGCCAGGTATGTGGACGCCTCCATAATCGGCGGGCCGCCCCGCGACGGCTCCAGCCCCCGGGTCTACGTTTCGGGCGACAACGCCACCGAGTTCGAACAGCTCCGTGACTTTGGGTTGGACGTGCGAAACCTGGGGCCCCAGTTGGGCCGGGCGTCGGGAATCAAGATGTGCTACGCCGCCATGACCAAGGGCACCACGGCTCTCCATGCCGAACTGCTGATCGCCGCCGAGAAGATGGGCCTGACCAAGGAAGTGATGGCCGAGTTCGCCGGCAGCCAACCGGCGGTGGTCACGCGCATGGAAGGCTGGATTCCCACCATGCCGGCCAAGTCCCGCCGCTGGGTCAGCGAGATGGAAGAGATCGAGAAGACCTTCAGTGACCTGGGAATGACGCCCAACATCTTCAAAGGCGTGGCCGACATGTACCGCATGATGGGCGCCACCCCCTTGGGTGACGAGAACCCGGAAAGCCGCGACAAAGACCGCGACCTGGCCGAGACAATCCGCCTGATTGCCGAGGCCATGGGCGACTAATCCGCAGATCGAAATCCCGGCCGCCCGTCGCATACATCTCTTGGCTGAACCGGTTTTCCCACGTCATTCCAGGGAACGTTGATTGCAGGCTAACGATCCAACCTCAGGCCCTCTGGCAGGTATCAAAGTAGTCGACCTCACCCGTGGCATGCCCGGCGCCATCGCCACCATGCTCTTGGCGGATTACGGCGCGGATGTGGTCAAGCTGGAACACCCTTCGGGTAATCCGTTGGAGGGTTCGCCCGCCTACTCCGTCTGGAACCGCGGGAAGAAAAGCATGGCCCTCGATCTGGAAGACCCAGAGTCAAGGTCAGCGGCCGCCAAGTTGGTAAAGAGCGCTGACGGTTTTCTGGAGTCATTCCGGCCCGGAGTGGCAGAGCGTTGGGGTCTTGGGTACGCATCGATAAAAGATATCAACCCAGCCATCGTCTATTGCTCCATATCCGCCTTTGGCGCCAGTGGCCCTTGGGCGCAGCGGCACGGTTATGAAGGTCTGGTTTCGGCCGCCTCAGGAATCATGACCGAGCAGACCGGTGTGCGCGATGGCCCGATGTTCTACTCGGTGCCGGTAGTGGGCTTGGGAACATCGTTATTGGCTGTTCAGGGCATCTTGGCGGCGCTACACGTGAGGAACGTCTGTGGCATAGGCCAAAAGATCGAAACCAGCATGTACCAGGGCGCCATCGCTATTCGTCCGCCATTGTTGGCTGAGGCCGACGAGATATCAAAATTCCAGACTCTCAATCTGCTCCCTCAAGGCGGCTTGCCGGCTTATCGTATGTACCCTTGTTCCGACGGAAAATGGCTCCATATCGGTTGTCTTACCCGGGAGTTTTGGGACAAACTCGCCGTCGCTCTGGACCTGCTGGAACTTGCCACCGAGCCCGAATTTGAATTCGCCCCATCCGGTTGGTCCACAGACCAAGACCGTGAGACAGCGATGGACATTATCGGGAGCCGATTGTTGGAGCGTCCTAGAGACCATTGGCTCGAAGCGCTGGCCGAGTCGGACGTCCCGTCATCTCCAGTGCTGACGACCCAACAGTACATGGACCTGCCACAGGTGCGGCTCACTGGGTTGGTGCAGACTGTGGAGGACCCAAGATTAGGCGAGACTAGCCAGATGGGAATGGCGATCGACTTTTCGGAAACTCCCGGCAAGACTCGGATGCCCGCCCCTGAGCTAGGCCAGCATACAGACGAGGTGTTGGCGTTATTGGAGCAAAACGACAATTCCTCTAGCGTGTCTGGAGACGCCGCGAATGAGAGCAGACCGCCGAAACATCCACTTGAAGGAATGAAGGTCTTGGACCTTAGCTCATTTATCGCTGCTCCTTACGGCGCCATGATACTTTCGGACCTTGGCGCGGATGTGATCAAAGTGGAGCCTCTATCGGGAGAGGGCGCCAGGTCTTTGCCATTTTTGATCGTCGGCGGGAACCGGGGCATGCGAAATCTCGCTCTGGATTTGAAATCCCCGGCCGCCAAGGAGATCATCAACCGCCTCCTAGCTTCCTGCGACGTGGTGGTCCACAACATGCGGGAAGGGATCGCGGAGCGATTGGGCATCGACTACGAATCGGCCCGAAAGCTCCGGCCCGACGTGATCTACGCCCACGTAACCGGCTACGGTTCGACCGGACCCGACAAACTAAGACCCGGGTTCGACCCGCTTTTCCAATCTATGTCGGGAACCACCGCACGACAGGGTGCCAGCGCAGACCGCCCGGTGTTCCTGAGGACTCCGATATGTGATGACACCAATGCGATGCTGCTGGCATCCGGGGTGCTCATGGCCCTGCATCACTGCGACCGGACCGGCCAGGGGCAAAAGATAGACCTGAGCCTGCTAAAAACGGCTGCGCTGGTAAACTCCGACGACTTCTTACGCTACCCGGGCAAACCAGACCGCCCGCTGGCCGACCAAGGTCTGTACGGGATGAGCGCCGTCAATCGCCTCTACAAAACTGCGGACGGCTGGATATTCCTAGATTGCAACCAGGCGGAAGAATGGGACAGCCTCAGAGAATGTTTGGGTAAGTCAGGGTTGGAAGAGGTTACCTTCGACCAAGCCATAAAGATGGACCTATGGAATGAAGACTTGTGCCGTGACTTGGCCAAGGAGTTCGAGCTCTTTCCCGCGGCCGAATGGGAACAAAGACTAGTCGCTGGGGGAGTGCCATGTTGCCGGGTAGCGGAGAACGTTGATGAGGGGTTCTTCCTGCATCCCCAGGCACTCCATCTGGGACTGATCGACGAAACCCAAGACCCGCAATTCACCAATCTGCGGCAGGCCGGCGTACAGATCGGGTTTTCAGAGACTCCCTCCGCCAACGGGCATCCAGCGGCCGCGATCGGTCAGCACAGCGTAGAGGTTCTCAAAGAGTTGGGCTACAGCGACTTGGAGATTGCAGACCTGCTTGCCGCCGGCTGCATCGGCATCGCCTAACCTCTGCTGACAGGGAGAAAGTTCGACAAGATCAGAATGAGCGGCCTTGGAAGGGAACGTCAATCCCGCCCCGCTCGTCATTCCAGCGAAAGCTGGAATCCACTGCGCCACCGAGGTTCTGGTCAGCAGTATGTCAACAATCGGATTTCGCAGTTCGCGAGCCCGGGCTTGGGAGGAGATGGTAGATGCGTGGATTCCGGCTTTCGCCGGAATGACCCAGTTGCCGCCAACGGGGGAATCTACATTGGTCAGAACAGAAAAAGAGCCCCGGAGACCATAACAGTCTCCGGGATTTTTTTATTCCATTGCCT
>Ga0066376_10005072_pt1 | contig 11281 bp, 5 predicted proteins | sample Knorr_S15_td_Bot_FD_77009 | JGI IMG/M metagenome (GOLD analysis project Ga0066376, IMG submission 77009) | Marine microbial communities from Southern Atlantic Ocean transect - Knorr_S15_td_Bottom_ad_5009_LV_A | ecosystem: Environmental > Aquatic > Marine > Oceanic | place: Southern Atlantic... | reverse complement strand
GATCGTCGACCTCGCCATCGAACTCGATCACCCGGTCGATCCGTTGACCGCGTTCGAAGTGTTCCGCCTGAAACATGCTCCGGCGGGACAGGTAGAGACGATGATCGAGGACCTGTACGAGGACACCGAGGATCGTCCCGGGCTGGCGACTCGCGTGGTGGTCTACCCCGACGTCCGCACCAACTCGATCGTCGTCCAGGCCCGGCCTCGCGACCTGCAGGAAGTGGCCGCGCTGGTCAAGCGGATCGATCAGGACAGTGCCAATTCGGTCAATCAACTCAAGGTGTTCCAGCTCAAACACGCCCTCGCCGAGGAGCTCTCCGAGACGATCAACCTGGCGATCCAGAGCGTGATCAATCCGGCTCGTCAGCCGACGGGGACCGGTGTCGGCGGGTTTGGTGGTGGTGGGGCGGGAGGTGCACAGTCGGCGCAGCAACTGCGTGACGTCCGCAGCGCCGTGCTCGAACTGCTCCCCGACGCCGGCAGCAAGGACTCCAAGGTCGTCTCCGGCATCCTCTCCGAAATCCGCATCAACCCCGACCCCCGGACCAACAGCCTGGTGGTGACCGCTCCGGAACGCAGCATGAAGATGATGCAGAGGTTGATCGAAAGACTCGACCAGCCGACCAGCGTGGTCGCGGACATCAAGCACTTCCTGCTCGAAAGTGCCGATGCCAGCAGCGTTGCTGAACTGCTCGCCGAGCTGTTCATCACCGACGATACCGGAGCGGGCGGCCAGCTGGGAGTGCAGTTGGCTGGAGCCGAGGACGCCAGCAGCAGCATCGTGCCACTGAGATTCAGCGTCGATGTCAGGACCAACAGCATCTTTGCCGTGGGGGGCCGCGAGGCCCTGGAGGTGGTCGAGGCGGTCGTGGCGCGGCTGGACCAGAGTGACGTGCGGCAGAGGGGGACCACGGTCTACCGGATGATCAACCGGCCGGCGACCGAGATCGCCGCCGCGGTCGGCACCATGCTGCAGACCCAGAGCCAGCTGCGACAGAGCATCCCCGATCTGCTGAGCCCCTTCGAGCAGCTGGAGCGCGAGGTGATCGTGGTGGCCGAGCCGGAAACCAACACGCTGATCATCAGCGCCACGCCACGCTACTACGAAGAAGTGATGGAGATGATCGAGGCGCTCGATCAGCCGGCCGAACAGGTCACCGTGCAGTGCCTGATCGTCGAAGTCGAACTCGACAATACCGACGAGTTCGGAGTGGAACTCGGGTTCCAGGACTCGGTGCTGTTCAATCGAGGTACGGTGGGCAGCATCGAGACGATTTCGCAGACGGTGCAGACGGCCGGCAACGACCAGACGATTACCGAGAACATCATCTCCTCGGAAGGCGTACCCGGCTTCAACTTCAACCAGCCCTTCCTGGGCAACAACACGCTCGGGACGTTTGCCAAACCCGCCTCGGCGGGCAAGCAGGCACTGAGCAGCTTCCAGATGGGCCGGGTCAACGGAGACCTCGGCTTTGGCGGCCTGGTGCTCTCGGCTGGGTCCGAGTCGATCAACATCCTGCTGCGGGCGCTCTCCGAAAGGCGGCGGGTCGAAGTCCTCAGCCGCCCCATGGTCCAGGCACTGCACAACCAGACCGGCCTGATCCACGTGGGCCAGACGTTCCAGCAGATCAACGGTGTCACCCAACCCACCACCGTCGGCGGGGTCACTCAGCCGAACCTCGAAGAGCGGGCTGTCGGGATCCAGTTGACCGTCACACCCCGGGTTTCACCCGATGGGACCATTGTCATGGAAGTGGTGGCCACCAAGGACCAGATTTCACCCAACAACGTCGTACCGATCTTCTTCGACCCCCAGACCGGCACGACATTCGATTCACCGGTCATCGACACCGCGACCGCTCAGGCCAGTGTCAGTGTCCGCGACGGACAGACGATCGTGCTCGGCGGCATGATCACTCGGACCGAAGGCACCGTCGAACGGAAGGTGCCGTGGCTGGCCGATCTGCCGGTGCTGGGAGCCGTGTTCCGCTACGACTCGCACACCGTGCGACGCACCGAACTGCTGATCTTCCTCACGCCGCGGATCATGAAGACGCCGGCGGACTACGAGGAGCAGAAACAGGTCGAGGCCGAGCGGATGAGTTTCAGTATCGAGGATGCCGAGGAAATCCACGGACCGCTGTTCTCGATGCCCGAGCCGGCGACAGAGGACATCAAGAAGTCCAAGGCAACCCGGGAAAAGACCAAGACGAAACTCAAGCCGATGCCTCAGTCGAAAGACCCCCAGCCGGCCAGGAAGCCAGGTGAGAAGCCGGGTGAGAAGCCAGCTGAAAAGCCCGGTGAGAAAGAAGTCCCCAGGCCGCCCGGCGGTGACTCCGGCCAGGCCGCGGGTCTCTCAGACGACCGCCGCGTCTCCCCGGCGTCGATGACGACCATCGATGAAGCTGACCACGATGCCAGGATCTTCGCCCTGCCCGAGACGATCGACGGCTTTGAGGCCAGTGTGCCGATCGAACTGCCCAAGCCTTCTCCGATCAAGCGGTTCTTCAATTCCCTGCTTCCCTGACGTCGGTTCTCTTTGATCTCTCGATCCAGGTCGCCTGTGCGGCCCGCACCCCAGAGTGACTTCGCTGCCAACACGACTGTCTCCCTCCCAACGCTGCAGGCCCCCTGTCATGAAATCGTCACCCCTGCGTATCACGTTGTCCGGCGGCCTGGTGCTGGCCGTGGCCATCTTGTCCGGTTGCCAGTCCGGTAGCCTCTCGAAGCTCACGCCTACACTGCCCAACTCGATTACCAGGCTGTGGGGTGTGGACAACGACATGAGGTGGGCCGACAAGGGGAACCCGGCCGTGCGGTGCGTCTGCCTGTGGCAGCCGGCCGACGGGACCTGGGAAGGGCGACCGTCTCGAGGATTCGGTGGCCAGGTCTTCTTTCTCGATCGCGATACCGCTCGACCCATCGCCGTCAACGGAGACGTCCGTATCCACGTCTTCGACAATTTCGGGCCGCGAAAGGACCATGGGAAGCCGGTGCATACGTTCGACTTCACCAAGGGGGCCTGGAATGCCTTCCTGGTCAAGACCCAGTTCGGACCCGCCTACAATATCTTCGTTCCCTACACTCGGCCCGGGTATCACAAGACCGAAGGCGCGTTGAGAGTTCGCCTGGCCGGAAAGGACGTTCCGACCGTCTTCTCGGACATGTCCTACGTGAAACTCGAAGGAACCGAGGAGAAGAGCGACTCGACCAGGACCTTCGCGGCGAACGACACGAAACACCGGCCCACGCCAACCGTCTCGGCCGACTCGATCGGCCAGATCTCACGCAGGCACGGCGTGACACCGGCCTCGGTCAACAGATTCCCCTCCCAGCCGGAATCCTCGAAGCAGGCATCTCGGCGAGGACTCTCGCCTGAACTCGAAGCTCGGCTCGCGAAGCTGAAACGGAAGAGGCCGGTCAAGAAGTACACACTGACTGGGCCGACGCTTGTCGAGGGCCCGGCAGCAGCCAGTGCTCCCGATTTCGACGGGGTCCCGGAGGGCCGAACCCTCGAGACCAATAGACCGCGTCGCTTCGCAGCTCCAGTCCCCGCGAAGCCGATTCTGCGGGACACTCAGATCCCCTCTACCCGAGCAACTCCCCATCCCCTCGACGCCAACTCGAACACTCCAGCAAGACACACCCTGGCACCAGCCCACCCTCTCGATGGGCCATCAGCGTCCCACTCACCCATGATCCCCGCAGCCGGCCCCAGTGATTGGGCCAGTGGTACACCTCTCGCCCCGCAGGCTTCGAACTCCCATGAGGAGATGATGCGTGCGGCCGAGGCTGCTGCTGCGGGTCAGGACTTTTCGCAGGCCATCCGCCTGGCTTCTAAGGTGGACCGAGCGGTACGCCGCGAGCAGCTCAGTTGGCCGCTCGATCGGCCGACACCCTCGGCGCTGGTGGCCCAGTGGGAGGTCCAGCGGATCGATATGGCCGCAGCGGGCGATCCGGCTCAACGCAACTCTCGTATCGACTCTCGCGTCGACGACTACCTGAAGGCGTCCCAGGCACAGGTCGACAAGAACCAGACGGACGAGGCGCGGCGCATGGCAACGGTGGCTCACCTGATCTCCCGCGCGGCGACGGACTCGGGTGCCGTGACCCCGGTCGGTGCGGTGGAGATTCCCGCGGGTGCGACGACCAGGAGGCCCTCGGTGGTCGGTTGGAACCAGCCACCCACGCCCGCAAAACCGGCAAGATCGGCAAGATCGGCAAGATCGGCAAGATCGGCCCATCCGCTCGAAACGGCTGGTGGTGACGAGTAGACGCAGGGAAGTCCGATCGGCGAGATGATCGGTCTGGGATCCGAGATTGCTCGAAAGACCGAGCCGGCACGGCGTGAGTGTGCTATGATTCGCGTGGTTTCGTTCTGCGTGGAGAGGCATCATGCGTCGGATCATTGCCTGTGTTTGCTTGGCTGGGTTCGTGATGTGGCTCGGTGAATCCTCGGTCATGGCCCAGGGGCAGGCTGGCCAGACCCAGACCACCCAGTCGACTCGCAACGCGACCACGGCCGGCACCGCTGCAGCCGGAGCCTCGACGAGCCCCACGGGAACGGCCCCCGGTGGCACCAACCTGAACCAGGCCACCGGTGCCCAGCCGACCCTGCAGAGCTTTGGAACGGGCTTCGTTGGTGGCAGCCAGAACCAGGGCCGATTCGTCGGCAGCCAGTTCGCCGGCCAGCAGCAGTCTCGCGGTGGTGGCACCGGGATGAACACGTTCGGTGGTGGACGTGGTGGAGCACGCGGGGGAAGTGGACGATTTTCGATGCCCAACCAGGCGTCGCGGACGACTCGCACCAGGCGAGTCCGTCCCAGTCACCGCGTGGCGTTCACCTTCCAGTCCCGCTCGATGACCACGATCAAGACGTCGCTCGACACCCGCTTCTCCTCGTTGCTGACAAGCCGCCCCCAGTTCAAGGGCGTGACGGTTGCCGTGGGCAAGCCGGGCGAGTTGACGTTGTCCGGCGAGGTGCCGACGGCGGCCGCCCAACGGATGGCTGCTGCCATGGTTCGCATGGAGCCGGGGGTCCGCAAGGTGATTAACCAGTTGAGCGTCGCGGCGGCCGCGGCCACCGGCGGCTGATAGCGGCCCCAAGCGGTCCCGCCCGACCTGATCCCGTGAAGTAGCAGGTCGGGTTGTAGCGATTTTTCCGGAAATGACAGCAGTCGGTTGTTCCGGCCGGTCGATATTCTCATTGGGGACGCGATGCGCGTCTGCCCAATCGACCGACCCTACACGAGCGACCGGGTCTGATGAACCGATCCTTGCGAGCCGCCGGCGGTGCGCTGGCCACAGCCGCGGTTGTGATCACCGTACTGCTGGTGATCGCGCTCATCGACCCCCGTGCCACCACGATCCACCTTGAACAGGCGGATCACGACACCGCAGTTGCGGCGTCCCGCGATGGCATCAAACCGCTCGATCACCGCCTGGTGAAACCCTGGCAGCGACTCGACGTGCAACTCGGTGAGCTCGAGAAACGGCTCGATGAGCACGCGCGTCGTGGTGATGACGCGGTCGCTGCCAACCGGCAGCAGTTGGTGGAAGCCGAGAGCCGTTTGCGGGCCGAACTGGATCGCCGACCCGGTGACCTGCGGCTGCTCGAGACGATCCGGACCACGCTGGCCGATCGGGGGGACGATCAGCGGCTCGCTTCAATCGAGACGCGACTGAAGAGCCTGGCCGGGACGATCGAGCGGGAGTCACAGGAGACGGCGATTCTGCGTGAAGCGATCGGGCGGCTGCAGCCGGTCCTCGACGTCACCGCCGACAGAGATCAGCCCCCGCACTTCACGATCCGGGCCCGGAGGGTCCCGCTGGCCGATGTGCTTGAGCGGCTCGAAGCACTCTGCGACTGGAAATTCGACACCACCGCCGCGGCCAACTCGATCGTTTCGATCGAGCCTCTCGAACAGGTCACGCTCGAAGAGGCTCTCGAGGTCCTGTTGCCGGCCGCCGGCTGTGCGGCACGGCTCGAAGGATTTCGGGTCAGTGTGATGTCACTGGCCGAGGCCCGTCGACTGCAGGAGCAGGAGGTGAGTCCGCCGTCGACTGGCCGCATCGATAAGGCTGTGCCTGGTCGATCGCCGGAACGTGCTGCGGGCGAAGTTCGCGAGGTGATCCTCGAGGTGGTGATTCTGTCGGTCCAGCTCAACAGCGAGTTCCCCGCCGGGATCGGTGAGAAGGTTCAGTCAACGGATTCGTCGGAAGGGCCCGGGCATTCCACCGGAGGAATTCTCGATCAACCCGTCCCGGAATTCCTCGAGCGGCTGGGCCGCATGGTCGTGATGCAGGTTCTCACCCGTCCCAGGCTCCGGGTCGTCGATGGCGAGATCGCTCGATTGGAGACCAGCTCACACCCGTCGGCGCGAGTGGAGATCACGCCTCGGGTTGTGGCCGAGGGGGCCATCGAGCTGGATGTCACTCTCTGGAAGACTTCGGCTGTGGCGGGAGACGCCGAGGAGTTGCCGGCCCGGTTGACCCGCGTCCTGCTGACACAGGGCGGCACGGTGTTTCTGGGTCGAGTGTTCCGCGACGACGTATCGCGGCGGTCCTCCGGGAACGTACCGAGCTCTCGACGGCCGAGATTGCTCGAACGGTTGCTGGGTGATCATGTCAGTCAATCGAGTGTGCCGCCGGTGGCTGCGGGGCGTCGAGAACTGATCGTGCTGGTGACTCCCCGATTGGTCGACCAACGATCCGGCGAGTCGCCTCGGCAGGCCCGCCGCTAGCTTGCGGCGACCGTTGGCCGCGACGAGAATGCGACGGTCACAGGTCTCAAACGGTGTGCCGCCATGAAGATGTCCTCGGTTCCGGTCGCGTCCGGTCCACTGCTGGTTGTGTTGGCTTGGCTGATCGTGACCGCATTGCCGGTCACCGAAGCCGGAGCTCCTCGAGACCCCGCTGCGGCAGCGAAGAAGCCCGATGGTGTGGATCGCGATTATGGCAACGAGTTGCCGAGAAGCCCGGCGACGCGTCCCCTGGAGGCGGTCGCCCAGCTGGTGGCTCGACCCGGTTTCCGCATCGAAGTGGTTGCCGCCGAGCCGTTGGTCGAGGACCCGGTGGCGATGGCGTTTGACGAGAACGGTCGGGTCTATGTGTGCGAGATGCCCGAATACAACCAGTACGCCAACACGTCGTTTCGGGGCAAGGGGCGGGTGAGGTTGCTGGAGGACAGTGACGGGAACGGGGTCTTTGACCGCAGCCGGATCTTTGCCGACGGGGTCGATTCGCCCACGGCGGTCGCCTGCTGGAAGGGTGGAGTGTTTGTCGGCAGCGTGCCGCACATCCTGTATCTGAAGGACACCAACGGCGACGGTGTTGCCGATGTGCGTCGAGTGGTCTTCACCGGGTTCGCTCGGGACAAGGCGGGCGAGGCGATGCTGAACTCGTTTCGCTGGGGCCTGGACAATCGCTACCACGTCTCGACCAACCTCGCCGGTGGCACGGTCCGCCGCGCGGGTGCCCCGGCGGCGGCCGCTGTCTCGGTCCGCGGTCGCGGCTTCCTGTTTGATCCGCGTTCCGAGACGTTCGAATTGGCCAGCGGTGGCGGTCAGCACGGCATGAGCATGGACGACTGGGGCCGCAAGTTCGTCTGCCAGAACAGTGTCCCGGCCCAGATGCTGATCTACGACGACCGCTACCTGGCGCGGAACAAGTTTCTGGCCGGTCCGGCTCCGGCGGTCAACATCGTGCCCACCGGCAAGCAGACCCGGCTGTTCCGCAAGAGTCCGATCGAGCCGTGGCGGAAGCTGCGGACCCGGCTGCGGAGCAAGGGCCTGATCCCCGGTTCCGACGAGGGGGGCAAGCCCGGCGGGTTCTTCACCGGTGCAACCGGGGTGACGGTGTACCGCGGTGACGCCTGGCCGGCGGCCTATCGTGGCAACCTGTTGATCGGTGAGGTTTCCAACAACCTGGTGTTCCGGGCACGGCTGGAAAACGACGGAGTGTCGCAGGTGGCCCGGCGGGCCGACCAGGGAGCCGAGTTCGTCGCTTCAAAGTCGGTTTGGTTTCGGCCGGTGCAGTTGGCCAATGCGCCCGACGGCACGCTGTACGTGATCGACATGTCACGCGAGTTGATCGAGGGGGCTGCGTTTCTGGCCGACGTGATCCTGAAGCACATGGACGTGACCAGCGGAATGAAGATGGGCCGAATCTACCGAGTGGTCCCCGTCGGCAAGACACTCAGGCCAACGCCCCGACTGGGACAACTCGGCACCGCAGAACTGGTTGCGTTGCTCGATCATCGCAATGGTTGGCACCGCGATACGGCTTCGCGATTGATCTACGAACGCCAGGACCCCGGAGCGGTTTTGTTCTTGAGGCGTCTGGCTCGGGCGGGCCGCCTGCCGGTGGGTCGAGTCCACGCACTGTGGGCGTTGGCCGGCGCCAACGCGTTGACGGCCGACCTGGTGCTGGGGGCACTCCAGGACAAGGATCCGGAGGTTCGGATCCAGGCGTTGCGGCTCTCGGAGCGGTTGGTGGATCGGTCGGAGGCGTTGAGACTGAAGCTGGCCTCGATGGACTCAGACCCCCAGCTGCAGGTTCGCTACCAGCTGGCGTTTTCACTGGGCGAAATCGATGCGGCATCGGCGCGGGGGGCCCTGGCCCGGCTGGTGAAACGTGACGGGGGCGACCGGTGGGTGAGGTTGGCGGTGTTGAGTTCGTTGGCGCGGGGAGCCGGGGAGGTCTTCGGGCAGTTGCTGGCCGACTCGGCGTATCGTGCGACGGGTCCGGGTCGAGAGGTCCTGGTGGCACTGGCCGGTCAGATCGGTGCTGCCGACAATTCGGGTGACGTGGCCGCGGTGATCGCGGGGGTGGCCGGATTGCCGGCTGATGAGAAGTCACTGGGCCAGGCGGTGGTGGCCGGGCTGCTCTCGAAACGAACCGGGGCGGCCAAGCGGCAGTTGGCGGGTGCCGCGGGCGGCCAGGCCCGTCGACTGCTCGAGGGCTTGCTCGCCGATGCTCGCAAACTGGCACCCGATCGCAAGCAGCCCTCAGCCAAGCGGGCCCAGGCGGTGAGGACCCTGGGGCTGGGCGGGTTCCAGGGCGATCGCAAGCTGTTCGAGGGGTTGCTGACGATCAGCGAGTCGCAGCCTGTGCAGGAGGCGGTGCTGGAGACCCTGGGCCGATTTGATGATCCGGCGGTGGCCGAGTTGTTGCTGTCTCGCTGGAAGAGCCTCAGCCCCAGACTCAGGCGACGAGCTGCCGAAACGCTGTTTTCTCGAGCCGCTTCAACCCGCAGGCTGTTGGCGGCGGTCGAGGACGACGAGATATCTCGAGCGGATCTCGATCCGGCCCGGGTCCGGTTGCTCAAGGTGTCCGGCGACGCGTCGATCCGCAAGCAGGTGCAGCGGCTGTTTCCCGACGGCGGACAGGTCGCCCGGCAGGACGTGATCAAGAAGTACCAGGCGGCGTTGAAGACCGAGGGTGACATCGCGGGTGGGCGGAAGGTGTTTCGCAAGATCTGCGCGGTGTGCCATCGGCTTGAGGGGCATGGCAAGGAGGTGGGAGCGGAATTGGCCGGGATCGCCGACCGAGGTCTCGATGCGGTGATGCTCAACGTGCTCGATCCCAACCGCGAGGTGAAACCGAAGTTTCTCAGCTATGTCCTGGCAACGACGGACGGTCGGATCGTGACGGGTATGATCACTGCCGAGACGGCCAACAGCATCACGCTGCAGCGCAGCGACGGGACGGTGGTGACGGTGCTGAGGATCGACATCGAGGAGCTCAGCAGCACCGGGTTGTCGTTCATGCCCGAGGGCCTGGAGAAGCAGGTGAGCGTCGAGATGATGGCCGACCTGCTGGCCTACCTGGCTGCTGTTCGCTAGATGGCCCAGGGACTGGCTTCCGCCGCAGGCGGACCACAGGCGAGGGTGCCTGTCCCGGTGCTTGATGTCGGTTTCCGAGTTGGGGACAGGCACCTGCGCCAAGGGCTCCGGAGCCAGTCCCTGAGGCCGACCGCTGGCGACAGGCAGGATCCACCGCTAGAGTCGATTCTCGGCCCATCGGCCGCGACGCTTCGAAAACCTCGCGGAAACGCCTGCCAAGATGACCAGTGCCAGGATCGTGTTGCTGCCCGGAGACGGGATTGGTCCGGAAGTGGTTTCGGTGGGGCAGAGTGTGCTCGAGGCGATTGCCAGCCGATTCGAGCACGACTTCAGCTTCGAGACCGGGATGATCGGCGGGTGTGCCATCGACGAGTCGGGGACTCCGCTGCCCGAGCCGACTCTCGAGATGTGCCGCAACAGTGATGCGATCCTGCTGGGAGCCGTCGGAGGCCCGAAGTGGGACGACCCCTCGGCCGAGACCCGCCCCGAGCAGGGGCTGCTGACCCTGAGAAAAGAACTCGACCTGTTTGCCAACCTTCGACCCATCATCGCTCAACCACAACTCCTGGACACCTCGCCCCTGAAACGCGAGATCATCGAAGGGGTCGACATCCTGTTCGTCCGCGAGTTGACCGGGGGGATCTACTTTGGAGACTCGGGTCGTCGCGAGAGTCCCGGAGGCGAGGCGGCCTACAGCGAGATGGTGTACCAGACGTCCGAGATCGAGCGGGTGGTGCGGCTGGCGGGCGAGGCGGCTCGAGGACGAAGCGGCCATTTGACGAGCGTGGACAAGGCGAACGTGCTGGAGGTCTCGAGGCTGTGGCGGCAGGTGGCCGAGCGGGTTGTCAGTTCTGAGTTTGCGGATCTCGAATACGACGTGGTGCTGGTCGACGCGATGGCGATGCACCTGATCAGCCGGCCCGGGGACTTCGACGTGGTTGTGACCGGGAATATGTTCGGCGACATCCTGACCGATGAAGGCTCGATGCTGCCCGGCTCACTGGGCCTGTTGCCCTCGGCCTCCCTCGGCGAATCCGGACCCGGTCTCTACGAACCGATCCACGGCAGTGCTCCGGATATTGCCGGAGAGGGGATCGCCAACCCGTTGGCGACCATCCTGGCCGGCGGGATGCTGTTGAGGCATTCGCTGGGGTTGGAAACCGAGGCGTTGGCGCTCGAGGCTGCCGTCGAGGTGGTGCTCGATGCCGGGCACCGAACCGTCGACATCGCCGCGGGTGCCCCCAGCGTGGGGACGCTTGAGATGGGACAGCGGGTGCTCGAGGCGATTGCCGGCTAGCAGCCTGGTGAAGAACACAAGTTCGGGGATGGGACGGGGTCAGACGCCGCCCACAGAAAGTCTGGCTCCACCCAGAACGGCACGCAGGCCGGGCCTGACCCCTTTTCAACCAGCACTCGTTGCAACTCGAAGAAGG
>Ga0066376_10005071_pt1 | contig 11283 bp, 5 predicted proteins | sample Knorr_S15_td_Bot_FD_77009 | JGI IMG/M metagenome (GOLD analysis project Ga0066376, IMG submission 77009) | Marine microbial communities from Southern Atlantic Ocean transect - Knorr_S15_td_Bottom_ad_5009_LV_A | ecosystem: Environmental > Aquatic > Marine > Oceanic | place: Southern Atlantic... | reverse complement strand
TCTAGCCGCGCTCTTCTGGCTGATACCGTTTCTCCTGGGGTTCCTGGTGATGAAAGAATCACCAGGGGAGGTAGGACAGTACCCGGATGGCTCGGCAAGACCAGCTGACAAAGGTGATGCCCACCTGGAGACAGGTCTTACTCTGGCTGAGGCAGTCCGCACCCGCACTTTTTGGTGTCTGGCCATTGGGTCAGGGTGTTTGTGGTTCTCTATTAACGCCATAAACAGCCAGGCGACCATCTTTTTCGAGAGAGAAGCAGGCTTGCTGCCCCAGCGCGCCACCTTTTTGTACTCACTCATATTTGGCTTTGCGGCGCCGGGAAAATTCCTGTTTGGCTACTTCAGCGACACCCTCGCCAAGCACCGGGTGATGCTGGCGAGCAGCTTGGTACTCCTGCTGGGCTGCTTGACACTGTTTGAGCCGGGCGGCACCGACTTCCCATTTGAGCTCACCCGGAACGTCCCTCGGCTGGTTGTTTTTACCGCCCTTTTTGGCCTGGGGCTGGGCGGCAGCTTCACCATGATCCAGCTGGTGGCCGTCGAAAGCTTCGGGCAGCGAGCGCGGGGTAAGATTTTAGGAGTCATCACCCTGGTGGATTCCCTAGCCGGCACCCTGGGCACGGTGCTGATCAGCCAGCTCAGAACCAATACGGGCACCTACTTGATCCCTTTTATGATTGTGACGGGGGTCGCGGTGATCGCCGTCATCAATGTGCTTTTGATCAAACCCGTGCACCAAGGAGAACCTTGACAGCACGTCTAAACTCTGACTATCCTGACGAGCTTTCTGACCGATCAAAAACAACGAGTTCGTTCAAAACATTGAAATTTGAACTCCCTCTTTCTCACCCACTTCCCCAACTTCGCAGCTCTGTTTCTTCACATGGGGGGAGACGATGACCTATCGTCTAGGAGTCGACGTCGGCGGCACCTTCACCGACCTTTTACTGGTCAATGAGGAGACGGGTGATCTGTCCCGAGTCAAGATCTCCTCCACACCGAGCGACCCTTCCCAAGGGGTTCTGGCGGGTATCCAACGCATTCTGGAACAAAACAGGGTTTCGCCCCACAACATTTCCCACCTCATGCACGGAACCACGGTGGCCACCAATGCGGTGCTGGAGGGTAAAGGGGCACGCGTGGGTCTGCTCACGACCCAGGGCTTCCAGCAGATCCTGCACCTGGCGCGCTCTCAAACCCCGGGACCACTGGCCGGATGGATTATCATGATCAAACCGGATCCTCCGGCAGCGCTCGAGGACACCCGCGAGATCAAGGAGCGCATGAGTGCTCAGGGTGAAGTGGTGGAACCGCTCGATGGCCGTCAGGTGAAAAGTACGGTTCAAGAGCTGGTGGACTCGGGAGTGGAGTCGCTCACCGTCTCACTCATCAACTCTTTCACCAATCCTTCCCATGAGCGGGAAATCAAAAAAATCATCCAGCAGCTTTATCCAGGATTTCCGGTGACGATTTCTTCGGACGTCCTGCCCGAGATTCGAGAATATGAACGAACGCTGACAGCCTGCATGAATTCCTACGTTCGTCCCAAGGTAGAAGGGTACATCGGGAGTCTGGAAAAGGCCTTGGCTGACCTGGGCATGGTAGGGGAATTCAACATCCTTCGCTCGGACGCGGGCTTGATGAGCACCGACCTCACCAAGGAAAATCCCATCTACGCCGTTCTTTCCGGACCGGCCGGTGGGGTTGCCGGCGCTCTGTTCATCGCCGAGAGAGCGGGTTACCAGGACCTTCTCACCTTTGACATGGGAGGAACATCGACCGACGTGGCACTTTGCCAAAAGGGTCAGGCCACGATCGCACGCGAGACCGAACTGGGTTATTTCCGGATCAAGGTCCCCAGTGTAAACGTTCACTCGGTGGGGGCCGGAGGAGGATCGATCGCCCATGTGCCTGAAATCACCAAAGCCCTGCGCGTGGGACCTCAGTCGGCAGGTGCGGACCCTGGGCCGGCCTGTTATGGAAAAGGGGGAACAGAGCCGACCGTAACCGATGCCAATGTCGTGGTGGGCCATTTGCCGCCCCGGCTTCTGGGCGGCGAAATGAAGCTCGACCCCGAAGCTGCCCGGGAGGCGGTCAAGAAGATCGGCGACGCGCTCGGTCTGAACGTGGACGAAGCCGCCCAGGGGATTTTGGACATTGTCAATGAGAATATGGCGGGAGCCTTGCGCGTGGTCTCGGTTCAACGGGGTTATGACCCTCGCGATTTCGGCCTGGTCGCTTTTGGGGGAGCGGGCCCCATGCATGCTAATGCGGTGGCACGATTGATCGGCTCCTTCCCGGTCCTGGTTCCGCCTTCGCCGGGACTCTTGTGTGCCACCGGTGATCTGGTGGCTGACTTCCGCGATGAGTTCTCGCGTACCTTTATTCGAAGGATCGATACCACCTCGAGTGAGGAGATCTTGAAGGTTCTCCAGGCACTGGGGCGAGAGGCCGAAGAGTGGATGCAACGCGAAAAGATCCCCAAGGAAAATCAAGTTTTGTCCTTCAACGCCGATATGCGCTACTACCGGCAAGGCTATGAGATCCCCATAGAAATCACACCCCAGCAGCTGAGCAAATCGGGAACCGAGCTTCTTGCCGAGCATTTCAACCAGATTCATGAGCAGTATTACGGTTTTCGAATGGAAGGAACGCCTTGTGAGATTGTCAATCTTCGGGCCGTCGGACTGGGTCGGGTTCCCAAGCCCCACTTTCCCGAAGGAGTGCTGGACAAGAGTAACGATGCTTCTCATGCTGTCATCGATGAGCATGGGGTCTATTGGCAGGGCAAACGGGTCCCGACCAAGATCTACGATCGCAGCAAGCTCAAGCCTGCCAACCAGGTGAGCGGCCCCGCCATCATCACCGAGTTTGATTCCACCACGGTCGTCCTGTCCGGTTACCGTGCCCAGGTCGACCGTCAGTTCAATCTACTCATCACGCCCAAAGAGCATTGAGGTCATCCCCATGAAAGGTGTCAAGATTGCCCAGACTCCGAAAATCAGCATTGATCCGGTGACTTTGGACATCATCGAGGGAGCACTCAAGAACGCACGCTTTGAGATGGATGCGGTACTCTTTCGAACGGCCATGAGCCCGGTGATCCGGGAGCAACATGACGAATTCCCCATGCTGACCGACCCACAAGGGCGGATGATTGTGGGCCAGTTTGGATCCTATATCTCGGAGATGATGGAAGAATTCGAGCAAACCCTTGAGGCCGGAGATGTCATCCTGACCAGTGATCCCTACCACTGCGGCGGAGCCATCTCTCATATTAACGACTGGCTGGTCCTGGTTCCCATCTTTTTTGAGGATGAACTGGTGGGCTGGTCCAGTATGTTTGGTCACATGATGGATGCTGGCGGCCCCCTGCCGGGATCACTTCCGACGGGAGCCAAGACCATTTATGGTGAAGGAATTCGAATTCCTCCGGTTAAGATTTTTCAGAAAGGAAAACCGGACGAAAACATTTTAAAACTGATCCTGAACAATGTCCGCATGCCTGAAATGAACCGGGCCGACCTGATGGGCATTGTGGCGGGATGCCGGGCGGGAGAGAAACGGGTCCTGGAACTCTGCCAGAGATTCGGTAAGGACATCTATCTTGCGGCTTGTCAGGCTCTTTTGGACCGCACCCACGCCGCCATGGCCCAGTTGATTGTCCAAAACATCACCGAACAACCCGTTTCCTTTGAAGACTGGATTGATGACGATGGCCTGGGACACGGACCCTTCAAGATGAAACTCACCATTTGGCGGGAAGGGGAGCACGCCTACTTCGACTGGTCGGGAACCGATCCGCAGGCCGTGGGACCGGTGAACTTCTATTTGAACGAGGGTATGTTCAAGATGTTCATTGGGGTTTACCTGATCATGGTGTTCGATCCTCAGATCCTTTTTAACGACGGCTTTTACCCCCTGTTGCATGTGATTATTCCCGATGGCAGTCTCCTTCATCCCAAGTTTCCTTCGGCTCTGGGCTGCCGTACTCATGCCCTGACTCGCCTTTTTGACGTGCTGGGTGGGGCACTGGCTAGAAATGCGCCCGAATTCAGTACCGCTGCCGGCTACGGCACCAGCCCTTACATGCTGTATTCGGGATGGGATCGAAAGGGCGCATTCTTTTATGTCATGGAGATCTCCTATGGCGGGATCCCGGGCCGTCCTGTGGGTGACGGAATGGATGGGCACTCCTGGTGGCCTCTTTTTGAAAACATCCCCACAGAATACCTGGAAGCTTACTATCCGATTCGAGTCGATGGCTACACTACCGTCACCGATTCGGGAGGAGCGGGCTTTCACCGGGGAGGCAACGGCATTGAAAAGCGCTATGTCTACCTGGAACCGGGTGAACTCTCCATTCATGACGATCGTTGGCTCACCTATCCCTGGGGCATCCTGGGGGGCAAGCCGGGAATGCGTTCTGAGAAGATTCTGGTGCGGAAACAGCAGGGTCCTCAACGTCTCCCCTCAAAATGTGACGAGGTGCAGGTCCAACCCGGTGACATGCTCATCTATCGAACGGCGGGGGGAGGGGGATGGAAAGATCCATTGGATCGGCCCATGGAAAGAGTGGAATCCGACGTGAGAAAGGGGTTGGTCTCCAAAGAAAAAGCCGAGCGGGATTATGGGGTCATCGTGGGAGATGCGAAGGCCAGTGAACGACTTCGCAAAACAATGCGTTCCCAGCAGAAGGAGAAAGGTGTTTTTGACCGTGGCCCGGCACTGGAGGAGATTCTGTCCAACTGCCGGAAAGAAACCGGACTGGAACCTCCCGTCCGTCAAGAACCCCTTCCCTGGGCAGCGCTGGAGTCCCCCGAGGAGGCACGCCGGCGGGTGCGGGAACACGGCGATCGACAGACCACCCTGAAGCGGGGATGATGCATCATCCCGGCTAGAGAGCAGGTAAAAAAACCTTTAATGACTACAGGAAATTCTCTTTGGCTATTCCGTTTGGCCCTGGCTCTGGGGGTAGTGAGCTGCAACCTCTCCTTAGCCAGAGGGCAGGCTGTGCAGGAAAAGCATGGAGAATATCGCTATCAGGCTACTTCTGTGGACACCCCGCCCATTGTGGATGGGGATCTATCGGATCCCGTCTGGGAGAAGGCCCCTGTCATCGACCAGTTCATTCAAATGGTTCCCGACTCGGGTCAGCCGGCTACGGAGCGGACCGAAGTGCGGATCGTTTACGATTCCGACTCCCTCTATATTGCTGCTTATCTTCATTACACAGATCCCACGGCCGTGGTCCGCAACGTTCTTCGCTTTCGTGATGACCAGGTGTGGGCCAAGGACGACATCATTCGCTTTTTTATTGATACTTTTCACGATCACCGCCGCGCTTACGTGTTCACCACCAATGCGCTGGGAACCAAACAGGATGCCCAGATTGACAACGAGGCCTGGCACACCAATTGGGATGAGGTCTGGAATGTGCGGACTCGCTTGCAGGAGGATGGCTGGAGTGCGGAGTTGCAGATCCCCTTTCGTATCCTTCGCTTTTCCTCGGGTGGTGAGGAAACCTGGGGTCTCAATATCGAACGCTGGATCAAACAGAAAAACGAGAGGGCGATGTGGGCCCCCATCCCTCCGGGAGTCTCCGTCACCCGGACCGCTAATTACGGTCATTTGGAAGGGATGTCCGCCACCAAGTCAGAACGCAATATCCAGGTCATTCCCTATGGCTTGGTTGAGGTGGGCCGAGCAGGAAGTGCAGCTCCCGTCGATGCAGACGTGAATGCAGGCGTCGACGTGAAGTGGGCACTCACCCCGGCGCTGGCTCTGGACCTCACCCTTAATACCGACTTCGCTCAGGTTGAAGCGGACGATCGACAGATCAATCTGACGCGCTTTTCCCTTTTCTTTCCGGAGAAACGAGAATTCTTCTTGGAGAACGCCCAGCTCTTCAACTTTGGCATACTCCGTGAGGCTCAAATCTTCTTCAGTCGTCGCATTGGCCTGGAGAGAGGAGAGCCAGTGCCCATTCTGGGAGGAGCCCGCTTGAGCGGACAGGCAGGCGCCTTCGATGTGGGGCTCCTGTCGATCCAGACCGACAGCCACCTCCAAACACCCAGCACCAATTGGAGCGCTACTCGGTTGCGCTGGAAGATCGGCCGCAGATCCCACCTGGGAGGAATCTTTACCTCGGTTTACTCCAACACCCAGAACAATCGCGTCTTTGGTCCCGATGCCCTGATCTGGCTGGGTCGCAATCTTCACCTGGAAGGTTTCCTGGCTGTGATGGACGATCAAGAACTGAGCGGACAGCCCCTCTCCTATACGGGAGCAGTGATCTACGACCAGGATCTTTGGGAAGCTCGTCTTCGGTTGTTCGACGTGGAGGAAGATTTCAACCCGGCCATGGGTTTTGTACGCCGCAGAGATCTGCATCAATATGAGGGAAAGCTCCGGAAGGGCCTGCGCTTGAATCATGTCTTGGCTCGAAAATTGGACTTTTCCGGTGAGTTGAAATATCTAAACAACCAGGCGGGGATCCTGGAAACCCGCCAGTGGGTTCTGGCAGCTCAAGATGAGCTGGACTCCGGAGACGTGGTTCGCCTGAGCCTGGAGAGCAACTTCGAGCGCCTGGATGAGGACTTTGTCATTAATCCTGTCGACGGAGTGATCATCCCTCCGGGAGACTACTCCTACAATCGCTGGCTGCTGAGCTACCAAACTTTTCAGGGGCGGGCAGCCGAAGCTACGGCACAGCTGGAAGGGGGAGATTTCTTTGACGGGGAGCGCACTACCTTGAGCCTGTCGGGCACCTGGCGAGCCTCCCCACACCTGTGGATGTCCGGAGACTACGAATTCAACGACATTTCCTTGCCTCAGGACGCCTTTGATACCCATCTGTGGCGTGCCCGCGTCAGCGTTCCCTTTAACGCCCGAACCACTGTCGACGCCTTTTTGCAATGGAGCAGCCTGACCAGAGAATTTGACACCCAGCTGCGCTTCCGCCTGATTTACGCCCGAGACAGCAACCTGTTTCTGGTTTACACTAGCCAAAGACAAGACCTGGCCGGGGGCCTCACCGAATCCGACTGGGCCATTCAGTTGAAGACCACTTTTCGGCTCTACTGGTAATGAAAACGTTCTGGCAGAAAATTGGAGAATTGACGATGCTTCACTTTCCCTTTTTGAAAACAAGCTCCCTTTCCAGAGCTTCCTGTCTCATTGTGGCCGTTTGTTTTTGCCTTTCAGGAGCCTCGCTTCACGGCTTGGGTCCGGTGCAATCCGGCAGCTCCACCTCCCCAGACGTAGCACTCAGTGGGATTGTCACCTCTCAGACTGAAGGTGAGATGGAGGGAGTCCTGGTTACCGCCAAAGGAGTGGGAGGTTCGGTAGCCGTCACCGTAGTCACCGATAGGCGGGGCCGCTATGCCTTCCCCCAAGACAGGCTTCGACCCGGCCCATATCTCATCAGCATCCGAGCTGTGGGTTACGACCTGGAGGACCCCGGCACGCTGGAGGTCCGAGCTGGCAGCACCCGAACCGTGAACCTGAGGCTCCGTGCCACTCGCGATCTTGCCTCCCAACTCTCCAATGTGGAGTGGCTCTTGAGTGTTCCGGGCACCGAACAGCAGCGCAACGCGCTGGGGAGTTGTGTCGGTTGCCATGCGATTGCCTTCGCCGTGAAATCCACCCACGACGCCACCGCCTGGAGATCGACTCTGCATCGAATGCGCAACTACTCGTCCCCCAGCTTTTGGCTCAACCCCATCAAGTGGCCCTGGGAAGTACCACCCAGAGCCGGGGATGCGGACCTGGCCGAGTACTTGAGTTCCATCAACCTCAGCTCCGGTCCGGACCGGGCATATGAACTCAAGACCTTACCCCGTCCCAAGGGTGTATCCACCCGGGTCATCATCACCGAATATGACCTGCCCCGCCGTGAGTCCCAGCCCCACGACGCTTCGGTCGCTCCCGACGGAATGGTCTGGTACAGCGACTTCGGTCTTCCCTACCTGGGCCGATTGGATCCCCGCACCGGGGAGATCAAGGAGTGGCGAATTCCCGTAGCAAGGGCAGGCTCATCCGAGGGGAGTCTGGACGTGAAGTTTGACCGGGACGGCAATCCCTGGGTCGGCTTGTTGCTTCAGAGATCGGTGGCAAAATTCGACGTCAAGACGGAGACCTTTGAGACCTGGGCCATCCCTGAGGAGAAGGCCAGCGAACGTTCTCGAGCGGGAATGGTGGCGATGGGGCCTGACGGCAAGGTGTGGCTCAAAACCAGTGTGGACACCTACGGCGCACACCTGCTGGATCCGTCAAGCGGGGACATCACCAGCTATCCCCTTCCCCTCTCATTTTACGGTACCGACTCGAATTCAAAAGGGGACCTCTATCTGGCCAGCCTGAGCGACGGTGTCATTGGTGAACTGATCGCCAAGACAGGTGAAGTAGCGGTCTACCCGACTCCCACACCGAGGTCCGGTTCTCGACGAGGCCACGTCGATGAGCAGGATCGCTTCTGGTTTGCCGAATTTTTCGCCCATAAGATCGGGATGTTCGACACCAAGACCAAACAGTTTCGTGAATGGCCCATTCCCACGCCCTGGGCAGGACCCTACGACGCCATCCGTGACCGGAAGGGTTACGTGTGGTCGGGAGGAATGCATACTGACCTGATCTATCGGCTCAATCCCGCCAACGGAGAAGTGACCGAATACCTGATGCCCACCCTATCGCCCAACTTTCGAAATATCGACGTGGACAGTTCCACCGACCCGGTGAGCGTGTGGCTGGGGGCCAATCACCAGGCCAAGATCATCCGGGTGGAACCGTTGGAATAACATGGCCCGGGCTAGGGACCTTTAATCACTGAAGATTTGATCATCCCGCCTACGATTTCCCTCATCCGTTCCTTCCTCTCAGTATAGGCGAGTGATGGCTCGGCGATGTGAGAATTCTTGGGATAGGGATACTTCTCGGCCAGGGAAGAATAGATCTGGGCCCACATCTCGGGAGTGGTATAGGGAAGGGTGTAGACGGAAGCCTTGGAACGATATTCCCGCAGCTCCTGAACGTTGATCATGGCGGCGGCATAGGTGACATTGGTGTTGGTGATCTGACAAAGGATCTGGCCCCGGTAATTGACGATCATCCCACCTCCGCTGACCGAGCCGGTCATGGAAGGCCGGTCTTCGGTAAGATCCATGAACTTGGGCCCATTGGAGGGTGCAACAACATAGCAGCTGTTGTTCACGGCATGGGCCCGGTTCATAATTTCGGTGTATCCATAGCGCCGGTGCAGCTCGAACTCACCTCCCCGGTAGATGATCTCGGCACCGTTTAAGGCCAGTGCTCTTCCCGCTTCAGGGAACTTTCCATCGAAGGCCAGCAGCGTTCCAATTCTTCCGATGGGAGTGTCGGCCACAGGAAAAAAAGCGTCCACATCCGCTCCCACCTTCTCCAGCCATTCGTCATACAGATCATAGGGTGTGGTGGAACTCTCGGCGGGAAAGACCCGGTGCTTTCGGTAGCGATGAATAATGTTTCCTTTGGGGTCGATGATAAAGACGGTGTTGAAATACCGGCCCGGGAACAGATCGGGCTCCACCACCTTGGCGGCGGCAATAATGTAGATCCCCCATTGCCGGGCCTTCTCGGCCAAAACCTCAGTCTCCTCGCCGGGAAGCTCGAGGGCCACATTTTTGACGATCTCGGCGTAATCCATCCGGCTGTGCTCGTCATAAAACCCGGTGATGGCACCCTCGGGGATGGCCAGCAGCTTGGCCGGATATTCCATATCCGCCACATACATGCATCCATCGATCTGTCGACACAGGTTATCCAGGTTCTTCTTGGCTTCTTTTCGATGTTGACATCCGTACACCTTCGGCTGGATGGCGAAGGCCATATAAGGATCGATCATCTGTTTCCTCCATTTACCCTAGTTCGTATTGGCGAGTTGATCCCGGTCATAGACGATCTGGCCGGACAGCCCCGTCAGGATGACCTGCATCTCAGGAATATCCTCTACAGGAACGGTGAAAAAGTCCTTCTCCAGGACGACAAAATCGGCGTATTTTCCCGGCTCCAGGGTGCCCAGGGTGTCCTCAGCCAGAATGTATTCCGAGGCCCAGGTGGTGGTCATCTTCAGGGCGGTGACCCGATCGATGGCCTGCTCGGGAAGCATGGTCTCTTTCTCTTCGGTAAGAGGATTGGTGATTTCCCGGGTAACGAGGGTGTGGATGGGCTTCCAGAAATTGGTGCCGGTGGCTTCGAAGGTCACCCGGATTCCCTCATTGATCCAGGTCTTGACGGGCATGGCGTAGGGTCTGAGCACCTCGCCATAGTCGTTGATCAGCACGCTCGTCCAGTCCAGATAAGGCGGGTTGACGTTGAGGATGATCCCGAACTCCTTGATCTTGGCCATGACATCGGGAGGTGTGCCCAGGACCGTATTGTGCTCCATGGTGGTGCGAAGACCCCGGATGTGCTCAGCCGACAGGTTGGCCTCCTTCATGGCGTCTTCCAGCATTTGAATGTAGAGCCGGACTCCATGGCTGGAGGTGCCGTGGACTCCCACAGGACGCCACCCATTCATGACCGCCGCCTTGACCGCTTCCCAGGGCCGGGTTCCCGGACGGGGGCAGCGTTCGCGGTCTTTGATCTCGGGAGGGGCAGGGACGTCGGGACCCAGACACACATGATTCTGGCTGGAATCCCAGACCTCGTTGCTCATTCCCCCCATCCACAACATCTCCCCTCCACCCGAATGATTGGTCCAGGGGGCCCCCGTCCCCTTGTAGAATTCACGCGTCGACTTGAGGTTGAAAAAACCTCCTCTTTGGGCTTCGATGTAATAGGACAAACGATGGGGCATTTCGCCTTCGCGATTCAGTTTGTTGTAGGCCTCGACAATACTGGGGAAGAGCAGACGCGTCGACACCGTCGTCATCCCAAACTTTTGAAGCGTCAGTCCGTGAAGTCGCAGCGCTTCCGCCAGCTTGTCAATGGGCTCATCCCTCCACCAGTAGGCAAAGGTGAGGCCTTGAAGCTCGGGAACGGCTGCGTATCCATCCAGGGGAGCCTCGGTGCGGCCTCTCTCCAGCATGGTGCTCTCCTCCCAATCGGGGAATACTTTCTTGAAGGCTTCGATGGCAGCGGTATTAAAGATTCCGGCCTGGCGCGCGCCGATCACCACTGGATGATCGGGAGCCTCCGTATCCAGTTGGGTGGTCCTCCGGTTGATCAATCCTCGATAAAGCCAGGTTCGATTGGTGGAGGGGCGATTTTCCGGACCCTCCCTCAAGGAAACGGTGATCCACTGCC
>Ga0066376_10005070_pt1 | contig 11284 bp, 11 predicted proteins | sample Knorr_S15_td_Bot_FD_77009 | JGI IMG/M metagenome (GOLD analysis project Ga0066376, IMG submission 77009) | Marine microbial communities from Southern Atlantic Ocean transect - Knorr_S15_td_Bottom_ad_5009_LV_A | ecosystem: Environmental > Aquatic > Marine > Oceanic | place: Southern Atlantic... | reverse complement strand
CAAGTACGCTCAACCACGCCATCCTCCCATTCTAATGGGGACAGTCCTCCCAATGAACATCGCTAGCATCACACCAGGGGGTCAGACCCAATGGGGGTCTGACCCCAGAGATTGCGGTACAATGTAAGTATGGATGAGCACGCTAGATATCAGTCACCATTGTCTGGGCGGTATGCGTCCACACAGATGCAAGAAATATGGTCCTCGAGACGAAAAATCGGCACTTGGCGCCGTTTGTGGCTCGCATTGGCTGAATCTGAGCAAGAACTTGGTCTTGACATTACAGACGAGCAAATCGATGAACTTCGAGCCCATCTTGACGACATCGATTATGAGGCGGCAGCGAATTACGAAAAAGAACTTCGCCACGATGTCATGGCACATGTCCACACTCTTGGCGACGCAGCACCAACCGCACGGTCTATCATCCACCTTGGCGCAACGAGTCAATACGTAAACTGTAATACAGAAATGTTGCAACTTCGTGATGCGTCCAAACTCATCGCAACCAAGGTCGCAAACGTCATCTGCAATCTAGGTGACTTCGCAACTCAATACCGGGACCTCCCCACCCTTGGTTTTACGCATTACCAACCTGCACAGCCAACAACGGTTGGGAAACGAGCAACGCTCTGGGCGCAAGATCTCGCCCTCACGTTAGAAGACCTTGAGTTTCGTATCGAATCCATGCGCTTTCGAGGTATCCGCGGTGCAACGGGCACACAGGCTTCATTCCTCGATTTGTTTGATGGTGATCACGACAAAGTATTGCAACTTGACATATTGGTCACCAAAAAAATGGGCTGGTCACCAGAAAAGCGACTCTCTGTCACTGGGCAAACGTACCCACGAATCGTCGATGCACAAATCCTTTCCTCTCTGGCAGCAGTCGCAGCGGTTGCACATAAATTCGCAACCGACATGCGGTTACTCGCTAACCTCGGTGAACTTGAAGAACCATTTGAGAAAAAACAAATTGGATCCTCCGCAATGGCGTACAAACGAAATCCAATGCGGTGCGAACGAGTGTGCGCCCTTGCTCGGTTCGTCATGAATATGCCACCCAATGCTTTTCAAACCGCAGCAGTCCAGTGGATGGAGCGAACCCTAGACGATTCTGCGAATCGTCGACTTACACTGCCTGAGTCTTTTCTAGCGCTCGATGGCCTTTTAGATGTCCTTGGGAATATCACTGACGGCATTATCGTGCACCAAGCTAGAATTGCCTCCAATCTGCAGAATGAAATGCCATTCCTTGCCACGGAACGCCTCATGATGGAAGCCGTCAAAAATGGTGCTGATCGCCAAGACGCCCATGAAGTCGTTCGAGCGCATGCCATCGAAGTCGCTCGCCTCATTAAAGAAGAAGGTATTGAAAATGACCTACTCCAACGGCTCTCTTGTGAATCAATATTCGAAGGCGTCGACCTCTCTATGGCAACCGAACCAAGCCGTTTCGTAGGGCGTTCAGCCGAGCAAGTAGATGCTTTTTGTGCCGATGTCGTCGTGCCGATTCGCAAAAACTACAGCACCCAAAACCTCGAAATCGCCCAACTTCGAGTATAAATCTTCAATTTTTACCAAACAAAACCCTAATTTTTACCATTTTTATGCAATTAAGGGGTTGCAAAGCGCTCTTAGCCGATAAACAATGCAATGAAATGCAATTAAGGGCTTTTGTGAGCTCGCTCGAATCAACCCCTCTAGGAACAAACCTAGTACAACGCTTTGGAGGCACTTGAAATGGAATCATACGACCGACTAGTTCAACTCGTACAAAACGTAACTGACGATATGGCGAAATGCGAAGGTGGCAATAAAGCCGCGGGCACTCGCGTACGAAAAGCAATGCAAGAAATCAAATCAGCCGCACAAGATGTTCGCAAGGATGTTTTGAACCTTCGAACCGACGGGTAATCGAATAAGCAATATAAATCTAATGGGCTCAAGCAATGCTTGAGCCCATTTCTTTGTTACCCTGCTCACCTATGGCTTTAGAACCAATTCTTGACATCTCAACCCTAGATCTCTCACAAGTCGTTCTTTCTGAAGAAGAGGTAGGTAAAATCAATCCACAGACAGGCGATATGCGCCAACTCGATTACGTTTCGTGGGTAAGCGAGGACAAACAAATCGCTGTTGGTATTAAAAAAGTCAAAGACAATGAATTTTGGGTCGCTGGACACATTCCAGGACGCCCTATTTATCCAGGCGTGTTGATGATTGAAGCCGCAGCTCAACTCAGCAGCATTCTGTATTACTTAAACGCAGAAGTCGACCACTTCATGGGCTTTACAAGGTGCGATGAATGTTCCTTCCGTGGTCAAGTTCTTCCTGGATGTACATTCGTTCTCTCTTCTATCATTCGCAAGTTCCAGCGTCGCAGATTTGTTTGTGACACACAGGGTTTTGTCGATGGTCAATTTGTCTTTGAAGCCAAAATCACTGGCATGATGATGTGATGGAACCGTACCCACTTACGTTCGAGCCAATTTTGAAAGAAAAAATCTGGGGCGGGCGTACGCTTGAACGGTTCGGCAAAAAACTTCCCGACAGCATCTCAATTGGCGAATCATGGGAACTTGCTGATTTACCTGTGTCGATTCAAGATGGACGCAGTGTGATTTCCAATGGTCCTCTTGCTGGTAATACGCTCGAGGGAAATTTTCCATTGCTCATTAAGTTCCTTGATGCCTGCGATAACCTCTCGGTTCAAGTGCACCCAAGTGAGGAGTACGCTGCAACGCACCCTGACGCACACCTTAAAAGTGAAGCTTGGATTATTCTCGACACAACCCCAGAAGGGCGTATCTATGTGGGATTGAGAGAAGGTACAACAAAAGAAGCTCTTCGCACTTCGATAGTAAACGATACTGTTCCCGAATTGCTCAACGCAATCGATGTAAAAATAGGTGAATGTTATTACTTGCCAAGTGGTACTTGCCATGCCCTTGGTGCTGGAGTGCTTGTTGCAGAAGTACAAACACCAAGTGACACCACGTTTCGAATTTGGGATTGGGGACGAACCGGCCGAGAGATGCACGTCAATCAAGCGATGGAATGTATCGACTTCGATGCACCTTCATTAACGTTCGCCCAACCCGAACCATTACAAAGCGGTGACTTTCTGACAACACATTTTGTCGACACGCCGTTCTTTTCTATTGAGCGTGTTGAAGCGATAGTGGACACCGCACTTGAATTAGTCGTTAATGAAACGCCAGTCGTACTTATGGTCGTTGAAGGTCACGCGAAGATTGCACACACTGTTCCAGTTGACGCTCCAATTGGCACAACAATCTTACTTCCAACCGGTGTCACAAACGCAACAATGAGTATGCCAAAAGGCACCGCTATTTTGCGCTTTGATATACCCGACAAACCACGACTTGCACACTAGTTTTTGTTACAAATTAATCAACCCGCGGTTAATTAATCCCCCTGAATCAACTCGTGAACTCGCGGTTAATTACGCTTCGATATTTAGATGTTGTCCAGTTGCAATTCGCGTCGCAGCTTCGATACAATCTGCTGTGCGCGTATACAGTTGAAGCGGTTGTGCGTTCGAAACATCAACGCCAATACCATCAAAGTACACCTTACCCGCAACTTGCCCAGCAACGAGTTGTTGAACAGGTTGTGCAACGGTTGCCTTGGCAACATGCGTTGCTCGCTGTGCTCCATACGCTTGCGCGACGGAAAATGGAATTGATCCTTCAATGTTCATACTGATTAGATTACCTCACACCTCCAAACTAGCAACCCCTCCCCAAGAAAAAACGATTGTTGCTCTTCCGGCAACAACCGAGTTTTTCGTAGACCGCCGCCCACCATTGGCGGTTACTAGACATCGACAGCCTCACCCCGACCACTTGAGCCGATAATATTTATTTGATTTTTAGTAGGATTTAGCCCACAGAACCCGTTGATTTGAGGGTTTGCCTGTGAAAATACACGTGCCTTCTTCGTCGTGCCCAACAAGTGGAATACACCGGAGCGTCACCTTCAAGTCGCTTTTTATCTTTTCTTCTATGGAAGGATCACCACAAAAATGCGCATATACAAAGCCAGTGCCGTCCCCGTCAAAATGGGTGTAAAAATCTTCTTTGGTATCGATCGTTTTCGTTGCTTCTTCGCGGCGAGCAAGTGCTCTTTCGAAAAGGCCTTGTTGCATCTCATCGAGGATATCCGTTACCGTTGCAATAAACTCTTCGCGCGGAACGCCACGCTTCTCTTTGTGCCCCTTGTCACGACGTGCCATAAATACGGAATCACTTTCCATATCTCGTGGACCAACTTCCAACCGAATAGGAATGCCCTTCTTAATCCAGCCCCATGTTTTTTCGCCACCTCGAATGTCGCGATTATCTATTTCAACGGTCACGTTTCGACCGTGGTAATTCAAAACACCTAAGTCGTCTGCAAGTTTATGGCAATAATTCAAAATTGCTTCAGGATCGGCTGCCTTAAATGTAATTGGAATAATGACAATGTGCGAAGGTGCTAATCGTGGTGGCATAACCATCCCATCATCATCAGCATGTGACATAATCAATGCACCAATCAAACGAGTTGAAACACCCCAACTTGTAGTCCATGCAAATTCAACTTCTTTGTTGTCGTTTTGGAAGGAAATATCTTGCGCTTTTGAAAAGTTCTGCCCAAGAAAATGCGACGTCCCCGACTGCAATGCTTTCCCATCTTGCATCATCGCTTCAATGGAATACGTATCAACAGCGCCCGGAAAGCGTTCGCCCTCACTCTTTGCGCCAGTAATCACGGGCATCGCCATCGAATTTTCTGCAAAGTCCTTATAGATGTCGAGCATTTGCAACGTTTCTTCCACTGCTTCCTCTTTCGTAGCGTGCGCAGTGTGTCCCTCTTGCCAAAGAAATTCGGTAGTTCGCAAAAATAATCTCGTTCGCATTTCCCATCGCACAACGTTTGCCCATTGGTTTATTAACAGTGGTAAGTCGCGGTACGATTCAATCCACTTGCTAAACATTTCACCAATAATCGTTTCCGATGTTGGGCGGACAATAAGCGGTTCTTCAAGTTCGCCAGCTGGTTGCAACTTCCCGTCGGCATCTGGCTCAAGTCGGTGGTGCGTAACAACTGCGCACTCTTTTGCAAATCCTTCGACATGATCGGCTTCACGCTGCAAAAAACTAAGCGGTATAAAGAGTGGGAAATAAGCATTCTTATGCCCCGTTGCTTTGAATCGCCCATCAAGATTTTGTTGGATGTTTTCCCAGAGTCCATAGCCCCACGGCTTGATAACCATACACCCACGTACAGGTGAATTTTCTGCAAGATCTGCTGCTTTGATAACCTCCTGGTACCACTGCGGATAATCTTCTTGTCGAGTTGGAACAATTGCTGTTTTTTGTTTTTTCGCTGTGTTCTGGGGTGCCATGGTAATTAGATTCTATCATGCTCACTCTATGGCAAGTGCCCTGACCAAATTAGTCTCCGATATCAAAATTTCACACACGATATTCGCGATGCCTTTTGCGATTCTTGGTGGGTTTATAGCTGCAACAAACGATGGCAATGTACAGTGGAGCACGTTTTTATTGCAACTTCTACTCATTGTGGGTTGTATGTTCTTTGCGCGAAATGTAGCAATGCTTGCAAATAGAATTCTCGACAGGGACATCGATAGTACTAACCCAAGAACCAACCAACGCGTTATTGCATCAGGCGAAGTTTCAGTCAAAGTGGCTACCACCTATTTGTGCATAAACGCGTTGCTCTTCATCGTCTTCACCGGCGGCTTTGCGTATTGGAAAAATACCTATCCGTTGAGTTTATCTGCTCTTGTACTGATAGTGTTGTGCATCTATCCGTACTTCAAACGTGTTACTTGGTTTTGCCATATTTATCTTGGTGCATCGCTTGCGATGAGCCCGCTTGCTGCTGCGATTGCAATAGAGCCCAAAACACTTTTGCACCTGCCGATTTGGCTCCTTTCTGGAGCGGTGCTGTGTTGGGTGGCGGGTTTTGACATCATTTACGCTTTGCAAGACGTCGAATGTGACAAACGTGACAATTTAAAAAGTATGCCAGCATCGCTTGGTGTAAAACCTGCCATGCTCATTAGCCAGTTTTTACACTGTCTATGCGTTGCCCTGTTGTTTGGCGTTGCAGCGACCGAACCAAAACTAGGATGGCTCTTCCTGAGTGCAATCTTTTTGATTGCTGGGCTGCTTGCATACGAACATCTCACTGTGAAAAAATGGGGAACGACAAAAATCGCACTTACCTTTTTTACACTCAACGGGGTCGTAAGTTTGGTTCTGGGAATTGCTGGCAGTATCGATTTACTTCGCTAACGAGCCCATCGGATCCCACGGAGAAAGTACCGTTGGTTCCTCGTCCCAAGCTGCAAGCAATTCGGGCGACAAGTATTTCTTTTCAATTGCTACTTCAAACATATACTCATCAAACCAAGAGTCATTCATCGTTTGGAAGCCCTTTACGCCGACTTCATCGTCACCCCACGAATTTTCAACGCGCCACTTACTCGCAACGCCATCATGCACATCTACACCTGTGAACAACATAGCGTGCGTCATGAGCGTTTGGTGATATTGGAGTCGCTGTGCTTTGTCTAAGCCAAGATCAGTTCCATACACACTTTCAAAGTCAAAGAGGTCAGCATCCCAAATGCCAACATCCCGCCTGAACATTTTGCCTACATCGCACCCCATCCAAACTGGTTTGCCATCTTCAAGCATTCTTTGCGTGAGCGATTTCATTTCGGTTGCGTCTATGTTTAGGTATTTCACCAAGTCGCCACCAACGACGTTGCCCAAACAATCGACCGTGTATGTGGTCAAGTAGGTATTCTGGGGGCGAGGATCGTTTACTACGCAAACATATTCATCGAGTGGTGTTTCGATGTATTCACTTGCAAACTTCAGAGGTGTCATTTCGCCTTTGCGGTGGAACTTTTTGTCTTTATCTTGCCATTGCCACATAAATTTTTCAGGTGGTGTTCCTAAATGAATACAAAGAATACGCCAAATACCCGAAAGTACCTCTGTGCGCACTTGCTCCATATCCGCATCGTTTGCGCGAATTTGTTCCGCACCATCACGTAGTTTCCACTTGAGAATCATGTTCATCTTCATCGTGCACGAAGAACTCTCCGTTTCGGGCATTGCAGATTTTGGGACGAGACCATGTTTCTTTACGAGATTTACAAACATATTCCATTGACCGCCATCACCGATAGGATCGCTTAATAAAAACGCAACCGTCCGATCATCAACATCGCAATCTGCTGTTTCGATGATATGTTGCAAAAACCAGTTTGCTCGTTCAAATTTATCCCAGAACATCGCCCAGTTTTGACTGAACTCAAATTCTTTCACGTTCATCTTTTTCATTGCTGGAACGCGAAGCATATTGAGGGCTGCAAAAAGCCAGCATCGTCCCGATTTTCGTTGGTTTGTTACTGTCCAATCATCGAGGTGTGTCGAAAATGAAAAATCGGTCCCCTGCACAATATCGCGGACCATCGCCACGTCATCAATGGTTGTTTGCGTTACTACATTTTGCGATGATTTTGCAGTTAAGTCCTGCTCAAAAGCATCTCGAAATGACTGGATTGTCTGAGGTGAAATCGGTGTTGATTGTAATGTTGTCATCTACATATTGTAGAAGAATTAATTAACCCGCGGTTAATTAATTTCGGCGCGAATCGTTGTTAGTTGCTCAACAAACAGCGCTTCGGCTTTTACATGCGTAAAGGTGGACCAGTGCTCACCCGCGTTTTTGTCAGCGTTGTCACTGATATATTTAAAACATCGGAACGGTACAGCGAACTCTCGACAAACTTTCGCAATTGCAAACGCCTCCATGTCAACAATATGCACCCCTGCTTCTGGAAGATCGCCTGCATCCGTGACAAAACTATCACCACTTCCACACACAATTTCGGGTGTGCCAATCATGTGGTGCCCTTCTTCAAAGGGTGTAACATATTTGTCAAAACCAAGCGGGGAACAATCCATATCGCGTTGGATAAATCCAGTACATTCGACTAGCCCATTGGCGTACTCGCTTGAAATAGAACCCGCTGTTCCAAAATTCACTACCAAACTTGGGGTATGTTCCATAATCAACTTCGTTGCAGCAAGAGCAGCATTCACCATCCCCAGCCCAGTAACAAATACATCTGGCTCAGTATGGAGTGTTGGTATTTCTTCTTGCAATGCAGCGAGGATAATCATGGGTGCCATTCTAGTACACCTGTTACTATGAAGTACATGACACACTTTTTATGTATTGGTGGAGTTTTCTTAGGCTCCTTATTACTTTTTGCTGGCCTTTTACATCTGATACCAAGGCTAGGTTCTCTTGGCAAGTCGCTTTCAAAATGGCTATGCCATGCGCCAGGGCTTGACATTGTTGTTGGGTATTTCACCGCAGCACCCCTTGTTGTTGGACCAATTCTTGCAGGATGGGTTGGGCTTGCAGCTGCTGTCTGCGCCCAAGTACTCGCCGTCATGATTTGGACAATGCTTCATGGGCTTGCACATCCAGAAGCACGAAAGGGTCCACGCATTATCAAGTTTTTAAATGCGCTTGTTGGACCGTGGCGGAACTTCATCGCCGTCTGGATTACCGCGTTTGCTGTGCCGGTCTTTGTTTGTGTTCGCGTTGCAGAGTTACTTGTCTATCCTTGGCTTACATGGCTCATCCGTTTCCCTGCGTACAAGCAACGCGAATGGGTACAGGTGTCACGGTACAAATTCAAACACTTGGTTGGGCACGACTTAATCTGGTGCTTGTATTGCGACTGGATGACGGGCGTTTGGTCGCTTGGTTCGGAAATGCTTCGGAACGTCGAATCGTTTTGGTGCCCGATTCGTTTTGACAACGAAAAGAAATGTGCTAACTGTAGCCATGATTTCCCAGATGTTTTTGGTGGATGGGTCGATTCGGATGCAGACATGCAAGCAGTCACCGATGTTCTAAAAGAACAATACGGCGAAGCAGAAATCAATAGTTGGTTCGGGCATCCTGCACGGTTGACGGTTGAAGGTGAAGAAACCAAAGACCATTAATTATCCCTGGAATATTTAAACACATAAAAACAGAGCCCTGATTGCTCAGGGCTCTGTGTAAGTCAGTTTGCACAATGCGAATTCAGAGGTTACTCCTCATTTACTTCGTATTCCGCGTCGATGACATCGTCGCCGTTGTTGCAACAATCATCGCCTTCGCCACCACAGCATTCGCCGTCAGTGGCTTCACCGCTTTCAGGGGTTGCATCTGCTGCTGCAGCTTCGTACACAGCCTTGCCGAGTTCTTCGGCTGCTGTTGCAAGTCCTGTAAGAGCTGCTTCAATTGCTTCTTTGTCGTCGCCTTTAAGTTTTTCTTCAAGGTTCGACAGTGCTGATTCAATTGAGCCTCGAGCTTCTTGTGAAATCTTGTCGCCGTGTTCATCCATGGACTTCTTCGTCTCATGCATCATCATTTCGGCTTTGTTCTTCGTTTCAACAAGTTCACGACGAGCTTTATCATCTTCAGCATGTGCTTCTGCATCTTGCTTCATCTTTTCAATTTCATCTTCTTTCAAACCTGAGGAACCCTTGATTTCAATCTGTTGAGTTTTACCTGTTGCTTTGTCCGTTGCTGAAACATTCAAGATGCCGTTTGCATCGATAGCAAATTCAACTTCAATTTGTGGAGTACCGCGAGGTGCTGGCGGAATGTCCGTAAGGTCAAAGCGACCAAGTGAACGGTTATCCGTTGCAAACTCTCGTTCGCCTTGAAGAACATGAATCGTCACGGATGACTGGTTATCTGCAGCGGTCGAGAATGTTTCCTTCTTTGAAGTTGGGATTGTCGTGTTGCGTTCAATCAAGCTAGTCATCACACTGCCGAGTGTTTCAACACCAAGCGAGAGTGGTGTAACGTCCAAGAGAAGAACGTCTTTTACGTCGCCAGAAAGTACGCCGCCTTGAATTGCTGCACCAACTGCAACCACTTCGTCAGGGTTAATCGACTTGTCAAGCTCCGCTGTTTGGAAAATCTCTTTTGTGATTTCCTGTACCTTTGGAATTCGAGTTGAACCGCCAACCATGACGATGTCCGATACTCCAGAAGCATCAAGGCCAGCATCTTTAAGTGCTGACAAGCAAGGCTGACGGAGTCGGTCAAACAAATCGCTGCAAATGGATTCAAACGTTGCGCGAGTAATAGTGACCTGCAAGTGCTTTGGTCCGTTTTGATCCGCAGTAATGAATGGCAGGTTCACTGAAGTTTCTTTTTGTTGTGAAAGTTCACACTTCGCTTTTTCGGCTGCTTCTTTCAAGCGTTGTAATGCCATTGGGTCTGTGCGAAGATCCATTGATTCTTGCTTCTTGAATTCATCGGCGATGTAATCGATGAGTCGTTGATCAAAGTCATCACCACCAAGGTGCGTATCACCATTGGTTGCGAGCACTTCAAAAACACCGTCGCCGATATCAAGGATGGAAACGTCAAACGTACCACCACCCAAGTCAAAGACAGCAATCTTTGAATTTGTTTTCTTTTCAAGACCATACGCAAGAGCTGCTGCAGTTGGTTCGTTGATAATTCGTTCAACGGTCAATCCAGCAATTTCGCCAGCATCTTTTGTTGCTTGGCGTTGCGCATCGTTAAAGTACGCAGGCACAGTAATAACTGCACGGTCAACTTTTTCGCCAAGATAATCTTCGGCTACTTTTTTAAGTTCTCCGAGAATCATTGCTGCGATTTCTGGTGGAGTGTACTCTTTGCCTTGCACACCGATCTTTACAAGATCATCTGCGCCACCAAGGACGCCGTAAGGCACCATTGTTTCTTCTGATTTAACTTCGTTGTGCCGACGACCCATGAACCGCTTCACCGAGAAGACGGTGTTGGTGGGGTTTGTCACTTGTTGGTGACGTGCTGGTTGTCCAACGAGGCGTTCATCCTTGTCGGTAAAACCAACGACAGATGGTGTTGTTCGGTTGCCCGAACTATTAATGAGAACTTTTGGTTGGTCACCTTCCATGATGGCCACGACCGAGTTCGTTGTTCCTAGATCAATACCTATAATTTTTGACATAATAATATCTCCTTCTGCTTGGGCATTCCTCGATGGGGGATTCCGGGGATTGATGCCGTCGCTACCTACTAATACGCAACTACGATGCCAATTGTGCTCCCGAAAGTTCGGAAAATAATGCCAGTTTTTAACGTTTAAACATGGTTTTTCAGTGACGAATATGCCAGAATGGCACAGATGCTAATTGGTTCT
>Ga0066376_10005069_pt1 | contig 11285 bp, 7 predicted proteins | sample Knorr_S15_td_Bot_FD_77009 | JGI IMG/M metagenome (GOLD analysis project Ga0066376, IMG submission 77009) | Marine microbial communities from Southern Atlantic Ocean transect - Knorr_S15_td_Bottom_ad_5009_LV_A | ecosystem: Environmental > Aquatic > Marine > Oceanic | place: Southern Atlantic... | reverse complement strand
TCGAGGCAAAAAGCCTACCCTCGCGACGCTCGTCCAGCCTTTGCCCCCTGGAGTAGAAACGTTTTGAGACAGTCTGAGATGTGCGCCCACATACAAGAAACCTGGGTCAGCCGACTTTTGAGCCAGTCTCCTCCTTGCACCCCTACCTGGATGAATCAGCGAACACGACAAAAGAAGCCGCTCAAAGAGCGGCCGCTACAAGGCAAGAAAAATAAAAAGGGGACAGGCTAGCCTGTCCCCTTTTTTCGTCTGTTGTCAGCTGTCAACTGTCCGTTGTTCAGCCGGGATTATTCATAGTTTCTCGTCACGAAGCAGGGAAAACGCCGCGATGACAAGGCGTGCGACGAAGGGCCCCGCAGGCGTACTCATGCAGTACGCCGAGGAGCCCAAGGAAGCACAACGCAGTCAGGGCGGATGGTTTCGCTGCTGTAGTAGAGAACTTATGAATAGTACCGGCTAGTGCATGTAGAACAAGCAGGCAAAGACCACCGGTGCATAGGCGAGATCGATTCCACCCGGTTCGCCCATCACATCGGTAATTTCCTTTTCGTCTGTATCCCAGGCTGAAACCGAGTTGTCCAGCGTGATCAGGTGCTCGTCGGTTCCCACTTCTTCAAAGGTAAACTCCTTGATGACCTTGAACACCAGGTTGGCTATAATGCCGTCGGGAAGACCACCGCTGCCCGAAATCGTGATCATTAGGCGGCTCACATCGGCTTCTCCCTCAGCCACCTCAATCTCCAGGGTGGCTCCGGAGGCCTCCACCTCAGGAGTCAACTCGGCCCGCTCAAAGGCGATGCCTTCTGAGCTGGGAAAGGAAATGTCCGAGGTCAGCTTTCCGGTTGTGATCCCTGTTGCGTTGTTCAAAGTGTAAGAGAGGAAGGCATCTCTGAAAACGTTGCCGCCCAAGTTGGGTGAGTCACGACCCAGCGTGACCTGAAGAGCGTTTCCCGCCGGCTGGGCTTCCGGATGAGGCTGGTCCGTCTCCTGGGAAAAAACCAGCTGGGAAGGCAAGACAACGAACCCGACAAAAAGTGCTGCCAGGACGGAAAAACGGATCTTGGGCATTCTCATTTTTACCTATTCCTTCACGATTCCATGGCTTAGCCTGCTCTACTCGGAGGGCTTGTTCTTAGAAATGGCGTGCAAGCCGCCGTGGTCCTCAAGGTACTCCGGAGTAGGACGAGAGTTGAAAGCGTAGCGCTGCTTGAGATCCTCATTCTTGTCTATTTCCATCCGCGGTTCATACTTGATGTCGCCCAATCCGTATTCCTCCCAGCGGCCTTGCACCAGCTCCTCTTCTTCCTTGGAAAGAACCACCACGGGTGGGAACACCTGGTTGTTCCAGAAGGGCCGGCCGCCCAAATCCCAATTCCGGGTGGCGTCAAACAGCATCCTGGCCCACTTACCGGATCCAAACTTCATGAGATCCCGCTCTTCAAAGGGGGTGCTGGGATCCAGAACCGAGCCAAAGTGGTTCTTGAAGATCACCAGATCTCCCATGTCCGCATTGACCCGAGTGCAAAGGGCCCACTCCAGCTGGCCATGGTCGCGGAGATCGATGTCTTCTTCAACCACCATGACAATCTTGAATGCCCAGTTGGCAAACGACATTCCCCAAATGGCGGAGGCGATCTGCTTGGCCTGATGGCGATAACTCTGCCGGATCTGAACGTAGATCATGAAAAACGGTCCGTCCAGGTTCATCCACACATCCGTGACCCCTGGAACACCGCATGCCTCCAGGTGGTTCCAGACCAGAGCAGAACTTGAAAGCGAGGTGATGTAGGCATCCTCCGTGGGCCAGCCGGGACGAATGCTCTCGCAAGAACCCTGAAAGATCGGATCATCTCGGTGGGTAATGCAATCCACCTCCACCGTGGGTTTCAAAGAATACCCCCCTCCGTAGTAGCCACAGTGCTCTGCAAAAGGACCTTCCATCTTGAAATCCTTGGGGTCCCAGGACATGGTTCCCTCAATGACCATCTCTGCGGAGGCCGGTACCATCAGATCACTGGTCTCGCATTGAACCAGTTCCAGCGGCTCGCCCACGAGTCCGCCGTAAACATCGTACTCGGAAACCAGCCGCCCAAAGGCGCTGCCCGCCAGGATGGTGAGCAGAGGATTGCACCCGTAGACAAAGGCCACTTTCATGGGCTCGTGGCGCTGTTGAGCCTTGCTATAGTGATCGCCCCAACCCTGGGAAGGAGCCATGAGACAGGAAACATGTTTGGGGCCGGCATTCATACCCCGGTAGATACCCATATTATAGCGGCCGACATCGGGATCACGGGTGATCACAGGGGCAAAGGTGTTAATAAATCGTCCGCCGTCCCACAGGTGCCATTTGGGCACGGGGATTTCCTCGATGTTGATGTCATCTCCCTTGAGGATGTTTTGCTTGTGGGGCGCTGTGGAGACTTCCTTAGGCGAGATGCTCTTTTTGTATCCCTCCTTCATGGTCAGAACCAATTCTCTGGTGCTGGCATCCTTGGGCAGACCGAAGGCTAGGTTGAAGCGCCCGTAGGAAGAGACCGAGTTGGTAAAGAGTTTCTTACAAAAGGTGTTGGCGTGACCCTTGATGTTGTCAAAAAGAAGCGCCACCCCGTTTTTGGCCGACATGCAGTAGCGGGCAATGGTCCCGATCTCACAGTCCCAATCCACCTTAACATTGACTTCCCTATATTCGCCTTCGTCCTTGAGCAGGTCGATCCAGTCATGAACCGTTTTCACTTCCCGCGGATCGTAACCACCGCCTGGCTTTTTCAGTTCCTTAGTTGTTGTCGCCATTCTCTATCTTCTCCTTTTTGAAAATCTCCCTCACAACCGAATTTATTTTTGAACCAGCTCTTCTTCCTTCTCTTCGCCCTCCTTAGTGGGTTCCTCATACTCCTCGATACGCTCATGCAGCTCGAAGCCTTCCGGAGGACTCAACAGCCCTTTGCGGATCATCTGATCGATGATCCCCTTGTAGAATTTCTTCCTCTCCGGGTAGAGGGGAGGAGCCTCTTCCGCATACAGATTCTTGGGCCAGGAAAACTTCTTGGCTGCCTCAAGATACAATTCCCCCCACAGGTCAGCCGGTACATGAGGCAACAGGCTCATCATCCCCTTGACCCGAAAAGTTCTCAACTCCTCAATATTGATAACGGCTGCGGCATAAGAAACATGGGGTTTGTCTACCCTGGACATGATCTGTCCCCGGTAGTTCACAACCATTGTGTCCGAACCCGTAGAACCGGTCATGGAAGGGACACTTTCGTTGGTGGTGTGGAACTTGGGACCACTGTTGGCGGCCACCATGTAGCAGGAGTTATTGACCGCGTGGGCTCGGTTCATGACTTCCCACACGCCGATGTTGCAGTGGTGCTCGAGCTCCCCTCCCCTGCACAGCACCTCGGCACCATTGAGGGCCAGCAGCCGCCCCGTCTCACAAAAATAACCTTCATAACAGATCATGGTGCCAATGCGTCCAATGGGGGTATCCGCCACCGGATAATAGGCATCCAGTCCTTTGCCTACCTTTTCCTTCCAAATCTCATCGATATCACAGGGAGTGGTGGTACTTTCCGGTGTGAAGACCCGCCCTTTGCGATGCTTGTGGATGATGTTTCCTTCAGGATCGATGATGAAGGCGGTATTGAAGAAGCGGTCCTTGATGATATCCGGCTCGAGGACCTTGGCCTGAGCGACCAGATACACCTTCCACTTCTTGGCAATTTCGGCCAGTCTCTCGGATTCCTCTCCGGGTAGGGTGATGGCAATCTTTTTGCAGGCCTCCACGTGATCCATCCGGCTGTGCTCGTCGTAAAACCCCTGAAGGGCACCCTCAGAAAGGACCACCAACTTGGTGGGATAAAGCACGTCACCCATGTAAAGGCAACCCTCGATCTGGGGAATCAGATTGTGCAGGTTTTTCTTGATGTCCTCACGACTGGTACATCCGTAGGTCTTGGATTGGATCGCGAAAGCCAAATAGGGTTCAATCAAGCCAAATCACCTCCTCTCGGGGGAATCATTCAGAAGCACCGGGAACTCAATTGCTTCCCTTACATCTTGCTGATTCACCCGCCAAAAGTCAACCTTACGACACCCTGGCGACGGGGCCGTCAGACCCCTTTCAAGAAACTTTATAACCGGGTTGTATGACCGCCTTCACGCATTTCAACGCTTCCACATCCTCTATTGCAGAGGTGCTCTGTTCCAGCCCGTATCGATGAGTGACGGCATCCTGCAACGAAAGTCGGTCGTTATGCTTGGCCAGCAATTGGAGCACTTGATAAAGATGTTTGGGTTCCCAAAACACCGAACCATAGAGCCGTAGATTCTTCCTGACGATCAAACTGGGATTGATGGGAACAGGACCCAAATCCGAGAAAACGCCCATGATCAAATATCGTCCCGCAGTCTTGCACATATCGAGTCCTTCCGAGACAGCATCTGGAAATCCCGTGGCCTCGATGACCAGGTCCGCTTCACCACCCAGCAGTTCTCGAACTTTACTGACCCTGGCCTCCGGCTCGGGCAGCGACGAGAGATCGATGGTTTCGTCGGCTCCCAGTTTGCGAGCCATCTCCAATCGGGAACTGGGGGCCCCAATGACCACAATCGGAGAGGCTCCGCCCAACTTGGCCATGACCAGTGAGGAAAGCCCCACAGGGCCAGACCCCTGGATCACCACGCTCTGGCCCGGCTGCACTCCCTGGATGACTTCAAACCCTTTCACCGCGGTAGGGAATCCACAGCCAAAGGCGATTGCCGCATCGGTGGGAACAGAGTCGGGAATCCTGAAAAAGTAAGATCTGGCGGTGAGAAAAACATACTCGGCGTAGCCGCCCGTTAGATAGGGATAGTCGGCACAGGAATAGCTCCATCCATAGGATCGCCGGTTGGTACACCCGGTTGTATCCTTCAGGGCCACGCACGAATAGCACTGTAAACAGGGATGCCCGGCAACCCAGAAGATGCGATCCCCTTCCTTGACCGGCTCTCCAACACTGTCGTTCTTCCGATCTGGCGCGATCTTCTCGATCATACCCACACTCTCATGCCCCAGGATTACGGGAACCGGCATCTGAACCTGTCCTCTGTAGCAGTGGGCATCCGTCCCGCAGACTCCAGAGACAAGTGTTTTCACCAGTATGCAGCCTTCTTCAAGCTCGGGAATGTCAAATTCCTTGACCTCTAAAGGCACATTGGGCTTCTCGAACACAACGACTTTGGCTTTATCCATGACAGGGGTACTCCAAGAAATGGCCTCAATTCACTGAGAAATGAATAGTTTTCTTCACTCTGGTTATGGCTTTTCGGTCTTATTGACCCGTACCAGATACTCTTTCCCACAAAGATTGTCAAGAGAGTGCGCTGACGTTTCGCCCCATCAGCCGGGCAACCAGGAAAACACACAGCACAGCACCACAGACCTCCACAATCCAGGCTCCAGCAAAGGCCTCAGCAGGGACCATCAAAGCCAGGCCGCCTGCGGTCAGAGCGGTTCGTGTGACCGGGGTAAGGGGGTGAGCCAAATAGCCTGCAATCCCCGCCGAAGCCATCCAAATACCCCCAAGGGCTGTCACCGCGGCCAGGCTCACCTGCAAAAGGGTGCCATACAACAATAGACTGGGTCCAAAAACAAACAGAAACGGGACCACCAAGCCAGGCCAGCCGAAACGCAGGGCAGCCAGGCTGGTGCGCATGGGATCTGCACCGGCCAGATTGGCGGCCGTGAAGGCAGCCAGAGCAACGGGAGGAGTGATCATCGACATCAGGCCGAAGTAGAGAACGAACATGTGTGCCGCCATCGGCTCAACGCCCAGCTGGATCAAAGGTGGGGCAGCCAGAGTGGCAAGCAGGAAGTAAATAGCTGTTGTGGGCATGCCCATGCCCAGGATGATGCAAACCCCGGCTGTTAAAAACAACAACAGCAAAAGGCTGTTTTCCCCTAACTGAACCAGGACGAAGGTGAGGCCAAAGCTCAGGCCGGTCACTTCCACAATGCCAATAATGATGCCGGCCACGGCGCCGATAACGACAATCTGTACGGAAGATTGCCCGGTCACCTTCACGGCTTCCAGTACGTCGCCAGGGCGCAGCCGTGTTCCCCTATAGCTCAAAAAGAGGCCCAGGAAGATGATGCACAGTGCAGCGTAAAGACCCGCCGTTGCAGGGGTGAGATTCCAGCCGAACAAAGCAATAATCAAAACGGCGAAGGGTATGGGAAAATACCACCCTCCTTTCAAGACCTTGCCCAATCGCGGAATCTCGGCTTCCTCCAGTTGGCCAATCCCCTGCCGAGCAGCCTCGAGGTCAGCGGCAATGAAGACGGCAAAGTAGTAAAGAATCGCAGGCAGGATGGCAGCCAAAACCACCTCACCGTAGGACACTCCGAGAAGCTCGGCCATCAGGAAAGCTGCTGCACCCATGATGGGCGGCATGATCTGCCCCCCGGTGGATGCCACCGCCTCGATGGCAGCACTGACATGGCGTTTGTATCCGCTTTGGCGCATCAGAGGTATGGTGATCACCCCGGTCGAAGCAACGTTGGCCACCGCGCTGCCCGAGATCGATCCAAATAGAGCCGAGGCACACACCCCGATCTTGGCCGCTCCACCTCGTGAGCGACCCATCAAAGCTGAAGCCAAATCACTGAAAAAGGCGGATCCTCCTGATCTCAGCAGCAGTTGTCCCAGAAAAATGAAGATCAAGACAATCGTCGAGATAATGCGCAAGGGCAGGCCCAGCATGGCGGTGTTATCGATGCCCAAATACGAGAACATCTCCAACACTTCAAGGGATCGTCCAGCCAACCGGCCTGGGACCAGGTGGCCAAACAGGGCATAGGCGAAAAACATCAACAGCACGCCCAAAAGACTCCAGCCCGAGGTGCGGCGAAGTGCTTCCACCACCAGCAGGATCAGGATCACCCCTAAAACCGTGGTCTCGACTGGTCGAAAGAAGAACTCCTCGGCCAGAATCGGATAGCGGATCGCCGTATAACCTCCGGCACCGAGGGCTAATGCCGCTGCCAGCCAGTCGTACCAGGGAATTACCCCTTTGTGCCGCCGGACCGAAACCCCCAAAAAGACCAGGGCCAAGCTCAGAGCGAGGATCGCTGCAAGGGCCTGCTCACTATAGAGCACGAACCCGAGGAAATAGGGCAACTCGCCCGCCAACCCCAGGACAATCAAGGCAATCAGTCCACTCAAATAAGGGATCAGCCGCCGCGCCAGCAAGGAGTCGGGTGCCGTGGGAATGAGATCAGGTTCATTCCCGGTTGGTTTTACCTCTCCGTTGGCCAAATGCCCTTTTCCTTGTAGAACTTGATGGCGGCCGGATGGTACTCAATTCCCACATCCTTGGACATCCCCTCAGCCGTGAACTCTTCCCACAGCGCACCCGAGACCCTCAAATCATCGGGGTTTTCATACATGGCCTGGACCACCTGGTAGACCAGGTCGTCGGGGACGTCTTTGCCGGCGAAAAGGGTGTAATCGTAGTTCAGCAGGTTGGAGGGAGTCAGAATCCCGGTCAGTCTCGGGGCAGGCTGTATCATCTCTAAACTGGCCCGAGGCACATGCTCGTTGAGGGCAGCCACACTCTGAGGGGAATCATCGAAAGAGAGATAGCGCACACCGCCCAAAGCGGCGTCTGTCTGCTTGGCTATAGCGGAACCCGCCGTCACGATGGCGGTCAGGACCTTACCCTGCATGAAAAGCTCCCACATCTGATTCACACCCGAAACGGGAACCTGCTGGACGTCATCATAGCTCAGTCCTTCGGTGGCCAGAAAACCATCGAAAACCACCTTGAAAAGGGGAGCGGCCCTGAAGCCCGAGGGCACGGGTTTACCCTTGAGATCGGCCACGGTACGGATATCGGAATCGTCGGGGACCAGTAGGCCGACCCGAAAGGGCATCAGCGTTGCCACCATCCGCAAATTCGGGTTGGGATGGCCTTCAAAAAGAGACGTGCCTTGTACAGCAAAGGTCAACTGAACAATGTTGGACACGCCAAATTCAAGCTGGCCGGCATTGACGGGGGGAATGTATTGTTGGGTACCCGCCATGGGTTGAGTTCGCGCCTGCAAATCACCATGGGAGGAAACGACCTTGGCAATACCGGCCGAAACCTGACCGGTGGCGCCCCCTTTGGTGGTGCCGATACCTACCGTCTGGGCTGAGTCAGCACAGGAAGCCAGGCAGGTGGCCACAAACACCAGAATGAACTTGAACAGTTGCATATCAATAGCGCGCTGCGCGCGCGTTCCAGGTTTCAGGTTTCAGGTTCCAGATTTCAGATTCCAAGAGTCAGCAAAGAGTATCGAAAGGGGAAAAGGGGGTCAAGGGGGGAGCAGGAACCTGACCGCCTGACCGCAGAAAAGTGAGACATCTGCTTTCGACGCTTCAAAAATTGAACGCATAGGTGAGTTTGGCGATCAGGGCCCGTTCGATAACTTCGCCCGTGGTGGAACGCCGCTCATTGTAAATCAGGAAAAGGTCACTCAAGGGTTTGTGAATCCAATTGAATCGAATGTTGCTGCTGATTTCTTTGAAATCACTGTTGTACTGAATGAGCGCGTTCAGAAACATCCGGGTGTTGAAGGAATATTGAATGTTGGTGGTCGCCAAGTCTGTTGAAAAATCGCCCGAAGGCAGGGCAATGTCATCGTGGGTCCAGGTCCATTCTAACCCGAATCGGTATCCGTAACGAAAGGCGAAGAGGGCGTGATAGGAATCTCGAGTGCCATCCCAGAAATCACCGGTGGCCAGCCTGGCCTCCCCGCTGAACATCCGACTGCGATCGACGATCACAAGGGCGGAGTACTCCGAAAATCCATAATCTCCGGGTAAAATGGCCTGATCGGGGCGGATGAAAAAGGGCTCCGTCAGGCGCTCAAACCGAAAATCGCGGCCCACTGAAAAACGGCTGCCGTTTTGAAAGTCCATTCCGAATCGCGTTTCCATCTGCCGGGTCTCCAGATTCCCTGAAGTGTCGGTGGCATAGTCGACCCAGTTCAAGATCCTGAACTCGCGAATCCAGGGAATACTCTCCCCGGGTCGAGGAGTCCAGGTCACCCGCCCCCTGCCTTTTTTCATGCCGACGCGAGGAACAAATCCGACCTCCGGATTGAAGTTCTCCCCAATCTCCAGATACTGGCCTTCCAACTCCATTCGTTGATCGGTCCAGGCGACCGTGATATTGCCTGCCACATCCTGGTTGCCGAGACCGGGAGTCTCGGTCTTGAGAACGAAGGTCGTGAGGTCCAGGTGGTTCAAGAAGCTGAAGTTTCCATCGATACCGTAGGTCCGATTGTATTGACCACTTCCCTCGTGTTTGTTGACGAAAATCCCTCCCACAACGGAACGCTGAAAAACATCGCGGCTCACCCGAATCACGGAAAAATTGGTGGAAGGTATCTCTTCAAACTCATCGGTCTGCATGGAGAACATGCCGAGGGAGTAGGGACCCGCTCTTCCCGTCAGACGCGCACCTCCCAAAACAGGGATCAGGCGGCCATCTGTAGAGATCCCGATGCGCCGACTGAAAAAGGCGATCACGTCAGAATCCAGACGAGATCTTCCCCCAACCCGACGACGGGCACCCTGACGACCAAACTGGAAGATGCTGGCGTTTTCCAGAAAGAACTCTCTTTTCTCGGGGAAAAAGAGACTGAAGCGGGTCAGGTTGATTTGCTGATTGTCCGCTTCTACCTGAGCGAAATCGGTGTTCAGAGTCAGATCCAGCGTCAACTGGGAACTGACTCCATATTTAACATCAAGGCCTGCCTCGGGCTTGAAATCCACATCGTCCCCTTCCAACCGCGTCACCGGGGCAGATAGATAGGGCTTAATCTGCAGGTTCCTTCCCTGACGCAATCCATCCATACCTTCGAGCCTGCCTGCCTGTGAGATCCGGGACATGCCAAAAGGGCGGGGAATGGGAGACCAGTGGGTGCTTTCGTTCTTGCGCCGGATGCGCCGAGAGAAATTGATCCCCCAATGGTGGTCCTCGGCCTGGTTAAATCTCAAGCTCTTGAAAGGAATGGCGATCTCGACCTGCCACCCAGCCTCTGTGATCTTGCTTTGGACGTGCCAGATGGTATCCCAGTCCCGGTTGTAGCTGGTCCCGTCGCCTCCGGACTGGGCATCACTCTTGGCACCCTGAGGATTGGTGTTGAAAAGAAATCCGTTGCGGTTGTCATCAAAAGTATCCAGGATGACCCCAAACTGATCCTCTTCAAACCCGGAAAAATCTCTGGTGACTTGATGCACGACCAGTCCCTCTGGACCCGCGGAATCGAAGCAATAGACTCCGACATAGAGATTTTCATCATCGTAGAGCAGGCGAACTTCGGTGCGCTCGGTGCTGGGCTGACCCGTCTGGGGATTCTGCTGGATGAAATCAGTGGCAGGCTGCGCCAGTGCCCAGTCCCCTTCGTCCAACTCCCCATCGATGGTGATTGCGGATTCCACGCGCACGGCCGTGACCGTCTTTTTTGGCTGGCCAGTGTTTTGTGGAGCGGCGGGCGGCTTGGCCAGGCCCGTGGTCAAGCACAGCGTAAGCAGCGGTAAAAAAACCAGACAGCCCCCTCTCACACTGTTTAATACGCTCCTCATCGCTGGGGGTTCCCCCCGGCTGCGCCTGGGCCTTTGACAGATTTCATCGAATCTAATAAAATATTTAGATATGACTAAATATCGACAAAACACTCAGAAAAATAGGCTTTTCACATCTAAACGACGCCGTTTCTATTCCTTTGTCGCTCAGGTGAGCCTCGGCTTGCTCTACTCGGTCGTTTTCACCCTTGTACCTTGTCTTGCCCAAGAGAATGTCTCACCCAAACCCGAGCTGGTGACTGATCGGCCCGACCAGACGGAATCCAGTGTCGTCGTACCTCCTGGATATGTCCAGGTCGAAACAGGCTGGAGTCTATCACGCCACCAGGAGGGTGGCATCCGCACCAACACTCACACCTTTCCGGGCACCTTGTTTCGCATCGGCGCTCTGGATCGAATGGAACTTCGCCTGGACTACGGCGGCGTCCTTTGGGAGCAAACCCGAGCAGCAGGGCAGACCACGGACACAAGCGGCTCAGGGGATATGGGAATCGGTGCGAAAATCTACTTTTGGGAGGAACAGGGTTGGATTCCGGAGACCGCTCTTTTGGCAGGAGTTTCTCTGCCTGTGGGGAAGGAACAATTCTCCAGCGGTAGAGCCGACCCCACCTTTCGGTTCAGTCTATCGCATACGCTTTCCGATCGTCTTTCCTTTGGCTATAACCTGGG